>ENA-OURS01000135-OURS01000135.1-human-gut-metagenome-genome-assembly--contig:-NODE-135-length-92334-cov-35.077829_pt1 | contig 92334 bp, 92 predicted proteins | sample MGYA00242109_ERZ509010 | MGnify/ENA primary metagenome ERZ509010 (study PRJEB26280, sample SAMEA2338774) | human gut metagenome | biome: human gut; feature: human-associated habitat; material: faeces... | reverse complement strand
GGCTTAAGAATCTAGCTTGTGATGCTGTCATTCCCATGACAATACGTCCTTTCTTATATTAGTTCCCTATATTTTGGTTATCGGTAAGTTTTTGTGAAACTTTAGAGAATTTTAAAATTTGTTTACTTTTCTTAACATTTACAATAAATAAAGCAAAGCAATATGCTCTTGCTCTAAAATTCTACAATAAAGCTATCAAAAATAAAGAAGATAGTTGGTATCCATATCGAAATAAAATAGGAATTTTTCTTGGAGAAATCAAACCACATCTTGCGTTAAAATGGTGCGAGAGAGCAGAAAAACTTTACAAAAAAGAGCTGGATAACGGTTATTATGCAAACAAAGGCATTGCTCTCTTCTATCTCCGGGATTACAAAAATGCAATAAAGAACCTAAAAAAATATCCAAAATATAAAGACGGAAAAGTTTTGATTGCTTATTGCAAATATTTACTTGGGGATAAAGAAAATGCTCTAAAAGAAATAGAAAAAATTTATGACAAAGATAAGATTGATGTTGCTTTATGTTGTCTTGCGGTAATTTATACAAGTAAAAAAGAATTTGAAAAAGCTCTTAAAACGTGTGACGAAATTCAAGAACAAGATTCCGATACCGATATCATTAGAGCATACATTTATAAAAAAATGTGCGATATATCAAATTCAGAAAAATATTTGACACTTGCAGTTGAAAAAGACGAGAAAAAACGAACCAAAGAAAAACTTATTAAAGTATTTGAATACAGTTCTCAAGTAAAATTTGACGAATAAAATATTAAAAAATCCTTAACACCCCCTTTCTAATTTTATTTTTGCGATAAAATAATGTTATAAATATACAGATAAAGAAAGGGAAATTGATATGTGGGATTATACAGAGAAAGTTATGGATCACTATAGAAATCCGAGAAACGTTGGAACAATTGATGATGCTGATGCTATCGGTGTTGCAGGATCTTTAACTTGCGGTGACCAATTAAAAATATATTTAAAAATAAAAGATAACATTGTAACTGATGCTAAGTTCCAAACATTTGGTTGCGGTTCAGCAGTTGCAAGTTCTAGTATGCTAACAGAAATGATTATCGGAAAAACAATTGATGAAGTTAGAAAAATTACCAATAAAGACATCGCAGATGCTCTAGGCGGTTTACCTCCAGAAAAAATGCACTGCTCAGTTATGGGTTACGAAGCATTAGAAGATGCACTTAAAAACTACAAGGCTGAAGGTTATGTTGACCTTGATGATTTGTTAGGCAAAAATGCTCCGGACAACAAAAAAGAAAAAATGATTTGTACTTGCTTCCAAGTTACAGAAAACGTTATTTGGGACGCAATTAAACAAAACGGGCTTAAAACAGTTGAAGAAGTCACAAACTACACTAAAGCAGGTGGGGCTTGCGGAAAATGTAAGAGTGCAATTCAAGATATAATTGACACTTACTACAAAAAAGAAAAAGAAGAAACTCAAAAACTTACTCCAACTCAATGGATTTTAAAAGTAAATAATGTTATTGAAACTCAAATTTCTCCTGAATTACAAAAAGACGGAGGAGATATAGAGCTTATCGACATCAAAAACAAAACTATTTTCGTTAAATTAAGAGGGAAATGTTCCGGTTGTAAAAATTCGATGATGACATTAACAAACTTTGTTGAGCAAACACTTAAAAACTCATTAGGAAACGATATAACCGTTGTAGAGGTAAATTAAAATGGACAGAAATTATATATATTTAGATAACAATGCCACAACAAAAGTTGATGAGCATGTTTTGGAAGCAATGCTCCCATATTTTAAAGAAGAATATGCAAACCCATCAAGCATGTATGATTTTGCAAAACCTGCATCTCGTGCAATAAAAGAAGCTCGTGGTGTGATTAAAGATTTTATCAATGCAAAAGATGAAAAAGAAATTATCTTCACTTCTTGCGGTTCTGAAAGTGCTAATACCGGAATCCGAGGAGTTTTAAATTACAACAAAAATAAAAAGCACATTATTACAACAACTGTTGAACACCCTTGTGTTTTGAATGTATTCAAAGCTCTAGAAAAACAAGGTTACAGAGTTGACTATATCGGTGTAAATTCTAACGGTGAACTTGACTTAGAAGCTTTAGCATCTGCAGTTGATGAAGATACAGCTTTAGTTGCCACAATGTGGGCTAACAACGAAACAGGTGTTATCAACCCGATTGGAAAAATTTCTGAAATAGTTAAATCTAAAAACAAAGATACAAAGTTATACGTTGATGCAGTTCAAGTTGCAGGTAAAATTCCAATTGATGTTCAAGCTAACGGAATTGATTTACTTGGAATTTCCGGTCACAAATTCCACGCTCCAAAAGGTGTTGGGGTTTTGTATGTAAATTCTAAAACAATGATTACACCGTTGATTATTGGCGGACACCAAGAAAGAGGTAAACGTGCAGGTACTGAAAATGTTCCATATATTGTAGGGATTGCAAAAGCAGCAGAACTTGCTCAAGATAGTTTACACTACGAAATGACCGACGTTAAAAGACTTAGAGACAAATTAGAATCTAATATTATTAACAAAATCTTTAACGCAAGACTTAATACCGGTGTTGCTAATAGAGTTCCGAACACAACAAACATAGGTTTTGAATATATTGAGGGAGAATTAATCTTACTTCACTTATCAGATCTTGGAATTTGCGCATCTTCTGGTTCTGCTTGTACTTCCGGTTCACTAGAGCCTAGTCACGTTTTAAGAGCAATGAATGTTCCGTTCACAGCAATCCACGGAAGTATTCGTTGGAGCTTGAGCAGATTTACGACAGAAAAAGAAATTGATTACGTAATCGAAAAATTACCACAAGTAATTGAAAAAGTAACTTCAATTTCTCCGTATCAAAAAGAACTTCAAGCTTTAAAAGATTTAAGACTTGGTAAACAAAACTAAGATAAAAGAACAATTGATAATTAAAATCTAATACTTTTTTCTTAAAAAAATATACTTAAATTTAACAAATTGAAAACTCCTTATATGATGAATTGGTTTAACATTTTAAAAACCGTATTCTAAATCTAAGGAGTTTTTATTATGAAAAAAATAATTATTTTCTTAGGTGCAATTTTAGTTTTCTCAACGCAAACTGCTTTTGCAAGTCCTTACACATCAACGATTGATAAAATCGAAAATTCTCTGTTTGGTTTCACGTATTCAAATGAAACAGAAACAACAAGGCTTAACCGAATTGAAGAAAAAGTCTATGGAAAAACCTCTACTGCTCAAACTCAAAACAGAGTTGCGAAATTAAAAAAAGATTTAGCAGCAGACTTGATGGGGCAAGAAATTGAACCTAAAGAAGATACCTTCGCTGAAGAAGAGGATTCTTGGGTAACGGCAAAAGAACCTGCAGAAGCTGCAAAAATGGATTATCCTGTCATAAATGAACTTGAAAGACAGGTATTTAATAAAGAATTCAAAGACCAAAATATAAAAACTCGATTATCAAATCTTGAATCAAAAACATTCGGTAAAACCTATGATAAAGAAGATTTATCAACCCGTGTTGATAGATTGAGGGCTGAAATTCGTCCGCAAAGATTTATGGATAATAAAATGGCAAAACAAGAAAATTCATTCTTAAATAACCCAATCGACCCAATGAGTAAAAACTATCACCTTAACCAATACGGCACACCGAATTTCAACTATGATGCATACAATAGACGAAACAAAATGAGTTACCAAGATGATTTTGGTGACAATTTCGGGGACGATAGCAATTTTTTTTCCTCCAGCCCTAACGTGTTTAAGCAAGACAAAACAATGAGTTTGTCAAAAATAGAAAAGGTTCTATATAAAACTAAATACGAAAACGAACCAACTGCACAACGTCTTTCTCGAATTGAGTCCAGTGTATTTGGAACAAACTTTGCCAGTGATAGCGATTCAGTGAGAATGGAAAGAATCACAAGTGCTATAAATGCTCAAAAATCAGCTAAAAAATACGACAGCAACAGATTTGGACAAAACATGGCAACTGCATTCCAAATCGGAACTATTATCTTGATGGTTCTTGCGTGCATTTTATAGGGTGAAACTACTTAATCCAAGGATAATCATCAGGAATTTTCCACCCGTTTTGTTTTATAACTCCGGCACATGAATGTCTATAACTTTTATTTTGACTATAGCAACGTTCCTTTGTTCCTCCTTCTACTTCCATGTGAGCTTTTTCAATATCTAAATAAAACAAAAATTGGTTTCTCCCATCATAATTATCTTTCTGACAATGTTTTTCATCTGCATTTAAACAATACATTATCCACAATCTAGGATTTGGCATTGTATTATCTTTTTGCAAATAACTAAAGAACCCAGAACCATCAGATAATAAAACCTTTATATTGCTAGTGCTTCCACTTGGAATATCATATTGAACTCCTTGCATATATTTTAAAATATAATTTTTATAATAAGTTTCAATTAATTGCGCATTTTCATGGTCAACAACATTGGTTAAATCTAAACTAGGAAAACCGTCATTGTCTTCTTCAGATAATTTTATTGCTTGATTCATTGTAGAATAAAACTTTTTCAACTTGGTTTCTACGGTCATTCGATGATATTTGCTCATTAGTGATGGAATAGTCAATGCCGCTACAACACCAATTATGCCGAGGGTGATTAGGACTTCCGCCAATGTAAATCCAGACTTTATATGCGCAGCACCACATTTGTTATTCATCTTATCTATCCTCCAGTATTATTCTTATTTATATTTTACCATATTTTACTTAAATATTTTCAATATTTATCAAAATAATTAAGTATTATTACAAAATAATGAAATTATTTCAATAGTAAAATACGCAAAATAATTGTATGATTTGGATATGGATAATAAGAAAAAACTCGGATTGAAAATAAAAGAACTTAGAAAACGCAAGGGGCTTACGCAAGAACAACTTGCGGAGCTTATTGATATGGAGCAAAATTCAATCAGTGTAATTGAATCCGGACGAAATTTTCCAACATTGGGAACATTAGAAAAAATAGCTCAGATTTTAGAAGTTAATCTTTCGGATTTCTTCAACTATGATTACATTGATGATATTGAAACAATCAAGGCTTCAACCAAAGATATTATCCGCAAAATGGACGACAATCAAATAAGACAACTTTTTAAATACGTAAAAAGTATTTAATTATTCAGCTTTTTTAGTTGATTCTTCTTTCGCTGTTTCAGTGACAGGAGTCGTAGTTGAAGTTGGAGCAGAAGAGTTAACTTTGCTTTGTGAATTTTTCAATGCATTATTGAAAATATTTTTCAAATTTTCTGCACTTTGAGCTCGATTTTCCTTAGCTTTTTGAATATCCGCTTTTGTTTGTTCCAGTTCTTTTTTAGCGGTATCGACTTTATTTTTTTGAGTTTCTACTATTTTATTAACATTTGATTTTACATTTTGTGCAGTATTTTTTGCATTTTCAACTTTGTTATTGATATTTGTCTTTACTGCATCTTTGGCACTTTCCAAGTCTTTTTTCAAATTCATTTGAGTTGTGTCACAAGTTGATAACCATTTGAAATTACGAACAGAAGATGTACTTTCTACAGGGCCATTAAAAATAACTTTGAAATCTTTATAACTTGTACTTCCGCTAGATAACGCAGGAATTAAAGCGGTGTTTTCATTAGCAGGGTCAGCGGTTAATTGTTTCAAAAATTTTGACGTCATAGCCCCAAATTTTGGGATATAAGACAACAACTTATCTGCAGACAAATCGCCAAGAACACCTAAACAAGAAACAACTTTACTATCAAGTCGTCCTAAAATAGTAAGAGTTGCACTATTTGGCAATATATAGTATGTTCCTTTGACAAAATAAGACATCAATGGACCTGCAACCTTGATACTTGAAATTGTTGCATTACCATTTGCTAGTGACATTTCACCATTTATCTCTTTAAATCTATCAGTTTCTTGAATAGTTGAAAGGGTAGAAAGAGATGATATTGCAGCCTTTAGAATTGAATTTGATGAAATATTTTGAGCCATAACCAAGTTTTCTAAACGACCAATTCCGACAAATCGACCGTTTTTAACATCAAAATTAACATTACCTTTCATTGAATTCATTATTTCTCTATCTGTTACACCTTGCATTGAAAGTTTTGCATTAAAACCAAGAGTACCGGTTAGAGCATTTTTTATTCCAACTGCGCCATACACGGCATCTGTTGAATTCAATCCGGCACCTGTCAAATCGACACCAATCATATAATTAGGAATATTATATGATATTTTTCCATTGATTTTCCCGTCAAACGCTTTTGCTGACAAATCACTCAAATAAAAATCCGTATAATTTAATAATGAAATTTTTGAACTTATATCACTTGCAATGATTCCACCGAATTTGAATTTTTTCGCCGTTGCAATTCCTTTCAAAATAGGACCGTTCAAATTCGCATTCAAATCAGTAAGTGCAAAATCCATATCTTTACTTGAAATATCAGCAAAATTCAAACTGCCTTTAACTTGCGGATTTGTTACATCACCAACAATAGCAGCATCACCTTTTACAGTAATATTTGAATTGTTTAACCCCCAAATCGGGAATGAAATTGAATGCGGAACAGATACAATTATATTTAATTTCGGATTTGAATATAATCTAGAAATTCCGCCCTCTAAAGTTGCTACAGATTTCTCCCCAGCCCACAAACCGGAATCTGTGAAAGATAGAGTATCGCCTGAAATTTTTATATCTGTATGAATTTTTGTTGTTTTATTTTTTAACAAATCAATATCCGCGAATTTGATATAATTTGTCGGATTTGCAGTCATTTTAAAACAAATATCCTGAACTTTAGAATCACCTTTTGCAATAATTTCTACCGGTAATTTACCCATATATGGAAACATTGAGCGCATATTTTGAGGAATAAATGCAGCGATATCAGATGCTGCAATATTGCCTTTTGCTTTGATATTCATATTCAAATTCTTAGTCAAATAATCTTTTACTCGACCGGTCAAATCAACTCGAGAATTATTAATTAACAAATAAGAATTTCTAATCGTAACATCTTTTGAATCCATAACAATTCTTGTCTTTGGAACAGATACAGAAGCCGTGGGATTTTTCAAAACTAAGGAATTTACATCAATATCACCTGTCAAAGATTTTTTATCACAAACAAGTTTTATCATTGCATTAGACAATAACAATTTGACATTTGATGCTTTATTCAATACATCAAGCGAATTTACATCTGCTTTCACAACAGGCTTCAATTCGCTCAACCTACCTTTTATTGACGTATTCAAAGACAAAGTTCCACCATTAACATTATTTTCTTTTAATAATGAGACTTGACCAAGTGCCGCTAACAATCCTTTAATAGACAATTTATCTGCTACAAGTTTCAAATCTGTATCAGAATTTGATTTTATTGTTCCTGATAATTTTAATGGGTGACCCAAAATAGAAAAACCTGCTTTTTTAATATTGATATCATTATTCATCATATCAATATCAGCTGTAATTTTGTCAACAACAATATTGTATAAACCGTATTTCAAACTAGACGGATTAATCTTCAAATATCCGGTTGAAGAAACTTTTTTCATATCAGAATTTATATTAAAATCTGCATCAATTCCACCGGTTGCAGACAATGTTTTGAAATCATTATTCCCGAAAGATTGAGCGACACTATCAACAAGTCTGATGACATTATTGAATTTAGCATTAGAGCGCAAAGTCAAATCAATTGACGGCTTTTTACCGGATTGAACACTTCCGATAATTTGAGTTTTTTCATTTTCATCAGTTGAAGAGAAAAATATTGAATCAATATCGGTTTTATTGCCCTTGAATTTTAAATTTGCATAACTTTCCGGCAACTTATTGCCTTTAACCGCAACCGTCATAGCACTAATATCTAAATCACCTTTGATTTCCGGATTATTTAAAGTTCCGAATGTTTTGATTTTTGCAACAACATCAGCATGGAGTCCGTTATTTTTTATGGCTTTAAAAATATCAATAATATTTATTTGAGGAGTCGAATTTTCTTGTTGAATATCTTCTGAATCAGCAACGGCAACTGTTTTAGGAAAAACTAAATCATCTAATTGAACATTAGGCATAAGTTTGTTATAGACATTCAAATCATAATTAGAAACAGTATCGCCATCTAATACAACTTTACCAGAAGTCCTAACTTTAATTTTCTTATCAAAAACAAAGTCACTAATTTTAAAATTCTTGCCTTGGATATAATAATTTTTACCATCTATTGCATCACTTATAATAAATTTATAACCTTTTACATTGATATTTGGTAAGTTATTTGACAACTTTAAACCAAAAGGCAAAGACGTCAAAGGTTCGTTTTGGTTATCATTTTGAGGCAAATAATCCTCTACTAACAATGAACCATCTTTTTTAATCACTAAATTTCCATATAAATTCTTAGCATCAATATCAGCTAGTTGAACTTTTTTCATTAACAAAGGCAACAAAGAAAGTCGAACTTTAAAATTTTCAGATTTGAAGAACTGTTCACTTGAAGTCGGAATAGATAATGAAAATTCTTTTACTTTTAACCCAATAGACAAATCCGGAGCAGTAGTAACTCCAACCTCGTTGAGTTTTGAGTCAAAACCCGTTGAAGTTTTAATCATTGCTTGAATTTGAGAGCAATACGAATTTGCAATCGGCGATAACACAACCGGAGATATCAAAAACAGGACATATAACGAAGCCATTATAGAACCCAAAACAATACCAAACTTTTTAAGTTTTGCCTTATCAAAACGAATATTCATATCCCTACCTCATATCTATTTTTTATTAATTTTATCATAAAACACTAAATTTGAACTAATCTACATGATAGTTTTTATAAAAGAAATCGCATCGTCTTTTGTTGTAACATCACCGGATACTTGAGCTTCGTGCAGTTCGTTCATTATTTGTCCCAATTTTGGAGAAGGAGAAAGACCCAAAATCTGCATAACCTCATTACCATCAAGCAACTTTGGTAACGGTTTTAAACTTTCTTTTGCGCTCAAATAAAACTCTAACAACGAATTCAATAATGAAATATTTTCATTAACGATTTCTTCCGTAATCTCCGGACCTCTTGCAGATAATCTATCAGCTTGAGCAATTAATATATTATCAATTGCATCATCACCCATTTTTCGAACAAACCTCATCATTACTTTGTCGCTCAATTCGGGGGAAGACACAACAGCCGTAGGATACATGTGTTTTTTTATAATAAGTGTTATGTATTCAATCTGTTTATTTGAAAAACACATCTTTTTTAATATCGGTTTTGCAAGTTTTGACCCAACATCATCATGTTTTATAAATCTGTGACGTCCGGTATCTTCTTCAATCGTCCAAGTCGAAAATTTCCCGATATCGTGCATAAAACTCGCGAGTTTTAAATGAGCGAGTCTTGAAAAACCGCCAAAATCAACTTTATCCATGTGTTCTTGAACTTTAGAAGATGAATTCTCATAAAGAAGTTCAACTTGTCGTAGCGTTTCAATACTATGATGGAACAAATCCAAGTGGTGATGAAGATTTGGCGGAACTTGTTTTAACTCTTTTACAAACGGGAATAAAATTTCTAATATTCCGCACTCGTCCATTTTTAATAATGATTGATAAGCATATTTCCCGCTAAATAATTTCATCAACTCATATTCAACACGTTCTTTAGCCGGTTGAGAAATCAAATTCTTATACTTTTTGCAAACATCAAGCAAATGAGAATCAATCTCAAACCCTAACAACGAATAAAAACGAAAAACTCTCAAAATTCTCAATGGGTCATCTGTAAAGTTTTCATCTTTAATTCCTCTGATAATTTTGTCATCAACATCTTTAATTCCACCAACAATATCAAGAATTTCACCAGTTTTAATATCTACAGCAATTGCATTTATTGTCAAATCTCGTCTTGAAATATCTTTTTCCATAGAATTTTCAACAGGATTTGTGATATCTAAATAATTAATTTTATCTTTCAAAACCACACGGTAAATCTTATTTTCAACATCAAGGGGGATAAATTTTCCATCAAAAAAATCTGAAACTTTTTGAGCAAAAACACCGGCATCAATATCAGTTACAATCAAATCTCTGTCATAAGTATCTTTTCCCATCAAACAATCTCTAACAGAACCTCCGACAAGATAGATTTTGTTCGGGAAAAAACTTGCTATATTATTTAAAATATCATCATTTTTAATTTTATTTGTCAAAATTTGAATATTCATAAATTATATTTCCTAAAGCAACAACTACTGCCGTATCAGCTTTCAGTATCATCTCGCCAAGAGTAAGCATTTCAAAATTCTTTTCTTTAAAATAGTCAAACTCTTTTTGCGAAAATCCACCCTCAGGTCCAATAATAACCAAGACTTTTTCCTCTTTTTTAATTGGGTTGGATTTGAAAACGTCACGAATAGTTTTATCTGCAATCCGTTCGCAAAAAACAATTATTTTATCAAAAGAGTTGTTATTTATGACATTGTCAAGGGTTGAAACCTCAAAACACTCAGGGACGAAAGCTCTTTCGCACTGTTTAGAAGCCTCAAACATTATTTTTTGCCATTTGGCAACTTTTTTTTCTGCAACAGATTTATTTACAGCGCAATTATCAGTCAAAACAGGATAAACAGCAGTTACCCCAAGTTCTGTAGCTTTTTCAATCAATAAAGTTTGCGCATCACTTCTCAATGGACTTTGGGCTAAGTACAAGTCAAAATCCAAAAATCTTTTTGACGGATACGATTTGTCGATTTCTGAGACAATTTCAGAGTTTGTAATTTGTAAAATTGTTGTTTCGTATTGGATTTGTTTTTCATCAATGAGTAATAATTTTTCACCTGCTCTGGCTCTCAAAGATCTGGCAATATGAATATAATTATCTTTATCAGAAATAGAAATCTTATTATCTATAACTTGATTAGAATTTATAAAAAAATGTGGCATAACAAACCCTTTCGTCTAAAAAAATTATATCACAGATAAATGTAGGATAGGTGAATATTGAGAGGTAAATAGTTCGTTACGTTTTAATTCATTTTCGCAAAAATGTCCACCCCTTGCGGGAGGACCGAAATCTTTGATTTCGAGGAGGGGGCTTTATTCCCTCCCACCTACGTGGGGGAGGGAGTAAGGGAGAGGGGGAAATTTTATTAATTGTCATTCCGAATTTATTTCGGAATCTCCTTAACTTTTGAGACCCTGAAACAAGTTCAGGGTGACAATGGTGTGCAGTGTTCAAGATTACGACGTCACTCTGTGTAGGCTATTTTATACTCTGTTCGGCTTATTTTCCTCGTAATGACATGTCTTTTTATTTGTCATTACGAACGGGTATTAAGTCATTTGTTGTTGAAAATTAAAAATATATGCTAGTGTAGTAATCCATATCACGGGGATAATTAACAATTGAAAAGCGGGGATTTTACCCCCGCTTACTGTCACTCATAGACCTATAGACTTTTAAAAACCTAATCACCTACGCACAAGACCTTAGTGCCGCTGTTGTACTTGTTGTCGCCGCCTGGGATGCCATTGTAGAAGTTCACGTTGTACGCGTAGCGAGCGCCGCCCGAAGACGACCAGAAACAGCCGGAAGTAGGTAAGCCTAGTTGTTCTTTTTCTGCTGTTGTCTTTTTAGCTAAACTTTGCAATTTTGATTTATCAGGTAGGCTCATTCCTAGCTCATCACATGCTTTTTTCGCTCCTGCCCAATAGTTATCCTCACCTTTCCAACTTGTTGTGTTCCATTTTGGATCATATTTATCCATTTCATCACTTCCTGCTTTTATTGGACTATATGATGGTAGTTGGTAAACACAACCTATGCCACTGATGTCGTTTCCTGCACAGCCTTTACTGAATTTTGCGACTTTGAAACTACGGATATCATACTGTTTACCGTTTCGTGCTTCACTGTTTGGGCCTTTAAAACCATTTACGTCCATTACAAAGTCTATTGAATCCGTTACACTTGTTGTATATGCAAATTTCTTTGTTCTTCCAAAACCGATTGGTAAATCTGCAAAGCTAGGAGTTACGGTATCACCATCTCCGATTATTCCTGCATTTGGATTGTATGTAAGTATTAGTGTAGCGCCATCAGCTAAAATTATACCAACGTTATTACTTTTGTTATCTTTTAAATTTAAATTCTTCCCTGTTTTTGCTTTTGATACATCATAAGTTTCACCATCTGTTGTGGTTACTGTTTTTGTTGGCCAACAATCTGCAATATGATCTGCATCACATCGCGTACTTATTTTTATATATTTTGAGAATTCATCTACAAATTCATCTGTACTATTATATGTTCTTTCAAGACCACCATCTGCTCTCATCAAGTCCATTGATTTTGTAATCTTTTGGGCTAAATTGGCTTGAGCTTCTGAATTACTACGTTCTGCTATATTTTTTAATAATGTTGGCATTGTTAATGCTGCTACTACTCCGATTACTCCAAGAGTGATTAATACTTCAGCTAAAGTAAAAGCAAATTTTTTATTCGGAGTTATGCCTCTGAAAAGCCCTCTACAAGCGGGTTTACCCCCCCCCCGAAAGTCGCTCTATGACTGCGTTTTGACATGTTCATACTTCCTTTCTTTTGTTATGCTTAACTCATATTTGTATATTTATTATATCTGATTTTTTGAAACTTTGCAATATAAAAAATACAACTACTCAACCACGATTTCTTTTTCATTTTTATATGTAACATAACCCAATGCAGCAGCCGGAGGTTTACGTAAATATTTACGTTTAGTATAAATTATACCGGCTTTAGTTGAAGTCGAAGCATTTGAATATTCCTTTGCATATTTTGCGCATTTATAAATTAGTTCATCTGTAACTTTTTGCGTCTTTAACAAAATATGCGATCCGGGGCAATCCTTTGTATGAAACCACAAATCATCTTCCGATGAAATTTTTGAAACAATCATATCATTTTGCTTATTATTACGTCCGATATAAATCCAAGTTTCATTACCCAAATCAATTTTCAAAGGTTCTGAATGGTGTTTTGATGCCTTGATTGATTTTTTATCTTCTTCAATTTCATCAGTTAACTCAAATAAATCAATCAACGTCTTTGCAATCCTAATTGAATACAAAAGATTTTCAAAGAATATTTTTTTCTGAACTAAATCTTCCATAAGTTCAGCTAATTTTGAATTTGAAGTTTTTGCTTTGTTATACAATTTGTAGAATTTATTTGCGTTATCTTTTAAAGTTTTTGTTTCATCAAGTTTTATAGAAACCTGTTTATCGTTTTCGTAATCATAAACAGAAATATCTTTTGAATAATCTTTCAAATTGTACAAATTCGCCATAATCAAATCGCCATACAATCTGTAAGTATCAGCTTTTTCATTTTGCAAAACTTGATATTCCATCTGTTTCAAAGATTTGACAACTTTTTTTAACTTTTGATTAACAAGACTTTCATAACGACATTTCAAAGTCTTAAATTTGTCTTGATATATATAATAGGAATAATAATCGTCAATCATGTCATTCACTGATTTAGATTTAACCGGATCTTTAATTAAATCTGAATATAAACTGTATTCTCTATAATCCTTTGAAATTGCAGGTGTAAGATTTCTTAAGCCTACAAAACATTTTATAGAATCTAAAGATTTTCCAATACATTGAGATGCAAAACCTTTTGAAAACCAATAAAAATCACGTGGCAAATTTGCATAATCAACTTCGCCATGATAATTCAATATATCAGCTTTATTTTGTTTTGGCGGATAAACATAAGGTAAACCTCCATACATTTCACGTTCACGACTTTTTTCAGCTCCGACATTATGTGCACAACCCAAAATCATATTTGTATCGTAATTGTACAAGATTACATTTGAATATTTTCCCATAAGTTCAAAGGCTAAACAGAGATAAATTTTATCCCCCAATTCATTATAAGTTTCAATATAGAACTCTAAAATTCGCTCATATTTTGGTTGATTGATTTTTGATATTCTTGAATTTAACAAATATTTTCTCAACAACATACAAAACATCGGTGGTTTTTGAGGAATTTCAATAATTTTTTTTTGAATATTATCTTTAGATGTGAAACACAAGTGATAAACTTGCGGATTAATGTTTACATAAAACTGTCGAGTTTCACTGTTATTTCGCAAAGTAAACAGAAATTCACGTCTTGTCGGTTGTTGAATTTTGCTAATTCTTGCTCCGGTCAAATATTCTTGTTGTTCTTTTATAAAAGCTTTTAGGGTTAAACTATCAAACGTAATCATAAAATGAGTGTACTAAAAAGCAATTATATTGTCCAATAGTTATTTTTATGGTATAATTTGAAAGTTAAAAGAGAGGACTTAAAAATAATGGCTGGAGCTAAAAAAGATTCAAAATTTAGAAACCTAATGGAAGATAGACAAAATTCTGTTACGCTTCTAATTACGACAGAAGAACATTTAATTAGAGGAAAATTATATTTACCAATCCCATCAGTAGTTGAAAATCCAACAACTGAAAATTTATTATTTTATGCATTAAATTGTGGAAATATGTTCATTTCAATTCATGATTGCGTAATTATGAACAAGAAAAATATTGAATATCAACCGGAACACGTTAAATGTTATAATATCAACCTAAATATTGTTCATTCTTGCCAAATCGTAGATGATGACTTTTAATGGATTTAACAAAAAAGATTACAAATGTTACATAAGGTAGTCTTTTTTTTGTGTTTTTGCTAGTATTAAAGTTGCAATATAAATAGACTAAAAAGGAAATAAGAGAAGATGATTAAAACAAAGTTTAAAGACCACGAATGTGGAAAACTTAATTTGACAAACATCGAAGAACAAGTTACTTTGTCAGGTTGGGTTTCTTGTATCAGAGATTTAGGCGGAATTCTATTTGTAGAATTGAGAGATAGAAGCGGCTTTTTCCAAATTGTTGCTAATCCACAAATCAACCCTGATATTCATAAAGTTTTAGAGCATGTCAGATCTGAATATGTTATAAAAGTTACCGGTAAAGTTTCCAAAAGACCTCCTGAAACTTACAATGAAAAATATCCTACAGGTCAAGTTGAAATGTATCCGGAAACTATTGAAGTTCTTTCTACGTCAAAGGTTTTACCTTTTGTTTTAGATGATGAAAATGTTTCTGAAGATATCAGATTAAAATACAGATATTTAGATTTAAGACGTGAACAAATGTTATCAAAACTTGTTATGCGTCATAATATTGTTCAAGCAATCAGAGCATATTTGAACAAATTAGATTTCTTGGAAGTTGAAACACCTATCTTAATTAAAACAACACCAGAAGGTGCTAGAGATTATTTAGTTCCGTCACGTGTTCAAGAAGGAAAATTCTACGCACTTCCTCAATCTCCGCAAATCTTCAAACAATTGTTGATGGTTGGTGGTATTGAAAGATATTATCAAATCGCAAAATGTTTCAGAGATGAAGATTTGAGAGCAGACAGACAACCGGAATTCACTCAAGTTGACTTAGAAATGTCATTTGTTGAACAACAAGACGTTATCAGAGTTGTTGAAGGATTGATAGTTGATGCTTTCAAAGCTGCAGGTGTTGAAGTTAAACCTCCGTTCATTCAAATGCCTTGGCAAGAAGCTATGGACAGATTTGGTTCTGACAAACCAGACACAAGATTTGGTCTTGAATTGTTTGACATTGGTGACATCATTATGCAATCAGAATTCAAAATTGTCAGAGATACATTAGAAAACGGCGGTATCGTTCGTGGTATCAGAATTCCTGGTGGAGCTAAATACTCTAGAAAAGAAATTGATGATATTACGAAATTAGCTGTTTCATTTGGAGCTAAAGCTTTAGCAAATATCATTTATAATGAAGACGGATCAGCAAAATCTCCTGTATTGAAATTCGTTACAGAAGAACAAGCTAAACAAATTCAAGAAAGAGCCGGAGCTAAAGCTGGAGATATTATCTTCTTCGTAGCTGATAAACCAAAATTAGTTTATGACGTTATGGGTAGATTAAGATTACACTTTGGTAAATCATTGAACTTAATTGACGAAGCTAAACATAACTTGTTGTGGATTGTTGACTTTCCAATGTTTGAATGGAGTGATGAAGAAGGCAGATATATGGCAATGCACCACCCATTCACATCTCCAAACCTTGAAGATTTAGACAAACTGGATTCCGGTGATTTAGGTAACGTTAAATCTATCGCTTACGATATCGTTTATAACGGAACTGAGCTTGGTGGAGGTTCTGTGAGAATTCACTCTTCTGAAGTTCAAAAGAAAATCTTTAAAGCTTTAGGATTAACAGAAGAAGAAGCACAAGAAAAATTCGGATTTATGGTTAATGCTTTACAATACGGTACTCCGCCTCATGCAGGTTTGGCTATCGGTTTGGATAGATTAGTTGCGTTACTTGCAAGAACTGATTCAATCCGTGACGTTATTGCATTCCCTAAGAATGCCGGTGCTAAAGACTTGATGAGTGATGCCCCTGGAATTGCTTCATTGAAACAATTGAGAGAATTACACATCAAAAGTACTGTAACTCCAAAAGTTTAACTGTTAAAACAAATATGAAAAACACCTTGAATTTAATCAAGGTGTTTTTTTATTTCAACTTTTTGCGAATAAATCTATGAGCATCAATCACGTCATCATAAGAAATCGGAGGTGGTCCTTCAATTATTTCAAGTGGAGTATGTGATTCTGATTTTCTATTAAAGTTAAAAATAACCTCCCCAAAATCTTTACCACATTTTTCGCATGATAAACGACAAAGCAAAATATCGCAATCCCTTTCTAAAACTTCAATAGAATTTTTAGAAAATTCATTCTTGCACCTAGAACAACAAAGTCCTGAAAACAGTGTTTTTACGTCTTTTTGAGTAATTTTTTTCATATCAATAATTTGTATTAAGTTTTGTAAACCTTTCCTATATATGTACTATTAATTGTTATTTTATAGCAAAAAATGGGATTAATATACATGAAACCAAAGGAGGCTATCATGGCAATTAATTTAATTCTATTCGGTTTTATCGTGTACACTGCATTAATCGTTGTACCAAGCATCTGGGAAGAATTAACTACTGAAAGCTAAATTTTAAAAATCATTTCGATTTTCTGTTTTGTCTTTTAAGTGTGTATGGTTTGATTTTAGTGTAAAAAGTACGTTTAATGATTTAAACGGTAGATTTGTTGTGTAAAAATTATTAAAAACGTAACAAGTAAGACTAAAATTTAAAGCCACGAGGATTTGTTTGCTCTATAATAGAGTTATGGATTACTTAAAAAACAAATTCGATATAATTGTTGTAGGTGCCGGTCACGCTGGTTGTGAAGCGGCTTTGGCTTGTGCAAAATTAGGAATGAAAGTTCTATTATGCACTCTTAATGTAGAACACATTGCATTGCAACCTTGTAACCCTGCTGTAGGAGGACCTGCGAAATCGACGTTAGTTCGAGAGATTGATGCACTGGGTGGTGTTATGGGTGAAGTTACCGATGCCACTTATATTCAGATGAAAGTTTTGAATTCATCTAAAGGACCTGCAGTTAGAGCATTGAGAGCTCAATCTGACAAGGCTGAATATACAAGATACATGCGTAATTTAATCGAAAGTAATGAAAACATTTACTTGAAACAATGCTGCATTACAGAGTTAAAAGCTGAAAACGATAGAATTGTAGGTGCGGTTGACGAATTCGGAATTGAGTATTCCACTAAGGCAGTTGTATTAACAACAGGAACATCTCTAGAGGGGAGAATTTTCGTAGGTTTACGTTCTTATAGTGCAGGTAGACTTGGCGAAAAAGCTGCTATCGGATTATCTGACTCATTGAATAAATTAGGTATTCAAACTAAAAAATTAAAAACCGGAACACCTGCAAGAGTTGATAAAAGAACATTGGATTATTCAAAAATGACAATCCAGCCGGGAGATGAAGAATTGAGTTTCTTCTCATTCAAGCCAAATCGACCAATAAGAAAAACTTATCCTTGTTATTTAACAAGAACAACAGAAGAAACACATGAAATTATCAGAGCAAATCTTGATAAATCACCAATGTACCAAGGACTTATCCATGGTGTAGGCCCAAGATATTGCCCATCAATTGAAGATAAAATTGTAAGATTTGCTTCAAATCCATCACACCATATTTTTATTGAACCGGAGGGGTTAGGGACTTACGAAATTTATATACAAGGATTTTCAACAAGTTTACCGGCTGATGTTCAAGTCAAAATGATTAGAAGCCTCCCGGGGCTTGAAAATGCACACATAATTAAACCTGCTTATGCAGTAGAATATGACTACGTTCCTGCGGTACAAACAACACATTCTTTAATGTCTAAAAAAATTAAAGGACTGTTCTTTGGCGGACAAATCAACGGAACAAGTGGCTATGAGGAAGCTGCAGCGCAAGGTTTAATTGCAGGTATCAATGCATTTAACTACTTGAATGGTTCCGAAATGCTTGAATTATCAAGAAGCTCATCTTATACAGGAACATTAATTGACGATTTAGTTACTAAAGATATTCAAGACCCATATAGAATGTTAACATCTCGTTCTGAATACAGATTGCTTTTAAGACAAGATAATGCAGATGAAAGGTTGACACCTATCGGACACAAAATTGGGCTAATTGATGATGAACAATTTGCACGATTTAACAAAAAACAAGAATTGATTAGAGATGAAAAAACTCGTCTTGAGGGTTTAAAAATTCCGGCCACTGCTGAAAATAATCAAATATTAGCAAAATATGAAGAACATCTTGACCGAGGAATTAGAGCTTCAGAACTTTTGAAACGTCCTAATATTACATATAAAGTGTTAAAAGAACTTGATGACTCAACAAGAGTTTTAAATATTCCCAAAGATGTTTATGAGCAAATTGATGTTATTGTAAAATATGACGGATATATTAAACGCCAACAAGAACAAGTTGATCAAGCAGGGAAACTTGAAAAATTCAAAATTCCGGAGGATATTGACTATTCAACCATTGACCATATTTCATCTGAAACAAAGGAAAAACTGGCTAAAATAAAACCTAAGACACTCGCACAAGCATCAAGAATTGGCGGAGTTAAACCTGCGGATATTTCTATTTTAATGGTTATGCTTGACAAACACATGATTCATTCTAAATAACAACAACTTCGCTTTTAATAAATTCTTTTGTTTTTCGTTCAGCTTTGTAAAGTTTTAAGTCTGTGAAACGAATAGCTTTGTCGTCTGCGCAGAGAATAGTAATTGATGATTTCTCAGGATTTTTTGCAACAATATCACCTGCGTTTGCACTAAAACTTTCTTGCAAAATTTTGAAATTGTAAGGATTAACAATAAAAAATTTATTAAGATAAGTAATATAACACGGTAAAAACGGGTGGAGCGCCCTTATTGTCCTTGAAATTTCATCAGAAGTTTGGAATTTGAAATCCAACATTCTTTCATCTCCCGAAATATTTGGGTAGTAAGTTGCTAATTTTTCATTCTGCGCAACAGGAGTCAAAACTTTATTATCTAAATCAGAAATCAATTCTGTAACCAATTTCCTTGCCGTTCGAACACTTCTATCCCTCAATTCTTGTGAGGTATCAGAGTCTAAAATTTCGACTTTTTCTTGTTTTAAAATTGGTCCATTATCAAATTTTTCAGTCACCAAATGCAATGTAACACCTGAATATTTTTCACCATGCAAAATACTTTGCAAATAGGGATTTGGTCCTCGATATTTGGGCAAAAGTGATGGGTGAACATTTACAGATGCAATTGTTGGAAGATTAAACGTTTCTTTCTCTAAACGTTCTCTCCACGTTCCAATAATAATCAAATCGACATTCAAAGTAACCATCAATTTTCTAAACAATGGTCCATTAGCTGACTTTAAACGGATTTGTCGAATTTTTAGCTTGTTTATCAGAGTAACCTCAGGCGCAGGCTTAAAAAAATCATCAAAAAGCATCTTCAATCGAGAATTACATGTTTCTTCATATCTAAAAACACCAACAACATCAGCTCCGGCATCTAGAACACCGAGAACAATATTCGCAAGCATTAAACCTTTCCCTAAAACAACAACTCTCATACTTAAATTATAAACAAAAAAAGGATTCAATTTAAACATTGAACCCTTTTTCATATACTTTTATTAAGACTTTATTTATTCAATTTCTGCGGAATTTTCAGCATTTAATTTTTCACGAACCACAGCTTGAGCCAATTTCAAATCTTGATAATTTTTTTGAAAATCCCTAGCCTTAACTGATTCATGATCAACATTATGTGACATACCAGCAAAAATCATAATCCAAGGTGCAAATGAAATCATACTCTTACCAAAGGTTTTAATTCCAGAAGGAACTTTAGCAATTTTTTCACTTACTTTATTTAAAACTTTGCTTGCATTCAATTTTTCAGCAACTGCAACAGACACTTTGTCAAAAGTTCCTTTTGGCAACTTGCCAATCAATTTAGCACCGCCCTTATAAGCAGCCAAAGTACCTGCAATAGCTACACCCCAACCAACTACAGATGATAAGAATGGGTGATTTTGTGAAAATTCTTTCAATGCAGGGCTATGTTTTTCTATAATATGTTTTGAACCAAATACAGCATCAGCAACCATATAACCTGTTGCCCATAATGCAGTAGTAGAAAGGAAACTTCCAAGTCTTGCCGCTCTTGACAAATTAACAGTCTTAGCAGCATCTCCTGCAACAGTTTTTACAGTTGCTAAAATTTTTCCTGGGTTATCAGCAGCAGAAGCCAAACCTGCAACTAAAGGCGTTGTATAATAAATTGTATTACCAATTCGTCGATGTTTTTTGTCGTTAACCTCTGCAGAAGTTTTAGCATAAGCTAGTTGTCTAACTTGGTTCTCATCTAGAGATGCCAAAGTTTCTATATCACTCATAGATTTAAAAGCCGGTCTGTTTGCAGAAATTGAATTAACTTGCATAAAATACACCTTCACCTTTCACACATTGATTATACACTTATAAAACCGGAAAGTAAAATTTCTTGCTATTTTAATAACATAAGTACATAAATATTTACAATCAGTATTGTTTTTTATATTATCAAGAAATGAAGAAATTTAATATTCACACAATGGGTTGTAAATCCAACCAATTTGAAAGTGCCATAATAGAAGAAAATTTAATAAATCACGGATTAAAAAAAGTAAATAGAATTGAAGATGCAGATATTTACATTTTGAATTCTTGCTCTGTGACCCACAAAAGTGACAATGAGGCAATGTATTTACTTCGAGCAGCCAAGCATAAAAACCCAAATATTATTACGATTGCAACCGGTTGTATGGCTCAAATTGAAAAAGAAGGACTCCTAAAAAATGACTTTATTGATTTTGTAATCGGAAATGATGAAAAATTAAATTTGTATGATTACATAAAATCAGATGTCAGATTTCACGCAAATGATATTTTGAAACAAACAGATTTCAGCAAAATTGTGCTTGTTGACACAACCAAAACCCGTGCAAGTCTAAAAATTCAAGACGGCTGTGATAACCGCTGTACTTATTGCATAATTTGGAAAGCAAGAGGGAAAAGCAGAAGTGCAGATTCTGATTTTATCATTGAACAAATAAATAATTTTTCAAAACACGGATTTAAAGAGGTTATGCTCACAGGAATCCACATTGGACAGTGGGGAAAAGAATTTGGCTTAACTCTTCTTGACCTATTAAAAGATATTGAAGAAAAAACAACTATTGAAAGATACCGTCTAGGTTCGCTAAACCCTCCGGAAATCACAGATGAAATGCTTACTTTTTTGAAAAATTCAACAAAATTCTGTCCGCATTTTCATTTATCACTTCAATCCGCAAACGACAAAACACTTCGTTCAATGAATAGATTTTACAAAACAGAAGATTATTTATCACTCATTGATAAAATCAATGAAACTTTTGAAAATCCATTCTTAGGAAGTGACGTAATTGCAGGTTTTGCAGGCGAAACTGATGAAGATTTTGAAATAACCAAACAAAATCTTGAAAAATCAGGTTTAACCCAAATTCATACTTTTCCTTACTCTCAAAGAAAAGGGACAATCGGAGCAGAAATGGAAAACCAAAATTCTGATGAGGTTAAAAGCAAACGAGCTTCAATCATTAAAGAGATTTCTAAAAGAAAACACGAAAAATTTATCAATAAAAATATAGGAAAAACTCTTGAGGTTTTGATTGAAAAACATCCGGACAAACACACTCAAAACCTAAAAGGAATTACACGGAATTATTTAACCGTTCAAATAATTTCAGATAGAACAGATTTATTTAATACTATCAAAAACGTAAAAATCTCAAAATTTGAAAACGGAAAAATCTACGGTGAATTAGTTTAAACTATTTTTATTAATTAAAAGAGGTCGGACATCTAAAGATGTCCGACCTCTTAATTTTTGAATAAATATTACTCTTTCAAGAATGATTCATAATTTCTTGCAAGCAAGTGAGTTCTTACCTGATTAATCAAATCTAATGCAACACCAACCATGATGATTAAAGATGTAGCACCTATACCCTGAAGTGTTTCAATGTGAGTTGCGTAACTTGCAAATGATGGAACAAGTGCAATGATACCCAATCCCAACGCACCGATAAATGTTGTTTTAGATAAAATCTTATCCAAAGCTTCAGCTGTCGGTCTTCCAGGTTTGATACCAGGAATTGATGAACCATATTTCTTTAGATTGTCAGCAATATCTTTTGGCTGCATATTTGGCATAATTGATGCATAGAAGAATGTCAACGCAATAATCAATGCCACATATAAAAGATAATATGTAATTCCGTTCGGGCTTAAATATTGATTCAAAGTCATGACAAAATTTTTAACTGCCATTGATTTGAAGTTTGCTTGTCCGACTAAAGCCAAAATTGTTGATGGGAACAACAAAATAGCGATAGCGAAGATAATCGGCATTACACCCCCCGGGTTAAGTTTAAACGGAATGAATGAATTCATACCTCCGTAAACTTTGTTACCGATTTGTCTTTTTGGATTTACAATAATAACTTTTCTAACAGCTTCCTGCATAATTACAATCAAAATCATTGCAAGGAAAAAGATAGCAAGTAAAACCATAAGTCCAATTTGCATTTGAGAACTTGATTTTACAAGCTGCATTGTTCTTGATGCATAAATCGGAATACCTGATAAGATACCACAGAAGATAATTAGTGAACCACCATTACCAATTCCGTTTTCAGTAATCAATTCAGAAATCCACATTACAAGAACAGCGCCTGCTGTCAATACACATACTGAACTTGCATAAAATGCAACAGGACTAACTGTTGACATTATAGCCCCCGGTAAGTGGTGCAAGTACAACATGAAAATAAATGATTGAAAAATACCAAGTACAACAGTAAATAATCTTGTGTACTGTGATAATTTTCTTCTACCTGCTTCGCCTTCTTCCTTTTGGAGTTTTTCCAAAGACGGAATAACAACAGAAACAAGTTGAACAATGATTGATGAAGTGATAAACGGTCCGATACCCAAAGCCAAAATTGAAACTTTACCTAACGCACCACCAGAGAACAAATCTAAGAAACCTATGATATTATTCCCTTGAGCAATGTTAGAGAAAACTTGGTTGTTAATACCATACAAAGGCATTTGAACTCCAAATCTCCAAACAGCAATCATCAAGAATGTGAACAAAATCTTTTGTTTCAAACCTGATGCATTCCACATTGACATCAAATCATCAGTTGTTGGCATTTTAACACCCTGTGCCATTATACTAACTCAACCTTTCCGCCAGCAGCTTCAATTTTTTCTTTTGCAGATGGAGTAACATAAGAAGCTTTAACTGTAACAGATGATTTGATTTCACCGTTACCCAAAACTCTTAAACCAACGCAAGATGGGTGGATTGTTAATACTTCTTTCAATGAATCTAAAGAAATTTCTTTTAGACCCAAATCATCAAGTCTGCCAACATTGATTTGAGCATAGTTAAGTTTAGAATAAACTTGGAAGCCTTTCAATTTTGGCAATCTTCTGTAAGCTGGCATTTGACCACCTTCAAAACCTCTTTTAGCAGAGTTTCCTGATCTTTGACCTTCACCATTATGACCACGGCAAGATGTTTTACCATGACCAGATGAACGACCTCTACCTACTCTTTTAGATTTAGATGTAGAACCTTCTGCAGGTCTTAAATCTTCTAATGTTATATTTGACATTTTATTTCCTCTTTCTTTGTACTGTATAATATTATATTATTAATGGCAACTACTTAACAATCTCCACTAGGTGAGATACTTTGTTAACCATACCCATGATTGTTGCTGATTCAAAGTGTTCAACAACTTGATCTTTTTTAGTTAAACCTAAACCTCTAACAACTCTGCGTTGAGCTTCAGGAGTTCCGATTAAACTTCTAACAAGTTTAATTTTTATTGAATTTGCTTTCTTATCTGTCATAATTTTATTTCCTTATAATTAAATGTTTTACGTCAAACTAGTTTAAAAATTCAGCCATTGATAAGCCACGTTTTTTAGCAACATCACTGAATGGAGTTAAAGATCTCAAAGCAGCAATTGTAGCATTAGCAGCATTAAGAGGTGATTTAGAACCTAAAGATTTTGAAAGAATATTTTCAATACCAGCAAGTTCCAATACTGAACGAACAGCACCACCGGCGATAATTCCTGTACCTTCTGAAGCAGGTCTTAACATAACTTCACCAGCACCAGATCTTCCTGTGATTGGGTGAGGAATAGTTGTTTTGAAAATAGGAACTGTAACAAGATTTTTTCTACCATCAGCAATAGCTTTTTGGATAGCGATAATAACTTCAGAAGCTTTAGCACAACCAACACCAACTTGTCCTTTTTGGTTACCAACAATTACGATTGCACGGAAGCTTAATTTTTTACCACCTTTAACAACCTTAGTTACACGGCTAATTTGAACAACTCTTTCAGTCCATTCTGATTGAGGTTTTTCTTCAGTAGTTTCGATTTTTTGTTTTCTGCCACGACCTCTTCTTCTAGCAGGTTTTTCTTCAGAAGCAACAGCTTCTTTAGTTTCTTCAGCCTTAACTTCTTCTGTTGCAGCTTCAGTAACATTTAATTCTTCTTTGTTTTCCATTGATTTTAACCTTTCTTGTAATTAGTTTTAAACATTTTTAAAGATTGAATAAATCTTTTATATTTTTGAATACGCCAAAACACAAGCTTATTCAAAGCTATTTTGAAATCGTATTCGAACTTTTAACTTCTGACAAAGAAAATATATAATAAACAATACGTCACGTCAAGAGTGAGACTAAGAGATATTAACGAATTTTAACTTTTTTCGGTTAGTAAATAATCCAAGGATTTTTTGTAAAACTTTGCAAATTTGTATGCGTTGATTAATGAAACTTGATTATGCTTGCCACTTTCAACATTGGAAACATAAGAAGTACTAAAATTCAGTTCTCCAGCAACTTTTTCTTGAGAAAATTTATGTTTTAAACGTTCATATTTTAAATTTAAGCCAAAAACGACCAACAATTCTTTATCGTCCATAGACTAAATTTATAATCTTGACTTTATGTTTTCAATAGCCTATTATTCATGTTTATAATCTATAGACTATATAACAAGGAGAACATTATGCTAAATAGAGTTAAAGGTTTTACATTGGCAGAGGTTTTAATAACACTAGGAATAATTGGAATAGTTTCTGCACTTACATTACCTACGTTAATGTCGAACTGCAGAAAATACGTGATTGAAACACAATTAAAGGAATTTTACTCAATAATGAATCAAGCTTTAAAAAGAGCCGAATATGATTATGATGACATGGACGGTTGGACTTGGCCTCACAAAACAAAAGTTGACATAACAGATGGGAACCAAACAGTAGAAGCTAATAATTCAGACTATGAGTGGTTTCAAAAATACCTGCAACCATATATAAAGACAAGTACTCTTAAAGAGTCTTTCCACTTATACTGTGTTTGGTATGACGGTTTTGCTATTGAGTTCATCAATGGTACGGGAATGTCATGCGGAACAGATGAAGGAGGCGGGAATGTAGAAATAGGGAAATTTGTTTGTATGTTCTACCCTAAAGCAGGAACGATAAAAGATATTCAAGACTATAGCGCTAAAAGTCAAAAAGTAGTATCAGGAAAAGACTATTTCGTTTTCCAAATAAATACAGAGGGTAAAGATAAAGGATTTCAACCTGTAGATAGCAATAACTGCAAAAAATCTACGGGAATGCGCTATTTACCATCTGTCGGTTGCGCAAAATTGATAAAAGATAACAATTGGAAATTTCCTAAAGACTATCCAATTAAAATTTAAAATTAATTATAAATAAAGCTCCTATAATTTGTGGTATTATTAAATGAGAATAGGGAGTAAATTATATGGGACAAACTTTAGTTGAAAAAATTATATCTAACCACACTGACCATAGTGTTAAAGCAGGAGAGCTAGTTATTGCAAATGTTGATGTTTGCGCTGTTCAAGATGGTACAGGTCCTCTTACAGTTCAAGAATTCAAAAAACTGGGTAAAGACAAATTGAACAATCCTGAAAGAACAATTCTCTTCATTGACCACGCATCACCTAGCCCGAAAAAAGAATTATCTAACATGCACACCGTTCTAAGAGATTTCGCAAGAGATTATGGTGCTGTATTATCAGAAGTAGGAAGTGGGGTTTGCCATCAAAGATTAGTTGAAACTTTTGTAAACCCTACAGAAATCCTTGTTGGTGCCGATTCTCATACTTGCACCTCAGGTGCATTAGGAGCTTTTGCAACCGGCATGGGCTCAACTGATGTTGCGGTTGCGATGGCTTTAGGCAAAACTTGGCTCAAAGTTCCACAAACATTCAAAATCGTTGTTAGCGGGAAATTCAAAGACGGAATTTGCTCTAAAGATTTGATGCTTCACTTGATTGGTATGATTGGTGCAGATGGCGCTACTTACAAAGCTTTAGAATTCTGTGGAGATACAATCGACAATATGTGTATGGCAGAACGTTTTACACTCGCTAATATGGCTGTCGAAGCTGGTGCTAAATGTGGGCTTTTTGTTCCAGATGAAAAAACGAAAGAATATTTAAAATCTCGAGGAAGAGGAGATAAATTCAAAGAAATTAAACCGGATATAGATGCTATTTATGAAAGGATTATTGAAATAGATGCTTCAACTATTGAACACACCGTATCTTGTCCGCACACAGTTGACAATACAAAACTTGCAAAAGATTTAAATGATGTAAAAGTTAACCAAGTTTATGTTGGAACTTGTACAAACGGAAGAATTGAAGACATGAGAACGGTTGCAAATATTTTAAAGGGTAAAAAAGTTCATGATGGTGTTAGAATGCTAATTTGCCCGGCATCTCGAGATATTTACAAACAAGCCCTTAAAGAAGGATTACTTGAAACATTTATTGATGCGAATGCAACTATTTTGCCTCCGGGGTGCGGACCATGTGTAGGAATTCATGCCGGTATTCTTGCAGATAATGAGGTTTGCCTATCGACACAAAATAGAAATTTCCAAGGCCGTTTAGGAAATACAAAAGGTTATATCTATTTGTCATCACCTTATGTAGCAGCTTATTCGGCAATTAACGGATACATTTCTGACAAATAATTAAAAACATTTTTTATTTTAATGGAAGCGCCAATTTTAATAAAATTGGCGCTTTTTCTATCTCTCTTAATGATATTTTGTATATTTAGTTTAATGTTGTTTGTAAACTTTCTTTGTATAAGATTCGATATATGGAGTATCAATTTCAAATACGTGAATTCTACCCGGACCTAAATCTACGGCTATTTCACCTTGTGAAACTTGGAATTTACTTTCTTCTCCATAAGATGGTAGCAAGTTTTCTAATTTTTGATTTGATTTTAATGTAGGAACTTCAACTTTGCACGCAGTATGGCGATCAACATTTTTATTCGCAATTACAAGTAAAGTTTTTCCGTGTCGATGACGAGCGAATGCAATAACCTTATCTTGCGGATCCTTTTTCTTGTCTAAAACGATATAAGAGCCACGTTTCAAAACTTCACCGTACTTATCTCTAAAATTCAAACACGCAGTCATAAATTTACCGATTTCAGGCTCATTACCTCCAGGTTTTCTTGAGAGATTAAAGATATCAAGTTTCCCGTTATGAACAGTCATTTCGTGGTTATCAGTACGAGTTTCGGTAGAATATTTATCTTTGTAGGAATAATTGTAATAATCACCTGATTGGAAACCATCAACAAAGTATGGATTCATCATCGGCAAGGTTACTTCCAAGCCAGAAACCAAATTACAATAAGTTGCACCGCCATTGAACATAGGTGACATATCATCATGAGTTGCAAAAGAGCCAATCAAAGATTTACCTCTTTCAACACGATATGACATGTTCAAGTTATCAATCACATAGTCATTAAGTTCTTTTGCCGTATTCCACTCATGGAAGATATGGTATTGACCATAATAAGCATCAAAACCTGCTCTTAAAGAATCCTCAGGTCTATCATAAGGCATATTTGCTTGAGGAGAAGCATCTTCATAAGTATAAGATTCTGCAAGCCAAGCAAATTCAGGATTTCTTTTTCTTGAATACGGAATTAAAATATCCCAAAATTCTACAGGCTTAGCTCTTGCAACGTCTGCTCTAATTCCATCAACACCCGCATCAATCAACATATCAACGAACTTTCTATGATATTCAAGAAGCTTTGGATTCAAAGTTCTTTTTCCTTCATCTTCCCAAGGTTGAAACATTCTGATATCAAACCAGCCTTGAGGAGTTTTAGCTAATCCGTTACGTTCGTGAGCCATCAAATCAGGTTTATCATTATAAAGGTCATAAGATGCGCAACTTGGCATATCAACCATTACTCTAATACCTCTATTGTGGCATGCATCAACAAATGCTTTAAATTGTTCTATATCTGAGCGTGGGTCATTTTTATCAATTAGCATCGGGTCAATTTTTAGCATATCAGCCGGTGCATATACAGAACCTGCTGTCCCCATTGCATTGCTTTTCCCAGGGGGATTGATTGGAAGAACATGTAAGGTATTAAATCCCTCAGCTTTAACTTCATCTAATCTATCAATCGCATTAAGAAATGTTCCATGTTGCTCATTATTATCAATGTACTCATTACCGTTCAAATCTTTTGCATTAAAAATTCTGGGAACAATTGCTAAAATCTTAGCACTGTTTGTTGTAAATAATGTTCGCAAATCATTTTTGTAAGGTTTTACTTGTTCAGTATTTTGTACGGCATTTGTTTTATTTATAACCGGGGAATTTATCAATGCTTGATTTTTCAAGAAATCTGTCAACAAATTTGATGAAGACATTGTTCTATCTGTTTGTACAGGAGAGTGAGTTTGTACTGTATTATTTTGTTGAACAGCATTTAGAGAATTAAGTTTTTGAGCAATCAAATTATTAGAAACATTCATCATTTTACTTATTCTCCTTTTGAACTTTTGGAACTTTCATTCTTCCGATAAAGAATTGAGACAATACAGTCACACCAAGCAAACCGGCACCTAATGCTCCAAACATCTTGAACCAAACTTTGCTATTATAAGATTGTTTGCACAATTTTGTAAACATTTCATCAGGAGCTGAACCCATCAACAAGAATTTCAGTTCAGATGTTGAATCAACAGCACCATTTACTAAATGGTTAGGTTTTGCAAAATACTTATCTCCGCCTAAAAATTTCAATACAGCTTTTCTGTAGTTTAAGAAATCTTCAAAGAATACGGAATCTTTAATCTTATTCAATGTATCTAAATGCAAATCTCCGTCATACATCAATTTCATTGCATTTGCGAAGAAATCTTTGTCATTTGACAGTTCAACAAGATCTGTTGCAGGGTGAGTTCCTAAATATTTATTAACAACTTTGCCTGCTTTAGTTTCAATTTGAGAATAGTAATCTCTGAAAGCTTGAGAATTTGTATCCCATGGTGCTTGACGATCTGGATTACGTCTTGAATAGAATTTCACAGCATAATCTGAACTATGACCATCTATTAGAATTTGTTTACACAATTCAACAAGTTCTTCTTTTACTTCTCTAGGCATTCCTTGATTTAATACATTCTGAACATTTTCAAGTTTTGAAACTCTATGGTACATATCCAAAGTATTCAACAAACGATAGAATGAACTTTTTACACCACGAATTCTGTCATTTACAAATGATAATTGTAAATCTTTTAATGAGGTTTTAGAAGTATCAGAATATCCAACTAAAGCATCAGCAGTTTGCCCCATACGTGATTGTCTTAAAGAATCCGCAGTTTCATTAAATGTAGAATTAACTAAAGTTTGATACAAGTTGCCTTTATCTTCCTTAGCTTTTTCAAGAGTGGCCATTTTACTTTGCAATTCTGAAAGTTTTGATTGAATTTCACCAACTACATTTGAATAAGTTTCATCATTAGATACAATGCTTTCAAATTTGTTTCTTAAAATTTTTCCGGCGATTTCCCTATCAATTCTTGATTTATTAATTTCTTCCTGAGTGAATTGAAGCGTTTTTAATAAACTGCCTGTAATATCGTTCCAACGATTAGCCAAAATTGTTTCAGGAGCTTGCGCTGTTTTAATGTACGCAACACTATCTAACACAGAATTTTTAGCTTTAAAATCATTCAAAATACCGTTAACAGATTTTAAATGGGTAATCAAAGATTCTGATAACACCGTAGCAGGTTTGAATTTAAATGCATTTGCAAGTTTTGAATCCGCTCCATATTCTCCTGAGTGAATAAGTTGCTTCATCACAAAACGTAATTTTCTGGCATTCATATTCTCAGGATTTGCTTGTGCAAATTGATTAATTCTTTCGTCAAGCATATTTTGAATAAGTTTTGAATGTTCAGAAAAATCTTTAACATCATTTCTAAGTAATCCGCGGTCTTTGAATCCGTTCAGAATAGATTCTTCATCTGGAATAATTCGCACTAATTCTTCTTTAGACAACGGAACTGATGCGATTTGTTCTTCTAAAACTTTTCTAACATTTTTCAACGAATCTTCATCAAAATTGTATTTTCCAAAAGATGGAAACATCTCGTCTAAATCTTTTCTCACGCTGGTTGATGTTACAAAATCAAGTCCGTCGGTAAGTTTTGCATGAATTGAATCTAAAATTTCCGGAGTTAATGGTTTTCCTTTATTTTCATTCAATACTTCGTTCAAAGATTCTACTTGTTTAGAGAAATCAAATTTTGTAATTTCATTAGAGAAATTTGAAAGCTTTCTATCTGCGATTTTATCCATTTTTCCATCTAAGTACTTACTTAGAGTTGGAGTTAATCCATTACAAATCAACGCACTCATAATAGGAGTTGCAAAACCTGCCGTCAACATCCACATAGTATTATTTTGAAGTGCAATTTTGCGCATCTTTTCTTGAATGAATTCTCTTCTATTTGGTATATCTTTTGGAACATGCAATCTGTTACCAATTTTATCAATTTCTTTATCTGAATATAAATCCCAAGGAATAAATTGGTGATCTTGGTAGAATAATTTTTTTCTGCCATAATTATCTTCATACTTTTGTCTGATATTTACACCATGAACTAAATACGCCGGTAACTGAATAGCTAACTTTGGCCAAATATCCATAGCACCAAAGAATGAACCAAGTCCAACAAATTCCATTACTTTAGTCAACGGAGTTTGTTTTTGGGCAAATAAGCATGTAGCAATTGCAAGTCCGCCTAACTTCATTCCAAAATCATTCAATCTTCCAAGTTCATGATCGTTTGCAGTTCCTTTTACAGCATGTCCAAATGCTTTCGCATCATATTTCAAATCCTTGAACACCTCTGCAGGCATGTCAAAGATGTTATTTCGAACCAAATGACCATTACTATGCAAAGGTTTAATAAAAGTTCTGTTATTTAGTTCTTTATTTACATCAAAATCTTTTGCAGCTTTATCTGAATTGTATTGTTGAACTAAAGATGTTCCATTAATGTATGATTGAATTAAATTCGTTCTCATCTAACTCACCACACTTTCTTTGTTTTTATCAAGAACATCACTGCCTTTAACTTTTGATGGTTTATTTGTAATATGACAAGCATTTGCAACACCCAGAATTGTAGTCGCAGCAGCTAAACCGTACAAAGCCTTTCCATAATGTTTTTTGAACAACGAACTTGAACCCTCAATACCATTATATAAATTTTTAGAACTTTCAACAAAACTTTCACCAAAAACTTTTAAAGAATGGACAAATTCCTTTGGCTTCCAGAATTTCATCGTTGCGACATTGAAATAATTATCCCATGGCTTTTGCATTGCAGTCAAAACACCGACTGAAGCCCATAAGAAAGATGAAAAACTTCTTGCTAATGTTGATTTAACCAAAACTTCTTTATACATCGGCTTAACTTCTTGGTCTGAATCATTCAAGTTTTCACCTAAACCGTTTTTCTTTGCAATTTTATCAAATCTAAAGTTCAATTTCTGACCTTTTTTAGGGTCTCCATATAACAATGACCAATAAGGGAAATCTACACTTTCGCCAACTTTATGATATTCAATACTTGTTAAATTATAATCATCTGGAGTTTCTTGCAACTGATAGTTAACTTTTGCATAAGGTAATTGAGTATCAACACCCGTAATTGTTTTAACAGGAATATTTACAAAAGATTTTGAAACAGATTTAAATATACCATACAAAAGAACACCTAAAGCCATCTTTTTACCAATAGCATTAGCTGCTGCCTTATCAGATGCTGAGAATTTTTTATTCGGAGTGTTAAATATAGCCATCAATGTAGCACTACCAATCAAATACGGAACAGTACCCATTGTTAAAAATTCATAGAAATTTGAATTTTTGCTCCCTTTCAATCCCTTTGCAGGATAAACGGTAAATGCTTTGGTAAGCTTATCAAGACCAATTCTGGTACGCGTTGAAAAGTTATTTTCCAACAGAGTATCAGACGTAATTGATTCTTCTTCTCCTTTTTTGTTTGCAGTGAAAACAAATTTTTTTTCACTAAAATTACTTATTGGTAAAATCATGATAACTCCAAATTTCTATCATTAGAATACCTGTCAATATTATTTTTTGTTATTTAAGTTTCTCTTTATTTACAATTTTTAACAATACTTTTTATTTAAAAATATTGAAAAATACAAGTGTGAATAACCCCATTATCACACAATAGTAGCCAAATATATTTAATGAAAATTTTGATATAAATTTCATAAAATATTTTATACATAAATATCCGATAATACCAGACACAACTGTACCAACCGAAATAGCTAACCAGTTATATTGAACCGCTTCTGCTACATCAATTTTTATTAGCGGATAAACCATAGAAGCACCCAAAATAATTGGAATACTTAGTAAAAATGAATATCTGGCAGATGTTGCTCTATCTAAACCGGCAAATAAACCGGTAGCAATTGTCCAGCCTGAACGAGAAAATCCGGGAAGAACTGCAACACCTTGAGCTAAACCAATTAAAATAGCTTGTTTCAAAGATACACTTTCTGATTTTTCAGAGCACTTCTTAGACAAATATTCACTATAAAATAGTACTCCACCTGTAACAATTAGCAATGCCCCAACTAATGCAGGGTGAAATACCAAATGTTCTGCAAATCCATTGAATGGTAAAGCCAAAGCAATTGTAATCACTGTACCTGCAATAATATACAATGCCAATTTTGCTTTATGGTCTGAGAAATCTCTATTTTTGCAAGCAACAATTAATGCTTTTAAAATTTCCCAAATATCTTTTCTAAAATAAATCAATACAGCTATCAATGTTCCTAAATGAAGCATAATATCAAAGAAAACTTCTTCATTTGATTGAGCTTGAATCGGAATATTTTTAAACACTTTATAAAAATTTGATGTAAAAACAAGATGCGCAGAACTTGATACCGGCAAAAATTCGCTCAAACCCTGAACTATTCCCATTAAAATTGACTGTATTAAATTCATCTATTTATATCTCTCTTTCCCTAAAAACTATTATCTATTCGGCTTCAAAATATGAACAACAAGAAGTTTGAGTTTCCCAAACTGTAATCTTGCTTAATTGAACAATTCTTTCCTTTAATTTGTTATAAATATAAGCTGAAATCATTTCACTAGACGGACTTTCACCCTTAAAGTCCGGTAATTCGTTCAAATCTTTATGGTCTAAAGTATCTAAAACAGCATTTAATTCTTTTTTTAGAACTTTATAATCAATCAAAATATTACTTTTATTTAGGCTTTCACCTTGAACAAAAGCTTCTACCATCCAGTTATGACCATGTTGATTTTCACACTCGCCATCATAATTCAACAAATGATGAGCTGCAGAGAAAAAAGCCTGCGTTTTAATTTCGTACATAATTCTATCCCCTTATTATTTTTAACCTATAACTTATTTATTTGTTTGTTTCTTGTTGTGAATCAAAAACAAAATCGCACAATTCACGAACTGCACCTCGACCGCCACATCTGTTTGCTTTGAAATTACAAACTGATTGAACCTTATCAACAGCATCAAAAGGACATGCCGCAATCGCAACTTTTTCCAAAATACAAATATCCGGTTCATCATCACCCATATAAGCAACTTGGGAAAAATCTAAACCGTATTTTTCCATAATTGCTTCTAAAATAGGTAACTTATTTTTCACCCCTTGAAAAACTTCTGTCACTCTCAAATCAGTAGCTCGTCTATCAACAGTTCCGTTTTTTCTACCTGTAATTATTGCAGTAATAAAACCATTTTTAGCCATTTTTGCTAAACCATGACCGTCTTTTGCATTGAATGTTTTATATTCTACACCATTTTCATCATAAGTAATACTACCGTCTGTCATTACACCATCAACATCAAATGCAAGTAATTTAATATTTGAAGCGATTTCTGATAAATTCATCTACGCAACACCTGCTCTCAACAAATCATGGACATGAATTACCCCAACCGGAACATTACCTTCATCAACAACAGCCAAAGCTGTAATTGAATATTTCTCCATCAAATTTAGTGCTGAAGCAGCATAAGCATCAGACGTAATTCGTTTTGGATTAACAGTCATAACATCTTTAACCTTGATATTTGAAGTATCAGGATATTTGATAACAGTTCTTCTAATATCACCATCTGTTAAAACACCGGCTAAAGTCTTATCATCATTTAACACCATAGCCATACCTAATTTGTATTCAGAAATAGTATTTATAACATCTTTAAATGATTCAGACTCTGAAACCAACGGCATTTTATCACCTGTAATCATTAAATCCCTAACTTTGTAGGTCAAACCTTTACCAAGCTTTCCTGACGGGTGGAAAAGAAGAAAATCTTCTTTTGTAAAACCTTTTTTCTCCATTAAACAAACCGCTAATGCATCACCCATTGCAAGAGTTGCAGTTGTACTGGCGGTTGGAGCTTTTCCAAGAGGACATGCTTCTCTTTCAACAGAGATATCCAAAACAACCTCACTAGTTTTGGATAGAGTTGAATTTAAATTTCCGGTCATTCCAATCATCTCGCAACCAAAACGTTTGATTAAAGGTAATAGATTCAATAACTCTTGCGTTTCACCACTATTAGAAATTGCGATAATTACATCATTTCTTGTTATTACACCGGAATCTCCGTGTGTACTTTCTGCAGGATGCAAAAAATATGTTGGAGTACCGGTTGAAGACATTGTTGCTGCAATCTTTTTCCCGATAAGTCCGGATTTACCCATACCGGTAACGATTACTCGACCTTTGCAATTGTATAAAATATCAATTGCTTTATCAAATTCTTCTCCAATATTATTTTTTAAACGCAAAATTGATTTTGCTTCGATATCTAAAACTTCTTTTGCTAATTCATTTATTTTACTTAAAGACATTGCCACCATATCCACCTCGCCTAACACATGAATGATTATACTATAAATATCATACAAATGCAGTATATTTACAATTATTATTTAAAATGCGTAAATTTATACCGAAATAAATACCAGTAAGGAGCATTATGACAGTTAATTTTAGACAAACTTCACCAATTAAAAGCAATGGAGAAATTATAGATTTGTCAAATCTTAATATTTTTGATGCGACAAAAGAAATCATAATGACTTCTACTTATTTTTTTAGTAAGAATTCTGCAAAAAAGGTTAAATACAAGGTTTCAACTCCTAATATCAAAAATTTGTTAAACGAATTTCCTGTAATTAACAATTCAATAGAACTAATTTTTTAGTCATTTTCATTATAGACAAGTTTTTTTCTTAAACGCCATTGAATAAGAGTTAAAACAAGAATTATTACAAATAAAACATAAGCAATTGCACTTGCTCTTCCAACGTTAAAATATTCAAATGCATTTTTATAAATTGCATAAACTAAAACATTTGTAGAATCAAACGGTCCACCTTGTGTCATCAGATAAATTAAATCAAAAACTTGGAAAGATGAAATCGCAGTGATTATTACAACGAAAAATATTGTTGGAGATAACAGTGGAACTGTCACATTTTTAAAAGTTTGAAAAGAATTAGCTCCATCTATTTTTGCAGCCTCAAACATGCTCTGCGAAATGGCAGATAAAGAAGACAAGAATATTATCATATTGTACCCAATTAATTTCCAAACAGAAACAATAATTAAGGCCGGCATTGCAAATTTTGAATCATACAACCAATTAATATGAATATGTAAAACTTGATTTAACAACCCAATATTAGGGTCAAAAATCCATGCCCAAACAATTCCAACAACAACCATCGGAGTAATAAAAGGTAAAAAGTATGCCGTTTTATAAAAATCACTGCCTCTAATTTTAGAATTCAAAATAGACGCTAAAACGAGTGGAATTATTACCCCTAAAATAGACGTTGAAAGCGCAAAAACAATAGTATTGTTAAGTATCTTATAGAATAAATGAGATTTGAATAACTCAACATAATTTTGACACCCTACAAATTGTATTGGATTCAACAAATCCCACTTTGCAAAGCTTAAACCAAAAGAACAAATAACAGGAACAATAATAAAAATTAAAGTACCTAAAATCGCAGGTAAGATAAAAATCCATGCCGCACAGTTTTGATTATTCACAAATTTATTTAGCAAATTTTTCATGGTATGATTTAATTATAGAATAAATTTAGGGAGATGTGAAATATGCAAAAATATGAACACGCGTTTGGAAAAAATGATATTAGAGGAATTTATACAAAAGACATTACAGAAGAGCTTTTTTATAATATTGCATTTGGTTATGTAAATTGGTTAATAAACCAAACCCAAAAACATGCTAACGAATTAAAAATAAGTGTTTGTATGGATGCAAGACTTCATTCTCCGGCTTTAAAAAAAGCCTTAATTGGCGGGCTTGTTGATTGTGGAGTTCATCATATTGAAGATTTAGGACTTGCTCCAACTCCAATCGGATACTATTCAGAAGTTGCCCACAATTTAGACGGAGCAATGATTATCACCGCAAGTCACAATCCTAAAGAATATAACGGATTAAAAATGACTCACGCAAGGCAAACTCTTAACGAAAAACAAATCAAAGAAGTTAAAGAATTAACATTTGCGAATTGGAAAGAAATGCCTACAGATATTAAAGAACGCAATTTTGATACTGAAATTCTTCCAGAATATATAAATGAAATGAAAGAAAAATTCGGAAGAATCGGAGAAGGAATTAAAGTTGTTGTTGACAGTGCAAACGCAACAGGCGGAATTGTTGGTCCAAAATTATACCGAGATTTAGGTTGTGAAGTTATTGAATTGTTCTCAGAACCAGATGGAAACTTCCCGAACCATCACCCAAATCCAAGTGTTTTATCAACTCTTGAAACACTTTCTAAAACAGTTGTTGAAAATAAAGCAGATATTGGAATTGCTTATGATGGCGATAGCGACAGAATCGGTGTTGTTGATACACAAGGAAAACCATTGACAGGAGATAAACTTCTTCTAATCTATGCGCTTGACATGATTAATACACTTGGTCCAAAACTTACAATTGTATCAGAAGTAAAATGTTCACAAGTTTTGTATGACACAATCAACGAAACCGGAGCAAATGCTGTTATGTGTAAAACAGGACACGGTTACATCAAAGAAAAAATGAAAGAAACTCATGCTCTACTAGGGGGAGAAATGAGCGGTCATACGTTCTTTAAAGACAGATATTACGGATTTGATGATGCAATTTATGCAGGTTGCAGAATGATTGAAATTATCGCTAAAAATAAAAAAGAAAATCCGGATTTCAAACTTCAAGATATCTTAGAACCATTCAATAAAGTTTACACAAGTGATGAAGTTCGATATCCTTGTCCAAATGAAAGAAAGACCGAAGTTTTAGAATCAATGAAAAAAGAAGTAAATGAACACCCAGAAATGTTCGGCTCTCCAATCAAAGATATCGTAACTTTAGACGGTATGAGAATTGTATTCAGAGGCGGTTTTGCATTAATAAGACAATCTAACACAGAACCGGTATTTACTCTTCGATTTGAAGCAAATAACAAAGAGGAATGTGAAAGATTTAAAAATACAATGATTTCATTCCTTGATTCAAAACTTAAAACAACGGTTTAAAATTGGGTAGCAAAAAATATTTTATTTAGTTTTATTAAATAAAAATGCAAATTAATACTATAAAACAAACCAATCCTCAAAGTTTTGGATCAATATATCGAATTCAACACACTTGCACTGCAGACAAAATACGATTTGACAAATACATCGCACCAATGTTTGCAGAGCAATATAATGAACCTGCAATGTTTTTTCTTGGGAAGAACCCGCTTGAAGCAGTTTTTCACAGCTTGCTGCCAACTATTGCAAAAGATTTAGGTGGCTCCGCATCTTGGTTAAAATTGAACATGCAAAAATTCGGACGAAAAGCTCCAAGTACCGAAGATACAACATCGTGGGTTGTAACCGGAAATAAAGATGTTTCAAAAGCTTTATTGTTTTTATATAAGCATAAAGGTCCAAAATTATCCTTTATAGATAGAATTAAACTAAACATATTTGGCATACCTGAAAAAGATTTAGGAATTCCACAGCATCTATTTGCTCTATTTAAAATTCTAGATAACATAGAAGCTGCAACCCCAAAATTTGAAAAAATTATGCAGAAAAGTAAAATTGAAGAATGCAAAAACATTGAAGATTTTGCTCTTAAATTTTTCACAAAAGAAGAGGTCTAAAAAGACCTCTTTCTTATTTGTTATTATACTCGCTAAATTCTCTAGCTGTTTCACGCCATTCATCTTCCTGAATACTGTATGCATGATTCCAGAATTTTTCAATTGCATAAGTTTCTCTTTCCTCCTTATGCAAAATATGAACAACAACATCTCCATAGTCAAGCAAATTCCAACGATTTTTCATATCGTTTTCTTGTCTTAGCGGAAGACGTGAAAAAATTGTCTTAACTTTATCTTTAGTAACTTCCATCAATGCTTTAACTTGAGGAGTTGAATCTCCTGTTGCAATTACAAAATAATCAGCCAGTGATGAAACATTGCTGATATTCAAAATTGTAATATCTTTTGCCAACTTATCATCTAAAAACTGTGCAATAGCACAAGCAAATTTATGAGAATCTATATTTTCCAACTATTTAATCCTTTCTTATTCAATCATATCAATACGACGTTGATGACGTCCACCCTCAAATGGTGTGTTTAACCAAATATCAACAATATCAAGAGCCAAGTTTTCACCAATAACTCTTTCACCTAAACATAAAATATTTGAATTGTTATGCGCTCTTGTCGCACGTGCTGAAAAAGTATCACCACACAAAGATGCTCTAATACCTTTAACTTTGTTTGCCGTAATAGACATTCCGATTCCGGTTCCGCAAATCAAAATTCCTCTATCGACTTCACCATTTGCAACTTTTTCTGCTACTTTTTTTGCATATACAGGATAATCACATGATTCTGCTGAATTTGTACCAACATCAACAAATTCAACACCCTTTGATTTCAAATATTCTTCTATAATTCCTTTATATCTAAAACCACCGTGGTCTGAACCGATTGCTATTTTTAATTTATCCATTTCAAAACCTTTCTTTATATCTTTTGCATAACTATTGTACAGTAAATATTCAAAAAAAGGAAACACCGAAACAAAAAGAGGCTTATAGCCTCTTTAAAATGGAGTTTAATATATACGCTAAATCTAAGAACCACTTACCAATTGCATTGCTTGTTGTAACAAATCTTTGTTTGAAGAAATCAATTTGTTTACAACTTCCATTTGCAATTTTGCCATTTGGTAGTATGAAATATTATCTTTGAATGCGGCATTAGACAATTCTAACAATCCAGAACGAATTTCACCACAACCAAGAACAGGTTTTCCTGATTCTTCTGTTTCTAAGAATTGACCGTCCTTGTATTCATAAAGACCTGCTGCATTATGGAAATTTCTAGTTGTAATTCTATATAAAGGTACAACTTTCTTTCCATTTTCCGCCTTACCGACTATTGTACCATCATTTTTAATTTCGTATTCATCGTATTTTCCCAGATATTTTCCGTTATTCGGGTCAATCCACATTTTGATACTGGTTGTTGGAACATCTAATGCTCCACCTTTCAACGCAGTTTGTTGATACAAATCAGAACTGATTGATTTTGTACCTTGCATAATTTCACCTTTATCGTTCAAGATATAACCTTGAACAGTGTTACCATTCTTGGCGCGATAAACACCCTCACCGTCAAAAGTAAATTCACCTAATCTTGTATAAACACTTTTACCTTCAGGGGTTTTTGTCAAGAAAAAGCCTTTGCCTTCTAAAAATACGTTATCATTAGAAGTCCCAGGGGTTGATTTACCTTGGCTCATCTTTTTATCATAATCATCATTGATTGCACCGCCAAGAAAAGTTTTAAAATTAACTTGTTTCTCTTTAAACCCCGGAGTGTAAACGTTTGTCATGTTATCGGCAATAACGTCCATCCAGTTTACGGTTGCATATTGAGTATTTATAGCTGTAATAAATGCATCATTCATTACTGTTCTCCTTGCTGCTGTTTATTTCTTCTTCTTTCATTTTGTTGTTTTGAACTGTTTGAATAGGATAAATCTGTATATGGCAAATCATTTTCATTAAAAGTCGCTTTTAATGATTCAATATTATTTCTTAAATATTGTTCAACTGCCTTATCTCCAGGGATAAAGTTTGCAGCAATTGCGCCATCTTTTCCTATTCTTAAAACAACTGAAACATTTTGGTCAAAATCAATTCTCAACGGTTGATTTGTTTCTTTTGCATTATTTATTGCATCAAGTAATGCTTGTGAAATTTTCACATTTTGTTGAACGTCACTAACATCTGCTCCACTGTTTATCATATTTTGAGCTTGAACTACAGCATTTTGCACTGATACTGTGTCATTTTGAGTTAAATTAATAAAAAATTGAGCATCACTTTGCGTCATAGAAATACTATTTTTTGAATCATCTCCGAAACTAAAAATAGAACCTGAAACTTTAGAAGCTCCTGAAATCCCAGATATTTGAGCAGTATTATTTATCATTTGTTGTATGTCACTAGACAACATGGCATTTGCATTATTCAAAGAATTCAATGCTCCCATTTTAGTCAAATCCATAACATTACTAGTATCAACATTACCTGTTAATGTTAAATTATTTGAATCTTGTTCATTCGTTTTATTTGTATCAGATTTTGAAGCTTCTTTATCTTTTTTATCAGATACGGCATTAACTTTATCATCAGATTTTTCAACTTTTTTATCATCTTTTTTAGATTCAGATTTAGAAACTTTATTCATTTCATCTTTAAAAGAAGAATCTGTTGATGTTTTCTTTGCACTATCTGATGAAGATGCGGCAGAACTTTGAGCCGCTGCAGATGTGCTACTTACTGATGTTGATGATGTTGCTTCTATACCCATATTAAATACCTTCTATTTGCTCTAATTGTTTTAAAACTTCTTTTTCTTCTTCCTCTGCTCGTTCTTGACTTTGCTTGAAGAACCTTGTTACACCGAGTTCGGAGAATTGTTTTAATTCTGCAGCTTTTTCTTCTGCTAAATAGATTTCTTTGTTCTTTTCCTTGTGTTTTTCAAGGACTTTTACGGCCTGTTCACATTTCACAAGTTTTTGAACTTCAATATCTAATTTTTTTTGAAGATCTTGCCTTACAGCTTCAAGTTGCTCTGCTTTCTGCCAAAGATGTTGTAAAAAATTGTCATAAGATTCATACATCATTGGATTTGCAACTCTCATACCTTCTTTCGTATCCAAGATATCTTGATTGTTCTTCTTGATATCTTGTTCTGCCTGATACACTGCCTGTTGAGCTTTTTGAACTTTCATTCTTTGCTCTTCCTTTTGGTTTATTCTAAAATCCAAAATTTTCTGTAGTCGGTATCTGAATGGCATTTGAATACTACTCTTTCTTGATTTATTATGTATTACATTTTAAGAGCGGTAAACATCTAAACGTATGATATTAATTTAATGATTATTTTATATAAGTCAAAAAATACCGGAAGAAATTTTAATCTTCCGGTATCTAAAATTTTATTTTGAAGTAACACTACTCTTCAGTTGGTTGTTCATTTCCAACTTCGGCAGTTGATTGCTCGTGAACAGACAACGCAATACGTTTATCTGCAGGATTGAATTTCAATATATAAGTTTGAATTTTGTCACCAACTTGAAGAATTGATTGTGATTCATTTTGATAATCAACAACTTCATTATGAGGTAATAAAGCTTCTACCCCAGGGAATACTTCAACAAAAGCACCAAAATGTTTCAATCTGGTAACTGTACCCTCAACCTTGTCACCCTCTTTGATTTTCTTTTCAGCTTCAATCCAAGGATCAGGCTCAAGATTTTTCAAACTCAAAGAAACTCTTTGTTTGTCATGGTCAACCCCAATAACTTCAACATCAATTTTGTCACCGACATTCAAGATATCAGTAGGGTGATCAATCCATCTCCAAGAAAGTTGAGATAATGGTAATAAACCATCAATTCCACCCAAATCAATGAAAGCACCAAAGTCAGTTATTCTTACAACTTCACCTTTAACAACTTGTCCTGCTTCAATTTGAGAGAAAATATTTTTTCTTGCTTCTTCTGCAGTATCTTCGTAAACTTTTTTGTTAGATAAAATAAAGTTATTTTGTTGAGCATCGAGAGTTAAGATTTTAAGCTCTAATTTAGCACCAACTTCAACATCTGTTTCTCTAGTTCTTAGTTGTGATGATGGAATAAAGCCTCTTACACCTGAAACTTCAACCAAAACACCGCCTTTAACAACATTGACAACTGTTCCAAGGATTGTTTGATCTTCGGCTTTAGCTTTTTCAAGTTCTTTCCAAGCATAAGCAAAATCGACTTTTTTCTTAGATAATAAGAATTTTCCATCTTCATCTTCTTCTCTGATGATAAGGAATTCACCCTCATCACCTTTTTTGAATTTATCTTCAATATTTTCGCCTTTATCAACAGCTTCATAAGTAGGAATAACGGCAACTGTTTTAGCCCCAATATCCACCAAAACTCCTTGGCTGTCAAATCCGCATACAATACCTTTTACCAAATCTCCTTTTTGAAACTTATAATCATATTTTTCCAATAAAGCTTCAAAATCTTGATCTGATGTTTCCTTTTTTGTAACCATAACTACTCCATTGTCTAATAGACACTATAATCTTAATACTCGTTTATAGTATCAAATTTTTTTTAATATGTAAAGGTTTGTAAATTTTACTTAATATATCAAAGGATATAAAAACAAGAAATCCTCACTATTGCAGGAGGATTTCAAATGTTTAACTTTTGTTAATTATTAGGCTTTCAATGAGTCAATCAATTCATTAATAGCCCTTTCTTGAACTAGAATTTCTTCAATTCTTTCTTTTGTTTGCTTTATCAAATCCGCAGGAGCATTAGCAACAAATTTCGGATTATTAATTCTGCCTTCTAGTGATTTTCTTTCGTTTTGAAGTTTCCCAAGTTTCTTTTCTTGTCTTGCAATTTCTTCATTGAAATCAATAAGATTTTCCAATGGAATTACAATTTTAGAAGCTGAAACAACTGCACTTGCAGATTTTTTAGCAGCAGGTACGGAGTCATCGGCATAGGTAATTTTTTCAACTTTTGCCATACGTTTGATGTAACTTTCGATAGCTTCAAATACAGGTTGTTCATCTTTTGTTGCACGAATTTCAATATCAAACTTTAATGACATTGGAATATTGAAACTTTGTCTTACGTTACGTAGAGATTTAATTGTTTCAAACACCAATTCCATTTCTTTAGCCTCTGTAGGGAATGACAATTTACCTTCATATACAGGGTATGGGGCAAGCATAATTGCCTTAATATCCGTTTCTTTAGGAATTAATTGCCATACTCTTTCAGTAATATGAGGCATGATTGGGTGAAGAAGCCTCAAAGACATATCAAGAACATATCTCAAAACTCTTTGCGTATTAAGTTTTAATGATTCATCTTGAAGTTGAACTTTAGCAATTTCGACATACCAATCGCAATATGAATTCCAGAAGAAATCATATAAAATATGAGCAGTTTCACCAATTCTGTAGTTTTCAATATTTTCATTAACATCTTTTGCTACAGAATTTAATTTATCCAAAATCCATTTATCTGCAATAGTAAGTTTTGAATAATCAATATCTTTGTTATCAATACCCTCAAGATTCATTAACACAAATCGTGAAGCATTCCAAATTTTATTTGCAAAGTTTCTACCATATTCAAAACGTTCATCGCTAATTTTGATATCTTGACCTCCGTAAGTACAAAGAGAAGTCATTGTAAATCTCAAGGCATCACAACCATACTTATCAATAATTACAACAGGGTCAATTGTATTACCTTTAGATTTTGACATCTTTTGACCTTTTTCATCACGAATTAAACCGTGGATATAAACAGTTGAAAATGGAGCCTTTCCCGTAAATTCAAGACCCATAGTAATCATTCTTGCGACCCAGAAGAAAATAATATCAAAACCGGTAACAAGAACTGATGTTGGATAGAATTTTTTATAATCATCTGTTTCACTATTTGGGAATCCCATAGTTGAGAATGGCCACAAACCAGAAGAGAACCACGTATCTAAGCAATCCGGATCTTGAGTATATTTAGACGGATCTGGATTTTCTTTTGCTACAACCATTTCACCTGTTTCGTTATTATAATATGCAGGAATTTGATGTCCCCACCAAATTTGACGAGAAATACACCAATCTCTGATATTTTCCATCCAACCTAGATAATTCTTTTCCCATCTTTCCGGAATAAATTTAATTCTACCATCTTTGACAGCTGCAATGGCTTCTTTTGCCAAAGGTTTCATTTTTACAAACCATTGTTCAGAAAGTAATGGCTCAATTGTTGTTCCACAACGTTGACATTTACCAACATTGTGCTCGTGCTCTCTTACTCTCAATAGAGAATGGTTGTCTTCTAGCATTTTGACAATTTGTTTACGAGCTTCATATCTGTCTAAACCATGTAAGTTAGATGGAACTTCGCCACAAGCTTTCATTTTACCTTCGCCATCAATAACCCAAATTGGTTTTAAATTATGACGTTGACCAACTTCATAATCGTTAGGATCGTGAGCTGGAGTAATTTTAACTGCTCCTGTACCAAATGATTTATCAACATATTCATCTGCAATAATTGGAATTTCTCTTCCTGTTAAAGGAATAACAACTGTTTTTCCAACCAGTTCGGAATATTTGTGATCTGATGGGTGAACAGCGATAGCAACATCACCAAAAATTGTTTCAGGTCTTGTTGTTGCAACAATAATTGCGCCTGATTCACCTTTCAATGGGTAAGAGATTTCCCACATGTGTCCTTGCTCTGTTTCATATTCGGTTTCAACATCAGAAATTGCAGACTGACATCTTGGGCACCAGTTTACTATATATGAACCTTTGTAAATCAAGCCTTTTTCGTAAAGTTTTACAAAGACTTCTTTTACTGCTTCTGAACAACCTTTGTCAAAAGTAAATCTTTCTCTTGTTCTATCAAAAGAAGCACCCAATCGTTTCATTTGGTCTAAGATTTTACCCTTGTGTTCGTTAGTCCATTGCCAAGTTCTTTCAACAAATTTTTCTCTGCCTAAATCGTTACGAGTTAAACCCTCTTTAGCCAATTGTCTTTCAACAACATTTTGAGTAGCTAAACCAGCATGGTCTGTTCCCGGAACCCAAAGAGTTTCAAAACCGCTCATTCTATGATAACGAACCAAAATATCTTGTAGAGTTTCGTCCAAAGCATGTCCCATGTGTAATACCCCTGTAACATTCGGAGGTGGAATTACAATTGAGAACGGTTTTTTAGGGCTTTTTGAATCGGCTTTGAAAAATCCGTTATCTTCCCAAAATTTATAAATACTTTCTTCCGTTTCTTTCGGATTGTAAACGGTAGGTAAATCTTCAATATTTGTAACTGACATCTAATCTATCCTCTTTTTCTACATAAATATAATAAAAGAATACCACAAAAAAATTATTTAAAATTTATATATGTTACAAAAAATTTCAAATATTGAAAAGAATATATAAATATGCTATAATAATAGAATAATAGTATTGTTTTTAATGGAGTTTGAGTATGAATTCAAATCGTAAGAAGCTGGGTTTTACAATTGCGGAAGTAATGGTTGTAATCCTGATTTTAACAATAATTTTTGCAGCTTTTGCGCCACTTATTACAAGTAAAAAAAGATCAACTGCAGCAAACAAAGGTGCTATTTGGTCTTGGCACGGTTCAGGCTTTACAGCTGGCCCAATGGACGCATATTTTGATGCCGGAGACGCAAATTATTCCGGAACCGCAGTCATTGGTATCTCTCCTGAATCTAAAGAAGATATCAGCACAGGAATGAAACCCTCATCAAAACTTGTTATAAGATCAGGGGGTATAACTTCTTCTCAAAAAATCCAACGCCAAATTCAATTTAGATATGGAGATGGAACCAGAGACAGAGGTGATTTTGCAGGAACTTGGCTTGTAGATGGGAAAAACATGCTTCTTGGCGGAGAATACCAATTAGGCAATGTTGGGGCGACAAAAATTAAAGCGAAAAACAATACAGCTATAGGTTATGAATCATTAACTAAACTTACAACAGGTAAATATAACACTGCTTTCGGGAGTAACACTCTAGCGAATCTTACAACCGGTGAAAGTAACACCGCACTAGGCGCTTATGCAGGAAGTGCAGGGTCAGCCTCAGGAAATTATAATACTTTTGTTGGTTCTTATGCCGGTCAAAATTCAACGAGCGGTTATAACACTTTAGTTGGTTATGCAGCAGGTAAAGGAGCACAAAGCTCGTATAATACTTATATTGGAGCAAATGCCGGTCCTAGCGGGTCATCTTCCGGTCAATATAACGTCGGTGCCGGAGATCACGCATTGATGAACATTACAACAGGACAAAATAACACCGCAATCGGTTCTTACGCATTACAAAATTTAACATCAGGAAGTTTCAATACGGCGATTGGCTACAATGCATGTGGTGAAGTTACAACAGGTTCATACAAAACATGTATTGGTTATAATTCCGGACCTCATTCTGGTTCAACAAGTGAGAAGTTTTTTGAAGCAAAAAATTTCTCTGCTCGTACAGATAGCAGAGATGGAGTTGAAAGGACTTATATCGGTTCAAAACCGTATAATTATGGTGGCGATGCTGTATTAGAAATCCATAACCTTAATTCATCAAGTCCCAAATTGATGAATGACCCATCTGTTAAAGGTAATACCACAACAGTAATCAATGGAAACCTTATTGTAAAAGGAAAAGCATTTTTTACTATAGGGAATAAACTGGTTGCTTGGCAGCATGATGACGTTAAAGGCTCAAGTTCTCATTATACAATGGGAGATTACAGTGGTGGACATAATTGTACAAATAGCCAAACATCATACTCCGGTTGGCAATATTACTGTCCAAAACTATATAGTGACAGAAGAGTGAAAAATATCGGTCAAAAAAGTACTGCCGGATTAAACGAAATAAATAAACTTCAAATTTATAATTACACTTACAAAAATGATAAAGCAAAACTTCCGCATGTAGGTGTTATGGCACAAGATTTGATTAAAGTATTTCCTACCGCAGTATCAAAAGATGCAAACGGGTATTACAGAATCAGATGGGACGAAATGTTCTATGCTTCAATCAATGCAATCAAACAATTAGATAGAAAAATAGTTGCATTAATTGATAGAACAACAAAAGTTGAAAGCCAAATTGCTCAACTTGAAAAAGAAAACATTACGTTGAAAACACAAGTTTCAAACCTTTCAGCAAGAGTTGAAAGATTAAAAAATAAATAAGCTTCAGTGAAATTTAACAAAATAAAAGACATCTTTTTAATAAAGATGTCTTTTTCTTATTAAAAATTAATAAAAATTTGATTTAACAAAATCTTTGAACTACACTGGATAGAAATGGAGTGCCGGGTTGGAATTAAAAGACTTACCGGCGGTGAAAATAAATTAAGGAGAAAAAAATGACACCAAAAAACTTTTTATTTACTTCTGAATCAGTTACAGAAGGACACCCTGACAAAGTTTGCGACCAAATATCCGATGCGATATTGGACGAATTTTTGACAAAGGACAATCATTCCAGAGTTGCAGCAGAAACAACTGTAACAACAGGAATGGCTTTAGTTTGCGGAGAAATAACAGCGGATTGCTATGTTGATATTCCACAAGTTGTAAGAAATACTATTAAAAATATTGGTTATGTAGGCTCAAATGCAGGCGGATTTGATGCAAATACATGCGCAGTATTAACAAGTATTGATGAACAATCTACAGATATTGGTAACGGAGTTAACAAAGCTCTTGAATCAAGACAAACAAATGCTGATACCTCTACTGTAGAAACAGAAGAAATCGGTGCTGGAGACCAAGGTATTATGTTTGGTTATGCATGTAACGAAACACCTGAACTTATGCCATTACCAATCAGCTTGGCTCACAAATTGTCTTACAGATTGGCTCAAATCAGAAAAGAAGGACTCGTTGATTATTTAAGACCGGATGGTAAGTCTCAAGTTACTGTTGAATATGTTGACGGAAAACCATCAAGAATTCACACAATATTAATTTCTACTCAACACAATCCTACAATCAACGGTTACTCTGATAACGAAAAAGTTCAAGATATCATTAAAGAAGACCTTAAACTTATGGTTATTGATTATGTATTCAAAAATGAATCAATTAAACCAGATGAAAATACAATTATCTTAATCAACCCGTCAGGAAGATTTGTAATTGGTGGTCCTCAAGGTGATTCAGGTTTGACAGGAAGAAAAATTATTGTAGATACTTATGGCGGATATTCCAGACACGGTGGCGGAGCTTTCTCCGGTAAAGATCCGACAAAAGTAGACAGATCAGCTGCTTATGCTTCTCGTTACGTAGCTAAAAACATTGTAGCTGCAGGATTGGCTGACAAATGCGAAATTGAATTAGCTTATGCTATCGGAGTTGCAGAACCGCTATCAATCATGGTTGATACTTTTGGAACTGGTAAAATTTCAGATGATGAAATTTCTAAACTTGTTTCTGAAAACTTTGATTTGACACCGGCAGGTATCATCAAGAAATTTGATTTAAGAAACCTACCATCTAAAAATGGAGGTAAATTCTATCAATTACTTGCGGCTTACGGTCACATGGGAAGAACTGATATTGATGTTCCTTGGGAACACATTGATAAAGCTGATATTTTAAGAGATAAAGCTTGTTCTTGCGGTTGTAGTTGCAACTAGTTAAGAAAATATAAGTACGAAAAAGAGGGGGCAAACTAAAGTTTGCCCCCTCTTAACTTTATAATAAAAAGAAATAATTATTTCTTTTCTAATTCAGTTAATTCATTAGCTAAAGAATTTAATTTCTTTTCTAGATTTGCATTGTCTTTTTTAAGTGTAGCAATTCTTGCTCTATCTTTAGAAACTCGAGAAGCTAAAGCTTCTATCTTTGAATCTAATGTTTTGATAGCATTGATTGCCGCATAGAACATTTCGTCCCATCTGATTTGATAGTAACCTTTCTTGTCTTTTGATACAGCATTAGGGAATACTCGTTTCAAATCTTGGGCAATTACACCGACTTGCGGTTGTTGTTCTTCATCTGCTTTATAAGTGTAGTTATAAACAGTCAAACGATTAATTGCATTTAAACCATCATCAAAAATAGTTGTTAAATCTTTCAACCTTATATCAGATGCTAAATCAGGACAACAAGAGTTTTCTGAACCATGAGCATAATTTATATCAATATTTAGTGTTTCATGATCTGTTCTATTCGGTATACAAGTTCTACCTAAAGATAAATCTTCATAATTTTTATTCCATGTAATTCCATCAACTTCGCTTCCCTGTCCTCCCCAGGAAGTCCAATCATAAGAGTATACTCCATCAGTATCGGCACCACATTTTCTGGAGCAAACACAACTAGTATGACCACCCCATTTTGCATGGCGATAACCTCTACGTCCAGAAACTCTTCTATCTTTTCTTGAACCATCTTTACCCATGAAACAATGTAAACGTGTAGCATCTTTAGGTCTTTCCATTGTAAAACCTATTAATGCCGGAGCTCCATCATAGAAATGAGAACGAGTCTCTATAAAAGGTTGTCCTCTAACAATTAAATTTCCATTTATTACAACAGAAGAATCTCCAAAGTTAGAAGAACCAATACGAATAGGATATGTTCCTGATTTTGAATTTATATTATGAACTTCTAAAACAGCTCCACCATCAAAATTTTCTGAAGCGGTACTAGATCTGAATAATGGTTTTGTTCCTATAAATATTCGTTCTACGGTATCTTTAAACAAATTAAGATCCTTTGTATATGAAGATGTTAAACTTCCGGCTTTATAGCCGATACAAGTTTTATAACTGGCACCTGACAACGCATTACAAGAATCAGAACCAATTGCTGTATTGTAACTTCCAACACTTGATGTAGTCATTGCTTGATGTCCGACAGCAGTGTTATAATCGCCGGCTTGAGAAGTCATATCTAAAGCTCTATAACCTATTGCAGTGTTATGAGAACCAATTTGCTTTGTTGCTGCATACTCCCCAATTATTGTATTATAATTGGACATTTTAGTACCGGAATAATTACCAATAACCGTATTTCCTTCACCAATAGCTCCAGAACCGGCATTATAACCGACAATAGTATTATAGCTCTTATCTGTAATAGAACTACCGGCATTATAACCGATAAGAGTATTATATTTACCGGTTGTTAATTTTTTTCCGGCATTTGTACCAAACGCAGAGTTATAAGTACCTGTTGTTAAAGAATCTAAAGCACCTGAACCAAAGGCAGTATTGTCTTTTGCCGAATCAGAAATCTTTTTATAATCACCACCGAGCAAAATACTTTGATTACCTGCAAACATTGTACCAACAGATTTACCTTCTCGAGAAGATCCGTATTGAAATTTTATTTGTTTTTGCTTTTCACTTCCGAATGAAATTCCCAATTTATTACTTGCACGAATTACAAGTTTTGAATGTAAAACATTGTTGGCGGACTTTAGATAGTTATTTACATCAGTTTTATCAGTCGGCTGCATACCAATGAATAATTGAGAAGTTAAGACATCTGATAATGGATTAGAGTAAATATCAAATTCATCGTCACCTTTAACAAAAGACCAAACACTTTCTGCTGCTGAGTTTTTATATCTCACAGTAAATACGGGAGCAAATGCTGCCAGTAATACCGTTAAAACTGCAAGTATTACCATAAGTTCTGCTAAAGTAAACCCTATATGTTTTTTAAATTTCATACTCTATGACTCCATTATTTTCTTTCAAGTTTTGTAGCTCTCTCGTTTAGAGAAGCAATCTGTTTTTGGATTTTACTATGACTAGATTTCAACTGCTTAACATCAGATTCCATACCGGTAATATCTGATGCAATTTGTACAACCTTTTTATCCAAAGTTTTAATTGCATTTATCATTGCATAAAACATTTCGTCCCATCTTATATGCAAGTATCCATCTTCACTTTGGTGGACAGAATTAGGGAAAACTTTTTGCAAGTCCTGAGCAATAACACCAACTTGCGGTGTTTTCTTTTTATCTGATTTGAAAATATATTCGTAAGGTTTTAAAGCTAAAATTTCTTTTAATCCGGAATTATTTTCAGAAATATTATCTTTTAAACGTCTATCCGATGTCGTTTTTAGATTTGGGCAACCTGAAGTACCTGTCGGGTATTTATCCAGTCCTCCACAAGTATTACCTGCTTCAAAAAAGCTTTCTGACTTAGACCCTGGAGTTCCGAAATTAGCCCCTGGATTACAGTGATATCCGCGTTTACCACTAACGGAAAGATAGTAATCACCATCGCACACAAAGGTATTTGTCCAAGCGGCAGAAATATTTATTGGATAATGTCCTACCAGTTTTCTAGGAGAATAAGTATATAAGCCCCCACGAACAACAATATTTGAATTCATTACAACAGAATTACTTGGTAAAGACTCCTTATTACCTGCTTCATCTTCCATTAATGCAGTATAAGAGGTATTAATGTTGTGAACCTCTACAACACCTCTACCATTGAACCCGCCAAGCGGAGTTCCACCCAAGAAAACTCTATCATAATCATCTTGAGTAAACGCATCAGGTGTATTATTGTATTCTCTACCTGAACCATAACCAATACAAGTTCTACCTGCATTAGCAGAATCTGATTTTACACCTTTAATTGAGTTACATGTATATGCTCCAACAGCTGTAACGTGTTTTGCTGCTTCATATCCGTTGGTATAAGAATTATAACCTAAAATAGTATTTGAATTTGAACCTTCTCCTCCCGGGTATGAAGAACCGAGAATTGTATTATATGCGACATCACTCGTATTTTTTTCTCCGGCTCCTGTGCTATATCCAACGTAAACACTCTTTTGAGGGTGATAGTCAAAAGAGGCTAAAGATTGTCCACCAATTGCAACAGTGTATACCGGATTTATTCTTGATTGATTAGATAATGCACCAATAGCAGTTGTAGTTGAAACTCCTTTTAAATTTTTTGATGATGCGCTACCTATAGCATTTATTATAGTATCATTTGTTGACGAAGTATCTTTATCTCCTTTAAACGCATCTGAACCCAAAGCTACAGAATAAGTAACATCGGAACGATTCGACAAGGCCCCAAGACCTACAGCCGTTGTACTTTTACTTTTATCAGCATTTACAAGCTTGTCATTGTTAGATGTCAAATAAATATTATTCTTATCATCTAAAAATAATGAACCTGTACTAATACCGGAACCTGAACCGTATCTGAACTGTATCATTCTTTGCTTTGGCTTAGCTTTTATAATTGTTTTTGCATAAGGAGATTCCAATTTAGATGGAGTGAAACCAAATACAGCAGTTGATGTCCAAGTACGCATTCCGGGATCATAAAAAGCGTCCATTTGGTCATCATCATTTACATAATTCCAAACACTCTCGTTTGCAATATCAGCACCATTTCTACGTTTTGTAACAATAGGCGCCATAGCGGCAAATAATATTGCAATTACGACTAAAACAATCAATAATTCGGTAAGCGAAAAAGCTTGTTTTTTATGTAAAATCATCCTCATCAAACTCCAAAGTATATAACATGAACATTATTATTATATCATATTTTAAAAATCAGTTCAATAAAAAATAGGATATTTTAAGAATAATAAAGGATTTAGGGGATATTTCGACATTACAAATCTTTACATTTTTTATATAGGTTACGTGATAGAATTAATCTTGTCATGGCAAATAAAAAAATCAAATGGGTAATAACATTACTTGTCATTCTCGGCAATTTTATGGGAATGCTTGATTCCAGTACAGTACAATTAGCTCTTTACCCGATTGCAAAAGGTTTGAACATAACATTACCGGAAGTTCAATGGGTGATTATTGCCTATATGCTGGTATTGACGGTATTTTTACCATTCTTTGGGAAATTAGGCGATATTTTCCCTAAAAATAAAGTTTATGCATCAGGATTTTTTATATTTGCTTTAGGTGCAGCATTAAATTGTACAGCGCCAAATTTTGCAATGCTACTAACTTTTAGATGTATAGAAGCATTAGGTGCATCAATTATGATTGCAAATGGGCCTGCTGTTATTGCAACATTATTCAAAGGAGAAAACAGAGGAAAAGCGCTAGGTTTAAATGCCAGCCTTGTCGCTGTTGGAGGAATGAGCGGACCTGCAATTGGCGGAGCATTAATAAATTATTTCGGTTGGAGAACAATATTTCTCCCTTCTGTTCCAATTGCACTGCTTGGAGCTTATTTTTCATACAAACTTTTACCGGCTTACATGAAAAGGAAAAAATTTAAATTTGATTACAAAGGATTTTTATATTTTACAATTGCATTATTTGCCTTGTTATTAGCTATTTCAGAGGGTCACACTTGGGGTTGGAAATCATTAAAAATAATCTTTTTAGGAGTTTTAACTCTCATCTTTGGAGGATTATTCTATTTCAGAGATAGTAAAATAAATGACCCGCTAATCAACTTCAAAATGTTTAAAATAAAAACTTTCACCTTTGGGAATATTGCAGTTATGACGTCATACATGACAATGTTCACAAATGGAATTTTATTACCTTTCTTTTTGCAAGAAATCGTAAAATATAATGCCTTTATAACAGGTTTGTTAATATTACCATATTCTGTTGCTTCATCTATTGTTGCTCCTTTTGCCGGAAGTTACGCAGGAAAACACGGTAGCAGATTACTTACAATTGTTGGTCCATCTGTTTATATAATTGCACTTACAATATTCACTACCTTTAACATTAACACTCAAATGTGGGAAATTATTCTGGCATCAATAATTATGGGAATAGGTAACGGTTGTTTCCAATCGCCGTCTAACAACGCAATTATTACCAGTGTAAAAAAAGAAGAACTTGGAATCGCAAGCGGAATTCTATCATTGTCGAGAAACCTAGGAAATATTTTAGGTGTTGCAGTTACAATAACATTGTTTGACAGTTTTAGAAATATATTAGTTAACGATGGAGTTAATTATACTAAAGCATTTCTAAACTCTTATCATTGGACAATGTGCTTTGGTATTGTATTTGGTATTATTTGTTTATCTTGTTCTTTCTACGCATATAAAGAGAAATTTAAAAACTAGCAAATTCTATTTTTATGATTTTTATATTCAGTGAAAGGATATAATCATTTAATGATAAAGCTAAGATTTACTCCCAAACAATTAACAAATCCTGAGTCTGCATTCCAAGATTTATCAAAACGAGTCATAAACTCTACAAAAAATAAAGAACAAGTTGATCCATCATCTTTTTACGCAATGTTAAGTTCTATTGGAGATAAATTTGAAAAAAATTCTCAAAGAGAATTGATGAATAATAATTCAAAGAGATTAGCTGAACAACTTGTAAACTTTGGAAATGGAACACTTGCAGGTATTATTTATAGTTTTTTAATAAAATTAAATTATAGAAAAACAAATGTTTTAGAACAACTTGCATATAATGCACTTGCAATTGCAAAAAGATTTCATGACCCCGTTCACATCATGGCAAGGTGTGAAGATTTAAACAAAGTTCTTACTCAAAAAGATTCAAAAAGTCCACAACGATTGAAAATCTTATTTGAAGAAAAAAGAGCACTATCTGACATTTGCAAAAATTATGACAAAATGGGAAATCGGTACCAAACAATTACAAGGAAATTAAAACCTGTTGACGTTTATGAAAATATGCTTTGTAATATAAAAATAAGAATTGCAAAATATCTAAAAAATTCAAATAAAGCTCAAGCTTTGCAAGAATTGAGTGAAGCACGCGAAATAGCGACAAAACTTGAAAAAACGGATACTATAAAATCTATCACAAGAATAACTAACGAAATCAAAAAATAATTATTCAAATTAATATAATGTAAATATTCTTGAAAAATAAAAATCTCTGTTTTATGATATAAGTGTAAAAATTACACTAAACAAATTACGAATGGTAGGGAATGTATGACTTGTAATGAAAACATTAGAAATATAGCAATTATTGCTCACGTTGACCACGGTAAAACTACATTAGTTGACTGTTTGTTAAAACAAGCAGGCGCTTTCCGTGAAAACCAACACGTAGAAGAACGTGTTCTTGATAGTAACGATTTGGAAAGAGAAAGAGGAATTACAATTCTTTCTAAAAACATTTCAATCAACTATAAAGGGACAAAAATTAACGTTGTTGACACCCCGGGACACGCAGATTTCGGAGGTGAAGTTGAACGTGTTTTAGGTATGGTAGATGGCGCATTGCTAATCGTTGATGCCGCTGAAGGTCCGATGCCTCAAACAAGATTTGTATTATCAAAAGCTTTAGAACTAGGATTGAAAATTATTGTTGTAATCAACAAAATCGATAAACCTGCAGCGGAACCTCTTACAGCTTTAGATAAAGTTTTTGATTTATTTACAGAGTTGACTGACAGAGAAGATTTGATTGATTTTCCATTCATCTTTTCCAGCAGTTTAAACGGTTTTGCAATTAAAGATTTGAACGACGAAAGAAAAGATATGACACCGTTACTTGATTGCATTATCAAAAATATCAAAGCTCCAGATGGTGACGAGAACGAACCATTCCAATTCAGAGCTACAACTCTCGACTATAACGAATATGTAGGAAGAATCGTTATTGGTCGTATCGCTCATGGGAAAGTAAGTTCACAAGACCAAGTTTGCTTAATTCACGCAGACGGCTCTCAAGAAAAAGGTAAAATCGTTAAGCTTTTCGGATTTAAAGACTTAGGCAGAGTTGAGATTGAATCAGCATCTGCAGGTGATATCGTAGGTATCGCCGGTTTTTCTGATATTCAAATCGGAGAAACAATTTGTGACCCTAATACTCCAAAAGCCTTACCTTTAATCAAAGTTGACGAACCGACGTTGCAAATGAACTTTTCTGTAAACGATAGCCCATTTGCAGGAACTGAAGGTAAATTTGTTACCTCAAGACAACTTAGAAAACGTTTATATACAGAACTTGAAAAGAACGTAAGTTTAAGAGTTGAAGACACAGATTCAACAGATTGTTTCAGAGTTTCAGGTAGAGGCGAACTTCATTTGAGTATTCTTATTGAAACAATGCGTCGTGAGGGTTATGAATTTGCAGTATCAAAACCGGAAGTAATCTACAAGACCATAAATGGAGAACACTGTGAACCTTATGAAAACTTGATTATTGATGTTCCGGAAGCTTATGCCGGTAGTGTTATCGAAAGATTATCAAACAGAAAAGCTGAAATGAAAGATATGCAAACTTCTAAAGGAAGAACAAATCTAACATTCCATATTCCTGCAAGAGGTTTAATCGGTTTCAGAAGCGAATTCATCAGAATGACAAGAGGTGAAGGTATTATGTATCACACATTCTTGCATTACAGACCTTATGCCGGAGATATTCCTCGTCAAAGAAGCGGATCAATCATCGCTTTTGAACAAGGAGAGGCTATTCCATACGCATTGGCTCAATTTGAAGATAGGGGAGTATTCTTCATCACCCCTAAAACAAAAGTTTATAGAGGAATGATTATTGGTGAATGCAACAGACCTCAAGATATCCAAGTTAATATCTGTAAAACTAAAAAACTTACAAATATGAGAAGTTCAACTGCAGATGTTATGGTTACTCTTCAAGCTCCTAGAATTCTATCTTTGGAAGAAGCCCTTGAATATATTGGAGATGATGAATTAGTTGAAATTACTCCAGAAAATATCAGATTAAGAAAAGCTGATTTAACTAAGAAAATTTACAACTAATAAAACATCAGCCAATATGCCCGAAAATTATTAAAAGACGGATTAAGCATAAAACTTAATCCGTCTTTTATTTGTAAAATCATAATCACCCGAGCAATACATTAAAATCTTTTTGTGATATTCTAATGATATGACATGGAGAGGTTTTAGGGTTTTAATCGCAATAATTTTAATTGCATTGTTATGCAAAGCTTGTCTCGTAAAAGATACTGTTCCAAATAATCAAAAAAGAATTCAAACAGAATCCGACAAGTTACAAGTTAATTATCCTGCGCCTAAAAATGTTACATTTAACGGAATTGATTACCTTGAATCTACTGCACCAATCGGAAAATTCGGTGGAGAATTAGTTTCTTCTACAATTGGCGAAGGCCCTAAAACATTTAATCCTTTCAACTGCAAAGACAACACTTCTCAAACAATGGCAAGCATAATGTATGACGGATTATTGACATCAGACCCGATTACAGGTCAACCGACCCCAAAACTTGCAAAATCATTTTCAATTTCACCTAATGGAAAAACTTATACAATCAAATTAAGATGCGGAATAAAATGGTCAGACGGAAAACCAATAACAGCAGATGATGTCGTTTTTACGTGGAACGATATCATTTTTGCAGGTTTGGGCGATACCTCAACCAGAGATTCTATTGTAATTGACGGGAAACTACCAACAGTCAAAAAAATTGACAATTACACTGTTGAATTCACAACCCCAAAACCTTTTGCACCGTTTATAAGAATGTTATCAACTTCAATTGCGCCAAAACATGTATTCATGCCTGCAATAAAAAAAGGATCTGCGTATTTTGATTCATTTTTATCAACAAATACAAAACCATCAGATTTTGTAGTATCCGGAGCATTCAAATTGAAAGAATATGTACCGGCGCAAAGAGTTGTTTTTGAACGAAATCCTAATTATTATGAAATAAATTCAAAAGGACAAAAATTACCTTATTTAGATAAACTTGTTTATTTAATTGTAGGAGATTTGAATAACGAAGTTCTGAAATTTGAAGCAAAAGAACTTGATGTTATTTCTCTACAAGGTTCAAAAGTTGCAAGATATAAGTCATTAGAACCTCATTCTGATTTTAAGTTATACAATCTTGGACCTGATACAGGAACAATGTACCTATCTATGAATTTGAATAACAGAAAAAATAATAAAGGCAAATATTATGTTGATCCAGACAAACAAATGTGGTTTCAGGATTTGGACTTTAGAAAAGCCGTAGATTATGCTATAGATAGAAAAAATATGGTTCTAAATATTGCAAACGGAATTGGCGCGCCATTATTTACTCCGGAAAGTTTAAATTCTATATATTTAAACAAAAATCTTAAACCTTATGATAAAGATTTAAATAAATCAAAGCAATTACTAAAAAAATCAGGTTTCTATTTAAACAAAAAAGGGAAACTTTTTGATAAACACGGACACAGAGTAGAATTTGATTTATATACAAATGCAGGGAACACCGAACGAGAAGCAATTGGGGTAATGGTAAAACAAGACCTTGAAGATTTAGGAATGAAAGTTAATTTCAAACCTATTGAATTCAATTCTCTTGTAAATAAACTAGTAAGTACTTATGATTGGGATATGGTAATTATGGGTTTGACCGGTTCTCCTCTAGAACCTAACGGAGGCAAAAATGTTTGGTTATCAGATGGTAGACTTCACATGTTCAATCAACGAACACCGCAAGAGGGTAAAGCAAAAATTTTACCTTGGGAAAAAGAGCTTGATTATTTATATACACAAGGGGCATTAGCAACAAAATTTGAAGACAGGAAAAAATATTATGACAAGTATCAAGAAGTTGTCTATAACGAAAAACCAATGATTTATATTTATTCACCAATTAGAATTGTTGCATTACGAAACAAGTTTAAAAACATTTATCCGTCCGGTCTTGGCGGAATTACACATAATATTGAAGAAATTTATATAGGAGAATAATTAAAAAGTGGAAACATTAAAATACATATTAAAACGAATAATTCAAACAATCCCGCTTCTTATTATTGTATCTTTAATAAGTTTTTTCATAATAAGACTTTCTCCTGTTGATCCATTAGCAGAATTAAAATTAAATCCATCTGTATCACCTGCAACAGTTGAAAAAGAAAAACAAAGATTAGGTTTAGATAAACCGATAATTATACAATACGGAAAATGGGCTTATTCTTTTGTCCGAGGGGACTTAGGTGTAACTTCAACCGGAGAAAAAGTTAGCCAAAAATTAAAAGAAAGAATTCCTAATACCCTACTTTTAACAAGTATAGTAATCTTTTTAACATGGATTGTTGGAGTTCCGCTAGGAATTATTGCTGCTGTCAATTGGAAAACTCCTTTTGATAGGTTATTAACGGTATTAACAAGTATTGGAATGGCAATTCCGTCATTCTTCTTTGCCGTTTTATTGTTGATATTTGCAGTAAAAACAGGGTGGTTCCCAATAGGTGGACTGACTAGTCCAAGTTTTTCTGAAATGACTTTTGGTGCAAAATTTTTGGATATCACCCACCACTTAATATTACCTGTACTGGTATTATTTACAATTTCTCTTGCAGGATTACAAAGACAAATGAGAGCAAATATGCTTGATGTTTTAGATAGTGATTATGTAAAATTTGCAAGAGCCAAAGGTTTGCCGGAATTCACTGTTATTTATAAACACGCGCTACGCAATGCAATAAATCCAATGATTACACTGTTAGGTTTTGAGTTCGCAGGACTATTAAGCGGCGCAGCACTAACTGAATACGTTTTTCAATATCCGGGGCTTGGAAGATTAATCCTTGAAGCCGTTATGAAATCAGATATAAATCTTGTTATGGCATCATTGATGATGGGTGCCGTAATGCTTGTGTTAGGAAATTTAATTGCGGATATTCTTTTAATCATCACAGATCCGAGAATTAGGGTGAAATCATGATTAAGGAAGTTTTACAACAATTATGGAAAGACAAATTTGCAAGATTTGCCCTTATTATTTTAGGGTTAATTTATCTTGCGTTATTTTTGGCAGATTTTATCGCTCCTTATACAAAAGATTTTTCTGATAGAACAATGGCTTACGTTCCACCATCAAAAGTTTTTACTATTGACCAAAATGGGAAATTATCTAAACCTTATACATATAACTACATAAGAGAATTCAATCCTCAAACTCTTGAAATAGAATACAATTTAGATAGAAGTCAGAAACATTATATAAAATTCTTCTCTCAGGGAGAACCTTACAAATTTCTTGGACTAATTCCAATGAAAAGACACCTTGTTACAACAGATGCAAATGGAAGATTGTTTTTACTTGGAACAGATATAAATGGGCGAGATGTATTTTCACGACTTCTATTTGGTGGACGAATTTCTATGACTATCGGATTTTTAGCTTTATTTGTTTTATTTCCGATAGGATTGTTATATGGCGGAATTTCCGGTTATTTTGGCGGGAAAATCGACATGATTATGATGAGATTTGCAGAAGCCGTAATGTCTATACCTAGCTTTTACTTACTTATAATTCTTGCATCAATCTTACCATCAGGCATGACAAGTACTCAAAGGTTTTTGCTCATTGTCATAATTTTAGCACTTATCGGTTGGGCAGGATTTGCAAGGGTCGTAAGGGGAATGGTTCTATCTATAAAGAATCAAGAATACATTCAAGCGGCTCAATCAATTGGAGCATCTAAAATGCGAATAATAACAAAACACATCTTACCGCAAACCACGAGTTTTGTTATTGTTGCAATGACATTATCAATCCCGTCATATATTTTATCTGAATCAGGATTGAGTTTTTTAGGTTTAGGAATTCAACAACCAGATGCAAGTTGGGGTAATATGCTCAAAGAAGCACAAGAATTCACAAATATTTTATACAGACCTTGGCTTTTAACCCCCGGATTTTTAATTTTTGTATCAGTTTTGGCATTTAACCTGATAGGTGATACGATAAGAGATGTTTTGGACCCACAAAGCAAAGTTAGATAAAACTCAAAAGGAGAGCTATGGAAGTAAATCTGGATCATTTAACAAATATAATAAACCTTGAATATATGCTAAGAATTTTAATTGCTGTTATTTTTGGCTTTTGTATAGGATTAGAAAGAGAATTAACAAATAAATATGCAGGTTTAAGAACTCATATATTAGTTTGTTTAGGTGCTTGTGTCTTCACGCTTATTTCGATTTACGGTTTTCCTACTTTTGCAACCGGGGATAACGTAATTGTTGACCAAGCAACCGGTATAAGAGACACATCAAGGGTTGCAGCTCAAATCGTTACGGGTATTGGTTTTATCGGTGCTGGTACTGTTCTTAGAAATGGTCCTATCGTTTTAGGATTAACAACAGCAGCAACTTTGTGGATTGCAGCAAGTATCGGTATGGCATGCGGAGCAGGAATGTACGAAATAGCTTTTGCAGGAACTCTTTTGTCAATTCTTACACTTGTATCCATCAGAGTTTTTGAAAGAAAAGTTATTCCAAACAGCATCAAACGAACAAAAAGGATTAAAATCTCAATAATTTGCAAAAACGAAATCGCTAAAAAAATTCACGAATTTATTATCGGCAAATATCAGGAAATCAGAGAATTAACCGAAAAGAAAATGAATGCCGATGAAAATAATACTAAAATAACTTGTGTTATAGATATTATTACTAAAAAACCGGTAAAAGATTTGTATAAGGCTTTTCAAGAATTTGATGGTCTTGAATCAATTTCAATTCAAGAATACAATGAATAGTGATAACCGCTTTACATTGTACCTATTTTAAGCTAGTATAATATGAAGAGAAATGATATTTAGTTTAAGGGAGAAAGAAGTTGAAATATAAACGTATTTTGCTAAAAATAAGCGGAGAAGCATTGCTTGGAGATCAACAATTCGGAATTGACCAAGCTCCGGTAAAAATGATTGCAAATGAAATTAAAAAAGCATTAGAAATGGGAGCAGAAGTTGCAGTCGTTGTTGGTGGCGGGAACATTTTTAGAGGAATGAAAAACAGCGCAAAACTTGGAATGGACCAAGCCTCTGGTGATTACGTAGGAATGCTTGCAACCGTAATGAATGCAATAGCTTTGCAAAGTGCGTTAACCCAGATTGATGTTCCATGCAGAGTTCAAACAGCAATTACAATGAATCAAATTGCCGAACCTTATATTCGCCATAGAGCAATCAGACATCTTGAAAAAGGGAGGGTCGTAATATTTGCCGCAGGAACAGGAAATCCTTTCTTCACTACAGATACGGCTGCAGCTTTAAGAGCTTCCGAAATCAATGCTCAAGCAATGCTTATGGCTAAAAATGGTGTAGACGGTGTTTATACTGATGACCCGAATACTAATCCGGAAGCTAAAAAACTTGAAAAAATCACCTATGACGATATCATTAAAAACGGATTGAAAGTTATGGATACATCAGCTTGCGCTTTATGTAAACAAAATAATATTCCTATTGTTGTATTTGATTTCAAAAAACAAGACGGAATTAAAGAAATCCTTAGCGGAAAAGAAATCGGAACATATATTAACTAGTTAAATACACGAAAGAGGTAAAAAATGTCAGAAGCTTTAGAAGAATTATTTTTATTCGGCGAAGAAAAGATGGAAAAAACAGTTGCCCAACTTCAAAAAGAATTTGGAACAATTCGTTCAGGTCGTGCGAACCCTGGAATTTTAGACAGAGTAATGGTTGAATACTACGGAGCTCCGACTCCTCTAAGACAAATGTCACAAGTATCAGTTCAAGATGGTACAACTCTTGTTATCACTCCTTATGACAAAACTGTTATGAAGGAAATAGAAAAAGCAATTATCAAAGCTGAAATCGGAATCACTCCAAACAGTGATGGTGTTTGTATCAGACTTCCTTTCCCTCCTCTAACAGAAGATAGAAGAAGAGAAATTGCTAAAGATGTAAAAAAACTTGGTGAAGATGCTAAAGTTGCTATTAGAAATATTAGAAGAGATATGACTGACGGTTTAAAGAAAGTTGAAAAAGGTGAAAATCTTCCGGAAGATATGGTGAAAGATAATCAAGATAAAATTCAAAAATTAACAGATAAATATACTGCAAATATTGATAGTGCAGTTGCAGTAAAAGAAAAAGAGGTTATGACAGTATAATGATTGATTTAGGCTTGAATAAAAATGCAACCAGAATGTTGACAGGTTTTATAATGGGAACCATTGTAATGCTTTGCATTATGTGGGGTGATATAGCATTGTTGTGTATGCTTGCGGTTATGTTAATTGCGGGCTCGAGAGAGTACGTAAAAATGCTTAATCACAAGGGTTTTTATCCAAGCCTTAAAGTCATTTATTTTACAGAAGTAATTCTTGCTACTGTAGTTTACTTTAAAAGATTTGACCTCGTCGCAATAACTTTAACAATTTGCGCTATGGCATCTTTTATGTGGGTTTTATTTAGAGGAAGACAACCATATATTGCAAATGTTGCAACGACCTTACTCGGTATGGTTTATTGTGGTTGGTTTCCGCTTCATTTAATCTTTTTAAGAGATTTATCTTGCCCGAGATATGATAGCGGACTTGGGTTCGTAGTATTAATGTTCACATCAATATTGTTAACTGATGTCGGCTGTTATTATATCGGAACAAAATTTGGGAAACGAAAACTTGCACCTGTAATTAGCCCAAACAAAACTATAGAAGGCTCAATGGGCGGAATATTTTTCGCAATTCTTGGCGCTCTAGTTATCGGATACTTTATAGATTTACAATGGTACTTGTCAATATTTGCAGGTCTTATTTGTACCGTATTTGCACAAATAGGTGACCTTTGCGAATCTTTAATTAAACGTGATGCCGGTGTTAAAGATTCTGGAACGAGTCTTCCTGGACACGGAGGATTTTTAGATAGGACAGATAGTTTTATTCTAACAATTCCTATTATGTATTATTTCTGTAAATGTTTCATTTTCCATACTGAATGGATTCAAACATTAATTCATGCAGTGAAAGGATTATTCTAATGGTTTCATCTGTAGCTGAAATTTTTGGAATAGAAACGATTACACCTGAATATTACAAACACGCATTAACTCATTCCTCTTTTACAAAAGAAAAAAATCTTCCCTATACTCAATGTTACGAGAGATTAGAGTTTTTGGGCGATGCTGTTTTGAAATTAACAATTTCAGATGTATTATTCAAAATGTATCCAGACTATCAAGAGGGTGAATTATCTAAAATCAGGAGTATTATAGTTTCTGATAATACACTTGCGGATATTGCAAGAAAAAACGGTCTTCAAGATTTAATCATAATGAGTAAACATGAAGAAAAACAAGGTTGCAGAAAACTAAATTCGATTTGTGCATGCGCTTTTGAAGCAACTCTTGGCGCTTATTATCTTGACGGTAAGTATAACGAACTTGAAAAATATATAGAAACGACTTTCAAACCATATATAATTGATGTTAAAGACCATTTTGAAAAATTTAATGCAAAAGCAGTTTTGCAAGAATACACTCAAGGGAAAACAAAGAATACTCCTATTTATACTGTAATTCGAGAGATTGGACCTGAACATAAAAAAGAATTTGAAATTGAAGTTAAATATAATAATGAAGTCCTTGCAATAGAAAAAGGGTTAACCAAAAAAGAAGCCGAACAAAAATGCGCTTATTCCGCATGTAAAAAACTGGGGATTATTTAAAATGACAAATATAATTGTTTCACCATCAATACTTTCTGCTGATTTCGCGAATTTAGAACGAGATATAAAAAAGGTTGAAACAAATGGAGCGGATTGGATTCACGTTGATGTAATGGACGGGCATTTTGTCCCAAATATTACAATTGGAATTCCCGTTGTAAAATCTATCAGAAAAGTCACAAAACTCCCGCTTGATGTTCATTTAATGATTGATAACCCTAAAAAATACGTCGAAGATTTTGCGAGCGCAGGGGCAGATATCATTACTTTCCATTACGAAGCAATAAAAAATAATTCTCCAGAAAATTATAAAGAAAAAATAATTGAACTAATAAATAAAATTAAATCAATGAATATTAAAGCGGGAATATCAATAAAACCTAAAACGTCCCCTTGTGAAATTATAGAATTTTTGTCAAAAGTTGATTTAGTTTTGGTTATGACCGTAGAACCTGGGTTTGGCGGACAAAAGTTTATGCCGGATTGTGCAGAAAAAATTTCAACAATTAAAGAAAACGCATCAAAGAATTTGATAATCCAAGTTGACGGCGGAATAAATGATGAAACAGCAAAGTTTTGCACTAAACTGGGTGCAACATCACTTGTTGCAGGAAGTTTTATTTATAAAGCTGACGATATAAAAAAAGCTATCAATTCACTAAAAGATTAAGCATTTAGACTTTCACCTTTACGAACTTTTCGTTTCAGAATTTCATTTATATCGGTATTTAATTTGTCCTTATCATCTGTCCCGTCATTTTCAGAAGTTTTAATCGTTTTTTCAGATTCTTTAACTTCGCCATCTTGAGCATATTTATTCTCTTTATTAGATAAAGATGCACTTGGAACACCGGTCTTTTCAGAAACTTGACCTTTATAAGATGCTGCACTTGATTTGTTTTCAGAATTTACTGACTCAGCCTGCAATTGAACATCAGCAGTAATTTCAGCTTGATTGACCGCATCACCACCTGATTGAACAGCTTGTTTTCCCGCAATATAATCAGCAATTCTAAACAATGGAAAACCTTTTATAGATGTTAACAAGTCATTTCCAATACCGATTGTTTCAGAGCCAAAATCCTGAGCTGATAATATTGAACCAGTTTGAGCTTTGATTGTAGAATCAAATTGATTGAATTCTGATTCGGATACGGAAATTGAAGTTTGTCCGGCATTGCCATATTCTTGCAACTGTTGTTGAAGTTTATTTATTTTAGAAAGGGAAGAAACATCACTTTTATCAGAATTTATTTTATCAACTTCACTACGCAATTCAGATTGAGCAGCATCTGCTTTTGACAAAAGTTCTGACATGTAGTTTTCAAGATTTTGAATTTCATCTACTGATTGAGCTTGGACAGAAGAAATAATAGATGCAGATTCTGCTGCAGCTTTTGTATTTTCTTTACTATCTCCAGTAAATATTTTTGCTTGATTACGCAAACTTACATTAGCATTTTGTAATTCTTCTCTTTTTATTTGCGCTGCACTCTTATCTTGCGGGACAGCTGTAGAATCAGTCGAATTGGGTTCATTTTGTTCTTCTTTTGTGATATCCGGAGGAGTTGAAGTTTCAGAAAGCTCAACTCCAACCAAAGAATTATCTACAACTTTTGACTCTTCTGTCTTTTTATCCGTAGTTTGAGTCGTTGATTGAGCCATTTCATAAGTAGTTTCATCGTTTGAATCTAAAGTTGCACGAAAATCCTGTGCCCACTGTAGATACACTGATGGCACATCAACACCTTGTCTTTCATATTTTATAATTTGTTTTGCCGTTAAGTTTCGCCAATCAATTTGACGAGGAGAAACAGCACTTATTCTTGCAACGTCCATAGTACGTCCTTGTTTTTCTTACATTTAATTATTCGGATAGCACAACAGAAAACTTTAAAAATCGGAGAAAATATTAACAAAAGTTAAAGCTTTCATTCAATTAAATGATACCTTTTTTGAAAAATATTGTATAATATTAGGACAAGAAAAGTGAGGATTTTATAATGACCTACGAAGAATTAATGGAAAAAGCAATAGAAGTTTCAAAAAACGCATACGTTCCGTTCTCAAAATTTCCGGTAGGGGCTTGCGTTCTAACCGAAAATGGAAAAACTTTCTGCGGCTGTAATTTTGAAAACTCAAGCTATGGATTAACAATATGCGCCGAGAGAAATGCAATAGGTTCAGCTATCGCAGCAGGCGAAAGAAAAATAACGGCTATCGCAATTTACTCTCCACTTATGGATAAATGCATGCCATGTGGAGCTTGCAGACAAGTTATTGCAGAATTTACAGACCCTGATGCGGTCGTTTTACAAAAAATTGGAGATGAAGTGAAACCTTATACAATAAAAGAACTTCTTCCGGAGGCTTTCTTATTATAAAATGTACATATTTGAACTGATCTTCAATACATTCAAAAAGAAAAAACAACCAATTTCAACCTACAATCCTGTAGATACAGACGGAACAGAACTTGAAGAAAATTCTGAAGATTGTGAGCATCTTTTTATGCCTTTGGATTCATCAAAGGAGTATTTTGCTTGTAAATACTGCGGATTAGTTGTCCATAAAAGCAAACTTAAAAACAAAAACATTTTTGAAAATAAATCTTTTTAATAGATATTTGGAGAATTTAAAAGCTCTTCTTCTTTATTAAGGTATATAAGAAGGAGGGCTTTTATGTCTAAAAATCTAGGTGAAATCATCAATAACATAATGGAAGAAAATTCCACACACAAAGTTTTGATTTTAACAAATCATTTACAAATCAGAGGAACTATCCACGATTATAATGAACAATGTGAAAACTGCCACGATTGCATTATTTCATTAAGAGATGCTCAAATCACACGTATTGAAGAACTTTGTGACTGTAACAACAACGACTGTGAATGCAATATTCCATATTTTGCAGAATACAGATGGTTTAATATTTCGGCGAATTCAATTGTTGGTTTTAGTATTATTAAATAAAAAGAGCGGCTATTTCAAAAATTTGAAATAGCCGTTCTTTTAACTTTTATTGTAAAATCTTACACTTTTCTCTTACGAGCAGCTTCAGATTTGTGTTTTCTTTTAACGCTAGGTTTTTCATATCTTTCACGTTTTTTAACTTCAGATAGAATACCGGCTTTTTGAATTTTTTTCTTGAAACGTCTTAAAGCGCTTTCAATACTTTCGTTTTCGCCAACTTTAACTTCTGCCATTTATATTTTCACCACCTTTATAGCTTAATTTATGTATCCAGTATATTATAAAACCCGAAAAATATCAACTTTTGCGACTTTTGTTAAGTTTCTTGAAGATATAACAAGTATTACCAAGGATAGCTTTTATCAATATTCCAACCTGCACGTTTTATTTTTTCCGCACAACAATATCCGTTTGAAGTCATTGTACCCTTTGCTGAACACTGACTATTAATATCCTCTAAATCATTCCCTGAACAAAATGGAACAACAACCCCACCTTTTACATCATCATCTACACGAGATAAGATAAAAACGTCTTTACCAATCATATTTGGCTTTTTAGGTCCATTCAAATCTACAAAAATTTCACCAGAACTATTGTCAGCAGTACCTCCTGCAACTCTTATATTATAAAAAATACCATCAGTTGTTATAAATGCCGTTCCCATATTATTTGGCACAACCATTGGTCTATTTGTATAATTTAGAGTATCAAACGAATCTCTATCGTACCCGCAAGTTGCATAACTATCACAATACATGTGAACTTTTATATATGGTGCCCAAAATTTCTTAAAATATTCTTCTGCGCCCATATCTAAAGACTCTTGCGCACTTGCTTCCCCAACATCATCATAAGCTAATCGATATGCTTGATTCAAAACAGAAATTGCTCTTTGCAATTTCACGACTGTTTGTTTTTTCTGGTGATTAGTTATTAAAGTTGGAATTGTCATAGCTGCAACTATACCAATTATGCCAAGGGTGATTAGAACTTCGGCTAAGGTGAAAGCAAGTTTCTTTGCAACCCTAACCCTCTCCCTTATTCTAAGGGCGAGGGAACTATTTTTTAAGACCATAAATGTTTTTTTCATTTTATTTTCCTTTTTCTTGCTTGTTCTACTGTCATTACGAGGAGAGTTGTTTTTCTCAGGGCATAGTTTATTATACGAAGCGACGTCGTAATCTTGTACATTGGGGAATTCTAACTTATAAGATTAAACCTACTCAAAATGAAACATTCTTGAAGACTTATTCCCATTGTTTCAAACATTCTTATTCCTTTCATTTTCAAATCCCGCTTGCATTTTATGTGCGGTATTTATCACAGAATAATTATATTATACACGTATAATCAAAATATGCAAGACGAGAATATTTACAACCAAAAATTGGCAAAAAAAATTCGAGAATTAAGAATTAAAAATAAATATTCTCAAGAATACCTTGCAGAATTAATCGACCGCACAAGAGAACACGTAAACAGACTTGAAAAAGGAAGAGAAACCATAGGTTTTCCAACTTTTATAAGACTTGCCCAAATATTTAAGGTGTCACTTGATGAACTAGCCGGTTTTGAATGCTCTAAAGAGTCCAAATAAGGTTAACTACTTCTTCGAAAGAATAAATATTCTTCTGAACATAAAACTTTTTACCGGATTGTTTTTTTACATAATCAAGATTTTTTCCGTCTAAAAAGTCTTCAGTATAAGGTCTTAGCATTACAGTCGGAATAACAACGACATCGCAATCGACATCTTTGACTGTACGGATTAAATCATCTGTAGTAATAAGCCCTGCAACCGTAATATCTTGCCCCCAATAGTTTGATTTTACAGGACAAACCGTTACAGACAAGTTTCTAATCTTGTTTAACTTTTGTGCTACCTCTTCCAACATATTTTTTGCAGCATAAGAACACCCAAAAGCAATCTTGTAAGGTTTTGATATTGATTTTGGTAATTGACGTTTATTGAAGTCATCTAAAGTTATTCGCAAAGAACCAACACCATCTTCAAGCAAAGAAAAATTACCATAATATTTGGCAGGAGGAATAGGCATATCAGCAAGCAAAAAGAATTCGTCTGAGCAACAAACCCTTTTATATTTTGAAGAAATTTCAATAACTTCTTTGGCACACTTACTATCTACTCGTTTCAATTCTCCGTCGGGTCTGAATTGTGTAATTCCAACAGGAACAATTGCAGTTGATAAAACGGTATTTTTAAGTTCTGCTAAATCAGATAATGTTCTTTCAAGTTCCGCTCCATCGTTTATCCCCGGACATAATACAATCTGAACATGAAACGGAATTTTATTTTTTCTAAACCATTTTAAATTTTCCAATGCCTTACCTGCATTTGGATTTCGAAGCATTTTGACCCGCAATTCAGGATTCGTTGTATGTACAGATACATAAAATGGGCCTAAATGCATTCGCTTAATTCTGTCTTTATCCTTTTCTGTGAGATTTGTCAATGTTATATATGTACCTTGTAAATAAGACAATCTATAATCATCATCTTTTACATATAAAGTATCTCTCAACCCTTTTGGTTGTTGATCAACAAAACAGAATAAGCAATGGTTTAAACAAGGTTTAATTCTATCAAATACGGCACTTTCAAAAACAATACCTAAATCTTCATCATAGTCCTTTTCTACTTCAATTTCTTCAATTTCACCATTTGTTTTTTTGATTTCAACAGTAATCAATTCTGATTTCATATAAAAATTATAATCAATCATATCAAGCATTTTATTACCATCAATTGAAAGAATTTCATCACCTTTTTCAATTTCAAGTTCTTCTGCTATAGAATTTTCTAGAACACAGTTGACAATTGCAGGCATTATTTTTTCTCAAACCCCTCAACCATAGATATTAAATTTTTGTACTCACATATTGTATTATCTAAAACAATTCGTTGATAAAAATCCGTCGGAGTGTATTCATCTGCCAAGGTTTTTTCAGCATTTGCTTTGTGAAATAGTGCATTTGTCTTAACCTCATCAAACAATTCTTGAAGACCTTCTCCACTTAAAAAAGAAGCACAAGATAATTTTACTCTAGCATCTGACAAAAATTGTAACGGATTGTTTGAAAATGGTTTAATCAAAAGATTATTTAATTCTTTCATTCCGTCTTTTGTAATAGAATAAAATATTGACAATTTACCACCATCTGACATTATTTTTTCAGCAGTAATAAATTTGTTGCGTTCTAATCTGACAAGAGCCGGTTTTAAAGCTCCAAAACTCGGATTTGTATAAGCTCTAAAATACTCCATAATCCGTTTATGTATTGAATACATCGTCAAATCTTTTTTCAACAATATGTACAAAATCATTAAATCTATCATAGTTTTAGAATAACATTAATAATTACATTTAACAAATATTAAAAAATTAACAAAAAATTTCATGTCGGAATTTAATACAAACATGCAAATTTTAAATAAATTATCTCCAACAGTAAAAATTTCATATTCAAAAATCAGAGGAAGTTTTGAAACTCGACAAAACAATGCAACGAAAATGGTTGATAAATTATACAAAGAAATTCTCCCAAAGTTCAATAAACATGGGTATATTACAATGGAAACATTGCATAACTCAGTAAGTAAAGTATTAAATAAAAACATTAATATAAGTATCAGAAAAAATAATGATGCGATTTTTGATGGGGGAAATGATATATTATATTCTGAATTCACCGGAAAAATTTCAAAAACAACTATTGACATTAATACTATTAAGAATAAAATTAATCGTGAAAGCCTGATTACTATTTTACATGAATTTCAGCATGTTGTAGATGGATTGTTTCACCCCAAATATCTCAGCAGAAATCAGAAAATGGCAAATGATGGATTATATACGAAAAAGTATGACATATTATATGATGATTTAATCTATACTAGGGATTTTCCAGACGGGAAAAAAGATAAAAAATATATTTTAAATAGACTCAGACATAAAATAGAACATTTCTTCAGAGGAATGCCCGCAGATGTTAAAATGGATTATATCCAAGATGCAAAGTACTGTTTATTGTCAGAAAAATATGCCTATAGCACACAACGGAAATATGCAAAAATTGCAAAAAAGAAACATTTTCCATTCAATGCTGACGAACTGGAAAACGAAAATAAGAATTTCATGTTTGATGAAAAAATAAAACTCTTAAAAGACATGGGTTTTGAAATCATAAAGAAAGAACGCTCAGAACACGCAAGAAGACTTAAAGAACATAAAAAATTAACAAATGTAAAGACAAAATAAAAAATAACGCAATTAATATTATTCACAAAACTTAAGTGAAACGTAAATAAAACAAAAAAATAAGGAAAGGATAAAATTATGGTAGAAGCAGTTTCAACAGCAGCCCCAAAACAATTTACAACAGTTCAATACAACACAAAAGATGGGGAAACAATTACAGCGACTAAAAAAGATGGAGTAGTTACTCTAGTTGGAGATAAATCAGGTGTTCGTAAAATGCCAATTGAAGATTTCAAAAAAGAATTGGTTGCAAATGTTCCACACTTAGAAAAAACACCAGCAAAAGATACAGTAGAAATTTCTAAAGACGCAAAAGCCCCTACAGAAGTTCAAGACAAAGATGCAAAAACTCCAGTAGAAGCAAAAGTAAAAGAGGCTAAAGTAGATAGCAAAGAAGTAAAAGTTGCTGATACTAAAAAAGCTGAAGAACCTGCAAAAGCAGAAAAAGAAGTTACAACAGACAAAGCTCCAACTGAAGGAAAAACACCGGTTGAAGAAGCTAAAAAACCAGAAATCGGTAAAAAACTTGATGTAGCAGCTTAGTCTATTGCAAAATATACAATTTAAGAAGCCCTTAGCAAATTAGCTAAGAGCTTTTTAAATTGTTCAATCAACTGGTCTGCATAGCTTTTTATAAACATTAGAAACCGCTGTGCCACCAACTATCGGTTGAAATTCAGCATACTTGTTATAATCACCGGTGATAAAATTATCTTGTTTCCCGTATGAATCCATCACACCAATTTTGTATGACCTTTTAGCACAATCTATGGTATATTGTGCTAATGTATAAAAAATAAATTTACCATTAACCGGTTCATATTGACCTTTATTGTAGGATTTAAGTAAAAAAGTAAACCCATAAATATCTTCTGCCCCAACAATTCCATCAGAATCAATATAAGAATTTTCATCAACCCTTTTCCACTCTGTATATTCTTCCGATTGAGCGAAAACAATAGAAGTCATTGAACACAAAAAAAATAAAATTGATAAAAATATCTTTTTCATTACTAGCCTCTTAATTCATTTTAATTACTTTTTCTGATAAATCAAGAACGTATAATTATCTTGGGTGTAACCTTTAATAAAATTAAAATCAGCATCAAGCATTGACCTTGTGTCAATCAAATATTTTTGAAACATAATACCGAGCAAATTTTTATTAACATCATTCTCTAGATGAATAGGAGCTTTCATCTGCTCAGGTGTAACTAAAGATTTTGCATCATCACCATACAATGCAAGCATTACATATCGACTTTTCGGAACAGTCATATTCACATTTTCTACAAAATATTTAAAATAATTCTGAGAAATTACACTATCTGACATTGCGGCAAAATATACGATTTTTGAAACCTTATTGTATTTAAGTCCATCTTGTTGTGTTTTATCATAAAAATGGTTGTTATAAGGATTTCGGACCTCTTTATGGAAGTCAAAATTAAATACTCTAGGCGAAGTTAAATTTCTAAAATAATATGGAGCATCAGAAGCAAATGGCATAATAACCATATCATCTGAATTTAAATTCCATCTATCCGCTTCAATTCGAACAGATTTCAATGCTCGTGTTTTAGAAATTCTAAATGTTTTTACATAACTGAGTGTAAATATAGTAGAAAAAACAATAAATAAACTTAAAAATATTACGCAATGTTTTTTTGATAACCATTGAAACAAACCAATAACAGACAAAATAAATAACGGAGGAAGTAAGTATAGAATATATCTTGATGTAAACACATTAACTTTAAATAGTGAAAAAATTACAGACAAAGTAAAACTTGTCACAAATATTGTTAATAAAATTCTGACAAATTTATCCTCATCTTTAAAACTTTTGATTAAACCAACTACAAAATAAACGCACGGAACAATTACAAAAGTCGTAAATAATACAGTAATTGCATAAGGTTGTTCTGACGGCCAATAAACATTATTAACAAGTATTGTTCCAAAATAGTTACGAATAACGTCAACGATATGGAAAAATTGAAGTTCGCCCTCATGAGTAATCACAAAAACACTCCTCATTTTTGCATAGTAATTTATCAAATAAAAATACGGAACCAATAGAATAAGTTCAATTCCTACAGCTTTTATATAACTTAAAAACTGTTCTTTTTTGTTTTTAAATAAATAGATACTATAACAAATGTAAACGGAGAAATTATACAAAAACCCTCCGACCAAAGTATAAGGAATTAAAACATCTGCAATAATCAATTTTAAAAGAGATTTTTTATCATTTTTTTGTTCAAAATCAATTAAATAATTAAGAGAAACTAAAACTAAAAATACCACAATCGGATACATTCGAACTTCTACCGAAAACAATGTAAGTATTGGGCTAACAGCAGCTAAAGCCGTTGCAAAATTTGAAACAATAGATGTTGTGATTTTTTTTGAAACAAGATACACCATAGGAATAGTTGCAACTCCAAAAATCAATGACAATATTCGCATTGAAATTTCAAAATCACCAAATAATTTTATCCAAAAATGCAATAAGAAAAAGTATAACGGAGTGTGTTGCAAATCAAGGGTTAGCAAGTTGTGAATAATTCCAACAGGGAATGATTGCTTTGCCGTAAACCACGAACAAGCCTCATCATACCAAATATCAGTATTCAAAAATAACACTCTCAGTCCAATTGCAACTGCTAAAATACCTACAAAAAATACAATATTTAAAAGCTTTTTCTTATCCATCTTAATCAAACTCTCCCTTTTTGGATAATACCATAAATTAAACTCTACGTCAGCTTTTTCACAATATATTGAATTCCATCATCGGACAATTCAAATATTTTAAAAATATAATCATCAATTTTTTCTAAAATATCCGCATTTTTTGAGGTCATATAGTCATTAATAAATTCTTCAAGTTTTGTTTTATCTTTTTTACCTAGCAACGGAAACGGCAATTGAAGCAGATTTGATTTTAAAACCTTTAATTCATTAAATTTTGTATGATAAACATACTGAAATAACTTTGAATTCAAAAATGCTAAAACTGTCTTTATTGAATGATTTTGAACTTTTGGAATTAAAATATTTGCACTATTCAGAAACAATCGCTGTTGATTATCATAAGCAAAAACCAAATTTTTTGATACAAATTTATAAACCAATTTTTCCTTCGCACGATAAACTAAATCCGGTGCAACTTGCTGAAACATTTCCCTTTTATAATCAATATATTTTTTACTCTCTCTAACAAAACATTTTGACAAATTTTTACCAGAATAAATCTTTTCAGAATTCTCAGATTTGCCTGTTATAAATTTATCATTATCGCCTGTAACAATTCCCAAACCCCAAGTGCTATCCTGAAGTGTCTTGTAAGGTTTTGAATAAATTTTATTTAAAATATTATAATCCTGAATTCCATACAAAGAAAAAATATTGTTAATGTTATTTTGATAAACTTCAATTGGAATTTTCTCTTCCGTTGTTGAAGTCTTTATATGAACCAAACCATCACCTTTTCCTTTTTTAAGTTTTAAGGAAACAACATCAGATAAAACAGACTCAAAAATTTGCCCATAACAAATGATTTCTTCAACTAAAAAGTTCTCTAATATGAATTTTCTAATATCAGAATGAACCTTAACATTCAAAATAGAAACCGGTAAAACAAAAAAACATCTTCCATTGGTTTTGAGATAATTAAAAGAATTTGCAATAAAATAAGAAAATGATTCTTTTGATTTTATAAACGGGAAATCTTTAGAATAAACATTTTTTGCCATAGCTCCCCACGGAGGATTTGTTGCAATAATATCAAAATCATTTTGTTGAATTTCATTTTTCTGTAAAAAATCTAAATTATAAATATTGGGCTTAAATTCAACATTTTTAAACTTCGCAATCAAATTAATTTTTGCAATAAAAACTGCTATTTCATCTAAATCACAGCCATAAATATTTTCAGGATTTTTAATTTTATCCGAAATTGATAACAAAAAACTTCCCGTACCACAACATGGGTCAAGAAATTTCGTATTCAATTGAATATTATCATTAAATGACCTTATAATTTGTTCTGGAGTGTAATATGAACCTTTTTTGTTTTTCGTACCTTCTTTGAGTAACGATTGATAAACAATTCCTAAAAAATCTTTTTCATTTTTAGGAAATTCAAGATTTATCAAAAAATTATCAATTTTAAATTTTCCAAAAGCTATTAAAATGTCATTTAAACAATTATTTTTTGTTGAAAAACTACCATCACAAAACACCAAAATTCCAATACTCGACAAATAATTCAATGCTAAATTATAAATGACTTCACGAATCGAAAGTTGATTTTCTTTTAAATAATCCAATATCAAATTTAAAATAGAGAGATTTGAAGTATCTGAAAAATATTCAACAGGAATAATACTCTTTGTTGAAAATCTTTTATTTGCTCTTTTAGACAAACGATATTCAATGTCTGAATCTTTGACATTTAATCTTTTCCAATTATTTTTGGTTGCATAAGAAATAATACTTTCGTCCATTGGCCCCCCAAAAGTATTTTAGCAAAAAAATTCTACACGTAGAAGTTTAAAATATCCCCGATATTATCAAGGCAGATTTTTTGAGCATGTGAAGTGCATAAAAATTTTTCATAAAGAGGTGTGAATTCTTCCGCATTCGTATCAGGTCCCATATAAGGTAAAACTGAAGAGGTTTGAAATCTATTATAACGTCTGAAACTGTCGTATACATAATTTTCTTTATAATATGGTAAGAGCTTACTTGTAAGAATTACATCTTTTCCACTACGGTTTGCAATATTTTTTATGTACGTTTCCATCTCACTCTTTCCGGCTCTTGTAGAAATTACAGGAGCAAAAATGAAATTTATATCATTATCCTTTAAGAATTTTTCCTTTAATGAAATTAAAGCTTCATACGGGAATTGTTCTCTTCTCATAGACAAACCTGATAACAAATAATCGTCCATAATAACAATAGTAGAACCTTTTGGCATTACTTTTAGACAATCCATAGTTGAACCAAACTTGTCATCATCAAGCAAAATATTAAATGTTGAATCAATATTATTTACTTTTCGGTACATATAATTTGTTAATGAAAAACTTTTATTTGAATCCGGAATAATATGAAATAATTGATTTTTATCTCTGTGATATTCATTCATATAAGAATCAATTTTAAAATTCAATTCACTCAACATTTTAGAATATCTGCGAGGAGTAATAACATCTGTCATTGATTTGAGAAAATCTGCAACATATTTTTCTCCATCTCTTTTAGATAACTGCCCACCAATTGCAATATCCTTAGTGATTTGCAAAAATGTTTTAAATTTCGGCATAATCGGATTTAGATTATCTGCAATTTTTTCGGGAGTTACGGGTTGTGCATTCTCTAACCTTAAAATCTTTGGATTTATTCCATATTGCTTGCATCTTTTTAGAACCTCGCCGTTCAAAACATAATCCAAATTATAAAAAATATCTTTTTCATTTTTATTTTGGTATATTTGAGCAGTTTTTAATTTTTGAGAAACAAAATTTTCAAAACTACAAGCTTGATTTAAAAAATTATATCCATTTTCAAATGAATCTATATAAACAGCTTTCTTCGTTTGAAAATAATTATGAGGCTCGACGTTACATTTTTTTAGTGTATTCAAAATATCAGAATCTACAAGTGCTACAGGACTTTGTCCTGTTCCAAGAGAGTTAAAATTTTTCATAGAAAGATAATTAAAAACATCAGAAAGACAGATATCACGAGTCAAAAATTGAGCATCATCAATCGGTAAAGTTTTGAATGAGGTTGAATTCATTTTGCCCAAAGCTTGTTCTATCTTTTTCAAACTTTTATAGCTAGAAAATTGAGATAAAATATCCATTGATTTGTAAACAGTATCTAAATCTAGACCTGTATTCTTTTTGATAGTTGTAGCCATTTTGGCAACATTTTGAGCAGACACAATACCCATTTTGTGGTACAAATCCGAATAATAAGCCATAATTTCTTTATCAAACTTAGATAACCCATGATTAAGTGAACCAATACGACCGCCGAAAGAAACATTCTTATTCTGTTCAATTCTATGATTGTTATTAATTTGATAAGGGTATATTGAATTTGTAACAACTTGAACTCTCATACTTATATCAAATCCAAACAAAATATTTTTTGCACAATTTGTTAGTAACAATTGATTAAACAAATGGCAAAATTTAAAATTTACGAGTATTCTATATGTAAAGAAAAGAATTTAGAGGAATATTATGAGTAGAAATTTCGTATCAAAAATTATGGCAGGAACAATTGCCTTAACACCGGTATCCTGTATAAAAAAAGAACCACTACACCAAATTACGGATAAAAATATTCACCCAATTATAGAAAGGGTTGACTCTTTTGCAAAATCAAAAGCAAATAAAATATCAATAGATTCACTCAAAGAATTTGCAATAGACACACTTGAAATTTCTAATAACGAATTAAATAATCAAAAAATAGCTACAACTATACAAGATATGGCACAATTCAGAAATCCGGACGTTGTTGTCGGCTCGAAAATAGAATATGGCTACGGGCTGAAAATGACTGGCGGAGTCGGTTGGGGAATGGTACATAAAAACGTAACCGAACCGAAAATGCTACCATCAAGTGTGGTTGGAGTTATGGAGAATAAAGTATTTTCAAACCCTAAAGAAGATAAATACTTTGTCCCAGTAACTTACTACGGACTACCAAACCCAAAGTTGAAATAATTTAGATAATAATGCAGAATAAAAATTAGCTGTTACATTGTTTTAATATCAAATTTATACATTTTTCTTCTGGAGTATTTTGGAAAAGTTTTTGTAAAACTTGTGCGACATTAATTTTATCAAAATAATTCTCATTCATTTCTTCAAAAGCTTTCTCCAAATTAAAACCAGAATTAGCCTCTCCAATTTTTATTACGTTTTGGATTGGGATATCTGTTTCATTGATGTATTCAAGGGGTTCCTTTTTACGAGTGTAGTGCCTTTGATTTGTAGCAAAATCACCATTATTGATATGCCAATCATTTTTAGATACTTGGCTCCTGCATTTTAATTTTTTTGAGGATAAAAACCTTGTTGGAATTTTCAAAACAACAATATTAGAGTCATCTTTAGATACTTGCATAAGTAGGGCTTTGGCAAAGGTTAGTAATTTATCCCCGCAATCTACACCCATTGAAACCCAACGTTGGGTAAAATTTTTTAAATCAAACATGAAAACGCCACTCAAATTTGAGCATAAATCAAGATCATGATTACTTTTAATATATCCATCTTTGAGTATTTTATTGTAGTTATTTTGTGTTGTCAAATGATATAAATATCTAGGCACATTTCTTCTACCTAATTGAGTTCCACCTATTTGACAATTATCTAAACTATTTACAAAACTATGAATACTTGTCATTTTAATTAGTCTTTTCACGCAATTCTATTACAATATATAGAAATAAAAACAAACAAACTTTTTTTTGCCACTAAAAATACTAAAAAGACCTCGCTTGAGGTCTTTTAAAAATGGGGCGGAAGATGGGATTCGAACCCACGCATATCGGAACCACAATCCGAGGTCTTAACCGCTTGACGACTTCCGCCATTTCGTATAAAACTATTCTAACAAAAACAGACTTAAAATCAAGTAGTATTTTTATCTTTTTACTTTGCAAGGATAAGGACCATGTTCAACACAATTCATTATCCTTTGTTTCGCATCATTAGCGTCAGCATAATTGGAATAATTTCTAAAAACAACAAAATCTTTTTTATCCCTAGAGACTAACCGAACAAGATGACGAGGCACAAATCTTGTATGCCTTCGTCCCCCCGTACTTGCACGATAAGTTTCAACATAAACTGCCTTAACCTCACTAGGAGCAAAAACTTTTTTAGAAGTCTTAATGTTTAAATAATTTATTTTTTCTAATGTACAAGATGTTGACGAGTTTTTACAAACAAAAGAAATATCTTTAAATTCCGAACCAGCAACAAAACAACCTATAACCACCAACCAAACAGTTATTGGCAATAAAGTATTCATCACCCAATTTTTAATATCATCGAACAAATTGCATCTCCTATCAATCATTCCTTCACCTTACAAGGATATGGGCCATTTTCAATACATGTCATTATTCTTTGTTTTGCATCATTTGCACGAGCATAATCAAAATAATCAGTAAAAATAGTAACTGATTTACCTTTTTTATCAAGAAGCTTGACCAAATATCTAGTTTCTGTCCTGCGATGATATCTTGAACCAGACCGTACTTGATAAGACTCAATATCACAAAACGCAACCTCCTTAGGAATAAAAACTTTTTTAGACTTCTTTATATTAAAATAATTGTGACTTTCTAGTGTACAATAACTGTACTGACTTGTACAAACAAAAGTTTTATCCAATTGCAAAGAGCCACCGAAGATTAAAAGGACGATAAATATAATAAAAAAACGAGGACCCCATGGAAGAGGAATTAAATCATCTCCAGAATATCTACTTGAAGAGTTAGAAAACAAACCGCTATATAAATTCAAAAATCTTTCCTCATACTAAAAAAGGCTCAATGAAGAGCCCTTTTATTAAACTAGTTAATCCTTTGGAACATGTAACCAATCCCACGAGCAGTTAAGATTAGCTCAGGATTTGCAGGATCGGTTTCCAATTTAGAACGCAATCTTGAAATGTGAACATCAACAACACGAGTATCAATACGATGATCAGGCGGATATGCCCAAACATGTTGAAGAATTTCATTTCTAGAGAACGCTTGACCAGAATTATTAACCAACAATTCTAACAAGCTAAATTCCATTCCTGTAAGTCTAATTCTTTCATTCTTTCTATAAACCTGACGACGTGCTGTATCAATTTTGATATTACCGGTTGTAATAACGTTTTTAGTTACTTTACCTGATGGAGTAACCATTTCACGGTTATTTGTACGTCTTAAAACAGCTTTAACTCTGGCTTCAAGTTCTTTCGGGCTGAAAGGCTTGATTACATAATCATCAGCACCTAATTCCAAACCGGTAATTCTTTCTGAGACATCACCTAATGCTGTCAAAATAATAATTGGAACGTCTGAAGATCTTCTAATTTCTCTAGTTACACCATAACCGTCCATTTTTGGCATCATTACATCTAAGACAACTAAATCCGGATTGTACTTATTAAAAGCGGCAACAGCTTCTTCACCGTCTTGTGCGGTATAAACATCATAACCTGCCATTTTCAAACGAGTTTCCAAAATACGTCTTATACTAGATTCGTCATCTGCCAAAAGGATTCTTTGACGATCTTCGGTTTCATTAGGCATTTCAACATTTTCTGACATAGTCTTTTCCTTACTTACTTAAAAAAATATTACACAAAATAATACGAAAAATAGAAATATTACGATTTGTTTATTTTTCTATATTTTTATAACATTATGTTACACTAAGTTACGAAAAATTGCAAGCATGTATTTTAGATTTTTGACAACTTTTTCTCGACTATTTGTTTGAATTTTTCCAAATCTTCCCTAGTATCAATACCTACAGGAACAAAATCAACAACAGAAGTTTTAATTTTCATACCATTTTCCAAAGCTCGCAATTGTTCTAGGCTTTCAGTCTTTTCTAATGGTGTTTGAGTAAGTGTTGTCATAGATTCAAGGGCTTTTCTTTTGTAACCATAAATTCCTAAATGTCCATAAAAAGTGGCAATACCGGTATTGCGTTCAAAAGGAATTTTTGAACGAGAAAAATACAATGCAAAGCCATTAATATCTCTTACGCACTTGACAAGATTTGGATTATTTATCTCTTCAACATCAGTTAAAACTCTTACAAGAGTAGAAATATCAGCATTATCATCTTCTTTAACATTTTTGATTACCTCATCAATACTTTCAGGCTTGATTAAAGGTTCATCACCTTGAAGATTACAGATATATGCAATTTCAGGGTGACGGGAAACAACTTCCATAATTCTATCTGAACCGCATTTATGGTTGACAGAAGTCATTTCAACTTCACCGCCAAACGATTTAACTTCATCAAAAATACGCATATCATCAGTTGCAACAATAATCATATCCGCCAATTTTGATTGTTGGGCTTTTTCATAAACCCATTGAATTACAGATTTTCCGGCAACTTTTAATAGCGGTTTCCCTTCTAATCTTGATGAACCGTATCTTGCAGGTATAATTATTGCAGTTTTTGTCATTTTATATTCTCCTATTAATCAATTCTCTTTACAACAAATGAAGTCCACTGATCTTGGTGAATTTCTTCAACAAGTTCTAAATTCTCTTTTTCGTAAGCATCAATTACCATTTGTTTTTTCTCGTCCAAAATTCCGCTCAAAGACATCAATGCTCCGGTTTTCATAAGATTTTTAAGGTCGCCCATAATTTCAGCCAAGACAAAATGTAGAATATTTGCACAAACAAAATCAAATTTTTCATTCACTTTATCTGCTGTTCCAAGTTCAAATATGGCATCAACACCGTTTTTCTTTGCGTTTTCTTTAGCTACTTCAATAACCGTATCATCTGTATCACAACCATAAACGTAAGAAGCACCAAGCTTTTTAGCTAAAATAGATAGAATTCCAGAACCCATACCAATATCTGCAACTTTATCATTAGGTTTCATATATTTTTCCAAAGCCTTCATACAAAGTTGTGTTGTTTGATGAGTTCCCGTACCAAAAGCACACCCCGGTTCAAGCTTAATTATAACCTCACCTTTCTTTGGTACATAATCAATCCAATCCGGAACTACAGCAATTTTATCAGTAACATGCGTTACGTCCCATTTTTCTTTCCATTTTTGTGACCAGTCTTCAGATTTCTTTTCTTCCAGTTCAAAATCCCAACTTCCGAGTTCTTCATCAGTTAAACCTCTTGATAAAAATTCTTCCCTATACAAATCAAGAACATTTTCAACATCATACTTCATATCTTCAAAAGTGGTTGAATCATCATCTTTTAAAAATATTTTCAAAGTTCCCTCTGTTGTTGAAACCATTTCCAAGTCTTTGTATGTTTCTTCTGCTAAAACAACACCCTCACAATCAAAATTGTCAAAGAAGATTTCAGAAATCAAATCTTCCATATCCGGATTAATTTTTAGCCTTAATTCAAAATAATTTTTATCCATATATTTCCCTTATAAAATTGTGTCGGGATTTGAGTCCCGACTATCAATTTATTGTTTAGTTTTTGTATCTAATTAGCCTTCTAAGAAAGCGCCCATTTTTCTGAATTTGTCATAACGTTGAGTTCTTAATTCTTCACCACTCATGCCAGCCATTTCGCTAAGAGCATCAAGAATTGTCTTTTTCATCTCAGCAGCCATAAATTCATAATCAGTATGAGCACCTCTTGTAGGTTCTTTAATTGCACCATCAATAATACCGAATTTCAACAAGTGTGGAGCAGTGATTTTTAGTGCAGTTGCAGCTTCAAGATTTTTAGAAGCATCTCTCCACAAGATAGAGGCACAACCCTCTGGTGAAATTACGGTATAGTAAGCATGTTCAAGCATATAAACCTTATTAGCTACGGCTAAACCTAAAGCACCACCGGAACAACCCTCACCAGAAATAATTGCAATAACAGGAACTCTCAATTTTGCCATTTCTCTTAAATTCATAGCAATCGCAGCACCTTGTGCATGCTCTTCTGCACTAATTCCTGGGTATGCTCCAGGGGTATCAATAATTGTTACAATCGGAATATTAAATTTGTCAGCATGCTTGAATAGTCTTAATGCTTTTCTATAACCCTCCGGTTGTGGCATACCGAAGTTATATTCAAGATTTTCTTTAGTAGATTTACCTTTCATTGTTCCGATTATCATAACCGGTTTGCCATCTAATTTAGCCAAACCGCCAACGATTGCTCTATCATCTGTACCAACGTGATCACCATGAAGTTCAACAAAATCAGTACACATAAGATTTACATAATCCAAAAATTTTGGTCTTTCCGGATGTCTTGCAATCTGCATTTTCTGTGTCGGATCAAGATTTGCAAACAATTCTTTTTTGAAATCTTCCGCTTCCTGTTCTAATGTTTCAATATCTTTATTCAAATCCATGCCGGACTCCAAACTCATTTTTTTTAGTTCCTCAATTTTTTCCTGAATTTCCAATATAGGTTTTTCAAAATCCATAGCTGTTGCCATCAATCATACTCCTTATTCATGCATAGCCAAAATATTAGCGATAGTGGCTTTTAAATCTTTACGAGATGAAACAACATCGACCTGACCGTATTTCATCAAATATTCAGCAGTTTGGAAATCCGCAGGCAATTTTTGCCTGATTGTCTGCTCAATAACCCTTCTACCTGCAAATCCAACTCTTGCTCCTTGCTCAGCTATAATAATATCTCCAAGAGTTCCGAAACTTGCAGTTACACCGCCAAATGTCGGGTCGGTAATTAAATTCATATATAACAAACCTGCTTCATCTAATCTTGCACAAGCACAAGAGGTTTTAGCCATCTGCATTAAACTCAAAGCGCTTTCTTGCATTCTTGCGCCACCTGAAGAAGTTACAACTAAAACAGGGAGTTTCAATTCAATTGCTTTTTCCATAATGCGTGTAACTTTTTCACCAACGACACTCCCCATTGAACCGCCCATAAAATCGAAATCCATAACGGCAGTTGCAACTCGATGCCCGTCAATTAAACCAACACCGGTAATTACGGCATCATCTAGACCGGTTTTCTGTTGAGCTGCAGAGATTCTGTCTTTGTAACTTTCAGTATCTACAAATTCCAAAGGGTCTGTAGGTTTGATATGAGTAAACATTTCTTCAAATGAACCATCGTCAAACAATAACTTAATTCTTTTTCTTGCATTTATTCTAAAGTGATAATCACAAACAGGACAAACCATTTGATTATCATCTATATCCTTTTTCAACAATTGAGCGTTACAATGAACACATTTCGTCCACAAATCCGGATTTGCTTCAATTTCAACTCTAGCTTCCAAAGCTCTACGTTGAATTTGTGCCTCTTTACGCTTTTCAAACCAATCTTGAACTGTCATATTTTATATACCTTCTTATATCCCTAAAGATAGAAACGAATCTATCTACTAATTTTATTATACATAAAAAATATTTATTGGCAAAAAGGGTAAATATTGTTTACAAAAAATCGAATTTACCGGTTCATATCTCGATAATTTTTGCGAATTTGTTCAGTTAAATCATTTGATATCTTAATGTTTTGAAGAGCCATGTGATATTTTCGCAAATTTGCAATCGCTTCTGATTCTTCTAACAAATTTCTCTGTTGAGTTGGATCAACACTATCTTTAACCTTTTCAAATTCTGTTTTTGCCTGTTTTGAAATAATTTTTGCAACAACTTCATCTATGTCACTTCCTCCAACTCCATATTTCGAAGCAATTTCAGCCACAGATTTACCCTGCGGAAATGTATATAACCAATTTATTGAAAGCCTATCTCCATCACCAACATGCATAATCCCTTTTTGGTGAGGAGTGTACATAATATCTCTTTTAAAAGGACTATGCCCCAAACCTACAGCATGCCCGATTTCGTGCAAAATAGTATGATAAACCTCTTCTTCGTCCATATAATCAGCATGAACAAGCCCCTCAGTAAGTCCGATAGCAACTTCTGCACTATACAAACGATTAGACTTATCGTATTGGAAATAACAATGACCTAAAGCTTGACGCTCAACCCTTTTCCAATCAATGTTAATATTTGAGGAAAGCAAATTATCTACAACAATAAAAGATACCTTACCATTAGAAACCTTATGCCATTCATCTAAAGCTCGTTTTACATATTGGCGATATTTCAAGTCCTGCCCCTGTTTTGAATAAAATTTCATTGGTGCAATATAGACTTTTAGAGGCATCATATTCCAACGCATCAACCGTCCGTTTTTTATTGATTCTTGTAAATATGTTTTCTTCTCCATATTTTTATTGTATAATAAAATGTACGAGAAAAAAAGTAATGATATTAACAGACTAAGGAGAAAAAATTATGGGTATGGATTTAATGAACATCATGAAACAAGTTCAGAACGTTCAAAAAAAAGCTAACGTAATGCAAGAAGAACTTGCTAATCTTGAAATCACTGGAGAAGCTGCTGGAGGAGCGGTAAGAGTTGTTTGCGACGGTCAAGGAAAATTCAAATCAATTGCGATTAAACCGGAAGCAATCAACCCTGAAAACCCATCATCAGTTGATTCTGAAACAGTAGAAATGTTAGAAGACGTAATATCTTCTGCAATGAAAGAAGCAAGTGACAAAGCTTCTGCAGAAATGCAATCAAGAATGACTCAATTAACAGGCGGAATTAAAATTCCTGGGTTATTCAAATAAAAACATTTAACAAAATACTTCTCTCAATTTTGGGAGAAGTATTTTAAATAAAAAGCAAATCAAAAGAGAAAACAATGATATATCCAAAATCAATAGCAACACTAATAGAACAATTTCAAAAATTCCCGTCAGTAGGACCAAAATCTGCACAAAGAATGGCTTTTCACTTGTTGAGAATGCCAATGGAAGAAATTGAAAAATTTGCAAAAGCAATAATTGATGCAAAACAAAACACTCATACTTGTGAAATTTGTTTCAATTTATCAGCAACAAGTCCTTGCGAAATTTGTTCTTCCACCCAAAGAGATAGGTCAACAATCTGCGTAGTAGCAGAAACCAAAGACCTCATTGCCATTGAAAAAACAAACGAATTCAAGGGATTATATCACGTATTACAAGGCTTGATTTCCCCCATGGACGGAATCGGAGCCGATGATATAAGAATAAAAGAATTATTAAACAGATTAACAGATGACGAAGTTAAAGAAGTCATTTTGGCATTAAGCCCATCTGTTGAGGGAGAAGCAACAAGTCTTTACCTCACGAAATTAGTAAAACCATTTGGGATAAAAGTTTCAAGAATTGCATTCGGACTCCCTGTCGGCGCGGATTTGGAATATGCTGACGAAATCACAATTGCCAAAGCAATTGAGGGAAGAAGAGAAATAAAATAGTTTTATTTTTTCAGGTAGTCCATATTTCCAAAAGTCAAAACATAGTATGCACAACCAAAACCATGCGAAGCTTCTAAACTACAGTCCGTTGTGTATTCCTCGCCTTTCAAACCAACATTTGGTGCTCCTAATGGGAATAAGCCTTTGTCTTCTGCATATTCAAAGTAAAATAAATCTTTTCCAACAGTATTTGGCTGTTTTTCCCCATTGATATCAACCGCAAAATAAATTCTAAACATCGGAGTCGGATAGGAATAATATAACAATGAACTACCATTCATTAATTTAACCTTATATTCTGTTCTATCTTTAGCAAGATTTTCATATTTTGTTCCATTTATGAACTTATAATCACCATTCATAAAACAATTACCGTTTTCATCATACGTTCCACAATCAACTGCAATTTTTAGAAAGGGATTAATTTTATCAACCAGAGTAAGAGTTCTTGCCTCACTCAATAATTCTTGTCCTTGCCACCCCTCCGGTTCTCCGTTTTCTTCTGTAGAAAGTTTGATAACTTGTGCAATTATAGATTGATCTTCTTTTAAAATAGATACTGTTCGTTTAACTTTGTAATTAAATATAAGATTGGGAATAGTCATTGCAGCGACAATTCCAATGATACCAAGCGTGATTAAAACCTCAGCTAATGTAAAAGCAAATCTCGCCTTTGTTGGTGGAATGTCAATCTGCATAGCACCCTCAAGCAAAGTAAAGCCTTTTCTATATTCAGTAATTTTCATAAAATCTCCTTTGAATTTTTATTGGCTTAGAGCCAATTTAATTATTCAAGATAATAGCATATTATGAAAATTAATGTCAAATGATTTTTACAAAAAACTTGGGAAAAAGATTTACAAACTTCGAAAAGAAATGAAATTGTCCAGAGAAAAATTTGCTGAAATAGCAGGAATTAACGACTATTATCTTGGTGAAATCGAACGGGGTGAAAAGAAAGCTTCTCTTGACATTCTTTTCAAAATTGCAAATCAATTTAATTTAGAAATTCACGAACTTCTGCATTTATAAAATTATTACAACCATTTGTATAATTGATTTTGACTAAGGATTAAGCTAAAATTTTCTTATGAATTTACTGGAAATAAAAAATCTAAATGTAACATACCAAACTAAAAAAGGTCTAATCGGCAAAATCCAAACCGTTCATGCTGTGAATAATGTATCTTTAGATATTCAGAAAGGGGAAATTCTTGCAATTGCAGGAGAATCTGGCTGTGGAAAATCCACTCTCGCAAAAGCTATTATGAAACTTGTCCAGTCTGATAGTGGTGAAATCCTTTTAAATGGAGAAAATGTCCTTAATCTTAAACACAACAAAGATTTGAAAAAATTTTATCAAAAGGTTCAAATGATTTTTCAAAATCCATATTCAAGCTTAAACCCTAAAATGAAAATTGGCGAAATTTTGAAAGAACCGCTAATTATAAATACTAACTTAAAAAAAGAAGAAATAACGAAAATAGTAGAAGAGAAAATTAAAAAAGTAGGACTGGATAAAAGCGCTCTAAACCTTTATCCTCACGAATTTTCAGGAGGTCAAAGGCAGAGAATTGCAATAGCTCGTTCACTTATCCTTAATCCGGAGTTTATTATTGCAGATGAACCGGTAAGCGCGCTAGATGTAAGTATTCAAGCCCAAATTATAAACCTATTAAAACAGTTAAAAGAAGATTTCAACTTAACATTTTTATTCATATCACACGATTTGAGTGTTATTAAATATCTATCAGATAGAATTGCAATAATGTACCTTGGAGAAGTAGTTGAAATTGGGAAGACTGAGGAAATTTTCAAAAATCCAAAACACCCTTACACAAAAGCATTACTAAGTTCGGTTCCGGAACTTAATCCCCAAGATGAAAAGGAAAGAATTCACCTGCAAGGGGAACTTCCATCACCAGAAAATCTTCCAACAGGTTGCAAATTTCACACCAGATGTCCTTATGTTATGGAGATTTGCAAAACTTCTACCCCACAAATAAAAGATTTTTCTGACACACACAATTGTAAATGTTTTTTATATAACTAGCAAAAATTATTTTCAGAGGATTTATAGATTGTACTATGGCAATAAGAATCGATCACATAAAAACGCATTTACCACTAAGTAAAATTAAAGGAACCCCGCAAGCTCGCTTAAACCAAGCAATTAAAATGAGCGACAACTTTTTTGAAAATGTAAAAGGTAGTTTTGGCTATCAAAATATTTCAACAGGAATTCTCTCAAATATTTTCAAAAAAAGCTTAAATCCGGAAATAGAAGTTAAAGTTTTTGGAAAACCAAGAGCTGTCAATGAAAGTTCAACAGATTTAGCATTCAATGGTGGAGGTGTAAAAGCGGAAACAATTGGTTATGAAGTGATTTTACCCGTTGAGCCTTATAAACAACGAATTGAAAAAAGTTCAATTAAACTTATAATGAAAGAGGCTTTTGGAATTTTTTACAAAGTGACAAATCCTAAAATTCTTCAACGAGAAATTAATATTGTTAATAAACGCTATGATTTAACAAATTTAGCAGCTCTTTTAAAAGAAAAAGGACTTAACTCGAAGAAAATAAATGAATTTGATATAGATAAACTCCTTGCAGGGAGAAAAGTACAAGAAAAAGTTGACTTGCTTCAATCACTTCGAAACTATTTAAAGCAACAGTTCTATATGTTAGAAAATAACGCAAAGTATCAGTTAAGAGATGGAAAAATCTTAAAATTAAAAAGAACAACGATAATGCATAAGCCACACACAAGTTTTAATCTTCCTGAAAAAATTGAAGTAGTGGAGAATAAACTTGCTCAAATTATGAAAAATGAACGAGATAGAATGGCAAAATCTTAATTTTTCTGTGATATAATTTGGCTATGGATAAAAAAGTTATCACAACAAACAGAAAAGCATTCCACGACTACACAATTTTTGAAAAATTTGTAGCCGGAATTGTTTTAACCGGAACAGAAATCAAATCAATTAGAAAAAATGCAATAAATTTGAAAGATAGTTTTTGCAAAATTGAAGATAACGAAATTTTCCTATACAATTGCCATATTTCGCCATACGAACAAGGCAACAGATACAATCATGAAGCTGAAAGAACAAGAAAACTTCTTTTAACCAAAAAAGAAATTTTAAAAATGCATTCTAAAATCAAAAAAGACGGTTACACAATTGTTCCACTAGAAGTTTTCATAACAAAAGGTTTTGCAAAAGTTGAAATCGGTCTGGCAAAAGGTAAAAAGCTCCACGATAAACGAGATGATATAGCAAAAAAAGACCAAAAACGAGAAATGGACCGAGCTAGAAAAAATAGTTATTAGGGGAGAATTATTTTTTGTAGTGTATAATTTCCTATACGAAGCGACGTCGTAATCTTGTGCACTTGGATATTCTAAGTTATGAGATACTTCGGCTAAAGCCTCAGTATGACTATTATAATTATACCCTCGCCCCTTTGTGGGAGAGGGGTGGGGACACTAGTTGAACCGGCGAAGTATGAGCCGTGTGAAACTGCGTGCCGTATGGCTGAGGGGGACATGTCATTACGAACGGGTAATAAGTCATTTGTTGGTCAAATAAAAAACAGTCGCTAGTGTAGTAATCGATATCACTGGGATAATTAACAATTGAAAAGCGGGGTTTTATCCCCGCTTCCTGTTTATCACCTATAGACTTTTAAAAAGACCTAATCACCTACACACAAGACCTCATTGTAGCTGTGGAACTTGTAGTCGTAGCCCGCGTAGCCACTGCCGAAGAACACGCGGTCCGCGATGTTAGCGTAGACCTCCGAAGACGACCACAACCAGACGGAAGTTGGGAGGCCTAAGCTGGAATCTTTCTTGCCGGCTTCATATATACTTTTTAGTTTTGATGTATCCGGTAGGCTCATTCCTATATCATCACATGCTTTCTTAGCTCCTGCCCAATAGTTGTCTGAACTCGCACATTTAGAATCATATTTTTTATTCTCTTCTTTTGTAGTATCTAATGGACTATATGATGGAGGTTTATATACACAACCTATATTTGGAACATCAACACCTGCGCATCCCGTAGAGAATTTTGCAACTTTAAAACTACGGATATCATATTGTTTGCCGTTTCGTGCTTCACTATTTGGTCCTTTAAAGCCATTTACGTCCATTACAAAGTCTATTGGGTCTGTTACACTCGTTGTATATGCAAACTTCTTTGTTCTTCCAAAACCAATCGGTAAATCTGCAAAGC
>ENA-OURS01000072-OURS01000072.1-human-gut-metagenome-genome-assembly--contig:-NODE-72-length-121732-cov-17.642981_pt1 | contig 121732 bp, 93 predicted proteins | sample MGYA00242109_ERZ509010 | MGnify/ENA primary metagenome ERZ509010 (study PRJEB26280, sample SAMEA2338774) | human gut metagenome | biome: human gut; feature: human-associated habitat; material: faeces... | reverse complement strand
GGCAGCTCCCCCGATGGGGAGCCAAGAATGTTCTGCCGCTTAACTTAATAGCATTCCCTAGAGGGGAAAGCTGCGATACGAGAATACCATCTTCTAAAAAAAGGCGGCGAAGCCGCCACGAGAACCTTGAACCCTGAACCCTGAATCAAATGAAAGCAAAGTAAAAAAGGGCTGTGAAGAAATGAGGATTCATTTCTTCACAGCCCCTTTTGTTATTCTTCTGTTTCCTCAAGATCCATCTCATGCATCACCGTCATGACGGCATCATGGGAAAACCCCCTTCGCAGGAGAAAGGAGGCTGACTTTTTGAAATCTGTCCTCAGCTTCGGACTCAAGCCCCACTTCTTTTGCAGGAGGGCGGCCGCCATCTCGATCTCTTCCTCAAGCTGCAGGTGCTTCTCCGTAGCAAGCCCTTTCAGCTTCAGCTTCTGATGGATGTAGGCGTCTCCGTACTGCGCGCGGCGGCGGTAGGCCTCGAAAAGCTCATCAGCGAGATCCTCATCATTGACATATTCATAGTCCCTGAGCCGTTCCATCGCCTCTTCGATCTCTTTCTCCGTGTACTCCCGCTCTTTCAGCTTCCGCGTGAGATCCTTCTCGCTCTGGTCGCGGAACTGCAGGAGGTACACCGCCGTCTCGTAGCAGGTCCTATCCTTCGGACGAGTCCGTTTCGCTGTCCACTTCCGAGTGTACGCCATCTTCGAAATGATCCGGTTCTACGACAAGGGTGTCACGGATGATCTTATCGATCTCCGCTTCGACATCCGGGTGTTCCTTCAAGTAACGTTTCGCTGCCTCACGGCCCTGGCTGATCCTGCTGCCTTTGTACGAGTACCATGCCCCGCTCTTCTGGATGATCTCCATATCGACCGCGATATCAAGGAGTGTGCCTTCCTTGGAGATCCCTTCCCCGTACATGATATCGAACTCAGCCACCTTGAATGGCGGAGCGACTTTGTTCTTCACGACCTTCGCTTTCGTGCGGTTGCCGATGATATCCGAACCATTCTTGATGACTTCGAGCTTGCGGATCTCGATGCGGATCGAGGAGTAGAATTTCAGCGCGCGGCCGCCCGTCGTGGTTTCCGGATTGCCGAACATCACGCCGACCTTTTCACGCAGCTGGTTGATGAAGATGACGATGGTCTTCGATTTGCTGATGATCCCCGTCAGCTTACGGAGTGCTTTGCTCATGAGGCGCGCCTGCAGGCCGACCGAAGCATCACTGATATCCCCTTCGATCTCCTGCTTCGGTACAAGGGCTGCGACCGAGTCGATGACGATCATATCGACCGCGCCGCTTCTGACCAGAGACTCTGCGATGGAGAGCGCCTGCTCGCCGCTATCCGGCTGGGAGATCAAAAGCTCTTTCGTATCGACCCCGAGGTGATGTGCATAGACCGGGTCGAGCGCATGCTCGGCATCGATGAATGCGGTGACGCCGCCCATCTTCTGCGCTTCTGCGATCGCATGCAGTGCCAGCGTCGTCTTACCGGAGGACTCCGGCCCATAGATCTCGATGACACGCCCGCGCGGATAACCGCCGACACCGACAGCGATATCAAGGGCGAGCGAGCCCGTCGGGATGACCTCGATATCGAGCTTATCTCCCATTTCGCCAAGACGCATGATGGAGCCGGCACCGAATTCCTTGGTGATCTGCTTCATCGCATTTTCGAGCGCCTTCTGTCTGTCCTGCTGTGCATTCATTTCTTTCGTGACTGCCATAGATACCTCCTTGAAAACCAAGTCTCAAATCGTTTTCTTATACTGCAATTATACGATACAGCAAAGGGAAAAGATAGCGAACCCCAGATTAAATCTCAAAACCGGTCTTCCCTGAATGCCTCCCAAGCACTTCATCAGATAGTCAGACGCAAAAACCCGCCGCGCTTTCCACGCGGCGGGTTTCGCAGGGGTATATGTAACTGGCATCTGGCAACAGGTCCTCAAATCAAGCTCACGAGGATCCTCTCTCACCTACTTATTCTTCGGTGTCTTCTGCTTCCGGATCGTTCGAGAGCACGTCGATGGAGGCGATGCGATCCCCATCCTCGAGACGCTGGAGAATGACGCCCTGCCCTGCTTTCGTCTTCTTGCTGACGATCTGGCTCGCTTTGGTCTTGATGGTGATGCCCTGTTCGGAGACGCCGACGAGCTCATCCTTGTCATCCGCTGCGACAAGGGCTACGACCTCGTAGCCGCGGCGGAAATTCCGGATGCCCTTGCCGTTTCGGCTCTGGATATGATAGGCAGAGGCCTTATTTCTCTTCGCATTGCCGTCCGCAGAAATGGTGAAGATATCCTTATCTGCTGCGATGCATGCGCCGACGACTTCATCATCGCCAGCGAGCTTGATCCCATGGACACCGGCAGCGGCGCGGCCCATGGAGCGGACCTCGCTGTCATCCACAGAGAAGCGGATGGCCATGCCATCCTTGGTGCCAAGGATGATCTCCTCTTCACCGGTGATCGCAAGCACGGCAGCGAGGCGGTCGCCCTCATTGAGGCGGATGGAGATGAGACCGTTCTTGTTGATGTTCTTGTATTCCGCAAGCTCCGTCTTCTTCACGTAGCCTTTCTTCGTGACCATGAGGAGGTACTTCGTCCCTTCCTGGACATTGTCGAGGTCGAGAAGCTCGGTGACTCTTTCATCACGGGCCAGATTCGGAATGAAATTGATGAGCGCACTGCCGCGTGCGGTTCTCGTGGATTTCGGGAATTCCACGGCTGTCTTCATGTAGACCTTGCCCTTGTTTGTGAAGAAGAGGATGCGGTTGTGCGTGGAGGTATTCAGGATCTTCCAGACATAGTCTTCGTCCTTCATCTTCATGCCGGAGACACCGCGGCCGCCCTTCTTCTGGACACGAATATCCGCAGAGTCCATGCGCTTGATGTAGTTCTGCTTCGTCAGGGTGATGGTCATCGGTTCATCCGGGATGAGGTCGGTCAGGGTGAAGTCCTCCTTCGTAGCCGAGATCTGGGTGCGGCGTTCATCGCCGAAGTTTTTCTTTTCATCCTGGAGCTCGTCTTTGACGACGCCCATGATCTTTTCTCTGGAGGAGAGGAGGTCTTCGAGGTAAGCGATGGTTTCCTGCACGTCCTTATAGTCCTGTTCGAGCTTGTCTCTTTCGAGGCCTGTCAGCTTGCGCAGACGCATGTCGAGGATGGCGATGGCCTGCTTTTCCGAAAGTCCGAATTTCGACATGAGCGCCTGTTTCGCCACATCATCGGTGCGGGATTCACGGATAGTCTTGATGACTTCATCGATGTGGTCGAGCGCGATGAGGAGACCCTCCAAGATGTGCGCTTTGGCTCTGGCCTTGTCGAGTTCATACTGGCTTCTTCTGGTGATGACTTCTTCCTGATGCTTCAGGTAATAGTAGAGGATCTGCTTCAGGTTCAGGATGCGCGGATGTCCATCGACCAGTGCCAGCATGATGGCGCCGAAATTCACCTGCATCTGGGTATGTTTGAAGAGATTATTCAGCATGATGTCCGGGCTGACGTCGGCACGCAGCTCGATAGCGATGCGCATGCCGCTGCGATCGGATTCATCGCGAAGGGCAGTGATGCCGTCTAAAACCTTCTGACGCTGAAGGTCGGCGATGGACTCGATGAGGCGCGCCTTGTTCACCTGATACGGGATCTCCGTCACTACGATGCGGTGTTTGCCGCGATCCATGTCTTCGATCTCCGTCTTTGCACGCACGGTGATGCTGCCGCGGCCGGTGCGGTAGGTATCCTCGATGCCCTTCACGCCCTGAATGATACCGGCGGTCGGGAAATCCGGACCTTTGATATACTTCATCAGCCCATCGATCGTGATGTCGGGATCATCGATCATGGCAGAGAGGCCATCGACCACTTCCGACAGGTTGTGCGGCGGGATATTCGTCGCCATGCCGACGGCGATGCCGTAGGAACCATTCACGAGCAGGTTCGGGATGCGGGACGGCAGGACGAGCGGTTCCTGCAATGAGCCGTCATAGTTCGGCATGAAATCAACGGTATTCTTGTCGATGTCGCGCAGCATTTCCACGGTGATCTTCGCCATACGCATTTCCGTATAACGCATCGCAGCTGCAGAGTCGCCGTCGACAGAGCCGAAGTTCCCGTGTCCATCGACCAGCGGGTAGCGCGTCGAGAAGTCCTGCGCCATGCGGACAGCAGACTCATAGACTGCGATATCGCCGTGCGGGTGGTACTTACCTAAGACATCACCGACGATGCGGGCCGACTTCTTGTACGCCTTGCCCGGCAGCATCCCGGCTTCGCTCATCGCGTAGAGGATGCGGCGATGTACGGGCTTCAGGCCGTCTCGCACGTCCGGCAGCGCACGAGTCACGATGACCGACATGGCGTAGTCGATGTAGGAATTCTTCATCTGCCCTTCCAAGGGGGTATTGATGATCTTTCCTTCTTTCCATTCGATATCCATAGTGTCTCCTTGCGAAAAAAGACAGCGCCTTTCGCGCTGTAAATTAAACAATTACATATCTTATTATAGCACAAAAACGCTCTCACAGCCATTTGAGAGCGTTTTATGGGATCCTTTTGAAAAGTTAAACAAAAGCAGGCTCTATGCATAGTCAATCGTCTTTGCCGGAGCTTGCTATGCATGGACACATCGATGGTAAGCGCTTCTTTCATCACAAAAGAGCAGCCGCAGGGAAACGCCGGTTCGATCGCAGTGTCAGATGTGATCCGTGTTTCCCTAGAGCTGCCCTCTTTATTTAGATACATATATATTATCTTCGAGCACCATGCGCCACGGGAAATTTCTTCCATACTTCGCATAGTCGATACCGATGCGTTTGGTGCGCTTCACAGGGAAATGCTCCTCTCCCTTTTCGATCCAGAGACGGTTTCCTGTGAGGTCTTCTCCATAAAAGGAGCGATCGATCCCCATCGCCATCGTCAGGCGGCCGGGCCCTCCTGTGAGAAGCCTGCCCTTCGCCCCTTTCCGTCGATGCTGCATGAGTTCTACGCCAGAGAGCGGCTCGATAGCGCGGATAAGGACGCAGCCGGGTATTCCTTCGGGCTCGCAGACGATATTGAGGCAGGTATACATGCCATAAATGAGATACACGTAGGCATGACCGGGCTCGCCAAAGATCACCTTCGTCCGCGCGGTGATGCCCTTGGCAGAGTGCGCGCCATCGTCTTCATGACCGCGCCAGCATCCGCCATAGGCTTCGCACTCCACGATGCGGCCCGTAGTCAGCCCCTCCTTCGTGCGGCAGCAGAGGACAGCGCCGATGAGCTTCTTCGCCAATGTCACGGGATCGGTATCGTAGTCGGCGCGCTCCCATTTCATTTCACATCGACCTCCATGCCCATCTCGAGGTCTTTCGTCGGATCCGTCACGACACGGTCGCCCTCAGAGAGACCATCCATGATGAGCAGGAATCCCCCTGTCTCGCTGGCGACGTCTACGGTCTTGATGTCGATGAGCCCGTCATCATTCACAACAGCGACGGAGTCCTCGCCGATCAGAGCTGTCTTGGGAATCATGTAGGAAGACATGGTCTTGCCGCTTTCGATGCGAATATTGTACTCATTCCCGATGGTGATCTCATCATCGCTGTTATCCACCTGCACTTTGTAGGTGGTGTATTTGTCGCCGTCCTCATTCGGCTGTTTTTTGAGCTCGCCATACCAGATCTCATCGCCATCCGTCATCGTGACCGTCAGCGTCTTGTCATCCTTAGCGCGTTCCATCAGCGTATCCAGCTTGGACGGGATCTCGATGGAGGCCGTCACCGGTGAATCCTGACGGATGACGAGAGCGGGCTTGCCTGCCATGGCCATGTGCGTATCTCCGATGTAGACCTGCGAAATGATCCCGCTGATCGGCGCACGGACGGTGCAGCCGGCGATGGTCTTCTGCAAGGCTGCCAGTGCGGACGCCAGATTTCCATCCACCTGCGCCCCGCCGCTGGAAGGGACCGGCTCAGCCACTGCGCTCCGTCCCTTGATGCGGTTATACTCTGCGCGGGTGATAATGCCCTGCTTCAGAAGCGAGGCTTCCATGCTGTTATCGATCGGCGCGCCGCCATAGCTGGCCGGTGGAGCCGAAGAAGCACTCTCGGCGATCTTCGCCTCGATCGATGCCGCCTGCGACTCATACTGAGAGGAGTCGATCCGGAAAAGGACATCGCCCGCCTCGACCGTGGTCCCGATATCAGGCAGATCGGAAAGAAGGCCGCCTGATACGGACGGAATGACCGGCGCGACATGAAGCGCCTCCGGCACCGCTTTCGTCTCCAGGGTAAATGGTTCCTGGCTGGCTTCGGCCTTCATGACATGCACGGAGGGTTTTCCGCAGCCCGAGAGAAGCAATACGGCGGAGAGCGCCCCTGCCGCCATCCAAGAGATCCATTTCTTCATCATGCGCCTTCTTTGCCAAGAATATCCGCGGCCAGCGTATCCGCGAGGGAGATCAATGCTTCGTCATCACCGGTGATGTTGCCCTTCACGTGGAGCGGCTCCTCGATGATCTCACACTTCTTCCACGTGCTGACGATATCCTTCATGAGCTTGCCGGATACATTGGGCGCCCAGCTGCTGTTCCCCAGGATCGCCACTTTGCGGTTCTGGATGCCCATCGCCGTACATTCGTGAAGAAAGGCTGCCATCGCCGGATTGAGGCACATATTCATCGTAGGTGCTGCCAATACCATGTGGCTTCTGCGGAACACTTCCGCCCACGCATCACTGACAGGGGTCACGCAGAGATCAATGAGCTTCAGATTTCTCACGCCTCGCTCGCCGAGGCGTGTCGCGAGACGAGTAGCTGCCATCGCGGTATGACCGTAGGCAGAAGCGAAGAAGATGGAAGCCGACGTATAATCCGGTGTAAAAGACGCCCATTTCTTCACGCGATTGATCACATACGCCTTGTCCTTCTCCGTGCGAAGGACAGGCCCGTGGAGCGAACAGATGATGTCGATGGGAAGAGCCTCTGTCTTTTTCAAAACGGAAAGCACCTGCATGCCGTACTTGCCCGTCGTATTCGTGTAATAGCGACGGCCTTCCACGCCATACACATCCGCATAGTCGACGGCATCGGCAAAGATGGAGCCATGGATCGCACCGAATGTCCCGAAAGCATCCGCAGAAAAGAGGACTTTGTCTGTCTCATCATAGGTAAATGTCACTTCCGGCCAGTGGACCATCGGTGCCTTGATGAAGCGGAGCTTGTGCACACCGAGATCCAGCACCATCTTTTCGTCGGAGATGATGGTGCGATCTTTGAAGGATACATGGAAGAACTGCTCGAACATTTTGATCGCCTGCGGAGAAGCGATGATCTTCGCTTGGGGATGTGCCTCTGCGAGTGCCAGAAGCGAACCGCTGTGATCCGGCTCCATGTGATTGATGATGATGTAGTCAAGCGCACGGCCTTTCAGAAGGTACGAAAGGTTATCCATGAAAATGTCCCGGCATGTATTGTCGATCCCATCCAGGACACAGGTCTTTTCATCATCGATAAAGTAGGTGTTATAGGAAATCCCCTGCGGGAGCGGTACCAGATTATCAAAGCGGGGCGTCACGAAATCGTTTGCGCCGATCCAGTAAATGCTGTCCGTCACTTTCTGTTCATTGTGCATCATAACAAGACTCCTTTGGAAATACGAATAGATATGTATCATTATAGCATTCATGGGAAGAAGTCTAAAGACTCAACGGGTTCAATGGGTTCTAAGGGTTCAAGAGGTTCTAAGGGGTTGGTGCGGCGCTTTTCGTCATCCTGAGCGGAGAAAAAAGCTGTATGTTAGGGAAACGATTATCTGAATAATGGCAGCTGAGTCGAAGGATCTAAGCGCCGCAGCGTATACATATGGAAACGCTGATTAAATCGCAGAGTCAGATTCCACAAGAATTTTTATACATGACTTCGTCATAGCCTTCCTTAAATAGCTCGCTATTCGCGTCAGGTTATTCCTCGTCATGTATAAAAATTCAAGAGTAAAATCTGACAACGATTTAATCAGTGTTTCCATAAAGCGATGCCCGAAGTTGTAGTCACAAGTCACTCATCCCTGCTTTCACACATCCTTCGTTTATCGGTCTGCAAGGAAGATTTCTCGGCAACGCTTTCAATGACGATACGGGAGTCTGATGTCTTCTAGTCACTAGTCACCAGTCAAAAAAAGCACCTGCCTTTGCAGATGCTCACATGTTCTTTTCCAATTTGGCAAGGATCCGACTGGTAACGACCGTCAGAAAGAGATAGATGACGGCTGTCGTGATGAACGTCTCCCACACGCGATAGTACTGTGCATTCGCTGCATTCGCCCAGTACATGAGCTCCGGCGTCGCGATGACCGAGGCGAGAGACGAGTCCTTGATCAGGCTCACGAAGGAATTGCCCAGTGCCGGTACGACCGACTTCAGCGCCTGCGGCAGGATGACATAGCGCATGCTCTGCCATGCGGAAAGCCCCAGCGCAGCGGCGGCCTCACCCTGTCCTATATCAACGGACTGGATGCCCGCACGGATCGTTTCCGCAATGTATGCCCCCGCATTGATGGAAAGCGCAAGTGCGGCCGCCAGGACACCGTCCGGCTTCTTCATGAAAAGAGGTACGATGCCGAAGTAGGTGATCAGCAGCTGCAGGAGGAGCGGCGTCCCGCGTATACTTTCGATGAAGAGCAGTGATGGAATGGACAGCCATTTCTTTTTAGAAATCCGCGAAAGTGCCAGCACGAGCCCCAGCAGAAATCCACAGAGGATCGCGATCAGCGAGAGCTTGATCGTGAGCCATGTGCCGGATAAGAAAAACGGCGCATATTCCTGAATGATAGAAAATTTGAAATCAGACATGATTAGCCTCAGAATCATAAAATGATGTGTTCCGGGTCAGCGGTTCCCCAGTTTTCCCAGCGTCTCCTCATCGACTTTCGTCTTGAACCACTTTTCATAGATCTTTCCATAGGTACCGTCAGCGATCATGTTCTTGAGCGCCTTGTCGATCTTGCCCTTAAGCTCTGCGCCCGTATCCTTCGGATACAGGATGCCGAAGAACTCTGGCGTGAAGGCTTCATCATCATAGACGATCGAAAGATGCGCCTCAGGGTACTGCGCCTGAATGGACTTCACGGACGTCTCATCGCCGACCAATGCATCGACCTGCCCGCCGATCAGCATCTGGATGGACATCGGCGTCTTCTTGATGGAGGGATGATTCTTTCCAAGAAGCTTTTCCAGTGCCTCCTGCCCCGTCGAGCCGTTCTGCACAGCGATCTCTTTGCCGTCCATCAGATCCTTCGCGCTGTGGATATCCACACCTTCCCGCACCAGGATCGCCTGCCGGGAGAGAAAATACGGCGCCGAAAAGAGATAGGATGCCTCTCTATCCTTCGTGATGGTGACACCGGAAATCGCCATGTCCGCCTGGTGTGAGCGGATCTGCTCGAAGAGCGCTTCCCAGCCCGCATCGGTGAGATCCATCGTAAGCCCGGCGCGCTTCACCGCTTCTCGTGCGAGGTCCACGTCAAATCCGACGATCTTGCCATTCTCCATGTACTCGAAGGGATTCCAGTTCGCATGAGTCACGACATGGATCTCATTTTTCGTCTGCTTCGGCGCGTCTCCTCCGCAGCCCGTCATGAGAAAACAGCCTGCTGCGAGAAGCGTTGCCCCTGTTATAATGATTTTTTTCATTGTTCTTCTCCTACTTATTTCATGGGATACCAGTGAAGAATTTTACGCCTGCCAAAAAGGTTTTGTTCAGCATGCCTCTTGGATATTCCCATTATACGACCGCGAGCATTTCAATACAAGTTGTTTCGTATTTATTTTATAAAACTTTAAGTAAATACTGATTCAATCGTTATCAGATGTCATCCGTGTTTCCCTTCGTCTCCAACAAAAAGGCAATGTGAAATAACGATCATCTCCTTTTCGCGTTCCATCTGCCGCGGGGAACATGCAGCTCTCATAGGAGTGACCGGGAAACCTTATCCCAGCTGTCTTTCATGCCATAGTCACCTATCCGCCCCTTTCGGGCACCTTCCCCTAGAGGGTAATGCTGTTAAGTTAAGGAAATCGTTAGCTACGTAACGTCTTGCTTCCCCATTCGGGCGAAGTGCCGAAGGCAATATGTGCAAGCGAACTGGATTTTTAGGAGTTGAGCGACGCTAAAATCCAATGAGACGCCATTTCGAGCGTAGCGAGAGGGGGCATGCTAGCGGTATAGCGTGCTATGTTGAATAGTCCGATGCTATCGATATTCCAACACTTTCATGCAATACCGCTAGCATGCCCCCTCAGCCCTCCGGGCAGCTCCCCCGATGGGGAGCCAAGAATGTTCTGCCGCTTAACTTAATAGCATTCCCTAGAGGGGAAAGCTGCGATACGAGAATACCATCTTCTAAAAAAAGGCGGCGAAGCCGCCACGAGAACCTTGAACCCTGAACCCTGAATCAAATGAAAGCAAAGTAAAAAAGGGCTGTGAAGAAATGAGGATTCATTTCTTCACAGCTCCTATCCCCCTGATCGTACCTAAGGGATGTAGGCCCGGGTCGCATGGCCTAAGATGCTTAAATGCAGATCCGTCAGAAGAGACAGACCGATCGGAAGCACCCTTCTGTTTTCTGTAAATATATCGACCTCGGCTTCTTTGATGTCCTGCACCAGAGAAGTGAGTTTTTCTTCAGCACGTTCCCAGAAAGCAAGCAGCTCCTTCGCCTGCTTTACATTTGAAGCCACTACGGCATGGACGGCAGCAGGATGCGGGATCTCCCTGTGCATAAAGAAAGCAAAGGCAGGCAGGGCCTCTCCATCCATGACGCGCTCCACATAGACGAGGCGCAGGATCATCAGCATGGCCGAGCAGCCGACGCCGAAGACCAGCCCGAGCCAGTAGGAGTCAGCACCAAGACCGACCACATGGTCAAGGAAAAGGCTCATCGGGAAGCAGCCGCCCCAGTACGCAATGACCATCAGAATAAAGGAGACACGCGTGTCCTTGAGACCGCGGAGGATCCCCTGAATCGGGGTGGAGATCGCATCAAAGAGCTGCCAGCCTGCACTATAGATCAGGAACTGTCCGGCAATGGAGGCGACGATCGCATCGCTCGTATACATATTTCCGATGGAAGAGCGGAAAAGCACCGTCATCGCAGACGTCATCGCTGCTCCGGAGAGGGCCACGACAAAGCCGGCCTTCTTGTAGCGGCGAGCGAGCGGGATATCATGCGCGCCGACAGCTGTCGCGATGAGGATGGTGAGTGCCATCGAGCAGGAGACAGGCAGCATGTAGACGAGAGAAGCAAAGTTATCCGCGATCTGGTAGGCAGCCAGCGTGTCCGTGCCATAACGGGCAAGAAATACGATAATCAGACTGAAAAGGCTCATTTCCATAAAAATGGAAAGTCCGCTCGGCACACCGACGATCAGGTACTCCTTGACGTCAGAACGCTTCACGAGGATCGAATGGAAGATCTCATGCCCCTTGAGCGCAGAGGACTTCAGTACGACGATAAGGAAAAGAGCCAAAAGGAAACCATAGGTCAGCATCGTCGCAAGGCCGGCACCGATCCCGCCCAGACGCGGCAGACCGAAATGCCCATAGATGAAAAGATAGTTGAATACCGCATTGACCGGCGGCGCCATCAGGAAGAGCTTCATGGAAGTCGACGTCGAGCCTGCCGTATCCGTCAGACAGCGAAGGGGGACGATCATGGAAATGAAGAAGACCACGCCCACCATCGTCATGAGATAGTAGCGCGCTACATATGCCACTTCCGCTTCCAGCGTGAGCGACGTCAGAAGGTCATCGATGAAAAGTACATAGGCTGCCCCGAACAGGAAGGAGATCACAAGCCCGATCAGAAGTCCTGCGCGGACCACATAAGGAAGCCCTTCCGGCTTCTTTTCACCAAGAAGCGTCGCCATAAGCGGTGTTCCCGCCATGAGCAGTCCCACGATGGAAGCCAGAAGCGGATAGAAAAGTCCCGCGCCCACCGATACGCCTGCGAGGTCATCGCTTCCTGCATGCCCCGCCATGGTCGTATTGATAAAAGTGATGCCCGCTGTCGAGATCTGCGCGACCAGGATCGGCAGCATCACGGATAATAATTTCTTTATATCTTCGATTAAGGAGTACATCAAAGCTCACTCTCCAGAGATTTCATCAAAAAAAGACGCCCTGCGGCGTCTCTTTTCACTGTCAGAAAAGGATCCTCTGGCGCATTCAAAAGCCAAAGGCAGGCACGAAGTCCGCGCCCCACCGCCGCATGAAATAGAAAGAAGCGGCCCCATAAGGCAACGCTTCCGGTACGGCTGCTGCTTTTCCGATCCTTTTTTACTCTTCCAAGCCAAGCAAAAACAGGTACGCAAAAAGATCAGAAAGCAGCAGATGCTCTCCGTCCCCCCGCGCCGATGAATCCTCTGAAGAAAGAGGCAAAACGAGACAGAATCCGTTTGAAATTGGCATTGACACGGCACGGCACCAGAAGGTTCGCACCTTCTACATAGAAATAGGCCATGTAAAAGAGCAGGTACATGCTGCTGTACATCGTGAGATCCATCAGTTCATCGATCCCCATCATCGTTCTCGCCTCCTTTTATTTTTCGACTATAAAAAGCCCATCGGAAATGGACTTTTCAAAACTCTTGTGAGAAAAAGCAAAGTTTCCAAAATGCAAGCCTGCATTTGTATATTTTATGCTTTTTGGTTTATGGTATTTTCGATACATCTGTATAAATTATATCATTAGCTGAAAGAAAAAGCAAATAAGGGAAAACCGTCGTCAAGTCCGGCATGCTTTGGTGCCATTTTCATCAGTGACAGGGATTAGGGATTAGGGATTAGGGATTAGAAATCCACAGTCACCTGTCACTCGTATTGCGTTTTCTAAAGAACCAGCATGTAAATCAACTTCCGAATCAAGTGAGGAGTGGTAGCCAGCCAGAGTGTGAAGACAGTAGCCGCACAGGTCATGACCGGATCAAGCGTCGTCCCGAGGAACCCCAGCGCATACCCCACCGCTGAGATCGCGATCGCGGTATTCGCAAAGATCAGAGACACACCGTAGGTATAGTTAGCAAGGAAGTTGCCGGCCTTGCCGAAGGAGTATTCTGCGTAGCCGCCCATGCCGCCGCCTTTTTTACTGTACATGCCGCACTTGGCAAAGACGTAGGCCAAGGCCATGGAGCCTACAGCCGTGACAAGCCAGGAAACGATAGAGAGTGCGCCCACCTGTGCCAGCTTCGACGGCAGCATGATGATGCCCGAGCCCATCATATTCACCGCAGTGAGGATGGTCAGCTGAAGGACGCTCATTTTATTTGCACTTTTGCTCATGATGATCCCCTTATGTATTTGTCTGTGTCTCATTGATGGCTGCGGGGAGCGATGCTTCCCGCTCCCCTTGCCGTCAACGAAGCGTTGCTTTATTTTTCAAATTCTTTCTTCAGAACATAGCCGTAAGCATGTTTCAGCCCGTCTTCACCGGTCTGTACATAGACGCCCTGGATTTCAGGAGCGAAGCCCGGGAGCTGGTTGATGCCTTCGACAAGGTCTAAGAAGTAAGTGACTGCGGTCTTGGACCAACGTTCACCCGGATGTACGCAGAGAACGCCTGGCGGATATGGAAGAGCGCCTTCAAGAGCGATGCGGCCTTCCGCTTCGGTGAGGTCGACGAGGTCGCCGTGGCCTCTCATGTATTCGAACTGTGCTTCCTGCGGATTCATCACATATTCAGGGAAGTAGTCAGCGAGGAAGAGCTGCTTCTGCAGGGTGGATACTTTGCGGTCTTTGTAGAAATCATGCATTTCCTGGCACAGCCGGCGGATGGTGTATCCTCTGTATTTTTCTTCGTATGCGTTGTAAATGGACGGGAGTACTTCAGACATCGGAGCATCTTCGTCGATGAGCTGTTCGAAGCGGATGAGTTTCGCTACGAGGTCATCCATTTTGGTCGCGCTTTCTGCCGGAGTCATCAGGAAGAGGATGTCGTTCAGGTCGCATTTTTCCGGAATGATGCCGTTTTCACGCAGGTAGTTTGCGAGAATGTTGCCCGGGATACCCAATTTTTCATAACCGCCATTTTCTACGTCGATGCCTTCGGTCACGAGCTGCAGCTTCATCGGATCGATGAAGTACTGGCCCTTGCCGTAGCCATCGAAGCCATGCCATTTAGCGCCCGGTTCGAATGCCCAGTAATCCATGTCATTTGCCATCTGTTCGGTATTGCCCTCTTCCCACTTCTTGCCGTGGACCATCGGCGGTACGAGCGGACGGATGTAGTGGCAGTTGCGGAGCACCTGTTTTCTGGTCTCGATCACAGTCTTTACAGCGTCGACCCAGAGCTTCTTGCCGCCTTCACCTTCATGCATCTTCGCATTGACATCGAGTGCTGCGAAGAGCTGGTAGAGCGGAGAGGTGGATGCATGCATCATGAATGCGTTGTTCACGCGCTTATGCGGTACGTAGCGATCCTGACCCTTGATGTGGGAGTCTTTCTTGTGGATCTGGGAGGTCATGGAGAAACCAGCCTGCTGTTTGTGGACGGACTGGCTGACGAAGATGCCCGGATCTTCCGGTCCGAGGTCGAGCAGCAGCGGGCTGCAGTCCTTCATCATCGGGATGAACTGTTCGTAGCCGACCCAAGCGGAGTCGAAGAAGATGTAATCGCAGAGGTGACCGATCTTATCTACGACCTGACGGGCATTGTAGATGCAGCCGTCGTAGGTGCCGAGCTGGATGACTGCGAGACGGATCGGGCGCTTTGCCTGTGCTTTCACCGGATCTTTTTCAGCGACGAGCTTTCTGATGTAGTCTTCGTCGAAGCAGTGTTCCAGGATGCCGCCGATGGAGCCGAACGCATTTCTTGCGGTTTCCAGATAGACCGGGGTCGCACCTGCCAGAACCAGTGCGCCATGATCGATGGATTTATGGTTGTTTCTATCGAAGAGAACGATATCGCCCGGTGTCAGGACTGCATTCAGAACCACCTTGTTCGAAGTGGAGGTACCGTTCAATACGAAGTAGGTCTTGTCTGCATTGTATACGCGTGCTGCATGCTTCTGTGCTGCCAGTGCCGGACCTTCATGGATCAGAAGGTCACCCATCGCTACGTCAGCGTTGCAGAGGTCAGCGCGGAAGGTATTCTCGCCGAAGAATTCATAGAATGCGCGTCCAGCCGGATGCTTGCGGAAGAAAGCACCGCCCTGGTGGCCTGGGCAGTCGAACTGGGAGTAACCATTTTCGACATATTTCTTGAGGTCACGGAAGAATGGCGGCAGCACATCTTCTTCATAGTGAGCCGCAGCGCTCTCGATCTGGCGAGCGTAGAAATCATGGTCGGTCTCATTGAGATCCATGACGCGGTATACCTTGGAAAGCAGTGCGTCTTCTGTCAGGCCTTCGCCGGTCTTGATCATCAGTACCGGAATTTTGAAAGCGGCAATCATTTCCTTTTCAAGGACATCTTTGTCCTGATCCGTGATAACGACAGCAGCTACATCTGTGAAATCAGTGCGGGCGAGGTCAGCCTGCTCGCGGCCGGTGATAGCGCCGAAGATTTCCAGAGCTTTGTCAGTATAAGCGATCTTTAACTTTTTCATGAGTAAATCCTCCATTTTTTGAAATCACTCTATGTCTCGAACTGTGCACGTTGTCCGGATGATTGCTTCATCTGTATACATCTTACTTGAAATTCTCTATTTCTTCCAATACTGAAACAGGCCGAAACGAAGAGAATTCACATTCCTATCACAAAAGGCATGGTGATGGGAGTATATCCCCTATATCATAACAATTTTGATATAAGACGAAGTGGCTGGTGACTAGGGATTAGACTAAAAGACTTAGAGACTTTAGACTAAGAGACTGGGAGACATCAGACATCAGAAGTCTGATGCCTGATGTCTCCCAGTCTCTTAGTCTCCTAGTCTCTTTCATCAAAAGTACAAACAGCCATGCAAAAGCATGATTGCTTCTTTTATAACAGACTTGTTATGAAAAGTAAAAAGCCGCCGGAAACGGTTTCGTTTCCGGCGGCTTTGCCGGTATCATTCCATGGGATAGGTCCTGTTTGCCGTAAAGCGGACATACTCCCAGAAGTGATCAATGATATATTCGCGAAGGAGAACAGCGGAGAGCGGCAGCTTGGCATCTGTTTTCCACGACAGATACAGATAGCGATAGCACTCCTGGTCTCCGACGGGAAGAGAGGCCACCCCTTCCTGTGCAGAATACCACGTCATCTGCGGCACGAGAGCCACACCGAGCCCGGCGCGCACGAAGTCACCATGAAGGCATTGTTCATGATCTTGTGCGGCACATAGTGCTTCTACCCCTTGATGTGGCTATCCTTCAGACGTACGCTCTTCCGTCCCTCGATCTCACCTATCATGCTCCAGGCTTCATCACTGTACGCAATTTTCAGTCTCGCCTTCATCCTTCTATTCTCCTCTCTTGTATCATTCACATCCCCCATATAAGCCCCAGATTAAAAAACGTTCCTCCCCATCGTACAGGAGAACCTGTACCTTGTCAAACGGAAAAAACGCCATGAACCGGAGACGGCTGTCATCACAGGAAGCCCTCTCTTCCCTGTCTCCGCTCTTTCATGAGACTTCGTTCACGGCACATACTTCATGCCCCAGTTCAGTATGGCATGGAACACAGGAAGCAGATCCAGTCCCTTTTCCGTCAGACTGTACTCGACATGGGGTGGAATTTCATTGAACTGTTTCCGTCTGACAATGCCCAGCCCCTCCAGCTCACGCAATGCATTCGTCAGCATCGTATTCGTCAGACTGGGAAGAAACTTTCGAAATTCGCCGAAACGCATCGGGCTTTTCACGCAGAGCAGATAGATGATCTGCATCTTCCACTTCCCCTGCAAGAGCTGTAAGACACTTGTCACCGGGCAATTCCCCTTTTCCGTCAGAATAAAAGAATCCAGCCGGGTAAGAAATTCCTCATACGAGAGTTGTTGATTCATAAAGACCTCCAAAAAGATGTGGGCGCAGCACGGACAGATTCACCGCCCCCCTCTGTTGTTCTCAAGAGATAGGGAACAGAAAGAACATCACACATGCCATCCGGTGATTCCTGTAGAAATTCCATCCTTGGTATCATTCACCATACCTAGTCAGAAAATTCTGCGTACTTGCATCTTTATCTATGCCAAGTATAATAAATATACCGATACAAAACAAGTACAAGAAAGGATGATTCTCATGACAGAAGAAATCAGAAACACACTCACCGAAGAAGTAAAGAAGCTCATCGCCGCTCCCTCTGCTTGCCCGGAAGCAAAGGCCGCTTGTGAAAAGTGGCTCGCTGCAGCCGGCACCGCTGACGAAGAAGCAGCCACCGTGGCCCTGAAAAAAGAAGCCGAAGCAGACATCATGCCGATCGATGGACTGATCGGCTTTGCCGGCTCCGACGCCGGCAAAGCACTCTTCGGGGAGGAAAGAGCCGCTGCCCTCCTCGCTCATGCGAAGGACATCAAGGAAAAGGGCGCTCGCTTCTGCGACTGCCCGGCCTGCAGCGCCTGCGCCGAGATCCTAGGTACATTGAAATGATGGATCAGTAAAAAACAGTGTGGCTCTCTATCCATTGCTTTTCGTAAGGAAATGCTGCTTTCCTCGCATTTGGTTTCCCTTAAGGAAACGCTGATTAAATCGCAGAATCGGATTTCATATGGATTTTTGTACATAGTGTCGTCGACATTCTCCTTAAATAGTTCGCTATTCGCGCCCTCTGTCTCCTCGCTCTGTATAAAAATCCAAGAATGAAATCCGATAACGATTGAATCAGTGTTTCCTTAGTAAAAAACTGTGGGCTTTCATTCGCAGGCTCGCAGTTTTTTTTATTTCCCATCCTCCTCAGATATGCTATGATAAGAAAATCGGCTGTTTTCAGAAAACAGAATCCGCCAAAGCAATCTCTCATCATCAGTCACTAAGGAGCTACCCATGGAACCATTTCTTCAATATGCTGTCATCTGCCCGCTGGTCATGCTTGCGGGCTTCGTCGATGCCATCGCCGGAGGCGGCGGGCTGATCTCCCTGCCGGGCTACCTGCTCTCCGGGCTTCCCGTCCATAACGCCATTGCGACAAATAAGATGAGCTCTACGATGGGGACAGTGCTTGCGACATTCAAATTTGCCAAAAGCGGCTTCATCCCTTGGAAGCTCTCGCTCTCCTGCGTGGTCTGCGCCTTCGCCGGTTCCTCGCTGGGCGCGAATCTGGCTCTCCTGATGGATGCGAAGATCTTCATGATCTTCATGCTGATCATTCTCCCCGCGACAGGGCTCTACCTCACGCGCGGCAATGTACTGGTCACAGAGAAATCGCCGTACACATATAAGAAAACGGTCATCCTCAGCATGGTGACTGCCCTCTTCCTCGGCGTGTATGATGGCTTCTACGGCCCCGGCACCGGCACCTTCCTGCTGCTGCTTCTGACGGGCATCGCGCATCTTCCTCTGAAAGAGGCGAACGGCGTGACGAAGGTCATCAATTCGACGACGAATATCGCTGCGCTCTGCATCTTCCTCCTGCATGGCAAGGTACTCTTCCCCTTGGGCATCATCGCCGGCCTCTTCGGGATGGCAGGCAACTATCTGGGCGCGCTCTACTTTGAAAAGGGCGGCGCGCGCAATGTGAAGCCGATCATTCTTTTGGTCCTTTCGATCTTCTTCTGCAAGATCGTGTATGAAATGTATATCAAGTAAAAAAGCAGCTGAAGAGCTGCTTTTTTTGTACCAGGCACCACACGTCATATGCGCCATCTTTGCCAGATGCGTTCTATCTTTACGATTTCCTCTCTCGGAATCCGGCATTTTTCTGCCAGAAAGGGGTACTCCACCTGAATGATTTCCTGCATGCGCTCGATTTCCTCGCAAGGGCATGCCACTTCATAGTAGGGAGCCGTCTCTATCACCGCCTGCAGGTCTGGTCTTCGGTTTCTCTCATCGATAGCCAGTGCGAAATCTTTAGTATAGAAATTTGGATTGATATCATACGCCGGTGCGAGACGCCAACCTCTTTCGGTCAGCAGAAAGCCGTGATTTCTGAGGTGACAGTCCGTATTATTTACGAGTACGCTAAAAGTCACACGCCGCCACAGCTCCTGCAGGTCATTTCTGGCATCACAGCTGAGGGAGCTGATACATTCCGCAATATCTAGGGAAACGCTGATTCAATCGCAGAGTCGGATTTCATATGGATTTTTATACATAGCTTCGTCATCATCTTCCTTAAATAGCTTGCTATTCGCGTCAGATGATTCCTCGCTCTGTATAAAAATCCAAGAATGAAATCTGACAACGATTTAATCCGTGTTTCCCTAGAAAAGAAGCATCATCCCCATCCTGCTTGCCGACCATCGTCATCGCAGAAGCGAAATGAATCCGCGCATCCTGTTCACGGTCAAAGCGTTTCGTGAGATAGCAGCTCCGATTTCCTATCATTTCCAGCTTCGCCTCTGCCATATGAAGGCCGCACTTCTCCCCCAGCTCATGAGTCAGATACTCCCAGCTTTCCGTGTGCTCCCTGTCCCGATCGGATTGAAACTTGGCAATCCAGATTTCGCCTGCTTCGTCGATGACATTCATTTTCGGGCGGGCACCGCCCAAGGAGGAACCAATGGAAATCAAATCCTGAAAATCGGTATTCTGTAAAACAGCGCCTGCCCGCTCGAAAGCGTGAGCGCAGTCTTCCAGCGCCCGGAGGCTTGTCAGCGGTGGTACCCGCCGTTTGTCGTGAGAAATATATGCGCTGCCATCATAGATACGGATACCGCCCATCCGTACATCATCCTCCACGCCGAGCAGGAAATCGCAGGCATCGAGCTCTCTTGGATATCTCCCTTCCCTTTCGGCCATCTCTTGTTCTTTCCGCTTCAGAAGCTCCCGTCCCCATCGGTCCGGTGAAGCATCTTCCAAAAAGCCAAACAGGCCCGCTTCTGCATACTGCCGCCCGGGAAAAGGAAACAGCGCTGGGTCCAGCATAAAGCCCGGGTGCTTCTCCAGCCAGTCTTCCTCATACTCGAACGCAATCATTTGCCCCCGCCGGTCATGGCTGATGATGAGGCGTCCGATGCGGTGTCCTTCCTCCCAGGCGGCATGCAATTCATAACTTTTTTCGTCTTTCATCCAGTTCCCTTTCGCTGATACTTCAACAGCTCATCATCCTGCAGCATGCGTCCCAACGGGTCATCTGCCAGGAAATTGTCCAGTTCCTTCACCATCCCGATCGCCATCAGCACATTGACATAGATGCCAATCGCTACAGAAGGCGAGCCCTTCTCTACCTCACGCACAGAGAAACGCGAAATCTTCGCACGCTCTGCCACCATCTCTATTGTGAGTTTCCGGCGAAGCCGCGCCAGTTTGATGCGGTGTCCCAAGTCTTCTAATTTTTTCTGTACCTGTGGATACAGAATGACTTTTCCTCTTCCCATGTTGTTATTTACCTACATTTCTGACTATGATGTTGTTATTTATCTACATTATAGTCAACATCGAAGATAAAGTCTAGGGAAACACTGATTCAATCGTTGTCAGATTTTACTCTTGAATTTTTATACATGACAAAGAATAACCCGACGCAAATAGCGAGCTATTGAAGGAAGGAACTCCCCTAGTCACCAGTCACTAAAAAAAGCACGCTCCTTTCGGAGCATGCTTTTTATTTGCCAATATCATTCGCCCATTTCGGTGAGGACATGTGCGCAGCGAGCGCAGACGCCCGGATGCTTCGGATCGGCATCCACATCCGCCGAGCGTTTCCAGCAGCGTTCGCACTTGGCGAGCGTGCAGACAGCAACAGAGGCTTTCACCGTGCCTTCTTCATTCGAAGCAGCATTTTCCGGAGCCGCTGCTGTACCTTCTACGATGTGCGTCTGGGACACGAGGAGGAAGTCTGCGAGTTCTTTTTCCATCGCCTTGACGATGTCATAGGCTTCACCGTCCGCATAAACGGTGACTTCCGCATCGAGCGGATGGCCGATGACCTTCGCCTGACGGGCTTCTTCGAGTGCCTTCATAGCGACGCTTCTCACAGCGAGGCGCTTCTTCCATTTTTCATCGAGTGCTTTGTCAAGGTATGCTTCATTAACCTTCGGCATATCGGACATATGGACAGACCATTCTCTTTCTTCCTTGTTTGGAAGAGCCTGCCATACTTCTTCGGAGGTGAAGCAGAGGACCGGAGCGACGAGGCGAACCAGCGTAGTCAGGATCTCGTACATCGCGGTCTGTGCGCTTCTTCTCAGCTTGGAGTCAGCCTTTTCCGTATAGAGGCGGTCTTTCAGGATATCGAGATAGATCGCAGAGAGATCGACCGTGCAGAAGTTGTGGACAGCGTGGTACATGACATGGAATTCATAGTCATCATAGGCTTTGAGGACCGTCTCCTTGACCTGTTCCATGCGCAGCAGTGCCCAGCGGTCGAGTTCTTCCATATCTGCGTAAGCGACGGAGTCGGTCTTCGGATCGAAGTCGGACAGATTGCCGAGCAGGTAGCGGAATGTATTTCTGATCTTTCTGTAGACGTCGCTCATGGACTTCACGATCTTGTCAGACAGACGGACATCGCCCTGGTAGTCGACAGAGGAGATCCAGAGTCTCATGACATCAGCGCCGTATTTGTTGATGACATCCTGCGGAGCGACGACATTGCCGACGGACTTACTCATCTTTCTGCCTTCGCCGTCCATGGTGAAGCCATGGGTGAGGACGGCCTTGTATGGCGCATGGCCATTGACAGCGACAGAAGTCAGAAGAGAGGAGTGGAACCAGCCGCGGTGCTGGTCAGAGCCTTCGAGATAGAGATCGCACGGATAGGACATATCCTTCCAGGACTCTTCATGCGGATAGCGGAGGACGCCGTTCCATGTGGAGCCGGAGTCGAACCATACGTCCATGATGTCTTTTTCTTTATGGAAATGTGTGCCGCCGCAGTGCGGGCATTTGAATCCTTCCGGCAGAAGTTCTTCTGCGGAATGCGCCCACCATGCATCGGTGCCCTCTTTTTCGACGATCTCTTCGACCTTCTTCATTGTTTCCGGCGTGATGATCCACTTGCCGCAGTCATCGCAGTAGAAAGCCGGGATCGGAACGCCCCAAGAGCGCTGGCGGGAGATACACCAGTCCTGACGATCACGGATCATGTTGTAGAGACGGTCATGGCCCCAGGATGGGATGAAACGAGTGTCATCGACGGCTTTCAGTGCCTTGTCGCGGAAATCATTGATGGAAGCGAACCACTGATCGGTCGCTCTGTAGATGACCGGCTGCTTGCAGCGCCAGCAGTGCGCGTACTGATGGTGCAGGGATTTCTTGCCGAGGAGTCTGCCTTCATGCGCGAGGGTAGAGATCACCGGGCCTTCTGCTTCCCAGATGGTCTTACCGACGAGGAATTCGCCGGCTTCTGCCGTCATGTGGCCTTTTTCATCGACCGGGCAGACGATCGGCTGGTGGAGCTTGCCGGCATTTTCATAGGTCTTGTAGACTTCGAAGTCGTCGACGCCGTGTCCCGGTGCGGTATGAACGCAGCCGGTGCCGGCATCCAGCGTGACATGGTTGCCTTCCAGAACATAGATGGTGCGGTCGCCGTAGGTTTCCGGAGCGAAATGAGCCAGCGGGTGTTCGAATTTCGCAAGGTCAAGTTCAGAGCCCAGCATTTCACGTCCGACAAATTCATAGTCTTCGACTTTGCAGTCGGAAAGGGATGCCGGAGCGAGCTCCTTATTCATGAGATAGTATTCATCAGCAGCCTTGTTGTGTACCCAGACATAGGTGAATTTCGGATTCACACTGATGTAGCAGGAAGCCGGGATGGTCCACGGGGTGGTGGTCCAGATGACGGCAAAGACCTTGCTCGGATCTACGCCTTCCGGCTGGAGGCCATGGACATCGATCATCGGGTATTTGACATAGATGGACGGAGACTTTCTGTCCTTGTATTCGATCTCTGCTTCGGCCAGTGCCGTCTCGCAGTGGGTGCACCAGTAAACGGCCTTCTTGCCCTTGTAGATGTAGCCCTTGTTCGCCATTTCGCCGAAAACTTCCAGTTCCTTCGCTTCCAGATGCGGGTCGAAGGTGACATAGCGATGTGCGAAATCACCGACAACGCCCATACGGATGAAGTCTTCCTTCTGGATCTCGATCCATTTCTTCGCGTAAGCCAGACACTTCCTGCGCAGTTCCAGCGGGGTCATGTTCGCACGATCTTCGCCGGAGTCCTTGAGTACGGCGTATTCGATCGGCAGGCCATGGGTATCCCAGCCCGGTACATAGATGGCTTCATTGCCAGCCATATGGTGGTATCTGACGATGATATCCTTCAGTGTCTTATTCAGCGCATGACCGATGTGGATCTTGCCGTTTGCATAAGGCGGGCCATCGTGCAGTACGAAGGTCGGTGCGCCTTCCTTTTTTCTCTTTTCGATTCTCTTTTCATACAAATGATTCTGCTGCCAGAATTCTACGAAGCCCGGTTCCTTTTTCGGAAGGTTGCCGCGCATCGGGAATTCAGTTTCCGGTAAGTGCAGGGTCTTGCTGTAGTCCATGACGAATTTCCTCCTGGGGTCATACAAATGACCAAAATAAAAAATTCCCGCCCGATAAGGGGCGAGAATTGATTTCCCGTGGTACCACCCTCATGACCTTATGGCCACTCGGTACAATTAACGATGTCCCGTCGGGGCTTTTCTTCCCCGCAGCTCTGAAGTGATCCATCCGCAGCCCCAACGCTCTCCTCCCACCATCGGAAAGCTCTCTGTGCATGAGGTCCATGCGAAACGTCTTCATCCTTGCCTTTACATAACTTTTGTTATTATAGGCTGATTGGAAAGGCAAGTCAAGAGGAAGTTTTTGGGGTTAGCCCGTGGGACGTACTGCCCTTTGATTGTGAATGAAAGTTCTGCTCGAATGAGAAATTAGGAATGAGAAATTAGGAATGAAGGTGGCGGCTTCGCCGCAAATATATATAGGCGATGCCCTAAAGTGGTATTCAAGTCACCAGTCAGTTGTCACCAGTCACTTGAGCCGTCTAATCCCTAATTCCTAGCCACTTATCCCTGCTTTCAAACTTCAGGTTTTAGGGTTATCCCCGGCGCGGTGCCCCATTGACTGCGAAGGAAGAAGGGAGCGGGTTCTATGGGTTCTATGGGTTCAACAGGGGCGGTGCGGCGCATAAAAACAGGAAAGCGCCGCAGAATTTTGGTAGCGCTTCGCGCGTATCGTCATCTCGAGCGAAGCCTGCAGATTTTCCTTGCAGAACAGTCAACGTGCTAAATGCGCTACTTCAATCACTGCTTGCTTCTAATCCCTAGCCGCTTATCCCTGCTTTCAAACTTCAGCGCTCAGGGTTAGCCCCTCGGGCGTGTTGCCCTTTGATTGCGTACGAAAGAGGTTCAGCGGGTTCTGTGGGTTCAAAGGGGGTGGTGCGGCGCATAATGCTATAGAAGCGCCGCAGAGTATAAATAGAGCAATGCCCGAAAGTCTGCGGATAGCAGGTTTCCAGTTTTGATCTTTCTAATCATTGCCCACCTAACCGCGAATGACAAAGATTTCTCGCTTTCGCTCGAAATGACGATACGAGAGTCTCCTAGTCACTAGTCACCAGTCACTCATCCCTGTTTTCAACCGTGGACCCATCAACCTGCACCCCGAACCTTTTCATTCAAAAAAGGAGAGCTTCGCGCGCCGTCCTCTCACCCACGGGTGATTCGCACGGCGGTGTCGGATGCGGCGGCGCGCCCAAGGTGAGATCTCGCGGCGCAGGACGCCGCCGATCTCCTCTTTATGAAGTCCGTCTACCGAAGACGCCGGCTCAGTCTTTTTTAGGAGCTTCCTGAGCGGTGCCACCAGTTTCTTCAGCTGTTCCAGGATTTTCACCGGGATTTCCTTCTTTCTTGGCTTCTGCCTGCTTCTTGGCTGCGCGTTCTTCGATTTTGGCCTTGTATTCGCTGGCGGTCTGCTTGAGGCTTTCTTTCGCTTCTGCGGCCCTGGCCTGGGCGGCTTCTTTGTATTCTACCGCCTGCGTTTTTACTTTTTCAGAAAATTCCTGAGCAGAGGCTTTCGCCATTTCTGCCTGCTCTTCCGCCTGCTTTCTGAATTCTTCGGCCTGGATCTTCAGCTTGCTCGCCTGGATCTTCGCTTCCTGCATCTGGACGCGTGCCTGCGCTTTCAGTTTTTCGGACTTGAGCTTCATCTGCTGGGACTGGACTTCGGACTGGCGCTTCATCTCTTCCCGCTTCTGCTGGAGCACTTCCATCTGGTCCTTGGCCTGCGCTTTCACGGCCTCCGCCTTCTTCGCCGCATCCTTCTTGAATTCTCTCGACTTGATGCGCGCGATAGCCTGCAGATCCTTGGCAGCCTTTTCTGCCGTTTCCTGTGCAATCTCCGAAGCACCGAGTGCGGTGTACTTCGCCTTCTCGATCTGTTCATCGGTCACGCCGACTTTTTTCAGGGCAGAGAGGAATTTATCACCAAGCACTGTGACGGATTCCGAAAGCTGATCGGCCAGTTCATTCATCTTGGCATGTGCCTTTTCCGGGTACACGTCCTCCCAATTCTTTTTCAGTTCTTTCGTGAAATCCTTCTTCTCATCTCCGAGCGGTTCGTCTTTCTTCGGATTTTCTTCGAGTTCCTTTTCTTCAGACGCAGCCAGCGCCTTTTCTTCTTCAAAAACAGCGCGGTACGGGCGGGTATCGTCCGGCATGCCATCTTTGATCCAGCGCTGCGCGGCCTTGCCGACGCCATAGGTGACGGTGACGCCGATCGGGATCTGCATGATGGAGATCGGGATCAGTGTCGCAAGCGTCGTGCCGATAACCGTCCCGCCAAGCGAACCGATGAAGGAAAGGATCGCGGTCTGGTTCACTTCGACATCATACACCTTTGCGACCTTCGCGATCATGTAGACTTCATTAGCGACCAGAGCGACCGTCCCGAGGACAGGAGCCGCCACGATCACGCCGGCGCGTCCTGCCGCCCAGCGGATGAGGCTCTCGGCTTCTTCATCCCGGTTATCAATGATACGGATCTCTACATCAGCTTCCGGAGAATCGACATGGGCTTCTTCCTTTGCTCGGGCGATTGCCGGTACTTCAGCGGCTTTCTTCTCTGCCGGCAGCTGCGATTCCTTCACGACAGGAGCATTCTCTTGACGGACAACCGGTGTCTTTTCCATTTCTTCACTCATAAGTCCCTCCTTCTCCGGCCTTCCCGGATTTTCAGGTTTAATTTACAAGGATCTGGCTGTCTTTATTATAACGTATTTCCAAGGGAGTGGGTAGTAGGAAGGTTCGGGGTTAGCCCCTGGGGCGTCCTTTGATTATGGATGAAAGCTATGCTCGAATGAGAAATTAGAAATGTGAAATGAGAAATGGTGGTGCGACGCAAAAATAATGAAGCGCCGCAGAATTTTGATAGCGCTTCGCGCCGTCATCATCAGAAGCGCAGGCGAGGGTCTTTCTTGCACTACTGTCAGTATCACATAGGCACCGGTACGGAAACAACGCCTTGGTGCTACGTATTTCTGCTTTCACACATTCTTCGTTTAGCGGTCTGCAAAAAAGATTTCTCGCTTCGCTCGAAATGACGATATGGTAGTCTGATGTCTCCTAGTCCCCAGTCACTAGCCACAAGTCACCAGTCTGTCAGTCCGCCATCGACAGGGATCACCGCCCCTGTCATGAAGGAAGACCTCTCGGAGATCAGAAATGCGATCACTTCGCCCACCTCAGATGCTTTCGCAATGCGGCCCAGGGGATACCACTCTGCCATTTCCTCTCGGCTGCCGCCGTAGGCTGCCAGCTGCCTTTCAAGCAGCGGCGTATCGACATCCCCCGGGCAGACGACATTCGCACGGATCTCATCGACAGCAAGCTCTAAGGCCAGCGAGCGTGTGAAAGAAGTGAGCGCCCCCTTGGTCGCACTGTAAAGGCTGCACTGCACATTGCCCTCAAGTGCGGCATCCGAGGCCACGGAGACGATGCTCCCCTTTGCGCCGCGCATCCGGGGGATCACCGCACGAGCGAGCTTCATCGCACCGAATACATTCACGGCAAACATCGTTTCCATATCCGCGTCTGTCATATTATCCAAAAGCCCTTCTGCATAGATACCGGCAGAAATGACAAGCCCACGAACCTTTCCCCGCATGGCCGCTTCTTGAGCTGCGCGCTCACAGTCTTCTGTCTTCGTCACATCGCAGCGGATGAAATGGCTGCCCGCTGCCTGTTTCTCTGCAAGCTGTCCCTTTTCCTCATCGCGGCCGAGGAGAATCGGCTCATAGCCTTCCCGAGAAAGGATCTTCGCCGCCGCGAGGCCGATGCCGGACGTGCCGCCGGAAATGAGGACGAGATTTCGTGTATCTGACATAGCGTATGCTCCTTTATATGGAAAAATGTTTCTGGGATGGGCAATGGGTTCTATGGGGAAGGTGGCGGCTTAGCCGCAAATATATGGGCGATGCCCCAAAGTAGTATGCAAGTCCCAAGTCAGTTGAGGCTCCTAATCCCTAATCCCTAGTCCCTAGTCCCTAGTCCCTAGTCCCTAGTCCCTAATCCTTGGTCACTTTTTCAAAGACGACAGGTACACGAATTCGATTCCCTGTGCCTTGAGCTTCGGCACCATCTGGCGGAAGGCTTCGGCGGTGTGCGGACGGCAGTGGCCGATGATGATATACGTACCCTTTTTCTTCGCGCGATCGGCGCCCTCCTGGATCATCGCACAGATGTCAGAGACGGAGGCCGAATTATCGACGAAGAGATCATTTCTCACGTAGGGCACACCGTATGTCTTCGCAGCCTTGTCCGCAGCCGTCGTGCTGTTTGTGTGGCTGTCGAAGAAGAAGAGCCCGCGATGGTGAAGCTCATTCATGACGATATCCATGGTCCTTGCGTCGATGATAGCCTTCGATCCCTGATGGTTATTGATGCCGATGGCTTCCGGCAGCTGCGAAAGCGAGTCCCTCAGCATCTGCCGGATGGCTGCATCGCTCATGGACGTCAAGATGACCTTCGGCTCCATGCCGATGCCAGAGACGGACTCCATGGGCTGATGGAGAATCACGGGAAGTCCGTGCGCGCGCCACGAGAGTGCGGCATCTCTGGTATGCACCTGATCCGGCATGACGGCCAGCGTGAGCGGGATGCCCATCTGTTCATAGATGTGCTGGGAGTCCAGATCGCGTCCCGCATCATCGATGACGATGGCAAGGCGGCCGGTCACTTGCCCGCCGGCGTTTTCTTTCGGCGGCAAGATGGATGCCGCTTTGGCCGGCAATGCTTTTTCGGAGCTGCCATTCGCACGGGCTTCACTCTTGCCGGACTTTGCAGGTGATGCTTTTGCGGGCTCCGTCTTCTTTACGGAGGAAGGAGCCGGCGCAGATGTCCTCTCACGAGAGTCTGCGCTCTCTGTCCTTGCGGAAGAAGCGGAAGCCACGACCGTTTCTTTCGGTGTTTCCGCCTTCGGCTCTTCTTTACCTGTGATCTTGGAAACGACATGGCTGATGCTGAAGACCTCCTTCGCCGGCTCTGTCTCTCTCGCCTCATCCTCTTTCATGCGCTCTGTCTTCCCGTCAGCTTTCGTGACTTCGGCGGCCTTCGGCGTATCCTCATCGTCCGCTTTGGCTTCGACGACGACGGTTTTATTGATGATATCCTTGATCTTTTCTTTCACGCTCTCGGGCGTCCCCTGGTCTTCCTTCGGGACGAGCCCCTGCATTTCCTTGTCATTGAAAATATGACGGATCGCCGTCACCTGATCCGCATTGTCCGCCGTCGGTGCGTTCGTCATCCGGTCTGTCATATATGCAGAGCCCACCACGAGGCTGATAAAGAAGAGAAGGACCAGAAATGGATGTCCATTGCTCTTTTTTGCTGCTCTTTTTCTTCTGACTGCCATGAAAATCTCCTTTGGGAAATGGTTATATCTATTTCGTCTCTATAGCTTTAGTATAAAGGTTCAAGGTTACAGGTTCAAGGTCAGCTCATATCGTAGGTACCTTCTTTGGCGTTCTCAAAAAGAGCCGAATCACTCGAAGGCAGGGAGACTGGGAGAGTCGAAAACTTTAGCCCAAAGACTTTGTGACTTCAGACCTCTGACTTCTCACAGCCTCCTTATCTCCATAAAAAAAGAGCCCGAAGGCTCTTTTTATTTCCGATTTCTCCACACATGCCACGCAGAAAGGACAAAGCAGAGTGTCACCATGCCCGCCGTCACCAGTGTCATGGCATCATCATGGCTTTGTGTCCGCCAGAGGGCAAACGCGGTGAGGATCGCAAGGAAAAGAAGTTTGATGGTATTCGTCATAAAAGCTCCAAAGAATAGTGACTGGGGACTGGGTTCTATAGGTTCAAGAGGTTCAAAGGGGTTGGTTCGGCGCAAACATAACGAAGCGCCGCAGATTTTTGATAGCGCTTCACGCCGTCGTCATCAAAAGCGTTGGCGAGAGATCTCTATGGCACACTACGGTAAGTATCATCACATAGGCACGGGCAGGGAACCTACGCCTTGGTGCTACGTATTTCTACTTTCACACATACATCGTTTATCGGAATGCAAGAAAGATTTCTCGCTACGCTCGAAATGACGATACGAGAGAGTCTGATGTCTCTCAGTCACCCGTGACTAGTCACTCGAGGCTCCTAATCCCTAGCCACTAATCCCTAATCCCTGCTTTCAAACTTTTGTCATGTAACATGCGTATTGTCCCCCCTTTCCTCCGGAAAGGGGCTCTCCGTGCACGTTCTCCGATCCTGAAACCTGTCAACCTGAACCCAACAACCTTATCTATTCCGCTCTCTCCAGCATGAGCTTCAGATCCTCCTTATGGAAGGACTTGATCTCCGGTTTCTCTTCAAGCATGGCGAGGATATAGGCGAGTGCCGCTTCGACGCCGACCTTGAGGCCGCTCTCATCGATATCAAATTCCGGCGTATGGTGGTTCGCTCCGGTGCCCAGCGCTTCATTTTTCACGCCGGTGAAAGTGAAGATGCCCGGGTAGGTGGACTCGGTGATGGCAAAGGTCTCCGAAGCCATCCATGGATCGGTGTCTTCCATGACATCACCCACACGCTCGGCGATGGCTTTCCGCGCCAAGTCTACACACTCTTTATTATTGGCCGTGACAGGGAAGTACTGGTCTTCCATGATCTCTGCCGTGCAGCCGTAGTTGTCGCAGATGTCCTTGAGCAGCTTCCAGAAATCCTCACGGAAGGAAAGCCCGTCTTCATTCACAAAGCAGCGCGCTGTACCGGCGAAAGTGAGCTCGTCAGGGATGACATTCGGCGTGTCACCCGCCTGCACCATACCGAAGGAATAGGTGAGGCAGTTTCTCGGACTGACCTTCCGCATGCGGTAAGACTGAAGCGCCATGTAGAAAGTATTGAAGCAGTCGATCGGGCTGACGGCAAGGCTCGGCATGGAGCCATGTCCGCTCTTGCCATGGATCTTTACACGGTAGAAGAAGGCACCTGCCAGTACACCATCATACATGACCGCGACCTTGCCCGCAGGCAGGCAGTACATCATATGCGTACCATAGCAGGCATCCACATGGATCTTCTTCTCGTCCAGATAGGACAGCAGATGACCGACACCACGCTCTCCCATTTCCTCTGCTTCTTCGAACATGAGAAGTACCTTGCCTTCCCATTCATCCTTGTGTGCTGCAAGGATCTTCGCCGCGGTGAGGAGCATCGCCGTGTGACCGTCATGCCCGCAGGCATGAGAAACGCCGTGATTCTTCGAGAGGCACACCTTTTCGCATGCCAGATTCTTCGGATTCTCTTCGATCGGCAGCGCATCGATATCTGCTCGCATCAGGACCGTCCAGCCATCCTTCCCGCTGTCGATCATGCCAAAGATACCGCCTCGCGGTACACGGACCGTAGAGATCCCCCAGCCATGGAGTGTTTCTTCGATGAAGTCCATGGTCTGGAATTCCTGCTGCGACAGCTCCGGATTTTCATGGAAATGACGACGAAGAGAAATGAGAAAGCTCTCCTCGGCTTCGACTGTTTTCTTTATATCCATTATGATCAGCTCCTTGTAGGGAAACACTGATTCAATCATTGTCAGATTGAATCAGCGTTTCCATAGATCATCGGCAGATATTCTGCCGCATGTCTTTCGTTATACATGTCTTTCATTATAGAAAGGGGAAAGATACGTGTCAAATGATATGGGAAAAAGATTCAAGGGGTTCAACGGGGATGGTGCGGCGCATAAAAATCAGAAGCGCCGCGGAGTATCAATAGTGGCAATGCTCGAAGGTTTCTTTGAGAACAGGTTTCCCGTTTTGAGCTTTCCAAACATCGACTGCCTGACCGCGAATGACAAAGATTTCTCGCTTCGCTCGAAATGACGATACGAGAGCATCAGCAGACGCTCGAGACTCCTAATTTCCAATCCCTAGTCACTAGTCCCAGTCACTCCTAATCCCTAGCTACTAGTCCCCAGTCACTAGTCACTCCAATTCTTCCAATCGAGGCATCGAAGGGATCGCACCGGCTCTGGTCATCGAAAGGCTGGCCGCACGGTTTGCAAAGGTAAGGATGTCTTCCAAGCGCTCCTGCGAAAGACGGCTGAGATCTTCGCGGCAAAGCTTGGAAAGGGCCGCACCGAAGAACGTGTCTCCCGCACCATTCGTATCGACGACTTTCGCAGGGAAGCCATGGACGCGGCCGGTCAAATGCCCGAGCCGGTAGAAGCAGCCTGCCTCTCCGAGCGTCACAAGGATGAGGGGAATGCCCTTCTCCATCAGGCGCCGGCTCCCTTCCTCCCAGTCCTCCGAGCCAGAAAGGAGCGGAAGCTCTTCTTCGGACACCTTGAGAATATCCACGAGCGGCAGCGGCTGGCGCATCACGATGATCGCCTCCCGCGGATCGTCCCAGAGACGGGCGCGGTAGTTCGGATCATAGGTGATGACCGCGCCATAGGATCTTGCGCGGCGGATGGCAGAGAGCAAACTGCCGCGGGCCGGCTCCGCCGTCAGAGACACCGAGCCGAAATGCACCATGTGTGCCTGTTTCAGGAGAAAATCCTGGATCTCCTCCTCCATGAGCATGGTATCCGCATGGGATCTCCGATAAAACGTGAAGCTCCGTTCCCCGTTTGCATCGACAGAGACGACGGCAAGGCTCGTCGGGTGCATGGCATCGACGGCAAGCGCAGACACGTCGACGCCATCCTTTTTGAGAACGTCCGTCAGGTAACGCCCGAAGGCATCATCCCCGACCTTGCCGATGAAGGCCGTCCTCGCCCCGAGCCGGAATGCCGCGACAGACAGATTGGCCGGCGCGCCGCCCGGATTTGCCGCATAGAGCGGCACGCCCTTTGCATTCACCCCGGTCTGCGTGAGGTCGATCAGTATTTCTCCGATGGATAAGATGTCCATGATACGTTCCTTTCGAGAAAATGGTTGGCAAGGATTAGTAGCTAGTAGCTAGTGACTGGTGACTGGTGACTAAATGCCACTTTCGGGCATCGCCATTTTTTATAGTCCGCGGCGCTTCTATATTCTTATGCGCCGCACCACCATTTCGCATTTCTCATTTCTAATTTCTCATTCGATCAGAGCTTTCACTCACCATCAATGGGCAGTACGCCCGTGGGCTAACCATTGCACCTATTCCAATCAAAAATCCGAACCCTTCCTCCAGAAAGGTTCGGATCATTTGGTGCCGGAGGCGGGACTTGAACCCGCACGATGTCGCCATCGCCAGATTTTGAGTCTGGTGCGTCTGCCATTCCGCCACTCCGGCATATCGATAGTATGTATTGTAGCATACCTATCGACATGCCGTCAATGACAAGTAAGCAGTCAGTGGATTTCTGATCCGGCCATCGTCAGCTCGCAGTGCTGCATTTTCATACGACCGGAGAGAAGCCCCCTGAAATGGCAAGTATGAGGATCCCCATGCCATGCTCACGCCTAGCCCCTGACTTTGGAAAAAGGAGAGCACACTCTGCCGCACACGTCCCGGGTTATTTTTCGATCCCTTTGAAGGTGTAGTCCTTATCTTCGACCGCTTTCCGGATGTCTGCGTCGGGGATTTCTTTGGAAAGTGTCAGGATCGCCGTGCCCTTCTCGTGAGAGACGTCTGCCTTTTCCACGCCGCTCAGCGCTTCCAGTGCTGCCTTCACCGCCTTTTCGCAGTGACCGCACATCATGCCTTCGATTTTGACTGTTTCTTTCATTTCGTTTTCCTCCTTTGGAAATTGAATCGATCTATATGTATAGTCTGCTGCTTCCAGAACCTTCCTGAGGTCGGCTTCCTGGGGCAGCAGTGTGTAGCTGATGGTCGCCTTCCCTGTCTTGGCATCGGCTTTCAGACAGGTCACGGAGGGGAGAGTCTCCAATGCTTTCTTCACATGCGCTTCGCAGTTCTCACACATCATGCCCTCGACATGGATAATGGCGCAGCCGGGGCTTCCCTCCTTCACGGGAGTGACTTCTTTTTCCTTGGTGCCCACGCGATGCCTGAGAGGCTTGTCATGAGATGCATCATGGATATTCACACGGCCGAGACGGAGCGCATTCAGGCACACGCTGAGACTGGAAAGCGACATCGCTGCCGCCGCCCACATAGGCTCTAAGGAGATCCCCGGATACAGCCCCGCTGCCATGGGGATCAAAAGCGCATTGTAGGCGAAAGCCCAGAAGAGATTCTCGTGGATATTTCGCAGTGTCTTTCTTGAAAGGCGGATGGCTGCCGTCGCGTCCGTCAGGCGCGAATTCATGAGTACCACATCGGCGGAGTCGATCGCGACGTCAGTCCCGTGTCCGATCGCCATACCGACGTCGGCACGTGTGAGAGCAGGCGCGTCATTGATGCCGTCGCCGATCATGAGGACATGCCCGCGCTCTGCCAGCTTCCTGACAACCGCTTCCTTCCCTTCCGGAAGGACCCCCGATAGGATGGTATCGACGCCGGCTGCCTCTCCGATGGCACGAGCCGTCTTTTCATTGTCTCCCGTCAGCATGACGACCTCGATGCCCATCGCATGCAACTCCTGCACGGCCTTGGCCGAATCCTTCCGGAGAACATCTGCGACAGCGATGAGCCCGAGAAGTATACCGTCCTTCATAAAAAGAAGCGGCGTCTTCCCTTCTTCGGAGAGTGCGTCCGCACGGGCGCGAAGAGAGGTCGTATCTGTCAGAGACGTGATGTAGGCAAGGGAACCGCCAAAGAGCGTTTTCCCCTGCTCTTTGCCTGTGAGACCCTTTCCCGGAAGGATGAGAAGATCCGTGATCTCTTCTGCTTTGATCCCTCTCTCTTCCGCAAGATCGGCGATGGCGCGTGCGAGCGGATGCTCCGATCTCCGTTCCAGCGCATACGCTGCCTGAAGAAGCTCCTCCTCCGAAACACCGTCCTTGGGTACGATGTCTGTCACGCGGGGGGCGCCCTCGGTGAGCGTCCCTGTCTTATCGAGCGCCGCGATCTCTATACGACCCGTCATTTCCATCGCTTCACTCGTCTTGAAAAGGATGCCATTCTTCGCGCCCAGACCATTTCCTACCATGATCGCGACCGGCGTGGCAAGTCCCAGCGCACAAGGGCAGGAGATCACGAGAACGGTGATGGCATAGGTCAGGGCCTCCTGCGCGCTGCTTCCCCATACCAGATGCGCCGCGAAGACGAGGGCAGCGATGCCAATGACCGCAGGCACAAAGACGGCGGAGACCTTGTCTGCCATACGGGCAATCGGTGCTTTCGTCGCAGCCGCCTCACTCACCATGCGGATGATCTGCGCAAAGGATGTATCCTCACCCACGCGCGTCGCTTTCGCCTGGATGTATCCATTCGTATTGATCGAGGCCGCACGCACGGCATCGCCGATCCCCTTGTCGACCGGCACCGACTCACCCGTCAGCGCCGCCTCATCAAGCGCTGCCGTCCCCGACAGGATCTCTCCATCGACAGGGACCGCTTCGCCCGGCTTCACCAGAAAGATGTCCCCTACTCTGACCTCGCTCACCGGGAGACGGATCTCCTCTCCGTTTCGGAGGAGCAGCGCCTCTTTCGGCGCCATCCTCATGAGCGACTTCAGCGCATCCGTCGTGCGCCCCTTCGAGAGAGCCTCCAGAAGCTTGCCCACGGTGATGAGTGCGGGGATCATCGCAGCAGACTCGAAATAGAGCTGATCATGGTAGAGCGGCATGATATTCATGTTCGACACATCATTTGTGATGAGCCATGTCATTCGGTAGAAGATGTAGAGTGACCAGAGGAAGGAGATCCCCGATCCCATCGCAACCAGCACATCCATATTCGGCGCGCCCTGCGAGAGCGAGCGGATACCAGAAATGAAAAAGTCACGATTGATCACCAGCACAAAGAGTGCGAGCAGCATCTGCGAAAGCGCCAGCCCCAGATGGTTGTGATCCAGAAATGCAGGCACCGGCCAGGAAAGCATATTATGCCCCATCGTGATGTACATGAGAAGCACCAAAAAAAGGACGGACCAGATGAGGCGCTTCATCAGCCGCGGCGTCTCGCGATCCTTCAGTGCTTCCTCTTCGGCAGAGATCAGCGGACTGCCTTCCGCCCTCGTATCTCCCATGGGCGAAGCTCCATAGCCTGCCTTCTCCACCGCACGCACCACGTCGTCCTCTCCCGCCGTTCCCTCGACGATCATTGAATTCGTCAAAAGAGCCACGGAGACCTTGGAAACGCCAGGCACTTTTTTCACCGCCCGCTCCACATGACCCTGACACGCCGCACACGTCATGCCGGTCACCAGATACTGTTTTTTATTTGTTTCGTGATCCACGATTCACCTCCAAGCTGCCACACCCTGTCAGCACCACGATCCGAGAAAGCGGTCAGCACACGGGTCGGCAGATCCAATGGGTCTTGCAGGGAAGGAACGTCGAGAGCCTCGGCTGCGCTCTCCCTTTCCTTCCCCATCCCCCTTTCTAAAAATCCAAGTCAACTATTCTGCTTCTTCCTATGAAAGGAAGCACCAGAAATCGGTCTGCCATCGGTTCGCGCAAAGTCCGGCTTCCTCTCGCTTCACGCGAAATGACGCCGCTTCTTTCTACTTCATCAATTTCTCCAGCATCGCGCAGAGCTCATCGACTTTATCCTCCTTGCCTTCACGAATATCTTCGGCGACGCAGCCGCGGATATGGGCCGCAAGAAGGAGCTTGTTGAAGCTGTTCAGCGCATTTGACACGGCAGAGACCTGCATCACGATGTCGGGGCAGTAGGCATCATTCTCTACCAGCCTCTCGATCCCGCGGATCTGTCCCTCCATGGTCTTGAGCCGCGTCATCAGCCGTTTTCTTTCCCGCTCCGTCCGCTCCGTGTGACGGCAGCACTCGCAGGATGTGGTCGTTATTTTTTCAGTCATGACAGATATCCTTTCGAAATCAGTGGTACAGATCCTATGAAAATAAACTATCCGGTCCGGCAGAACTCCATAGATCCATTCCCGATCCCCGATCTCTGCTCCCCGGCTATCCATAGACTACACCCCCCTGGGGTGTTCTGTCAATTAAAAAATGAAGGAAACACGGATCCTCTCATCAAAGGGGATCCGCGTTTCCTTAAAGAGACTGTGCGACACACATGCCGGCTCACTGTCAAATGGGCATCGACGCCCCTTCTCCGCCATGCCTTTCGCTTTCTTGGCCTACTGCTCGGCCTCATCCGTGATCTTTCTGACCACATCCAGCTTTCCTGCTTCCGTCTGATCCCAAGTGATCGGCGTCAGGGCCGGATAGCCGCGATGCGCCCAGTATACATCCGTCTCCGGATCTTCGCAGGAGAGCGCCTTGCCGGAGAGCCAGAAGCCCAGATGACCGGACGGATCTCTCATTTCCTGGATCGCATTGTCATAGTGCTGCAGGCCGAGGCGTTTCACCTTGAGCTGCGCGAAGGAGAGATGTTCAGCAGGCTTTGGCATATTGAGATTCAGGATGCCGCGATAGTTCTTCTCGATGAAATATCGCTTCACGACATCCAAGGCGAAGTCTGATGCCTTTTCTAAAAAAGCCTCCTCCTTTGTCGTCTCCGCAGAGAGCGCGATAGACGGTATCCCGGCGAAGATACCCTCGAGCGCACCGCCGACGGTCCCGCTGTAAATGCAGTCGCTTCCTGTGTTGTAGCCATTGTTGATCCCAGAGACGATGAGATCCGGCATATCGCTCTTGAGCCAGTGGCAGAGCGCGAGCTTCGCACAGTCTGCCGTCGTCCCGCTGCAGGCGAGTACAGTGATGTTCTCCCCATAGCTTTCCTTGTACCACAGGCGCAGATATGTCTGCAGCGACAGGGAGGAGGAGCAGGAGCTCCGTCCCTTATCTGGCGCGATCACCGTCACGCGCCCGAGCGTCGCCAGCTTCTTCGCCATGGCGACAATGCCCGGTGCTTCATATCCATCATCATTCGTCAAAAAAATATGCATTCGATTGTCTCCTTAGCGTTTTTTTGAGTATATATTATGAAATGGTTCAGGGTTCGGGGTTCATCCGTGAGCTGTGCTGCCCTTTGATTACGTTTGAAAGTTTCTCTTGAATGAGAAATTAGAAATGTGAAATGGTGGTGCGGCGCATAAAAATCAGAAGCGCCGCGGAGATTTGAAATTAGCGTTTTTCTCGTACCGCAAACCTAATCCCTAGCTACTAATCCCTAGCCACAAGTCACCAATCCCTAGCCACGCATCCCTGCTTTCAAACTTGTGGGGGGCGGCCTCGCCGCGAATATATATTTTGCAGCGAAGCTGCCACCACACCCTGAACCCATCAACCTGAACCCAATCTATGCATTCAGCTTTCACCATTGTACCAAAACTGACTCGCTAATAAAACATCTTCCCCATCGATTTCCTTCTATGCTATAATAGGATATTGTGAAAGCACAGAATATGTATGCTTACGAGCATATCATCAGCGTAGCATCCCAATGTATAGAAAATCTATGCTCTTTGAAAGGAGTTTGTTTACATGACCGCAGATAACTTGACCTTTTCCATTGAAATCGATTTCATCCCGGATATTCAGGACGGCCGCGCCGAACTGAAAAAGAGCATGAAGAGCGTCTCCGAGAAATTTGACGGCACCTACATCCTCGATCCGAAAGCCCGCCCGATCATCTCCGGGCTTTCCAAGGATGACGTAGAAGGCGCGCTGAAGGAGCTCGGTCTCCTCGCCTTCGGCACCTGGCCGGCATGCATCCTGACCGCCACCATCGTCTCTCCGCTCCCGATCCGTGCGGTCGGCATGTCGGACGGCTGGGACATCTACACCGGCAAGAAGACCTTCTTCGCCTTTGCACAGTTCCCTGCCGATGCCCTCTCTATCATGGTGAAAGCCTGCACCTACTATCTGGAACATGAGTCCTACCAGTCTCTGGAAGAATTCATCGATGCCATGGGCTACGAAGCCTTCCGCGATACCGTCCTCGGAAACACCACAGCGGGAAATGATGCCGGAAATGACTACTACGGCTCTTCCTGGGGCGCCCCCGACGTACCGCCGCTCAAAGAAGGCGACTTCGTACGTCCGGAAAACAACATCATGCAGATCATCGAAGTATACCCGGAAATGGGGCCCTTCCTCATGGAATACGGCATGTCCTGCGTCGGCTGCTTCGTCTCCTATGATGAAAACCTCTGGCAGGCTGCCCAGGGCCACGGCATCGACGTCTTTGAGATCATCGGTGAGATGAACGAATTCATCGCGGATAAATACAAGAAGCCTCTCCTCACCGAAGAGACACCGATGGAGACCATCCTCACCCTTTACCCGCAGCTCCTTCCCGTCTTCCAGAAGAAATCCATCGCCATGCCGCAGGATATGAAAACCACCATCGGCACTCTCTGTAAAGAAGCAAACGTAGATGCCAAAGACCTCATCGCTCTCTGCGATGAAAGACTGCGTGGGAAGGAAGACGCGTAGTTTAGAGATTAGTAGCTAGGGATTAGGGATTGGGAGTGACTGGGGACTAAGGATTCCCCGTAGCGTCATCCCGAGCGTAGCCCTCGATCTTTACTGCACTGCAATAATCAGCACATATGCACTGAGGAGAAACGACGTATTGGTGCTGTTTCACATCAGGCAATGAGCGTTCTGCAATAGAGATTTCTCGGCTACGCTCGAAATGACGACGGCGCGAAGCGCTATCAAAACTCCGCGGCGCTTAGATCCTTCGACTCAGTTCTCATATTCCAGATTAGCCATTTTCTAACATACGACGCTTTTCTCCGCTCAGGATGACGAAAAGCGCCGCACCACCATTTCTAATTTCTCATTCAAAGGTCGCCCACCCTCGCGAGCTAACCCCGAGCCATTTCAAAAGCCGGATGCACAATCCATGCATCCGGCTTTTTGCTTGCTTTCTTATTTCATTTTCCATCCTGCTTTTTTGAGTGCCATGACAATCGGCACCACGATGACGCCGGAGACGAGAGCTTCCGGGATACCATTGGCAGTGACGATCCCCATGATCATCAGACCGACCGCCTCGACAGAGATCCCCTTCGCTGCGGCATACGGTGCGCCGACCAGCAGAAAGAAGGAGCCCAGGAAGAGCACCGTATTCGTGATCGCCCCGCCCACCGCTGAGATGCCGGCACGCAGATGCGCATTTCCCGGAATGTACTTATAAAGAAGCCACACCACGATCGGGATGCAGATCCGCGGCACGATACAGATGAACGCATCGGCGATGACACTGTACTGCAGTGCGAACTGCATCATCAGGCTCGGCGCACGCAGCGTCTGAATGAAAGAAAAGAGCCCGAAAAGGAACCCGACCAGAATGCCGACCTTCGGCCCTGCGACGACCGTCCCGATGATGGTCGGGATGTGCAGGATCGTCGCATTCATCACGACGAGCGGGATGAATCCATAGCCTGTCAGTCCGAGAAAGATCGTGATCCCTGCGAGCAACCCGGAAATCGTCAGCTCGCGAATACTCATAAAAGTCTGATTCTGATGGGGATTGTTTTGTTCCATACCTGTTCCTCCGTTCTTATTCTCCGTGAGATATAAGCCGTCAATAAAATACAGGCGCAAACGCGCTCTGCAGTCCAGCCCGCGCAAGCGATGCCAGCTAAAAGGCAGTGCGTTTCTGCACCTGTAGTTATTATAATCTGTGTCCCCTATTTGTCAACGGGGATGGCAAAAGTGATCAAAATCTCATCCCATCACGATGCAAAGGATCCCCGCAAGAGAAATCCCCACCCCGATGAGCTGGCGAAGAGTCAGCTTCTCTTTGTAGAGCAGAAATCCTGTCAGCATCAGCGCCGCTACGATGAGACTGTTCGCCACAACGAAAGCCACATTCACCGCCCAGCCGGCCCGGTACATGAAGAGCGTCCCCACCTCGATGCCGACGATCGCGAGTCCCAGCCCTATGGCAGAAAGATTCACGGAAAGTACGCCGCGCAAGAAGCTCTCCTTCCCCAAAGACTGAAAGAAGTAGATCACAAAGGAAACGACAGACGCTGCAAGATACGTCACCGTGAGAGAAGCCATAGGATCCCCGATATCGGAGACTTCCTTCAGCCCCACCTGATATCCTACACTGGATGCGACAACGAGAAGAAGCGGCCACCAAGTCGAAAACATCTATTTTCTCCTTACCTTACAATACAAAACATGCCCAGACAGGTGAGTGCGACCCCGGCGAGCTTCACAAGCCCCATCGGTTCCGTGTAAATACAAGAACCGATGAAGAGCAGCAGCACGACAATGATCCCCGTGTACACGATAAATCCCACATTCATCGGCCAGCCCGCACGATACATGTAGATCGTCCCCACCTCCAGCCCTGCGATGGAGACCCCTGCGACGACCGCCGGAAACGGCACAGCGGCAAGCGCCGCCATGAGATCTCCCGCCGGAGAAAGCGCCTCGAAAAGCAGCACGCAGGTCAAGGCACTCACGAGGTACGTCGCCCCCAGTGCCGCGAGCGGAGAGGCGACGGACGACAGCTTCTTCGCGCAGATCTGGTATATCACATCAGCCACAACGATCAAAACGACAGGCCACCATAGAGCAAGCATGGAGATCCTCCTCTCAAAAAAAAGGCGCTCCAGCCACTCTCTCCCGGCTGCGCCGTACCTACGGAGAATGACTGAAACGCCTGTCTGCTCCACCCGGTGGCGAAGCAGCGGTTTTGTTACTATGTTATAGGAAATATAGCATGAGAGCCTTTCCCTTGTCAAGGAAATCACGCTCGGCCGGCATGTCGCGCGCAGCTTGATGGCCCGCAGGACATCCCCCGAAAGTACATGTCCGCACCGGCTCAAATCGCGCAGTGACGTATCGATCCCATATAGCTTTGAAATCAGTTTTACTATATACTTATAAGGTTATCATGGAAGGAAACATAGGCACGCACGAAGGATTCTGCATCATGCCAAGTCTGTGTTTCGACAAGGAGGTATTATGAGATTTTTCAGTTATCAGACCCTGCTCGCCGCATGCCATTTCTGCTCGGACATCAATCAGAGCGCACTGGCGGCGGTACTGCCCTTTTTGGTCGCGGCCTATCACTATGACTACGCAACCGCTGCTATGCTGGTGCTGTCCTCAAACATCATCGGTTCACTCATCCAGCCACTCTTAGGGACTCTCTCCGACAAGCACAACTGGCCCTGGATCATGCCGCTCGGTCTCTTCATGGCAGGCGGCGGCATCGCATTGACAGGCGTCACGTCAGATTTCTATCTGCTCTGCCTCTTCACGATGATCTCTGGCATCGGTGTCGCGATGTTTCACCCGCAGGGCGCGCTCATGGTCAACCGCGTCTCGACAGATGACAACCGCGGCATCAGTCTTTCGGTCTTTTCTTTTGGCGGCAATATGGGCTTCACCTTCGGCGCAGCGATCATCTCTGCATCGATCGCCTTTTTCGGCCTGCCGGGCACGCTCATTTTCTTTATCCCAGAGATCATCATCTGCGTGCTCCTTCTCGCTCTCTATCCCCGTCTGAAGGCCATCGGCGAGAGATCGATCTCCTCACACAAGAAACACGCCGTGACGGACGCACCGGACCAGTGGGGCTCCTTCTGTCGTCTCGGCGCCGTCGTTTTCGGCCGCTCTATCATGTACCTCGGGCTGAATACCTTCATCGTGCTTTACTTCATGAATCATTTCCATGAATCACAGAATTTCAGCAACCTGCTCCTCAGCGTATACTATGGCATCGGCGCGCTCTTCACACTGATCGGCGGAAAGCTGGGCGACAAGCATGGCTATCGCACCTTCGTCCGCTTCGGCTTCCTCCTCGCATTTCCTGCCGCGCTCATTCTCGCATGGACGGACAGCTCCATTCTCGGTATCCTCTGCCTCATCGTCCTCGGTGCGGCTCTGAATCTTACGTACAGCCCGATGGTCGTTCTAGGCCAGCAGTACCTGCCGAACCGTGTCGGCCTCGCCTCGGGCATCACGCTCGGCCTTGCCGTCAGCGTCGGTGGCATCACAGCGCCGCTCCTCGGAAAGGTCGGCGACATGTATGGTCTGGAGACGACCTTCTACGTGATCGCCCTGATCACTCTCATCCCGCTCATTTCTTCCTTCACCTTGCCCAAGCCAAAGAAATAGCGGCTGCCGGCTGTCCAGCGCAGTCGCATTTTCCCCTGACAGGCATACTAAAAAAGCCCGACCTCTCTATGAAAGAGGCGGGCTTTTTTAGCGTGTACGCCGATCTTCCTTCCTACTTTCCCCACAGCACTAGGTACGCCCCGATCAGAACGGCCAGAAAGCCCAAATTCGCCCCGGTAAAGACGAGAAAATAGGCACGGGCAAAGTGGAATCGCATCGAGAGATACGCCTTGAAGGAAATGAGACTCGCCATGGACGCGATGAGGGTACCGAGGCCTCCGATATTGACGCCTAGGAGAAGCGCGGTATAGTTTTCCGTGTACGGAGAGAGCATGACGGTCGCAGGGACATTGCTCACGACCTGCGAAAGGAAAAGAGAGATCCAGAATTCGTGTCCGGCAAGGAGCGCGGCCGGTTTCTCCTGAAGCCCTGGGATGTGCGTCAGATTTCCTACCGCGATGAAAAGCGCTAGGAAGAGCGCAAGCAGCTTGTAGTCGACCTCGCGAAAGGCCTTCCGGTCAAGAAAAGCACAAGCAGGGATGACGATCGCAAGGAGGAATGAAATCGGGAGGAGGCGAAGGACATTCAAAAGGCAGAGTGCAAAGAGAAGGAGCAGGAGCGCGATACGAAGACGCGGTATGCCTGTCGGCTTTGCGAAGCGGAGCATGAGCAGCCGGTCTTCGAGCGTATAGCTGGCAAGGAGGAGCAGGACGGCCGAAAGGGCAGTGATAGGTGCGGTGATGGAGAGAAATTCGGCAAGCGGCAGATGGTAGTGGGCATAGATGAAAAGATTCTGCGGATTTCCGATGGGTGTCAGCATACTGCCCAGATTCGCCGCGATCGTCATCCATGTGAGGACAGGGATCACCAGACGGAGGGCATGGGCCTCTTTGAAGAGAGAGATCGCAAGCGGCACGAAGATGATGAGTGAAACGTCATTCGTGAATACCATGGAGGTAAAGAAGGAGAGAAAGAGGAATACCTGCCCCATCCGCCGGCTATTCATGGGCTTCTGAAAGAGATGGCAGAAAAGGCCGCTGAAGAATCCGGCGCGCCGAAGAGCCGCTACGATGGTCATGAGAGAAAAAAGGAGCGCCAGGAGCGGGAAATTGATACTCTCACGCAGCGAGGAAAGGCTGACCTCCGAGAAACACGCCGTCACGAGCGCAAGGAGCGCCGCTGCAGCAAGATCGGGATTTCGTCTGATAAGGCTCATGGGTGGCTCCTTTCTGATGGCAATTTGCGGCAAAATGAAAAGTAAGCGGCAGTGGGTGACTAGTGACAAGAGGTTCGACGCCTTCAATGGGTCTTGCGGCAAAGCCGCCAATATTTCTCATTTCTCCAAATCCAAGACCACGATATGATAAAAAAGCCCTGCCTCTCCACACGGGAGAAGCAGGCTTTTCTGATTCCTATTATTCCCACTCGATGGTGCTCGGTGGCTTGGAGGTGATGTCGTAGACGACGCGGTTTACGCCAGCGACTTCGTTGCAGATGCGACGGCTCATTTCGTCGAGTACTTCCCACGGGAAGCGGAAATAGTCAGCGGTCATACCATCAGAGGATGTGACGGCACGGATACCTACGGTGTAGTCGTAGGTTCTTTCATCGCCCTGCACGCCGACGGAACGGATCGCTGCCGGAAGGACGGCGAAGGACTGCCAGATGGTGTTGTCGAGACCATGCTTATGGATGACATCTCTCACGATGAAGTCCGCACGGCGCAGGATATCGAGACGTTCCGGGGTGATGTCGCCGATGATACGGATGGCAAGGCCCGGTCCCGGGAATGGCTGACGATTGACGACTTCTTCCGGAAGGCCCAGCTGACGGCCGAGCTCGCGGACTTCGTCTTTGAAGAGTTCACGAAGCGGTTCGATGAGGGAGAATTTCATATCCTTCGGGAGACCGCCTACATTATGATGGGACTTGATGGTAGAAGCGGTCGCGGTGCCGGATTCTACGACATCCGGATAGAGGGTGCCCTGTACGAGGAATTTCACATCTTCGAGCTTGTTCGCTTCTTCCTGGAAGGTATGGATGAATTCTGCACCGATGGTCTTACGTTTCTTTTCCGGTTCGGTGACGCCTTCCAGAAGCGACATGAAGTGCTTGGATGCATCGATGTGTACCAGCTTCATGTTGAATTTGTTCGTAAAGGTATCGACGACCTGTTCTGCTTCGCCGAGGCGCAGGAAGCCGTGGTCGACGAAAACACAGGTCAGCTGATCGCCGATGGCTTTGTGTACGAGGACAGCTGCGACTGAGGAGTCGACGCCGCCGGAGAGGGCGCAGATGACATTGTGATTTCCGACTTTTTCACGGATATTTTCGACAGCGATGTCGATGTAGTTACCCATGGACCAGCCGCCTTCACATTCGCAGATGTGGAAGAGGAAGTTCTTCAGCATGGTGGTGCCTTCCGGGGTGTGGACGACCTCCGGATGGAACTGGACAGCGTAGAAGCGACGGGCTTCATCTGCCATCGCAGCAGTCGGGGTGAGGTCGGTGTGACCGGTGAGTCCGAAGCCGGCCGGCATCTCTGTGACTGCATCACCATGGCTCATCCATACCGCTGTCTTTTCGGAGACGCCTTCGAAGAGTGTAGAGCTGCCGTTTCTGTAGAAATCGGTGTGACCGTATTCATGTTTTTCAGGTTTAGAAACTTCGCCGCCCAAGGTCTTGGCCATGAGCTGCATGCCGTAGCAGATGCCGAGGATCGGCACGCCTGCTTTGAATACGTCCGGATCGATCTCCGGCGCATTTTCCGCATTGACGCTGGATGGGCCGCCGGAGAAAATGATCCCCTTCGGCTGCTGGGCTAAAATTTCTTTTGCGCTTTTGTTGTATGGCAGGATTTCGCAGTAGACACCGCACTCACGTACACGGCGTGCAATGAGCTGGGCGTACTGTCCGCCAAAGTCAACAATCATCACAATTTCCTGATGCTTCATCGTTTTCCTCCTGTAGGAAATGAATCTTGTGAATGGAATAATTCGTATTGTTTATTATAGCATAATATATACGGCTCTATCCAGTAGGCGTGAAAAGGGATTCGTGAATCCGGTCACCGACCGCGGATCACTCCGCCTTAAAGAGCGGGAGCGGCGCGAGGAAAATGATATCCTCTCTTTTGGCAGCATCGCCTTCCGCGAGAATGGCTGCTTCTCCGATCACACGTCCGCCTGCTTTTTCCGTGATCTCTTTCATCGCTTTCATGGAGCCGCCGGTGCTGATGACATCATCGACAAGGAGGACCTTCCTGCCGCGAATGAGATCAACATCGTCCTGCGAAAGGTAGAGGCGCTGCTTGCCCATGGTCGTGATGGATTCATCCTCGACGCAGATCGGATTCTCCATATAGGCCTTCACGCTTTTACGTGCGACGATGTATTTCTTCATGCCAAGCACACGCGCCATCTCATGGGCGAGCGGGATACCCTTCGTTTCTGCGGTGAGGATGATATCCGTCCCCTCGGGGACCTTCTTCGCCAATTCCTCTGCGGTGCGGGTGACGATCTCTGTATCGCCCAGTATGACAAAGCCTGCGATGGCAAGGGTGTCGGAAATATTCATGATCGGCAGCTGGCGCGTACATCCAGCGACATGCAGTTCATAGTATCTTTTGTCCATAATGATTCCTTCTTTTGTTATTTATGTGATTGATTTTTTGGAAATAAAGAAATAGGTTCAAGGTTCAAGGTTCAGGGTTCAGGGTTCAGGGTTCAAGGTTCAGGGTTAGCCCCGGGGGCATGCCGCCTCTTGATCGGGGGAGAAGCTTTGCTCGAATGAGGAATGAAGGTGGCAGCTTCGCCGAGATCGATGGCTCAGGTCGCAGCTGTTCTGGCATTCGTTATCTCACATACGACGTTTCTCGCCGCTCAGGATAACGAAACGGGGCGATGCCCGAAAGTAGTATTCAAGTCACTAGTCACTCATCCCTGCTTTCAAACTTTTGGGGATATCCCTTTCCCGTATCGTCACCCCGAGCGCAGCCGAGGGGTCTTTCTTGGGAAACGACGCCTTGGTGCTACGTATTTCTGCTTTCGCACATCCATCGTTTATCGGTCTGCAAAGAAGATTTCTCGCTTGCGCTCGAAATGACGATACGAGAGAGTGACTAGTCACCCGGCGCCCCTAATCCCTAGTCACTAGCTACCAGTCACTAGTCACTTTTCCCCTTCGCTCTTCACGATCTCCACCTGGGGTGCTTCTGTGATGGTGACGGTCACCTCTCCATGCGGCGCAGGCAGGGGGTTGGTGCGAACGACGGACTTCCCTTTCACAGGGCGAGCCGCCTTTGGGGCAGCGGCTTTGGGCGTCTGTCCGAAAGAAGCCGGAAGTGCATTGGCAGGCACGATGGATCCCGGGTCGCCTTCCTGCGTTGCTGCGAGCTTCTCGATCTGGCTCATGTAGGTATCGCGGCGGGCGTCGTTTCCCATTTCCTCTCGCACGAAGTAGACAGCGATCGCCGACGGATCCTCTGTGCCGGAGGCAACCTCCTGCCAGCGGTCATCCGTGCGAAGCACCCATGCCTTGCCGTCCTCTGCGTAGCGGACATGCAGGAAGCCCGTCCTGACAGACTTGCCCTCCGCGAGTTCAAAAATCTTCACACGCACAGCCAGTCCGTCATTGAATACGCCTTCGATGGTCATGGAGGTGAGGTCCATGAAGAGCCCCGTCTTGCCGTCATTGTAAATGCCGCCCGTATTCTGTATCATGGGCTGCGTCTGATCGCCATTCAGATAAAAGGGCTCGAAAGCGAAGACCGGCTCTGCCGTGTAAAGGAAGAAGGCTGCGCCCAGAGCCGTCACGATCTTTTCCCATTTTTTCATAGTTTCATCTCCTTTGGTATGGTACATTTCCTATGCCTTATTTTACTATAGAGAGAAAGAAGTGGCTAGGGAAACGCTGATTAAATCGCAGAGCCGAATTTCATATGGATTTTTATACATAGCTTCGTCATCATCTTCCTTAAATAGCTCGCTATTCGCATCAGATGATTCCTTGCTCTGTATAAAAATCCAAGAATGAAATCAGACAACGATTGAATCAGTGTTTCCCTAGCCGCATGATAAAAAGGTGCGGCCCATTCCGCTCCTGATGCGCCGCACCTTCATGTCTCATTTTTCAGTTTTCCTGTGCAGCGTAAATACAGCAAGCTCCCTGTCGCAGGAAAAGCGGAAGGGAAACCAGCTCGCATCCCCGCGCGAGACATAGCCTTGATGCATGCCATCGCTGTACATACCGCGTGTATAGCGGAAGGGGGTAATGATCGGCCGACCGAAAAGACCGAACTGTGTCCCATGCGTATGCCCTGTGAGCGTCAGGAAGGCTCCTCTTTCAAAACCCAGGTCGATGAAATCGGAATGGTGTGCGAGCAGGATCGACGGTGCGCCCTCGGGAATGTCCCGATAGGCGAAGTCCATCATATCCTGCATCTCAAGCGACCGCGCCTCCCCGCGGCTCCATGGGTAATCCACCCCCGCCACGTAGAGCGCCGCGCCTCCGCGCCGGATCACGGTACTTTCATTCTCCAAAAGCTCGACCCGCGTCCGGAGAAGCTCACGGCGGATAAGATCCTTGCCGCGATAGTACTCATGATTTCCCCAGGCATAGAGAATGCCATCGGGAAAAGCCTCCTGCCATTCGTCTAAGATATCCGCCGTTTCCTTCATATGGCGCACATCATCGATAAGATCCCCCGTGAAAAAGACCGCCTCTGCCCCTTCTGCCTTCGCACGCGCCATCTCACGCGGAAGATCCGTATAGCGGAAGTAAGGACCGATGTGCGTATCTGTCATCTGTGCGAAGCGATACCCCTCCAAGGCCTCCGGCAGATCCTTCACATAGATATCGTGATGCTCCGTCACCTCCCGATGATTTCCATCATAGGCTCCATAGACGCCGATCCCAAGTGATGCAAGAAGCCCCAGTGCGCCCAAGAGCTTCGCAGCACGCCGAAGGGCTTTCACCAGACTCAAAAGCGAAAGCGGGACGAGAAGGAAGAGCGCTATGATCTCCGCCACCATGAATCCTGTCATCCCATACGCCAGATAAAGCGACCAGAGTCCGAGCCCATCATACCCCTTTGCATACCAGAGGAAATACGCGCCTGCTGCTCCTCCAAGGAGTGCCATCGCCAGTGCATAGAAATAGAAACGCCTCCGGCGGAAAAGCAGCGCAAAAAGCGCTCCGTCAATAAGGGCAAGGGCAGAAAAGAGGAGAAGGATCATAGTTTCGAAATGCATAATGGCTCCTTTGAGAGAACAGTTTTAGGGGATAAGTGGCTAGGGATTAGGGATTAGGAGTGACTGGTGACTGGTGACTGGTAACTAGGGACTAGAGACTAGGAAACTGGAAGACATCAGACTCCCGTATCGTCATTTCGAGCGCAAACGAGAAATCTTTGTCATTCGCGGCCCAGCGGTCGATGTTTGGAAATCCGAAACGGGAAACCTGCTCTGAAAGAAACCTTCGGGCATCGCCCTATTTATACTTCGCGGCGCTTTATTATTTTTCGCGCCGCACCACCATTCCTAATTCCTCATTCGAGCAGAGCTTTCATACACAATCAAAGAACGGCACGTCCCACGGCCCCCTGAACCCTGAACCCTGAACCCTGAACCCATTATCCTTGATTCCTCCCTCTTTGTCAAAATGACTTCTTAAAAAATTCTTGACAATCCCCTGCCTCATATGGTATTATCACTAAAGTCAGCTATGTGGAGTGATACTCAAGTGGCTGAAGAGGACGGTTTGCTAAATCGTTAGACCGGTTATACCGGTGCGGGAGTTCGAATCTCCCTCACTCCGCCACAGGAACGGATCTCGTCAGAGATCCGTTCTTTTATTTTTATAGGAAAAAAGAAAAGGAGCAGCCGCTAGCTGCTCCTTTGGCATACAGTGATTTTCCGGGCGGGTCAAAAAGCCGCCTGTACAAGTTCTCTCTTAGTCTGTGCCATAAAAACCTCCTGATATAAGAATCATCACTTCCAACATGTGATACGTCTTATAGTAGAAGGAAATCAAAAAATGTAAAGAGGGAAATAAAAAAGGGGCAGGGTTAGCCCTTGGGGCGTGCTGCCCTTCGATTGTTTGCGAAAGAGGGGAGCGGGTTCTGTAGGTTCTACGGGTAGGGCGGGAAAGGTGCGGCGCATTTCGTCATCCTGAGCGGAGAAAAGCGTCGTATGTTAGAGGAAACGCTGATCTGGAATATAAGAACTGAGTCGAAGGATCTAAGCGCCGCGGAGGTTTGATGGCGTTTCGCGACGTCGTCATTTCGAGCGCAAGCGAGAAATCTCTATGGCAGAACGCTCATTGCCTGATGTGAGACAGCACCAAGACATCGTTTTTCCCAGGCGCATACACGCTGATTCCCGCAGTGCAGTAGAGATCGAGGGCTGCGCTCGGGATGACGATGCCGGAGAATCCCAGTCACCAGTCACTGCTAATCCCCAGTCCCTAATCCCTAGCCACTTATCCCTGCTTTCAAACTTACGGCGCTTTTGATTTGTGCGCCGCACCACAAACCTGAACCCGTCAACCTGAAGTTTGAAAGCAGTGATTAGGGATTAGTAGCTAGGGATTAGGAAACTCGAGTGACTGGTGACTGAAATGCCAGCGCATGGCATCGCCCCATATATACTCGCAGCGAAGCCGCCGCCTTCATTCCCCATTCCTCATTAGTCGCCCCCATTCATCCTTTTGATTTCAGCCAGCAGGTCCTCCGCTTCTTGGAGCGAAGCGGCTTCCCTGTCTTCATTTTCTGCAAGGCTCATATCGATCGCCATGCCTTCGTGGAGATCCTCAAACCAGGCGGCGGGCAGCCGGATCTCCTCTTCCTCTTCCGTCAGGAAGACCGCCATCTTCTCCTCGATGCGATCCAGTGTCAGTTCCTTTTTCATCTTAGCGCTCCTTTGTGATCTTGTAGCCGTCCCCCGTGGTAGTCAGGGTCAGCGTGCCATCGCGGTCGGTACGGTAAATGTGGACCTTGGCTTTTTCAAGCTTCGCTACGGTCGTCTTATGCGGATGTCCATAGTCATTGTTCAGTCCGCAGGAAATGAAAGCCTCCTTCGGTGAGACAGCCCGCAAAAAGTCCGGAGATGTCGACGTGCGGCTGCCGTGATGGCCGACCTTCAGCACATCGCTCTTGAGCGTCCCCCGGTCAGCGAGGATGGATGCTTCCTCCTCTTTTTCCGCATCGCCGGTGAACATCATGGAGAAATTGCCGTAAGAGAGCCTGCCGACGATGGAATTGTTATTGAAGTCCGAATTTCCCTTCTGATCCTTGATGACCTTGACCGGCCCAAGCACCTTGTAGCTGACGCCATCGAAGAAGGTAAGCGCATCGCCCGCTTTCAGTGCCTTATAGGGGATCTGGTTCGCCTTAATGGCTTTCAGATAGTTCTTGTAAGACGCCGTGCCGGCCGGCATGCCGTCATCATAGATAGCTTCGACCTTGAAATTTTTGAAAATGGCCTGCATCCCGCCCAGATGATCGGCATGCGGATGCGTGATCACGACCTTGGAGAGACTCTTCACGTGATACTTTTTGAGCAGCGCCACGATGGTATCACGGTGCTCGATGTCTCCGCTGTCGATCAGAACGAATTTTCCATCCTTCTCCAGCAGGCAGGCATCGCCCTGTCCGATATCGAGCATACGTACCGTGAGAGCCTGCCCGCTCTTCGCCTCACTGCTCTTTGCCTTCGAAGCCGCAGAGGACGAAGCTGCCGCGCCACCGCCGCAGCCCGCTGCCGCCAGAGCGACCGTAAGCGTGAGTACGATGGCCAGAAGGTATTTCCAGATCTGTTTGATGGATAACATATAAGTCTCCTTTTGTAAAATAGGTGCAACGAGTTCAGTGTTTCCCTAATCCCTAGCTACCAGTCACTAGTCACTAGTCACCATTTCCCTCGCCCTCGGCACCATCCTTGCCACATCGCTCGCCGTATAGCCGACAGGTGTCTCTCTCGCAAGAAGATCGCCCGCAAGACCGTGAAGATAGACGCCGCAGATCGCAGCCGGCTCCGGATCCATCTCCTGCCCGACAAGAGCGGCAATGATCCCGGTCAGGGTATCTCCCATACCGCCTGTTGCCATGCCGGGATTTCCAGTCACATTCACATAAGCGAAGCCATCTGCCGCAGCGATGACGGTCGGCATACCCTTCAGGACGAGCGTCACTCCCCGATCCATCGCAAAAGCGATCGCACCATCGATGCGCTCTCTTTCCGCCTCAGCCGCCGTCCTTCCCGTCAGATGGGCAAATTCCCCCACATGCGGCGTCAGGATCAGCTGGCCGGGGCAGCGGGCGAGATCGATCTCCATCTCCTTCACCGCATACAGCGCATCTGCATCAACGATGATCGGCTTCCTCCAGCGTGTGAGGATCTCCTTCACGAAGCGCTGCGTCTCTGCGTCCCGACCAAGCCCCGGGCCGATGGCGAGCACATCATAGGCCTCTGCCTTTTGGAGAACTTCCTCTGCCATAGCAGACGTGAAGAAATCCGAATCCCCCACGGACGAAACCATGAGCTCGGGCACCTTGCCCGCTATCGCAGCCGCCGCCTTTGGCACAGTCACGACAGCCACCTTGCCGGCCCCGGCATGGAGCGCGCCCTGTCCGGCGAGGAGCGCCGCCCCTTCCATGCCGGCCGAGCCGGCGATGATGCCGATGAATCCATTCTTTCCTTTATGACACATGCGCTCCCTTAAAGGCAGCAGATTTCCCACCTCTCTCTCTTCGATAAGGCTCACGGGAAGAGAGCGACCCACAGCCGCAGGGAGGCCGATCGCACTATAGAGCACCTTGCCGCAGTACTCATGCCCCGGAGAAAGCACATGACAGCGCTTGTACGACTCCAGCGCCACCGTGTAATCTGCCATGACGGCAAGCCCCATAGGCTCTCCCGTATCCGAAGACAGACCGCTCGGTACATCGACAGAGACCACCGATGCACGCGACGCATTCATCATCTCTATGACCTCTGCCTTCACGCCGCTGACCTCTCGGGAAAGCCCCGTACCGATCAGCGCATCCACGATGACATCCGCACTTTCCAAAGGTGTCTCCCAGTCCGTATCCTCACTGACAGGGATGACCTGCACCCACATTTTTTCAACGATCCGGCGATACAGACGTGCCGTTTCACTCATATGCGCCTCATTGCCGCACAAGAGCACCGCGACGCTTGCGGTCAGCGCGCACAAATACCTGGCGATGACGAAGCCGTCTCCGCCATTATTGCCCGTCCCGCAGACCACCACCACAGACTTCCCCTTCCAATCGATCTCCGGCTGAATGAGCGATACCACATCGCTTCCTGCATTCTCCATCAGCACCGCTTCGGGAAATCCGTAGCTCTTCATCGCTTTCCCATCGAGCGAGCGCGACTCATCAGCCGTCGTGATGTACTTCATGATGACCTCCTGCCATGACGACCACCGTGATCGCCATCTCCTCTTCATGTGAAATAGAGATCGACATCTCCGTAATGCCAAGCTCTTCTGCCCGCTTGGCAAACGTCCCTGCGAGGTGAAGCATCGGCTGCCCCCACTCGCCCCAGGTCACATACGCATCTCGCCACGCCGAACCGAAGATGCCGATCCCGAGTGCCTTTCCTGCCGCTTCTCTGGTGCCCCAGAGCGCTGCATACGACTCCGCGCGCTTCTTCCCTTTCTTCTCGCAATGCGCGATCTCCTCTTCCGTGAATATCTTCTCCGCGCGGCGGGGAAATTTTTCAAGGATCCGCTCCCACCGCGCGATCTTCACCAGATCTACACCGACAAACATAGCTCGTACCTCCTTTTGCTCTATTGTACTAAAGAGGGGGACAGGGTTCAAGGTTCAGGCTTAGACCGTAGGGCGTGCCGCCTCTGGATTGTGGATGAAAGCTCTACTCGAATGAGGAAGAATGCCCCCCATCTCCTAGTCACTAGCTGCTCATCCCTGCTTTCAAATCTTTGGGGATATCCATTTCCCGTATCGTCATCCCGAGCGCAGCCGAGGGATCTTTCTTGCACTGCGGTCAGTATCACATAGGCACTGGCCGGGAAACAACGCCTTGGTGCTGCGTATTTCTGCTTTCACACACCCATCGTTTATCGGTCTGCAAAAAAGATTTCTCGCTTCGCTCGAAATGACGATACGCGAGAGTGACTCATCACCCTGCGCCCCTAATCCCTAGCCACTGGCCACTCATCCCTGCTTTCAAACTTGTGGGGTAGCCTCTGGGGCGTGCCGTCCCTTGGCTGCGAATGAAAACCTCGCTTGCATGAGAAATTAGAAAAGTGGCGACTTCACCGCTTAATATGAATAGCCTTCCCCTCGAGGGGAAGGTGCCCCGAAGGGGCGGATAGGGCACTGGCGGCATGAGAGAGTGTGGGAAAATACGTTTCAAGCAGGCGACTTATGGCAGCAGTCAAGCGCCGTACCAGCCCCTTGACCCGACAACACGGACATTAAACCTAAAATAAAAAATCCCACAGTCCTAAGACCATGGGATTTCTCTCTCGGAAAATTAAGCCTTTTCTTCCATCTTTTCCTTGTAAGCTTCTTTTGCTTCCTCTCTAGCTTCAGCAGCAGCTTCTTTAGCTTCTGCAGCTTTTTCAGCAGCGATAGCAGCATTTACGTTTGCGTTCAGACGGGATTTTTTACGAGCAGCAGCATTCTTGTGGATCACGCCTTTTTTAGCAGCGCTGTCAATGATGCTTACAGCAGCACGAAAAGCTTCGTCTTTATTTTCAGAGTTAGCAGCAGCGACAGCCTTCTTGATAGCGCCGTGAATCTGGGATTTAACAGCAGCGTTAGCAGCTTTCTTAGCAGCGTCCTGTCTCATGCTTTTCATATTGGATTTAATCTGTGGCAATGGTTTCACCTCCCGTCTGCATTATTCATACCAAAGTATTTTATCATAAAGGACGAGTGATAGCAAGGTCGTTTGGAAAGAAAATTTAGAGAAACGTTTCCTGCAGGCTCTAGGGTGCAGTGCATGGTGCGGATATACGGCAAAATCCCTTTCCTAGAAACGGCGTCTCTGTTCCTTTATGCGTTATGCACCATCCGCTCGCCTTCCTATAAAAAAGGACATGCGATCTCTCACACGTCCTTTTCATGCTCTTACAGCGTCAGCGCTCTTTCGAAATGTTCCTTCAGGACTTTGATCGAAGCCTGGAGCTCCGCATTTTCTTCCTCCGTCAGATGCAGCTCGATGATGTCTTCTACGCCATCCTTGCCGATCTTGACCGGTACAGAAGCGAAGCTGTCTTTGATGCCGTACGGGCCATTGAGGTATACAGAGACCGGCAGCACCTTGTGTTCATTGTGGTAGATCGCGCGGACCAATTCTGCCGTTGCGGACGTGACACCGAATTCCGTGCAGCCCTTGGTCGTATTTTCCACATAGCCTTCACGGTGTACCTTTTCCAGGATGACATCCTTCGGATCCATCTTGTAAAGCTCCGGCTTTTCAGCGAGCAGTTCATCTAGCTTCTTGCCGGCGACCGTGACATGGCTCCACGGGATCATGCTGGAGTCCCCGTGTTCCCCCAAGAGGTACGCGGTGAGCGAGCGGCGGTTGATCTTCAGCTGGTCAGACAGCTGGTACTGCAGACGAGCGGAGTCAAGCGCCGTGCCGGAGCCGATGATCTTATTCTTCGGATAGTCCAGCTTGTACTGGATATATTCTGCGATGATATCGCATGGATTGGAGATCGAGATGATGATCCCGTCAAAGCCGGACTTTTCGATGAGCGGCAGGAATTCCTTCGTCGTCGCGATGCCGCCATCCATCATATCAAGGCGGGTCTGTCCCGGCAGACGAGGCTTGCCGGAGGCATTGATCATGATGTCCGCATCCTTCATGTCATCGATCGTACCTGCATACGCTTCGAAATGATGCGGCTGGTAGCTGACCGCATCCATCAGGTCGAGGGATTCGCCCATCGCCTTGTCATTGTTCACGTCGTAGAAAACGACTTCATCCGCCAGCCCCTGTACCGCGAGCTGCAGTCCCAGATGAGAGCCGACATTGCCGGCACCGATGATTCCTACTTTTCTTGTCTTGATTGCCATATTCTTCTACACTCCTTTGCTTCATTTTCTGGCATTGATATAGAATTATTCCTATATGTCATTCTATCATGTGCTTATGAGATGACGTATGCATATTATACTACGAATCTTGAAAATTGGAAATAGAAAAGAACATCGCTATCACAAAAAGCCTCTCCTCATAGACGCCGCCGAGAGAGCTTTTCGTTGACCGCTCGCTGTTTCCTTCGCGAATGAAACGCCGTGAGTCAAGAGCGTATGGAGTACCGTATTTCCCATTTTCCGATGCTCTCCCGTTTTTTCTTGACCGCAAACGAAAAAGATTTCTCGCTTGCGCTCGAAATGACGGTATGGGAAAGCGGTATTCTCGCATCGCTTCCTTTCTCACGAGGAAGGGCTTTGTCTGTCGCCATTGGCCGAAGCAAGTCATTCTGCTGCTTATCAGAAATAAAAAAAGAGCACTGCCATCGGGCGATGCTCTTTTTGACCTTCTGTGCCTATCAAAAGTACTCGTTTCAAACGCGCAAGATCGTTCCTTCGGGCAAGTTCCGCCGAGCCTGTATTCTCACACAAGCTCCGCGAGCTCGAGGATAAGGGCGCGGCTCTTTTCCCAGCCGAGGCAGGGGTCGGTGATGGATTTGCCATAGATGCCTTCGCCAATCTTCTGACTGCCATCTTCGATGTAGCTCTCGATCATGAGGCCTTTCACGATGCCGGCGACGTCAGAGGAGTAGCGGCGGCTGGCCATGACGTCTTTGGCGATGCGGATCTGCTCCATGTATTTCTTGCCGGAATTGTTATGGTTGCAGTCGACGACGATGGCAGGGTTGGCGAGCGTTCTTTCGCCATACAGGTCGAGGACCTTCTTCAGGTTCTCATAGTGGTAGTTCGGCATGCTGGTGCCGAAGTGGTTCACATAGCCGCGGAGGATGGCATGGGCGAGCGGATTTCCTGTGGTGTGGACTTCCCAGCCGTGGAAGAGGAAGTCCTGCTCATTCTGCGCGGCTTCGATGGAGTTCATCATGACGGAGAGGTCGCCGGAGGTCGGGTTCTTCATACCGACAGGGATACCGGCGCCACTTGCGATCATGCGGTGGAGCTGGTCCTCGACGGAACGCGCGCCGATCGCGCCGTAGGAGAGGAGGTCGGAGAGGTAGCGGTGGTTTTCCGGGTAGAGAATCTCTTCAGCGCAGGTGAAGCCGGTCTCTTCGATGACGTGGACGTGCATGCGTCGGATGGCCTTGATGCCTTCCATCATGTTTTCATTGCCTTCGGGATCCGGCTGGTGGAGCATGCCTTTGTAGCCTTTGCCGATGGTTCTCGGCTTATTCGTGTAGACTCTTGGCACGATGAAGAGCTTGTCCTTCACTTCGTCAGCGACTTTCGCAAGGCGCGTGCAGTAGTCGAGGACGGCAGGCTCATTGTCTGCCGAGCAGGGGCCGATGATGAGGAGAAGTCGGTCGTCTTTGCCGGTCATGATGTCCTCGATGGCTTGATCTTTTTCTGCTTTCAGCTTTCTGTATGGTGCGCGCAGCGGGATCTCCTGCTGCACTTCGATCGGTTCCGGCAATTTGCGGACGAATCTCATCTGTTCTTTCATAGGGTCGGCTCCTTTGGGTGGAAATCGGGTTCGGGATTCAGGGTTAGCCCGGGGCGTGCCCCCCTTTGATTGTTTGCGAAATGGGTTCAGCGGGTTCTATGGGTTCAAAGGGTTCAAAGGGGGGAGGTGCGGCGCGTAAAAATCAGAAACGCCGCGGAGTATAAATAGGGCGATGTCCGAAAGTGAAATTTTAGTCACTAGTCACTCCTAATCCCTGCTTGCAAGCTTTTGAGAGTATCCCTTTCCCGTATCGTCATCCCGAGCGTAGCCGAGGGATCTTTCTAGGGAAACACTGATTAAATCGTTGTCAGATTTCATTCTTGGATTTTTATACAGAGCAAGGAATCATCTGACGCGAATAGCGAGCTATTTAAGGAAGATGATGACGAAGCTATGTATAAAAATCCATATGAAATCTGACTCTGCGATTTAATCAGCGTTTCCCTTGCACTGCGGTCAGTATCACATAGGCACTAATACGGAAACGACGCCTCGGTGCTACGTATTTCTACTTTCAAACATCCTTCGTTTATCGGTCTGCAAGGAAGATTTCTCGCTTCGCTCGAAATGACGATACGGGAGAGTCTAATGTCTCCTGGTCTCTTTGTCTCCTAGTCGCTAGTCGCTCAATTTCTCTATCTTAAACACATTGATCGTATCGACATCCGGACAGCAGAAGAGCGCCGTGCCCTTCTCCACGCCGCGCTGGGGGATCTCGCCGCCGTAGCGAAGGATATCTACATAGGGGAAGGCGACGTGCATCGCCATGGGGCAGAGCTCTCCTCTGTCCTTGTCGAAATCCCACGAGTCCCCCACGCGGTGACCGCGGTGACAGGGACAGGGGCCTTTTCGATCAATGAGCGTGATACGGATCTTCGGTCTTCTTGGCATCAGTCAAGCACCTCCAGCGAATTTTCAATGGCGATCCCTTTGAAGGTGTCCTGGCTGTCCTTGTTCTTCATAATGAGGAGCTTCACCGCGCCCATCGCTTTTTCGACGGAACGGATGAGCGGCTCGCCATTCAGGATCTCTCCCATGAAGATGGAGGAGAAAATATCGCCCGTCCCCGGGAAGCGGATCGGCACCATGGTGAAGGTACGGAGGAAATATTCGTCGCGCGCGGCATCATAGCCCGCGACAGCGTCTTCTCCATCGACCTTCGCGCTGGTGATGATGACCGATCCTTGGCTCATGGCATGGAGCTTGTTCAAGAGCGCTTTCGCCTCTTCCCACGTGAGGCCTTCTGCCTTATACGTCGCGCCTGCGATGAGGGCGGCTTCCGTATAGTTCGGCACCATGTAATCCGCATTTCTCGCAAGCTCCCGCATTTCCTTCACGGTGTCTTCGGTAAGACCGTTGTAGAGATGCCCCTCGTCTCCCATGATGGGATCGACGAAGATCTTCGTCCCCGTCTTCCTCTTCTCGCAGCAGTAGGAGGAGAGCAGCTCCGCCTGCTCATGGGAAACGATGAAGCCCGTGGAGATCGCATCGAAGGTAAAGCCGAGCTCCTGCCAGACTTTGAGTGTGTTCCGCATGAAGTGCGTGGTGTCCTGAATTTCAAATTTCCCGTAGTCCAGTGTATTCGATACCAGTGCCGTCGGCAGATTGTAGGTGATATGGCCCATGTGCGCCAGGACCGGCATCATCGCCGCCAGTGCCACTTTGCCGTAGCCGGGAAGATCATTGACAAGAAGAATTTGTTTTCCCATTTGCGTCCCTCTTTTCTCCGCCATCGCGGATGTGATTTGCATTCCATTGTAACATAAAAGGTGTGCGATGGGCAGGGCTTAGCGGTGAGGGATTGGTAGACAGGGATTTGGGTTAACCGGTGGGACGTGTCGTCCTTTGATTGTGGGTGAAAGCACTGTTCGAATGAGAAATGAATGTGGCGCTTTCGCGCATCGATTCAGCCTTCCCCTCAAGGGGAAGGTGCCCCGAAGGGGCGGATAGGGTACCTGCGGTATGAAAGACGGCTGAGCCAAACAGGAAATGCGTCTGCAAACATAGTGGCTCTCACATAAGCACCCGAGCGCCGCTGGCGCGGTTCCCCGTCCCGACGGAAAGGGAAAATCATTCACAGCCAAAAAGCGCGCCCCGAATCACCGGAAGCGCGCTTTTGTTATGTTATGAAAGATGTATGGCGGCTACGGTCATCCCGTATCGTCCTAATCCCTAGGCTATTTCCCCATGATCTTCTCAGCAGCGCCCATGACGGCAAGGACGGCATGTTCGAAGGTGAGTGCGCCCTGGAAGTACATGATGTAGGGCGGACGTACCGGACCGTCAGCAGACATTTCGATCGTGGAACCCTGTACGAAGGTACCGGCTGCCATCAGGATGGGATCGACGTAGCCAGGCATCGGGCCGGGCACCGGGGTCGCGTCAGAGTCGACAGGCGACCAGCTCTGGATGGCTTCAGCGAATCGGCACATGTTTTCTTCGCTGTTCAAAGCGACCGTCGTGATGAGATCCGTGCGGAGATGTCCCGGCTCCGGCGTCACGGCAAAGCCGAGCTTCTGGAAGACGGCGGCGCAGAATTCTGCCGCCATCACAGCCTGACGGGTCATGTGCGGCGCAAGGAAGAGGCCTTCAAAGAAAGGACGATAGGAAGCTGCGTAGGAGCCCATCTCGTCCCCAAGGCCGGGAACAGTGAGCTGGTGCGCGCAGCGCTCGACGAGGTCTTTTCTGCCGCAGATGTAGGCGCCGGTCGGTGCGAATCCGCCGCCGGCATTCTTGATAAGGGAGCCTGCGGTGATGTCTGCGCCAAGCTCGATCGGTTCCTCTTTGTTTGTAAATTCGCCGTAGCAGTTATCCACGAAGCAAATGGTCTTCGGGTTCTTTGCTTTGACGACGTCGATGATCTTCTTGATGTCTTCCGGAAAGAGGGAGTTTCTGAGGCTGTAACCGCGCGAACGCTGGATTTCTACGAGCTTGGTGTGCTCATCGACCATGGCGGCGATGCCTTCAAGGTCATAGGTGTCGCCTTTGAGCGGCACTTCCTTGTAGTGGACACCGCGGGACTTCAGATTTCCCGGAGCGTTGCCGGAAATGCCTATGACGCTCTGCATGGTGTCATAGGGAGTGCCGACGGCGGAGAGCATGGTATCGCCCGGTTCGAGGAGAGCGAGAAGGACGGTCCCCAGGGCATGGGTGCCGGAGACGAACTGCGGGCGGACGAGAGCCGCCTCGCATTTGAAAACGTCGCACCAGATCTCTTCGAGCTTGCCGCGGCCGGGATCATCGTAGCCATAGCCGTAGGACGGCGCGAAATGATAGGCAGAGAGGTGATGCTTGCGGAAAGCCTCGAGGACCTTCTGCGTGTTGTAGAGGGAAATTTCTTCCATCTCATGAAAAACAGGCGCACAAAGTTCGAGCGCCTCGTTTTTGATCTGTTTCAGTTTTTTATCCATTGTTATTGTTTAGATCCTCTGAATTGTAGATATAGCGTGCTTGTAGATCAGCTGAGAGCGGTTTTCGCTGACCAAAAGCACGGTAAAGCTGTCGAAGGACTTCACTTTGCCCTTGAGCTGGACACCATTCATCAGGAAGATGCTGACTGGCACGTTTTCCTTTCTTGCTTCATTCAAAAATGTGTCCTGCAGATTCATTTTACCTTCCATCTTGTGATTCTCCTCTAACTTGTGAAATGACATAGGCTAAGATTTCCCTGTACCATATGTCTCCGTCTGATGGTGTTTTTTCCACCCAGTGAATATATGGCATTCGTCTGTACCAGGTCAGCTGTCTTTTGGCGAAGTGACGGGTATTCTTCTGGATCAGCTCCTCAGCTTCTTCCAGTGTGCGCTCACCGCGAACCACAGGGATCATCTCGCGATAGCCGATGCCCTTCATGGCCTGGCAATCTTCCGGGACGCCCGTTTCCAAAAGTGACCTGACTTCCTCTAAGAGTCCTGCTTCCATCATCTGGTGGACCCGCTTATTTATTTTATCATATAATATCGCCCTGTCCATAGCAATTCCCAAAACCGGGCCGTCATAGATGAGCGTGTGGGCTTTGCCCGCCTCTCTATCCTTGTTTCCGGAAGAGAGAAGCTCGAGCTTCCTGACCATGCGCTGCGGGTCGATCGGCACGTCTGCGCCCCGCTTTTGAAGCTCTTCGATGAGTGCTTTCTTCCCCTCTTCGGCAAGGAGATGCTCCCAGCGGCTCCTTCCCCCGACCTTGGGAAGAAATTCGTAGCCTTCCAGAAGCGACTGGATGTAGAGCCCTGTCCCGCCGACGACGATCGGGATGCGTCCCTTCTCATTTTCTTCACGGATGATAGCCTTCGCTTTTTCCTGAAAATCCGCGGCCGAGTAGCTTTCCGTCGGCTCCAGGCAGTCCACGAGGAAATGGGGCACGCCCTCTGCTTCTTCTTTCGTCACCTTTGCTGTCCCGATATCCATGCGGCGGTACACCTGAAAGGCATCTCCGGAGATCACGACCGAGCCCAGCGCTTTTGCGAGGTACACGCCGAGCGCCGTCTTTCCTGAAGCCGTCGGGCCAAGGATGGTGATGAGTTTTTCTTTGGGCATGGTGAAGCTCCTTTCGGGGTGAAATAGTAACTAGGGACTGGTGACTAGTGACTAGGGATTAGGGATTAGGGATTAGGGATTAGGGTTAGCCCTGGGGCGTACCGTCCCTTGATTGCGAGTGAAAGCTTTGCTCGCCAGTTAGGAATTAGGAGTGAGGAGTGAGGAGTGCTGGTACGGCGCATAAAAATAATATAGAAGCACCGCAAGGTACAGATAGTGGCGATGCCCGAAGTTAGTATTTAGTCACCAGTCACTAGTCACTCGAGGCTCCTAATCCCTAGCCACTAATCCCTAGCTACCAGTCACCGCTTCTCTATTACCCCATATGCGGTCGACTGGCCGCGCTTCATCCGGACATCGGTGAAGATGGGATCTCTGAAAATACCCGCGAAGGGCCGCTCCTTCACGATGACCTTCCTCCGGCAGACGCGGAGAGCTTCTCGTAAGATCTCCACCGTCAGGCTGTCATACGCCGCTGCATGGCGGAAGCCTTCCATATCATTTTCTCTGCGCTTCACCGGATGGCGGAACATGGGGTCGAAATAGATGACATCGTAGGCGTCATCCCTGCAGCCTGCCAGATACTCTCTATAGTCGGCATGGATCAGGTGGATCCGCCGGACGGCATCGGTGAGGCTCTCGTCTTTATCCTCGTAGCCTGCGATGCCGGCACGCCCCACCTCATAGAGGATGGGGCTTTTTTCCAGTGCGGTCACACGCCCTCTGCCCGTCAAAAACCATGACATCGTACTCGAGTCCCCTGCCTGCCCGAAGGTGCAGTCAAGCACATCACAGGGGCCGTCCGCAGGAAGGAGAGCGCAGAGACGGTCAGGATTTCCTTTTCGAAGCTGCGTGGTCCTTAGCACCGCCGTCCCCATATGGAAGCGGTACTCCTCGCCGTCAGACCAGTAAAGTGGGAGCTGTTTCCCGTAAATGAGGAAGCCGGAAAGCCCGGTCTCCGCCGTCATCTCTTCCAGCGTATCACCGCGCGGGATGTAGGGAAATCCCAGTGCTTCCGAGCGCTTTTGCGCCTCTTTGATGATGGAGGAGTCCGCATGGCGGATGGTTGTGACGCCCGTCCTCATGGGCGTTTGAAGAGCCTTCCCAGCTCTTCAGGGGTGAATTTCACAATGGTCGGGCGGCCATGCGGGCAGACAAAGGGGCGGCTCGTGTGGAAGAGGTCGACGATGAGCTCTTTCATCTGCCGGATGTTCAAGGGGTCTCCGCGCTTGATCGCACCGCGGCAGGCGGCATACGCCATCATGCGATGACGCATCGTCTCCGGCGAAGGCACGTCCTTCTCGTGGAAAGCGCGCATGATGTCCTTCATCACACGATCCATGTCCGCTTCCGAGAGATCCTCCGGACTTCCCGTGATGCGGATGACGTCCGGGCCTGCCTGCTCGAAGGTGATGCCAAGACGCGCCAGATCCGCCTCATGCTCTTCCAAGAGCGCGAGATCCTCAGGATCGGTATGGAGAAGATAAGGCACCAGAATCTCCTGCACCGGGATGCCCTCTGCGCGCGCCGCCAGACGGTCATAGCGGACGCGCTCATGCGCCGCGTGCTGGTCGATGATGAAGAGATCCATCCCCCGCTGGCAGAGGATGAAGCACTTGGCGACCTGCCCCAAAGGAATGATCGGCTCTTCGGCCTTTGGCGCATCGAAAAGCACCTCGGGCGTGAGTGCTTCTTTTTCTTCGTGCGTTACGCCCGGAAAGACGGACTCCTTCGAGAAAAGTTCCTCTTTGGAGATCGAGGGCTCGAAGGGGATCTCCCGCCTTTCTCCTGCCGGCTTTCCCTGCGGATGCCAGGCGGGCATCGGACGCCGTTCTTCTGCTGCATAGGCTGCGCCCAGCTCTCCCCAGCGCGCGGGATCCTTTTCTTTTTCCGTGAGTCCGATGTCAGGCCCCACGGAGCGCGCTTCTTCGACCTTGACAGACGTCAGGTCAAAGTCGCTCTCCTTTGCCACCTGATGCCCCGGGTCTTTGATCATTTCGCGTGCGATCTCATCCAGCGTATCCTTGGTCGTCAGCGACTGAAGGACGCTGTGATAGACGAGGCGGAAGATGCTCTGCTCATCAGAGAATTTGATCTCCCGCTTCTGCGGATGCACATTCACATCGATCGACTCGGGAGCGACAGTGAAGGCGAGGACAAGGATCGGATACCCATTCTTAGGGAGCAGCGAGTGATAGGCATTGTCGACGGCTTTCGACACCGCGCTGCTCTCGACGACGCGGCGGTTGATGATGATCGTCTGGTATTGGCGGCTGCTCTTCAAAAGCGAAGGCTTGGAAATGAGCCCCGAAAGGATGCCTCTTTCGTTTTCCCCCGAGACTTCGAGCATTTCGCCAGCCATCTTCGTGCCGTAGAGCGCGGACACGACATCGAGGAGCCGGCCGTTCCCCGGTGTCTCGATGACGGTGCGTCCGTTATTGATGAGGCGGAAGGAAATATCCGGATTCGCGAGTGCGAGCTTCCCCATCATCGTATTGATGCGGCTGGCCTCGGTCCGTTCGGATTTCAGGAATTTCTTCCGGGCCGGCACATTATAGAAGAGATCGCGCACCTCGATCGTCGTGCCGCCCGGTGCGCCGGTCGGCTTCACTTCGCTGACTGTCCCGCCCTCGACTTCGACGATCGTGCCCTCCACGTCTTCTTGGCGCCGGGTCGTGATGGCCGTGCGGGAGACGGCAGAAATGCTCGCCAGTGCCTCTCCGCGGAAGCCCAGCGAGGCGATGTGATAAATGTTATCCACCGTTGAGATCTTGCTCGTCGCATGACGCACGATGGAGAGCTTCGCATCTTCTGCCGACATGCCGCTGCCATTGTCTGTGACACGGATGTAGGTGAGTCCGCCGTCCGCGATCTCCACCTCTATATCGCTCGCGCCGGCATCCACGGCATTTTCTACCATTTCCTTGACGGCGTTCACCGGACGCTCCACCACTTCACCGGCGGCGATCTGATTCGCCGTCACTTCATCGAGTACATGGATCAATGCCATCAGCGTCCCTCCTTCGCTTCGCGGCTCAGCCGGAATAAGATCTCCATCGCTTCGATCGGTGTCTTGCTCATGACATCCAGTTGCGCCAGCTCGTCAATGATGGGCGAGCTGAAAAGATCCATCGCGCCAGCTATTGCCTGCGGCTTCTCCGGAGCGGGACGGCTCTTCCCATCCTCCTTCTCAAGCCCCAGAAGGATCTCATCGGCTCTGGCAAGAAGCGACTCGGGAAGCCCCGCGAGGCGTGCGACGTGGATCCCATAGCTCCGATCCGCCGAGCCCGGCACGATACGGCGCAGGAAGGTGATATCCTTTCCCCGTTCCTTGACGGATACCGTGTAATTTTTGATCCGCGGGCTCGTCTCTGCCATATCGGAAAGCTCATGGTAGTGCGTCGCAAAGAGCGTATAGCCATGGATCTTCTGGTCGATATACTCCACGACCGCCTTCGCGATGCTCATGCCATCATAGGTACTCGTGCCGCGTCCGATCTCATCCAGAATAATAAGACTGTTCTTCGTCGCATGCCTAAGGATGTAGGATACCTCCTGCATTTCCACCATGAAGGTACTCTGCCCCGTAGAAATGTCATCCGTCGCGCCAACGCGCGTGAAAATGCGATCGACCGGCGCGAAGACTGCGCTCCTTGCAGGAATGAAAGAGCCCACCTGCGCCATGATGGTGAGGACAGCGACCTGACGCATGTAGGTCGACTTACCGGCCATATTCGGCCCCGTGATGACCAGGATCTCCTGATTCCGATGATTCAGCTCCGTATCATTCGGGACGAACATGTCTCTCTTCAAGGCATGCTCGACCATCGGATGACGGCCGTCTTTGATGGAAATATACCCATCCTTCGGGCTAATGATCGACGGACGGATGTAGCGGTCCTTGATCGCTGCCCGCGCAAGGCTTGCGAGGCAGTCCACCGCTGCGAGCGCGCGCGCCGTCTTCTGCATATCCGGGATCTCCGGCCGGATTTCTGCCTTCACCGCCTGATAGATCTTAAGCTCGAGCTGCTCTGTTTTTTCTTTGGCAGAGAGCGCCTTCGTCTCGAATTCTTTCAATTCCGGCGTGATATAGCGCTCCGCATTCACGAGCGTCTGTTTTCTCACATAGTACGCAGGGACAGGGAGCTTATTCGCATTGGAGATCTCAAAATAGTATCCGAAGACATTATTGAAACCGATCTTGAGCTTGATGCCCGTCTTTTCCTTTTCCTTCTCTTCCAGCTCTTGGATGTACTTCTGGCTGTTCTCCGACAGCGAGCGCACTTCATCCAGCTCGGCGGAGAAGCCTTCGCGGATGTACTTGCCGTCCTTAATGTTGCCCGTCCCGTTCTCATTCATCGCGCGGTCCAGAAGGTCAAAGACAGGGCCATGCGTCGAGAGCTGGCTGTTCAGCTTCTTCAAAAGCACCGAGCCTGCGCCGGAGAGGAGCTGCTTCACCTGCGGCACCACGCGAAGCGTCGCTTTGAGAGAGAGAAGGTCTTTAGGCGAAGTCGAATTCGCCTCGATACGGGAAAGAATACGCTCGAAATCAAAGACGCCGGAAAGCATCTCTTCCAGACGTGAAAGCTCCGTCATGTGCTGTGTCAGCTCCTCGATCGCCGACTGGCGCAGTATGATGCGGTTCACATCCGTCAGCGGGCGCTCCAGAGAACGCTTCAAGAGGCGCGCCCCCATCGCTGTATGCGTATAGTCGAGAAGCTCGAGGAGCGTGCCGCGCCGCCCGCCGTCACGCATATTCCGCGTGATCTCCAGATTTCTAAGGCACTCCTCGGTGAGCGTCAGCGTATGATCCTCACGGATCGGCCGCGGATCATGGAAATCTGCCGCCTCCGAGCGCATGACCTCCTTGAGATATCCGGAAAGAAGGGCGAAGGCCTTCTGCACATGGCGATTCTCTATCGACGCTGCCGCCGGTGGGATCGCGCTCTCGTCCTCATCATCCCTTCGCGTCAGGAGACAGGCCCCGAGGCGCGCTGCAGCGAAGCGGGAGAGCTTCTCATAGAAATCATCCGACACGAGACACACCGCTTCTGCGGGACTATATACCGACAGAAGGTCGAAGAAGGCATCCTGCTCCTTCTTCTTGTCCCAAGTCCCCCACCAGCACTCGCCCGTCGAGACATCGGCGAGCACGGCGGCGATCTCCTTGTCCGCCTCTAAGAGATAAATGAGATAATTGTTCGACTTATCTGCGATGGAATTTTCAAAAAGGATCGTCCCCGGCGTGATGACACGGATGACATCCCGCTTGACCAACCCCTTCGCCTTCTTCGGGTCTTCCAGCTGCTCACAGATGGCGACCTTGTATCCCTTCTGGATCAGCCGATAAATATAGATCTCTGCCGCATGGAAAGGCACCCCGCACATCGGTACGCGGCCATCCTGCCCTGCCGACTTCCCCGTCAGTGTCAGCTCCAGCTCATGCGATGCCGTCAGCGCATCGTCATTGAAAAGCTCATAGAAATCGCCCAGACGGTAAAAAAGCAGACAGTCCTGGTATTTCTCTTTGACTTCCTTATACTGTGCCATCAAGGGCGTTTTGGCCATGGTCTTGTTCCTTCTTTCTGGTCATTCTAATGTAGGCAAAAGGCATATATCTCCAAGTTAGGAGTGAGGAATGAGGAGTGAGGAGTGAAGGTGCGGCGCAAAACAATAATAAAGCGCCGCCAAGTTTTATACTACGCAACGCGCACAATAATAAAAAAGGGGGATTGGGGCGCTATATGAACTGTGCGCCCCTTCCGCCACTCCTCACTTCTCACTCCTAACTCCTCACTATGTAGATAGGCGTTCAAAGAAAACTCGAAACTACACCAATTTCCCTTTTAGCACCCACGTCTGTCCGACCTCGACTTTCGCTTCTAGCGTATCACCGACCTTGACGCCTTCCTGATACGGGAAAAGGATCATCTTATTGCCCGATGTACGTCCATACCAGACATTCTCCTGCTTCGACGGGCCTTCGACGATGATGGGATAGGTCTTGCCCTCCATCGCCTGATTCAGAGAAAGGCTCACCTCATTCTCCACATCCATCAGCTCCTGCAGGCGGCGGTGCTTCGTCTCCTCATCGATCTGATCCGTCATGCGTGCTGCCGGCGTACCATTCCTCGGCGAATAAATGAATGTATATGCCGAATCGAAACGCACCTCTTTCAAAAGCGCGAGCGTCTCCTGATGCATCTCTTCCGTTTCTCCCGGGAACCCGGTGATGAGATCGGTCGTCAGCACGATGTCTGGCATCTTTTCACGGACGTAGGAAACAAGCTCCTTGAAATGCTCGATCGTATATCCGCGATTCATTTTCTTCAGCATTTCATTCGATCCATGCTGCACAGGCAGATGCATATGACGCGCCACCTTCGGCGAATCCGCCATCGCATCCACCATATCGAATGTCATATCTCTCGGATGCGACGTCATATAGCGCACGCGCTCGATGCCATCCACCTTGTCGATCGCGCGGATCAGCGTCCCGAAGTCCGTCCCATTTCTGAAATCAAGACCATACGAATTCACATTCTGCCCGAGGAGCGTCACTTCCTTATAGCCTTCCTTCGCAAGCCCCTCTATCTCGCGCGAGATATCCTCCACGCTGCGGGACAGCTCACGGCCGCGTACATACGGCACGATGCAGTACGTGCAGAACTTGTTGCACCCCTGCATGATCGGGATCCATGCAAAGACATGGGACTTACGCACCGCACGAAGCTCGCTGTAGTCACTCACGCTGTGCGGATTCCTCTCCGTCTTCACCACATGGCCGCCGCGCGCATCCTCCTTCGAAACGATCTCCTTCAGGTCATGGATATGGTACGGCCCGATGACGAAATCAATGATCGGCATGCGCTCGATGAGCTTGCCCTTATTCTCCTGTGCCATGCAGCCGGCGATCCCCAGAAGCAGATGCGGATTTTTATCCTTCAGCTTCTTGATCTCCCCGATCTTGCCATAGACCTTCTCCTCCGCATTCTGACGGATGCTGCAGGTATTCATGATGATGATATCTGCCTCTTCCATCGTCTCTGCCGGCGCATATCCCAGCTCCTCCAGCTGTCCATTGATGCGCTCCGTGTCCGATTCATTCATTTGGCAGCCGTAGGTCAGGGTGAAGTACTTCTTTTCCATCATAATATATTTCCTTTATATAACAACTCACACGTATCCAAAATATCACTTTATTATAGCATACACAGCATGAAAAATAAAAAATCCCGATGTCCGGAAATGGTATCCGGTCATCGGGATCAGGTTCCTCCACGGGGCATGCTGCCCTTTGATGGCATGCCAAAGAGGTTCAGCAGGTTCTATGGGTTCAAGAGGTTCGAAGGGGTTGGTGCGGCGCATCAAGTCAGAAGCGCCGCGCAGTTTTCTATGAAACACTGATTAAATCGTTGTCATATTGAATCAGTGTTTCCCTAATATGCGATATTCACGAAAGATGAGGCATTTGAAAGCAGGGATGAGGAGGAGAGTGACTTGTGACCAGCGACTCTCTCGTATCGTCATTTCGAGCGCAAGCGAGAAATCTTTATCATCCGCGGCCACGCGGTCGATGTTTGGAGATCCGAAGCAGAAAACCTGCTATGCAGGAAACCTTTGGGCATTGCCCTATTGATAAGGCGGCGAAGCCGCCGCCTTCATGCCTCTTATTGAGAAAAGTCCGCACGCAGCATCATGAGGCCCCCCGGCTTCCGCCTCTCTACTTTGCCGTCAGATCCGCCGTCTTCGCACCGATGAGGGAGATCAGATCATCCGGCGAGAGCACCACCTGACGGCCACGCTGGCCCGCACTGATGCTGATCGCCGCATGGTGATGGCAGCTCTCATCGATGAAGGTCGGGAAGGCCTTCTTCATCCCGATCGGTGAGCAGCCGCCGCGCAGATACCCTGTAAGACCGGGAAGCTCCTTCACATGGATCATCTCTACACTCTTGTTCCCGCTCACACGCGCCGCCGCTTTGAGATCGATCTCCTTCTCCGAAGGCAGACAGAAGACCACAGGACCGGTCTTATCGCCATGCGTGACGATGGTCTTGAAGACCACGTCCGGATCATAGCCGAGCTCTGCCGCCGCATGCACGCCTGAGAGATCGTCCTCATCATAATCATAGGACTTCGTCTCGTAGGAGATCTTCTCTTTGTCGAGAATGCGCATGACATTCGTTTTCTTTTCTTTCTTTGCCATAGTTTGCCTCGATTCATTGGGCAGCCAGGGACGCAGCGCCATCAGCTTCCCGATGCCTGACCGCTTCCCGGCGCACACCCATTTTCAAACAACAAAAAGCCGGAGCATCACGCTCCGGCTCATCATTCAAATTGGTGCCGAGGACCGGAATCGAACCGGTACGAATCTCACGATCCGAGGGATTTTAAGTCCCTTGCGTCTGCCAGTTCCGCCACCCCGGCAGGTCTATATGAATGTAATAGATTGTAATATGGAGGCGGCACCCAGAATCGAACTGGGGATAAAGGTTTTGCAGACCTCTGCCTTACCGCTTGGCTATGCCGCCATATGGAGCGGAAAACGGGACTCGAACCCGCGACCCCAACCTTGGCAAGGTTGTGCTCTACCACTGAGCTACTTCCGCGCTGGCGACCCGGATCAGATTTGAACTGACGATCTCCGCCGTGACAGGGCGGCATGTTAGACCACTACACCACCGGGCCGCACGTAAGTTACGCATATTAGTATATCCATCCATGGTACTTTTGTCAAGCACTTTTTGAAAAATGGTTGCCCTTGGGCGATAGGGGTGGCTGGGGACTGCGAACCCTCTCGCACCGTCATTTCGAGCGCAAGCGAGAAATCTTTGTCATTCGCGGTCAAAATGGTCAATGTTTGGAAGCCTCAAACGGGAAACCAGCTCTTCAAGAAACCTTCGGGCATCGCCATGATCGATACTCCGCGGCGCTTCTGATTTTTATGCGCCCCCCCTGAACCTCTTGAACCCGCTGAACCTCGTTCACGCGCAATCAAAGGGCGAAACGCCTTTCCTCTATTTTTCTACAGATGATACAATTCCGGTCTTCTGTCACGAAATACATTGATGCTCTCTCGGATGCCCTGCAGTACGTCCGTATCGATTTCCGCCGTGGCCACCTGCTCCTTTTCTCCCAGATGGAGCAATTCTTCCCCAAGAGGCGAGAGCAGCATGGAATTTCCACCGTACTGCGTGCTGCCGGCACGGCCGCATTCATTCACGGCACAGAAAAACATCTGATTCTCGATCGCTCGGGCTTTAGAAAGCGTGATCCAGTGCTCCTTCCTTACGAGCGGCCAGGCGGCAGGAAGGAAAAACAGATCCACCCCCTGCAAGGCTTCTGTCCGGATCAGCTCACAAAAGCGTACGTCGTAGCAGATCGCCATCGAGCAGGCGATCCCGTCCAGCGTAAAGTGGACAGTGGAAGAGCCGCCGGTATACGACTTCGTTTCTCCCATTGGGCTGAAGCCGTGGATCTTATCATAAGAGGCAACGACCTCGCCCCCGCGATCAAAGATATAGCTTCGATTGAAAACGCATCCGTTTTCCAAAACGCTGACCGAGCCCGCCACGATATTGACGCCATGCTCCTTGGCAAAGGCTCCGAATACCTTTTTCGTCTGCACGCCATCTGCATCAGAAGCGGCATAGAGTGCGCTGTCCGGCGACGGAAAGAAACCGGTGTTTACCGTTTCCGGCAGGACAAGAATATCCGGCTTATCCGCCAGCGCAAGCTCCATCAGCTGCACGGCCTTTTTATAATTTCTTTTCACCTGTCCCAGCTCTACATCCATTTGAATCAGACTGATCTTTTCCTTCATAAAGCCTCCACCCATCCTGTCACTCAAACGAACCATCGAATTTCATTCAATGTACCGCCTCCGGCTTTTTCTGTCAAGAAAAATGACTCCCTCTTTCTCCCATCAAAAAAGCCGGAGGCAAAAGCCCCCGGCTCTTTTCTTATGCAGGACAGGTATGAGATAGTCACTCCCTGCCCCTTATGATTTTCTCAATCAGGCAGATCATTCCGAAGAACACGATGCGCCATGCCCACCGTGACCTCATTGAAATGAAGCACACCCACGCCGACGAAGATCGCGACGCAGAGATGCTCATTCCAGCGGGCGATACCGATCTTGCCGCCGACATTCATGCCGATCGCCATCGGCTTCACCTGCTCGATGGCAGACTCCATGGCTCCGACCACAGAGCCATCCCCCACATGAGTATCAGAGATGACCTTCTGCCTTTGGGCAGCCACGATGGCCGACTCGAAGATCTTCGGAAGGATATCCAGAAATTTCCCGCCAAAGTTCACCGCGACAGCGCGGATGCCATCCTTCGCCAGCCTTTCTTTCAGCGCATTCTCATCTGCCCGCGTCTCGGTCAAAGACATGCGGAGCGCGGCCCGTGCGATATCAGCACTCTGGTATTCTTTGTAAATCATCTCAGTTTTCCCGTTCTTTGACTTCGCGGATCAGGTTTGCAACGAACATCGGGAGAGACTGGGTCCCCTGGTCGCCATTCTTTCTGCTTCTGACAGAAATGGTGTGACCCTTCATTTCCTGATCGCCCACGATGATCATGTACGGTACCTTCTCCATCTGCGCCTTGCGGATCTTGTAGCCCAGTGTCTCATTGGCCTCTTCCACTTCGACACGGATATCAGACTCGGACATAGCCGCTGCGACAGACTTCGCATATTCCAGATTCTTGTCCGTGACAGGGATGATCTTCGCCTGTACCGGAGCAATCCAGGTCGGGAAAGCCCCTGCATAGTGTTCGATCAGGATACCGATGAAACGTTCCAGAGAGCCGTAGCCCGCACGGTGCAGCATGACCGCTCTGTGCTTTTCTCCATCTTCACCGATATAGTTCACATCGAAACGTTCCGGCAGCTGCATATCCATCTGGATGGTGCCGCACTGCCAGGTACGTCCCAGAGAGTCCTGTACATGGAAATCGAGCTTCGGTCCATAGAAAGCACCATCGCCTTCATTGATCTGGTACGGTACACCCGCCGTCTCGATCGCTTCACGGAGCGCATTCGTGGAAATCTCCCACAGCTCATCGCTGCCCATGGAGTTTTCCGGACGTGTGGAGAGTTCGACATGGTATTCCAGACCGAAGACACCATACATCTTCTGATACATCGCCATACACTTGATGACTTCATCCTTCATCTGTTCCTGCGTCATGAAAATGTGCGCATCATCCTGCGTGAAGCAGCGTACACGGAAAAGACCATGGAGCGCGCCCTTCAGCTCATGACGATGAACGAGGCCGAATTCACCGACACGCATCGGAAGATCTCTGTAAGAACGCTGCTGCGTCTTAAAGAACAGGATTCCGCCGGGGCAGTTCATCGGTTTGATCGCATAGTCTTCCTCATCGATCTGGGTGAAGTACATATTTTCCTTGTAATGATCCCAGTGACCAGACTGCAGCCACAACTTCTTCGACAGGATGACCGGCGTCATGATCTCCACATAGCCGAATTCCTTGAAGAGCTCACGTTCATAGTCCATCAGTTTATTTCTGAGGATCATGCCCTTCGGATGGAAGAACGGGAAGCCGGGGCCCTCTTCATGGAAGGAGAACAGATCGAGCTGCTTGCCGAGCTTTCTGTGATCGCGCTTCTCCGCCTCCGCACGGACGAAGAGATAGTGGTCAAGATCCTCCTTGGTGAAGAATGCCGTCGCATAGATACGCTGCAGCATCTTATTCTTGGAGTCGCCGCGCCAGTAAGCACCAGCGACCGTCATCAGCTTGAACGTCTTCACCTTGCCGGTGGACTTCAGATGCGGGCCCGCGCAGAGATCCGTGAAGTCACCCTGTTCATAGAGAGAGATCGTTTCCTCTTCCGGCAGGTCTTCGATCAGCATGACCTTGTAATCCTGGCCTTTATCCTTGAAATACTGGAGCGCTTCATCGCGCGGCAGCACCTTCTTCACCAGCGGGATATTTTCCTTCGCGATCTTCGACATCTCCTTCTCGATCGCTGCGAAATCCTCCTGGCTGAAAACATGATCAGAGTCCAGATCATAGTAGAAGCCATCATCGATCGCCGGTCCGATAGCAAACTTCACGCCAGGGAACAGGTGCTGGATCGCCTGTGCCATCACATGAGACGCCGTATGACGCAGCGTGAAAAGACCTTCCGGATCCTCCTTCGTGAAGAATTCCACCTCTGCACCATCCACGATCGGATCGCGCAGATCCGTCAGCTCGCCATTCACCTTCGCCACCAGCGCATTCTTGCCAAGGCTGTTGGAGATCGCCTTCGCTGCATCCGCCAGAGATACCGCGCTCTCGAACTCCTTCTCTTTTCCGTCTTTCAGACGAATCGTAATCATAGTATCTTCCTTTCTAAAAACAGACATTCACTGCTTGGGGACAGTGGCTTCCATTTTTGCTGCTTTCTGCTTGGCGCTGCCATTTCAGCTGCTTCGCAGAAAGCAACATGAAAGCAATAAAAAAACTTCCGTCCCTAAGGGACGAAAGTTGTATTCCGTGGTTCCACCCAAATCAGAGCCAAAGCTCCACTTGTCGGCCTAGTAACGAGGCCACCCGGGAAGATTTCGATCCTCCTGCTCCAGAGCGGTAATCGATCCCCCCACCATCTGCTCCCACCAGCCGCAGACTCTCTTTGCGTGTACCAAGGATCCATCATGTCTCTATCCTCACATGTATGGTCATACTATAGACTTCTTTTTTGCGTTTGTCAAGTGGAAGGTTGGAGACTATGAGACGGAGAGACATTAGACTTCAAACTTTCCGGCCATCTCAAAGCTTGAGTAAATCATTCTTTGCTTCCCAGCAGCATCTTCATATTCAGACGATAATGAAATGGCTTCTCATTTTTATCCACCCAATAATGGGCTTGCGGTATTTTCCTCAGCCGACTTTTGATCGTAACACGAGTCTTATGCGTAGCCTCCATCAGCTGATCCATCGTGATCCCAATACCAGAGAACAAAGAAGCCTGCAGCAGCAGATAATAGATCGTTTTCGTCAACTCATCCTGCCCTGCCACCTTTTCATTCAGCTGCGCGGCAAAGCGTTTCAACTGCTCCTTTTTACGCGAAAGTAAGGAAATCGTATCATCAAACGCCAGCGATATGAACTCCATAAATTGCAGGATAAATGGCGTCAAATCACCTCGATTCCACTGACTGCTCGTCTCCTCAAACATTTTGTAATATGCATTTTTCCGTTTATTGATCTCCACAGATAGCCGCAATGCAATATACGGACTAAATTCCCGTGACAGATAATACGACACAATAAATCGTCCCGTGCGGCCATTTCCATCATAAAACGGATGTATGTATTCAAAGAAATAGTGAAAAGCCGCCAGCCTGACCAAAAGCGGAATTTCTGCCGCCTGAAGAATAGACAACGCCTGATCCATCGCATCTATGATCGCCTGCTCCGGCATAAGTCCCTCATGCTTTACCCGATTTGTCTGACTGGTAATTTCCACAGGAGCTTTTCTGAAAATAATCCCATCCGGTGCATGCGCTGGATTCTCCTGTACCACCTCTGCCAAAGCAAATGAATCATAGAAATCGCGAACATCACGACAAGTAGAGAAAGAAGCCCCCTCATGATTCAAAATCCGAAGATACTGATCTACCAAGCTTGCCAAATGCCGATATGCAGCAGAGACCGGAATATTTTGGAGGATATCTTTGATTTGTTTGCGAGTACTTCTGACACCCTCGATCTCATTGGTGGCCTGTACCTCTTCGATTAGGCAAGAAACGGCATACTGCCGAAGCATCACAGGAGGACATTCCGCAAGTAACTTCGTAAACTGAATATACTTCTGGTACATAGTCTGTATAAGCAGTGAGATCTCCTCATTATAACAAAGGAAAGAAGGATACGCCTGTTTTCGATTAACCTCTTTGACGGATATCGGAAAATGCTTTGTCGTGCAGGCATAAAAGCGCTCTGCATAGACTTGCTCATACGTATCCGGCGACACGTAGTAAATTTTCCATAACGGTATATATTTCATAGCGATAGCGCACCTCCTATCCCAGTGATAAAACTCCTGCTTTTTATCATATCACATTCCCCATGTGATAAAAACCGACTATTTTATCACATGCATTGCTCTCCTATGATAAAATAACCGTTTTTTATCACAACCATGCAAAAGGCCGAACTGAAGACTTGGAAACTTCATGCTTAAAACTTCAGATGTCAGACCACAGATTTCGGACTTCTGGCTTCTGATATCTTCAAGTCTGACGTCTCTCAGACTCTCAATCCAATAATAATTTTCAGCCTCCACTACATCTTTCCATCAATTCCACAGCCCCCAAGGTATAACCATCTGCGATTTTTCCTTCATCGATCATTTGCTTTAATTCATCCAACGAGACCTCCTGCACATCTTCAATGTCTTCATACCCCTTCTTCTTGATATAGCTATCAATATCTACGAGGAATACCTCTATCCGACGAGAAGTCAGCCCGCTGTCCGGCTCAATGAACCCAAGGGAAAGCGGCCTCCTTGTCACCACTGCCTCTAATTCCTCTCCAAGTTCCCGCTTTACATTTTCAAGCGGACTACTTCCATGCTCTGCATACCCTCTGGGAAAAGCATACTGCATCCCCCTCAGCGCGTGACGGAACTGATGTAAAAGTACATATCGATCTCTCAAACGTGGCACCATGACTACACCATTCCCCGCTGTAGGAAGAACTCGCTCAAAAGGGAAAAAATGACAATCTGCCCCTGCAATCGGATCCACAAGCAGCGTATTAAAAGGACTTTTATAAATGAGCCCATACCTGTGATGAAAGATTTCTGCATCCCTGATGACCTGTCGAAGTATCTTCTCGTGTTCAATTCCTGCGATAGGACAAGCACCGGAAGCCGAAAACAGCATCCCTCTATGACCGCTTCTTTTATATGCCAGATAGGAATTTATCTCTTTCGTTTTCACGAAATCAATCGGTGCCTCACCGCTTTTGGCTTCATGGAAATCCACATCTACCGCCTGCTCATCTGGCAACTCTTTCATTACACGGTTAGACATGCCATCTTTGAGCAAAGTCTTCATCCCGCCCAATGCCTCCGACAAAGAGAGAAATCTGGGATACTTGCGAGCGATACAAGCAGAGACGCACTCAGTAATGAATAGAAAAGCCAATGTCTCCGCTACGGAATAAAAAATATCATTCCACTCAATGTAGTCATCCAGTACATTTTGAATCCCCTGCATACAAAGTTCCACTAGACAGGCCACAAAAAAGCAAAGGCAGGAAAACAGCAACTTGCTCCGTATCCCCCGCTGAATCAGATACTGCTGCGTTTCCTTTTGATTTCGCTCCTCGTACTCATAGCGAGGCACCCCATCGGATAGCCCCGAAGAGGAATACGTCGTATAACCCGCCATACGGACTGCCTTTACGAAATCCGGAAATCCTGCCGGCTTCTCAAAAGGAATACATTCATCTGTCTCCGCCTTCAGAAAACGGCTTTCAGCCTTCATTCCATCCTGCCATAAAGAAAAAAGACGCCTCTGAAAATCAGCCTCAAAAGAAGGCCTGCCTCTATCCCCCAGAAGCTCGCTCACATTATAATGCTTCGACGTATTGCAGATGCTGATTTCGCAGGCATAGTTATAGCAAAGATCAATGACCGCCTCTGCCAGACGATAAGCCGTCATATCCGCCGCGTCACGGGAAGCCGCAAGGATCTGCCGATGATACACCGATCGCCCATCCGACTGCTTTTGATAACAAGGAAGACTGCGGAGAATCCGCGCTGCTTCATCCCATAAAGCCACCTCAGGGCAATCCATCTCTAAAGCGCAGGATAAGATATGATGCATCCGCAAGCCTTTGATTTCTTCCAACTTTCGGGGCGGAATATATATGCTATGCATCGTGCTCAGCCCTAGAACAAGCGAAAGGAAATGGTACAGCTGTCGGATGACAAGCCGCATTCCCGCCACAGACTTTCGCCCATTTTCTTCCCTGATAGAAAGGACCCGCCCATCACTATCGCACTTCACTTCCAGAAATAAATCCCAAAGCTCCTCCTCGCTTCGTCTTCCTCCCTCAAAATACTCAGAAAGCTCAGACAGGTCTGAGTACATGAGGCTTCGCCTCACCAGCGCAATCAGACGTTTCTGTGTGAACTTCAGCGGCAAAGCAGAAAAGATGAACTGCTTATCTTCATCCAAGGCATCCAGAAGATACTGTGAAATCGTCCGCTCATCCCCATACTGAGAGACACGGATACACCCCTGTTCAAAAAGTTTCATGAAGGAATCGTAATACGCAGCGTCCGAAAGAAGGCTGAAGAAACCGCGAGAATCCACCAGCTGATTATACGTGAGGACCACGATATTTCCCTCATGGACGATCTCATCATAGAGCTTCTGCTGCCCAAGAAGAATCTCCTCATCCGACATTCGTACTGAGTCAAGCTCGAACAGGTATACATATTTCCTTTCCATTACAGCTCGTCCCATAGTCATTTATATGCCCTTCACACTCATTTACTCGAATACATATGATTTTATTCCGCCACTACTCTGTCAATTTGTACCATTTAAATAAACTACATATAATAAATAATTTATGCCCTAATTCGCCTTGTGCTGCAAGTGCTAATATAGAAAAACTCAGTCATTCAGAACCCTAAAATCCGTAAAGAGTGCGCCGCATTGGTTGCATCAAAGTGAAAATCACAATTAAGGCCTATGATCATATCCAGCAACAGTATCTGCTTGAGAACAAAAAACAGCAAGAAATTGCTAAAGGACTTAGCATCTCACGCAATACAGTGACCAAGTATTGCAAGGGAGGCGCTTATCCAGTCTTCATGCCAGTTACTCTCATTCCACTCTCTGATTTTATACTCTAGGTAATACAATCTCCATGTAGCGATATATTTTTTATCTCAGCTAGCAAAGGCTTCCAAGCAAACAAGCAATAATGAATGATTTTCAGTATCATTGTATTTCCGTCTTCAACTTAATCAGCATTCCCTTGAACACCAAGTCTAAAATTTCTCTCTATAATATACTCATTTCCAACCATTTCATACCCCTTTATCCATCCTCGTTCCTTCAGCACCTCGAACAGCTGCTGATTCACTGCATCCGGCGTTTCTTTGATATGTCTCGTCGCTCCCGACTTTAGGATCTTCCCATAGGTCTCCACATCGATAGCAGATAACATGTCCTTAGCCTTTTCCATATCAAGCGTTAAAATCGCGCCTATCAAAATCCTTACTTTATTCTTTTTGTCGATATAGGAAGTCTGCATGATATCCCTCAGCAAAACATCATTATCATCCATATTGATTCCAATAAAAGGCTTGATATGCTGGTTGACAGCGCGCAGGAAAGCTTTGCACACCTTCGGCCGCAAACTTTCATACTTCCCAATAAGTTTTGGAATCTCAGCCTCATCCAGATGATAATCCACAATAATACACTGAATCTTTTCAGAAAGGTTTCTATACGGCAATAAGGCAACCGGCCCTTCGGTATGTCCCAAATACAGTTCTTTCTCTTCGTCTGTATATGAAGAATCTTGCAGGAACAAGCCAATATCACTGGATGTCAATGAGATTTTTCCCTCTTCCATCAACTGTTCAAAAGTATTCTTATCATTCTTTACATACGAGGTCAGTAATTGGGGATGCCGTTTTTGGAAAAAATTGAATAAATTTGGATTCATAGCCAAACGGCGTTCTTGAATCAATTTCCTGAGCTTCTCTTCTGGGAAAGATTCTGCATCCAATCCGCGCTGTTCAGTAATAGGATAGTCCAAAGCGTCCAAAATAGAAATATACACATTCGTATCAATAGTACACTCCGGTATAATCGCACTCTGAATAACCATCTGCTCATTCTCTCCAAGCGATGTGCAAATCAGGGGAGATTTAGCATAAGAAGAATTCAGACACTCGATCAGGGTATCGTCCACGCCAAATTGATTGATGTACTCATACAAGTTTTGCTCCGTATGCTTTACCAAGTCATGAGCCACCAGTAGTTTCCAGTCATCATACTCCTCGATTTCAGAAAGAGATACTACTGTCTCTGGCATCAGCCTTGAAAGATAATTCATGGCCGCTTCGTCGCCACCTCTCTTTTGATTGGTAAGAGCCACTGCCATATCAGACTTATCTGTAAAATAAGCATACTTCGACGAATATCCCGCTAAATTATCTAAGGCGGCATTCACGAACTGGGCAAAACGTGATTCAATATCCTTTCTGACACTATCATCTTCCGACAGTTTCCATAAAAGTGTAAGTGGCTTCGTGATAGCATCCGCTTCTGATGCCTCAGACACATCGGTAAAGAATACGCGTAGAGTATTGCCAGACAAAGCATAAAGGCCGCTATAGAAAACATCATGCAAAAGCTTTTTAGAAACACCTTCAGCATGGATATCCGAGAATTGAACTTTCAGCACCTTCATGGACGAAATCAGTTTTGCCTGTTTACCTTCATCCATATTTTGTGCCCGTTGCAGGAAATCCTGATTATCGCTGATATACTGGGCTAAACTATTTGCACTTTGCTGATTAAGCGCCGTCAGCTCTTCCTCACTAAGAAAAAGCAAAGCATCATAAGCTAATGCTTCTATAGTGTCCGCGGATAAATTGGACTCTGTATAAATTCGTCCCCAGCTGCTTGGACAAGTGCGAAACAGATAGGTTGCAAACTCATCCACTTTCTTGTCCTCACGAATAAACCGAATGGCATATGAAAAAGCATCCCCCTGAAAATTACAAACCACTTTTTTCAGCTTGTGAGAGATTTCCTCATCTTCTGAATGAGACAGCAGGTACAAAAGAAATGACTGATTCAGCACTCCATTCCTTGAAAGCTCCACCTCCGACACATTCTCCAAAACCAGAGGGATATTGTTGAGCTGCAGCCCCCACTTCGGACTTCCATTCTCGTGAAGATTCATCAGATAATCTTGATCCATTTCCGAAAGTGATTCACCATAGAAAAATGTAGTGTATTCCGCATAGGTTTCATCCACATACCCATTAATCAATAAATACTTCAGCAGTTTGAAATACTCATTCTGACGAACCGCATCATAAGAAATTTCGTTACCGTTATTATCAAGCTCGTTTTGTAAAAATACTTGATTTATTTTTCCAATAAACATAGAAGCCAGCACCGAATAAGAAGCTCCATCTAGCAGTACTATCTTCTTATCACATTCTCTCCATTTTTCCGATACTGCATCTATCTTATATTCATTTTTGATTCTTAGATTTTCCTTTCGGCGCTTATATTCCTCCTTCGCCTTTTGTCCTATACCGTTATCATTTTGAATATATTGCTCCAGTTCACTTAAATCTTTACTCGTGTTATTAGAAAGATATCGGCTTCCCCATGCATCTTTATTATACTTAGTACCAATAATAGCCCACGCCAATTCATTAAAGTCATCTAAACTTTCATTTTTTATGGATTCAAGCTGTTTCGCATATTCCTTTTTCTCTTTTTCCAGTTCTTTTTTCCTTTCGAACACAAATGCTACTTTCCCTGCTTTTGATAGCAGAAAATGCACATACCCCTGCTGCTTCTGCAAATCAACAAAATCCTTTGGAAAAAGATTCTTATAGACAATCATCGACAACATCTTGTCTGGATTCAGTTTATTTCGCTGCCCCAACGCAGCGAAATATATTCTGAACTCATTCGCAATGTTTTTAATTAAGCGATAATCCTCAATATAGAGTCCCAGTGCACGAACCAGATCAGGATTTACCTGCTCTTTCAAACGGTATCGCTCAAGTATCGCAAACAGCTTGTCCGAAGAATTTTTTGTATTTGTGACCGGTATAATCGGAATCAGAAAATCAAAAAACTTCGCCCTTTCTTTATTGATGAAAATATCATCCCGCAGAAGATAGATGAATTTAATCGCTGCTTTATCCTCATTTTCCCGCTTGGCATTAACCAGCTCGTTGATTTCTTTCAGCCGCTCAAAAATAAGCGTCGTATCAAAGCGATCTATGTCTTCAAAAATGAAAAACTGCTTCTCCGATTGATTCAACATGTACAGAATACGGTCTAGGTATTTATCAAAATAGCCAGCCTCCTCATTCTGAAACAGCTCAATTTCATTTCCCTGAATCTTCACATGACGAATGTGAGCAAAAAATGATTGAATCGCCGCCCCACGGCTATATATGAATGTCATAACCCCTGAAATCAAAAGCATCAAAATTCCAATACGAATAATCGAAGTCAAATAATTATTGCTAAAGAAAAAATGACGAATGGCCGGCAAAGTAATAGTCGGAGTGCACCAAAACACTAAAAGGGACCCTATGATTCCGGCCAAAAGCAGAGAAAATACGCCGGAATCCTCATCAATTACACTAAACCCAGCTGCTTTAGCCACCTTCTGCGGAATCTTGTGGACAATCTGATTGATAATCTTCCCCTCTAATAGCTGCTCCATCTGATAGGCAGAACCAGCGACTTCAGTTTCCTTGCACGTACCGGCAGAAGCCTCTCCACCACATAATGGATTCCCAGCCTTGGTCGGTTGCAAATGAGACAAGGAAATCCGAAGGCATTTCTCCTTATAATTTTCCTTGATTGCCAGTTGCGACTGTAAGTAGCTTTCCAAGACGCTACTTTTCCCCGCTCCGTATGGTCCTGTAATGGCAATATTTTTTAGGCTAGGCTCCGAAAACGCCTGATCAAGTGCCTGTTTATAGTTTGAAATGTCAACATCGCAAGCCGGTGTCAGATCTTCAAAAGGAACATTTGGCGAACAGTTTTCCAGTATTGATACATGACCATTATCTTTCTCACTATTCATCGATGGTCCTCCTTATCTTACAAAAATAAATGAGCGATTTTGCCAAATACGTGAACGCATTGCCCGCTTTACTTATTAAGCTTCAATCCAACTACCATCGTGGAAATCTCTATGCAATTTCAAGAGTTTAACAATCCAAGCCCACATGACTTATTTTTAATCAGCATTCCATTCACGTTTTTCTATTAGTTCTCCAGCATTTGCGCCCACAATGGTTACTCACGAAAAGCCCCAAATATATCTCATAACGTACAAATTTTATGTTTTTCCACGAGAGATTTACAGACTTTTAGTTAAAATACTTGTCCATAAGTGATGCCCGTAGCATAGGCTATTTTATTAGCGCTTCCCTACCATCTGATCTCTGGCGTCTGCTATCTCCCCTCTGATGTCTTACATCGCTCCGACGATCTCTTTCAGATATGCGCGAAAATCATCTCCCAGATCCTCACGGCGCAGAGCAAATTCCACGACAGCTTTGAGATATCCGAGCTTATTTCCAGTATCATACCGCTGCCCTTTGAAATTATATGCATAGACCTTCCCATTTCGCGCCAGTACGCGAAGCGCATCCGTCAGCTGGATCTCTCCGCCCTTTCCAGGTTTTGTTTCCTCTAAAATGGAAAAAATATCTGGCGTGATCACATACCTTCCTAAAGCAGCAAACCGACTTGGCGCTTTGGCGACAGACGGCTTCTCGATCATATCCGATACCTTCATCAGATCAGGATCCATCTCTGGTTTCCCATCGATGATACCATAAGAAGACACCTGCTCCTTGGCAACCAACTGACACCCGACGATCGTTGTTCCCGTCTTCTCATACTGCCGAATCAACTGATGCATTGCCGGCTCTCCGTCCCCGTTATACACGACATCATCCCCTAAAATGACGCCAAACGGCTCATCATCAACAAAATCCTTGGCACACAGGATCGCATCCCCCAGGCCACGCATATACGGCTGGCGCACATAGTGTACCTTGATGCCAGAAATCTTCCGGATCTCTTCCAATAAAGCCTCCTTCCCATGTTCCTCCAAGTGCGACTCCAGCTCTGGGGATGAATCAAAGTGATCCTCGATCGCCCGCTTTGCATGGCCAGAAATAATCAGGATCTCCTCGATCCCACTTGCCAGGATCTCTTCGACGATATACTGGATCGTCGGCTTATCAACGATAGGAAGCATTTCTTTAGGCATAGCCTTTGTCTCCGGCAGGAAACGCGTACCGAAACCGGCTGCCGGAATCACTGCCTTACGAATTTTATACATGGTTCTCTCCTCCCAAAATGAAATCATTCTCAAGTGGATCAGCTTTTCTTACCACCTCAGTAGCGGTCCTTAACGAAGGAGTATCCTCTTCTTCCACAAGATCACCGCCATGATGGCCGTCACCAGCGTCTCCGTGCAAAGCACCGCAAAGGCTGTCCCCTCCGCGCCTTTCCATGAAATCAGCGGACAGATGATGATCAGATTAAAAATAGAGGCTGTGATCAATACCTTGCTGTAGATCTTTTCCATTCCCAGAGGAAGCATCGTCTCATACCCCATGACATTACTCATCGCCACCACCAGCGGCACGAAAGCCATGACCTGGAGCGGTCCAATCGAAGGGATATACTTTTCTCCCAGAAGCCAAGGTATTCCCCAAGGAGAAAAAAGATAGAGCACGGCTCCGCCCAGCACGCCTGCGACGATATATACCAGCAGCTGCTTTTTCAGAAAATGAAGCCCCCGCTCGATAGACTCCTGCATGACTTTGCTGATATAGGGATACACCGCAGCATTCACTGCACTGACAGCCTGCTTGATACAGCCAATCAGCTTATCAGCCCCACTGTAATAGCCTACGATCGTATCATTCGTTAAAACACCGAGAATGACTATATCGCTCGTTGTATACAAGTTCACCGCCAGCGAGGAAACAAAAATCTGCCAGCCTTCTCTATACGTTGCCTGCATATCCTTCCATACGGGCTTTAACAGAATGCCAGGACAGATATCATGGATCACTTTCCAGGAAAGGATACCCGCAAAAAGCGGCGTACAAGACATCAGAAAGGCCGCCATCACATAGTCGTCCGGCGACCTTACCAAGAGAAACAGCATCATCATCGTGACCATACGCCCGGACAAATTAAGAATCGTGATATAGCGCATCTGCTGGATCCCCTGAAAGTACCAGATGGGAAATATCACCAGACCGATCACAGATGTATAGACCGCAAAGAATAGCGGTAAATCCAGCATCACCGGATACACCAGCAAGAGAAGCTGGTATCCGGCAAAGAAAAAGACTGACACCAGTAGCCACAAAAGCACCATCGCCCAGAAATAGGCCGAAAACAGTCGCGGAATGTCTGATTCCTTCGCCTGCGCGATATCTCGCGGCGCGATCAGCGGGAAGCCGTAGTTGATGCAGAGGCTGAAATAGCCGATGATCCCCTGCATGAAAGCGATCGCTCCATACTGCGCCGGCCCCAGCACGCGGAGCAGGTAGGGGACCAAAATAAATGACAGAATATATTCCATGGAACGAAGCGTCACCATGGAGAATATATTTTCAAGTAAACGAGTATTTTTCAAGATATCCTCTTGGATGTAGTAATTTGAAACGTTCGATTGGCAGACTTGGAGACGGAGAGACATTAGCTTCTAGACATCGGACTTCAAACTTCAGACATCTGACGTCTGATATCGGAGACCCATTTCCTAACCTCTATCTCTTGCCAGCTTTTCTTTAGTGTCTCTTTGGAAGCAGAGAAGAAGTGTTGTGCCTAAGGCGAGGGGATAGGTATAGAAGAAATAATTACTCAGCAGACAAGCGATTGAGCCCCCCAGGGAAACCAATACACAGACAAAACCGTACTGTCCCAGCATTTTGGGGATTTGACACAAAATCATTTTGCTTATAAAGAATAAAGGCATCAAGAACAATAACAAGCCACAGATGCCATACTGCATTAGCATTGTACCAAACATATTAAACGTTGGGATAGAACTATCCAAGAATCCTTCATCCCTTAGCATAGCCAGCCAATGACATATCTCCTGATCATCCTGCGCAAATACCGGAATATGATCTGCGATATAAGGACTTCCAAATCCCGTGCCTATCCCAAAAACTGGATGCTCCATCCCTATATGAAAAACAGCCACCGTATTACCAATACGCGCCAAATTCGACCGTTTTGATACAGAAGCTACCGACAAAACATCTTCGCTAACATATTTTTTAAATTCTGCTTCCATTGACATATCAGCGGTATCATCTCTCCCCATATACGAAATAGCCAGAGGAGCAGATAAATATACACCCAAAGTAATAGCCGTAACTGCAAAAATTTTTAGTAAAGAACCAATCCAATCTTGATACCGTCCCCATGCTGAGAAAACAGCAAGCAGTATCAGTTCCCCAAAATAAGTTGCTTGCGCAGTCCGTGCTTTTGTCAAGAAGATCATATATGTAAACATGAGCAAGAGCAATATGATCTTCTTTTCCCTTAGACCAAAAGCCCTATACCATAAAAAAAGGAGCAATAAAAACAGAAATGATAGCAAAAAAAGATGGCTCTTTAGTAAAACTTCTAAGTTGTCCATTCCACAAAATCGGTGGCCACCATTCATGTGCAATCTTGATATCATACAAATGCACATTGATCCACTTCAGAACCCCCTTACAGAATTCATTCCCCGTCAGCAGCCACGGGATCTCTACCAGTGAATACAGACAGAGCGCAGAGGCGGCCAGTACGGCAGCTCGGCTCACGGTATCCAGAATATACTCCTTCGTCTTCCCATGAAACATCACATATAGGGCAAAAGGAATCCCTAGAAGCGGCAGGAGCAGGTCTCTCGCTGTATAGATCAGCATCGACACGCCATACTTCAAATGCAGCAGCGTTTCATTCGTCATGATCGCCGGATAGACATGCGCGATCACCCTGACCATCGTGGTGTCCCGCAGAAACTCATTCGCCTTCTCATCCCAGTAAGGAAACTGAACAGCCCCGATGATCGTGCAAAGAACTGGCCACAGGATACAGAGCGCCAGATACCACTTCATCCTTCGGGACCAAGTACTAAACTCTTCCCTTCTATGTACATAGTGCACCACAGCCAGCAAAAACAACAAGATCAAAAAGAAGCACGGCACATTCTTCATAAAATCCGGGATCGGATACGCCTTGGGAAGCCCATTCACCGGGATCGTCACAACCATTGCATACAACAGCCACCGCTCGATCTTATCCAAATTTCGCATTATATGATCCATACCACGCCAGCTTTCCATAGATACCACACAGATAATAAAAATTATGAAACCTTGAGACTTGGAGATTCAGACTTCTGACTTCCGATATCTAACGTCTCTTAGTCTCTTAGTCTCTCGCCCACACACTTCAGCGCCGAATCGATCACCGCATCCATATCATAATACTTATACTCGCCAAGGCGTCCACCGAAAATGACCTTCGTCTCCTTTTTGGCCAGCTGCTTATATTTCTGATAAAGCGCGCCATTCTTCTCATCATTGACCGGATAGTATGGCTCATCGCCCACTTTCCATGCCGAAGAGTATTCCCTGCTGATGACGGTCTTCGGCAGATCATTTCCTTCGCTGTCTTTACCAAATTCAAACCACTTATGCTCGATGATTCTCGTCCATGGCGTCTCGCGGTCCGTGTAGTTCACTGCTGCATTTCCCTGGAAATTCGGTTGATCCAGGACTTCTGTCTCAAAGCGCACACTGCGATATTCCAGTGGTCCAAGGGCGTAGTGGAAATAGGCATCAATCGGGCCGGTATAGATGACATGCTCCGCCATGCTGTCCCACTTCTCCTTGTCTGCCAGATAGTCGATACCAAGCTTCACCTCGACACCGCGAAGCATATTTCCCACCATCTTCGTATAGCCTCCGACAGGGATCCCCTGATAGAGTGCATTGAAGTAATTATTATCAAAAGTCAGCCGCACTGGGAGCCGCTTGATAATAAAAGCAGGAAGCTCGCTGCAGGGCCGCCCCCACTGCTTTTCCGTATATCCTTTGATGAGCTTCTCATAGATATCCGTCCCGACCAAGGAAATCGCCTGTTCTTCCAGATTCTTCGGCTCCGTGATGCCGGCTGCCCGTCTCTCTTCCTCGATCTTGTCCGCCGCCTCCTCCGGCGTCACGACGCCCCACATTTTATTGAAGGTGTACATATTAAAGGGCAAGGAATAGAGCTCGCCATGATAGTTTGCCACCGGCGAATTGGTAAAACGGTTGAATGTGGCAAACTGCTGCACATAGTCCCAGACATGCTTCAGATTTGTATGAAAGATGTGCGCTCCATACTTATGTACATGGATGCCTTCGATATCTTTCGTATACACGTTGCCGGCGATATGATTCCGTTTCTCGATAACAAGAACGCTTTTCCCAGCTTTCACTGCTTCATGCGCGAACACAGCGCCGAAAAGCCCGGCGCCGACAATCAGATAATCATAATGATTCATATGTAATCTCCTTTTAGGAAAGATGTTGAGACAATGAAGTGAAGAGACATTAGACTTCTAACGCCCGACGTCTGACGCCTAATATCAGACATCTGAGGTCTAACGTCTGATATCAAAAAGTCCTTTCTCCTATCTATATATTTCAAAATCAACGGTTTCCCGAAGCCACAAGATGCTTCAGCTGTCGCAAAGCCTTAAACCACCATGTCTTTCTCGCCTTCCGGATAACAGGCACACGTTTCCCCGGATCTCCTGCCACATAGCGGTCTATTCTAGATAAATGCATTTGATCAATCAATGCAGGATATTTTTGATTTACGTCTCCTAAAAACTGAACAAATAATTTATCTTTTTCCGAACGTTGAATAATAATCGTATAACACCAGAAAAGCATCAAGTAGCGTGTATTAATAATAGAAAACAGATAAGCCTTCCTCGCGGGGCTCTCAATCTTTGGACTACATTCTGCGAACAAATGTATTAAATTTCCTTCAATTTTCATTAAGTCTTCTATATGATTGTACATCCCTGCGGGACTAACACTCTGCCCCTCGCTTCCTAAACGATACTGATAAGTGCATGAATCAAAAAAAGTTACCGTTCTCGCTGCTAATCCGATGTAAAATATCAAATCAGTATCCGCATAAAAGCAATGCTCCTGAACCTTCATTCCCACTGCGCGCAGTCTTTCTGTCCGGATCGTCGAACTATGCATGGCGAAGATTGTTTCCCCACATTTTTTCTCAGTAAAAAGCTCATCAAAGGAATACACTTTCCCCAATGCATAGCCTTTCCCCAAGTCAACTACCTGTGTATGATCCGGATAAACTTCCTTGTATCGGTCCACCACCAGATCCGCTTCCGTCTTTTCCAGACAGTCACACAGCCGATCCAACTCGCTCGCATCGACCCAGTCATCCCCATCGACCGCCTTGTAGAATTTCCCAGAAGCCAGCTCCAAAGACTTATTCAAAGTCGACCCATGCCCACCATTTTCCTTATTGACAAGGTGGATGCTCTTTGGATACTTCTTCTCATATCCTGCTACAATCTCCGCTGTCCGATCATGAGAACCATCATTGATCACCAGAATCTCCAGATCCTTCAAATGCCGGCATGGAAGAAATGAATCCAGGCACTCCTCGATCGTTTTTTCTACATTGTACGCTGCAATGGATATAGTTAATAATTTACTCATTTGTATTCTCCTCAAATATTTTATCGGTAGCTTCTTCACTGATAATAGGTATATTTAGCTTGGCTGATCGTCTTGAAACGGGCATGAAATGCAGAAAAGGATTTTGATTGACATCATCCAAAATGCATGCATAATTATAAACCGTTTTCCCCAGATGCGTAAAAGAATAACGTTGCTTTCCAGCTGATTTCTCATCATCTGCATTAATTTCACTGTGCCACATGAGCCCCGCAGCAGAAAGAGCTTCTACTTCAACGCATTCATCAATATAATCTGTTGTGATTTGCTCCATCAAAAATTCCAGATCTTCCGGTATCAACCGAACAATAGCCATAACCACCCGGAAAAAGTCGCTTCGATTCTTCTCCGGTTGTTCTATACCTGAACGTTCATTGGAAATCAACATACGTGTAGCATTCGATATGTAGTGAACTTGCTTATATGTCACCACCGCTTGGATGCAGTCAAACAACCGAAAAAGATTCTCCTTCTTCTCCGTATCATCCTTACCTATTTTATCCGCCAGCTCATGCATGCCATTTTCATCGAGGTTTGCGTCTTCAAAGAAGCGAAGTAATTTATCGCAAAATCGGAAATCGCTATAAATCTTCACTTCCTGTATAATGCGCCTACCAAATTCAATGGGAGAGGCAACTTTCCCCGCCAAAAAATCTAATACAAAATCGCTCAGTTGAGTATAAACATTCTTGGCCTCAATTTTTTTTCGTTCATCTTGTAAGGTTTCTTCATTCATAGTCTTTCGCCTGATTTCTTAATATACAAGTGAAACAATCATTCTAAAGTGCTAAACACGAATGGGGCTTAACATTAAGTTTCACCCATTTGATCCTTCTCGGTTCTTTTCCTGATAAAAGAAACACCCGCTTTTTTATAAGCTTTCCATTCCTTCTCCAGCTTATCAGCTCCCAGGACTTCGTAGGCAAAAAGCCAATTCCTATCAAACTCTGTAGCATCTTTTTCATATGTTTCTGCATGATTTTTAAGTTTTTTGATCTCGTCTGTATCGTGACTGGCATCAAAGTACATAAAAGCAAGAATTTTACAAATGCAAGAATTGGTAGAAATGATATCATCAGCACTAGCTTTATTAAGTTTGAACCCATATTTCCAAGCAAAGTATAGCGCAAAGTAAATCATTTCATATTGACTTTGATGTAGTCCATTTTCAAACAAAAAATCCGAAAACTTCTGAATCTGGTCCACTGATACCCGATATACACTAAACACATAATCTTCTAAATAATGAACAAGGTAAGGATAAATACAAGCCATGTGCAAAATAATTTTAACGCAATAATCCTTGGCTGGTTCTGTCATTTTCTGTTGGGCTAAGACTTTTAATGCATAATTCAATGGGGCCGCATTATTATTTGTTTTCTCCATCAGAGCAATAGCTTCTGATAAATAGCCTGCCACATCACGATAACCCATTGGTTCTTTGCCACAATAAATTTCTTGCGTAGCTCTCAGCTTTTGTACCCAGTTATGGTTCATGGCAAAAGGCAGTCTTTGAATCAAGGTTTTTTTATCGTTTAGAATCAAATCATAAACTTCCATTTCTCGTCTAAGATCAGCAATAAATCTCTCTGCTGCTTCAAACGATGATACATAGCAAGTAAAATCATCGATTGCTCTAATATATCGCCACCCCATCCCCCACAAACGCTGATCAACTTGCGTAAGTATAATTTCAGAAATCAAATTTGATGCATGAGGACCAATCAGCAAACCGTGCGTCTCACCATTTTTACAGCAGCAAGCTTTATCGATTTGATTAAACCACATTTTTTTATCTAGATTCTCTTTGCTGTTTTCTTTTCCAACAAGCGCCCAAGGTATAGAATGCGTATAAATACTAGGAAAACAAGTGGAAATATCTGCCTTCACTACATACCGATTTCCTAAAAGAAGATCTGTTTCCGGATTACCATCTGTTTTCCAATTTTTATATTGCATAGAGAATAGAGCTTTGGTATCTTTCGATTTTCTTAGGTGAATCCGACTGACCATATAGTTCTGTGCAGATACTGCGTCAAGCATACTTTGCTTTATATAATCCCAATTATCGGATAACACCCGGCACAAATTGTAATAAGCGGCTGGTGCCGGAATTCCCAGTCTTCTTGGGACGGTAGTATTTCTCTGACTATCAAAAACAATATAGTTATGCCATGCCCTTCGCTCCAAATTTTGCCCTTTCCTTCTTTCATAAAATTGATATAGTGGCACTGATGTAAAGCAAGGAGGAAGTTTATCTGCAAACATGCCATATCCCAGTAATCCCTCAAAAAGATCATGCGCCGATATTTGCTTCAAAAAATCTGCATAGCTCTTCAACATACGCATAGCTCCTCACAATCCTAGCCAAAAATCGATTCTATTTAAAGACTCAAAAATTCACGGCCATGTGGCTTACTTTTTCATTGACATTCACACATCTGCACCATCCATATTTTTCTCTAATGTTTCAGGTACAGATTCTTTAATTCAATCGGTAAAACTTCATCCTCCGAGGCCAACATAGTTTCTAATTCATCTATAGATATAGATGAACGCCCCGCCTCTTTTTTGATGCTTTATAAAATTCTTTAAATTTTCATGCACCATTGTACCTTCTCCACATATTTTTCCCCATTACCCAAAATGAAAATATTTATTACTCCCCTCAATGACGCATCACCAATAGGCTTCGATACATATTTATGACTGTAGCACCAGTTCAAACTGATCAAGCGCTCTCTCCCAGTCAAATCGATGAATATCATGATACCCATTATTAGCCAGCTTAATTCGCTCTTCTGAATGATCAAAGAGATAAGACACATGCTCCACGAGGCCATCAACATCCCCAGGCAGCGATAGAAGTACATTTCTTCCGTCCTCTGTATACTCATGTACACCGCCATAGTCACTGGCCACATAGGCTGCCTCGCAAGCCATCGCTTCTGCACCTGTAAGTCCAAATGCCTCCGCCGTAGAAGGACACATATAAATCATAGAATCATTGTAGATCGACCGAAGCTGCGCCTGCGTAGCCTTTTTCGTGTATAGTATCCAATCAGGCAAATCTGAAGGTCGGTCAGGGACACCGAAAAGGTGCGCTTTCATATCTGGGTATTGTTTCTTTAATCGGACCAAGGCTTCTATGCCATACTTGGCACCTTTATGCGGTGCTATATGATACAGCATCGATACGGTATGTTTCATTCGTTTTGGGATAGGCACATCCAGATCAAAAATATGAAAATCAATCCCGTTTGGAATAACAACACAATCGGCTCCAGCATTCTGCACTTTTGTTGACAGCCACTTTGCTACCGCAATATTCTTCATCCCGAGTCGATATGTATCTTCCACCCTTTCCGACGGCCAATCGGCAGTCCAATTCTCAAAGTCCTGAATAAAATATAACTTTTTCCCCTTTGTATTTGATAACAGTGCTACGGGATCTGCGGTTCGTACAGCTGTTGCAATGACAGCATCCCCATCGGGTACTTCCTTGTCATTGATGCCATTTCTGATTAAAACTTTCTTCACCAGAGGGTGCAATTTGAACCATCTGGGATAGTATTTCAAAAAAATGGATAAATGACACTCCGCTTCAAAAAAAGCGGGATGTATCGTCTTCTCTCATGAATACCGATGGTACAGTCAAAAGCAAGCCGCACTTCGTATCCTCTTTCAGTCAGTCGGTTTGCATATTCTAATACCATATTTAATCCGCCAGATAATATCCGCGGTACATCAGGAAATACAAAAGTGACTGTCCTAACACAATGCTCATATCTAAGCGGCCAGCAGGACACCGCTGTAGATGATGGTTTTACCCTCCCCTATTTTTGTCAAAGTATGTCTTTCCAGTCGATCCATTTCGCTTCTCCTTAGTATGCATACCAGCATTATCACATTTGCCTACCACAGTCTCTTTTGCTTTGAATGTATCATATATTGCAAGCAACGGCTTTATCATATGTAAAACCCACAGTGGTACACAAAAGCACAACATCCCCAATTTCCTCTTTGCAGGAAATTGAGAATTCGTCAAGATTTCCATCACATGGGTACGCAGTTCCTTTTGCCCCTGCTGGAATGCTTCCTTAAAATCAGTACTTCCAGTAAGAAGGATGTCTTTCAGCACAGCAAGCACCTCTGCCTCATACGCTTCTTGCACGACGCTTCGCGTTTCACCGTCAAGGTCAAGGGAATCATCCCGGATCCGTCTCATCGCTTCAAGATATGTCCCATTCTCTTTCTTCAGCCCCACATGGGTAGCGCTATCACGTCGTTCCCAATAATGATAGGAAAACTGCGGAGCATAAGAAATCAGCGCCGCCCGTCTGAATGCCTGCCACACCAACCAGGTATCTTCACGAAGTTTCAAATCCTCATCCAGATACAGGCCGTTTAAGACAGATCGCTTGAAGAGTTTATCACAAAGATGTCCTCTAAACAATGCATAACCACGCATTGACACAGTGATCATCTGCCTGAGTGCCGCGCCTCTGACAAATGTCTGTATCCGTCCCTCGCGCAGATCAAATCGGCTTCCTTTATCATTTTCAATAATGTATCCACCTATATGAATATCTGAATGCATTTTCAGCACATGATTCAGCATCGCTTCATACATATCCTCATCCACCCAATCATCTGAGTCGACAAAGCCTATATAATCACCACTCGCTCGACGAAGCCCCAGATTTCTCGCATGACTGACCCCTCCATTGGGCGAATGGATAACGACTATACGCGCATCTTTCTCAGCCCATCTATCGCAAAGCTCTCCGCTTCCATCGGTCGCCCCATCATCAATGAGAATAATCTCGATCGCTTTATGTGTCTGATTCACAAGAGATGTGAGGCAGCGGCTCAAATATGGCTTCACGTTATAGACCGGAACAATTATACTGATCAAAGTATCCCTCTGCTCTTTTCGCATCTATTTTACCTCTTCAGACCTTCCGACGTGTCAAGTTTCTTATTTTTCTAAGCAGCCGGTAGCAGTCATAGCTCGGGAAATCCTCCCCAAAGCATCTGGTCAAAAATCCTACTTTCCACCAGCTGTCCCTAAAGTCCAGCAAAAGTGCCTTGGGATGTGAAACATAGTAGCTATTCCCTTTTGTCTTGGCTACATAGGATACGATGCCGTCTTCAAAATGCAAATCACCAAAGCCTGCTGCCATACGTTCAGAAGGGAAACACCCCAGTCTTTCCAAATTGGTAAAGGCAAAAGAAGGATCACTGTCAAAGGTAAAGCGCTGCTTCGCCCTTTCCATATCCTCTATAAAAGCCATCGCTCCTTCCTGGCAGGCGCGTATAGATTCGTAGTCTGACTTATAATTCTCATATTCCCAGCCAGAGAAGAACGGCGCAATTTTCCCCTCAATTTCCTGGTACTTTTTCGTACTGCCATGATCTGCAGTAAACATCATTTCCATGATCGAGTTAAACGTGCTTTCTTTCTTATCAAGGTCTTCCCGTTTCCCAGGCTCAAACAAGTACCCTTTCGCATTCGCGTCACGGGTAATTGATGTGGTCGCTCGCAGCCCAAGGTAGTAACCATGAATGATCACAGGGATCTTCGCAGCAGCCGCCACTTTCAGCAGTGCACGCTGCATATTCCCGAACCAGCCGATGTCAATAATGGCGACATTCCCAGAAAAATGAATCTGATTCAGATATTTTACAAGCAGATCGTACGCCTGCCTGCTGCTTTTAATCATTTGCTCCTTTAAGAAATTTTCAAAAAGAGCAATGAATCGTGCATCCTTCCAAAGTGTTTCCAGAACATAGAGGGAATTTAGCTCAAAGCCGGCATCCCGTACTTGTTCTTCAACAGCTACAGACTCCAAGCCCATATTCTTTACAATCGTTTTAAAATATTCTCTCCGATTCCACGCAAAGCACTTGCTGAGTGCACTGATAGTTGGATTCATCCACAAAGTCGGAATGATCAGGGCTTTCCGCGAGGCATACATATACGTATTCTCGATGGGATTTCTCAGTTTCTGATATGCTTTTTGCATCAACTGCCCATCCCGAGCCAAGAAGAACGCATGCTGTATTCCATCTTTCTGAAACTCCTCGTGTAGCCAGTTCGCATAACCATAAAGGAGCGGACCTTCTGCTTCATACCCAACCTGCGAAAAGAAATCCATAGCGGAAAAAAGCCGCAACGCATCCCACTCATGCTGAGCCGCATGAGTATTAACAAAAGCGCATAACGCAGCATATGCGGGAGAAGTTTGTCTTTTTCTTTTGTCAATGATGAGGTTAATGCACTCATTCTTTGCTATATGATGAGCAGCTATCCCCAATGCTTTTGGCATCAGGTAATCGCTTCTTTTATTATCCCCGATATGAAGCATGTCCGATGGCTTGATTTGGAGCTGTTTCAGCACAGAAGTAAATAAACCACCCTTCGCCTTCGTAACCATATATGAAGAAGAAACAAAAAGTGCCTCATAGTGAATGCCCACCTTATCTAATATGTCAGCGATCACACGTTCTGGAAGGTACATATCTGAAATGATGACAACCTTTTTCTTGTGCTTCACGCAATAGTCATAAACCGGCTTGATCAATGGATTAAGCTGGCACAGCTCATATTCATACTCCAGCTCCCAGCTCTTCAGCTGTTCAACCTTATCAGAAGAAATCTCCAGCGAAAGACAACTATAAATCTCATCTAGGGTAACCTCTTCGCGCCCCTTTCTACGTGCCGTGGCCTCCGCCTGTATACGTGCTTTGGCAAAATGGGTATCCTGCTGAAACTCCTTGTCTGCTTTTGTTTCTACTTCATAAAATACATCGATAGGTTTCGCGCAATCTCTTTTGATCAAGGTATCAAATACGTCAAAAGAAATATACGTATGCCTGTCTATTTCTTTATACAAATCTGTCCCCTGCCAAGCTGCTTTGTTTTTAAAAAACATACCTTACCTCATCTATGAAATGCGCCTGCATGAAAATACGTTTAAAATCGATCGGTATCATCATACCTGTTCCTTTACCTTCACATGCCAGTTTCATTCTTCAAACCGTCCCTGCAGCTTACTAGAAATTCCTTCAACCGACCGAGATGCCAGTTCCTCACCTTGCTCCCCGTATCTTCCTCATCCGCTATCCCATCCGCGATCGCCATGATGACGGGAAGATCCGCCCGATAGAAATCGCCGGCATTACTGATCCGATACACATACGCGATCCCACTTCGAAAGTAAGAAATCTCCGCCGGACTCACCATTGGATTTCTTCCCATATCAGCTTCAACCTCTGCCCGTCAAACCGCCCCCTCTGAATCATGCTTCTGCCAGATCAAGGTGGCTCAAAAAAACACAGCCATGCAGCTCACTTTTAAAGAGACTTCGAGTACTATATAAACTGCCTGCGATGAAATCTATATATGATTTCATCAGCCAACTTCTTAAAATAAGCTGGGACCAGGGGAACTGCCGACTTTATTATATTGATACGCTCACGCTATAAATGTTGCCAATAATATACTTGCAAGAATTGCTCCGTAAAATTTGATGATTGAATTAGAGAAAAGCGCGCTGCTAAATTGGTAAATTCCCTCTCTATATCTGTTTATCTGCATAAGATATAATGGTACATTCCCTAACACGACATCTTTATACAGGCCCCGAAACTTCCTTTCTTGTTGCAAATAGTAGGAATCCAGTGTCCAAAAAAGTATTGTCGGAACTACGGAAATTAAAATGTACATGTAGTTTTTGCTATTAACTGCTAAAGCAGCCAAAGCAACAATAATTGACACTGTCCAGGTCTTAACCTGAAATGAGTTTGCGTTCATTCTGGTAATTACATTTTGAATAAATTGTAAGTGCAGTCTTTGATCCTCATTCATTTCCCCACCTTGTCTTCTCTTTTAATAAGACCTTTTCTCATTGACGGAAACAGTTTTACATAAATTAAAATCATCTATATTTTTGCGATTTTCTATTGCTTTGTCGATATATTTTTTCGGATTGGCAATAAAATCTTTCCAAGTTGCATATACAATGTAGCCTGAATTATATCCTCTATAATGATAAGATTTACAAGAGTTACAATAATATTTATCAGGTTTTTTATTATTAAAGAAGTTTTTACCTATAATGGAAAAACAGAATTCAGCATTAAAATGTAATGTATTTACTCCGCAAGTTTTTTTCTCTACACAGTAAGAGTAATCATCATTTCGATCTGGCAATACAATTGCCAATAATGCATTTGCTGTGCTGGTTCGCCCATTCCTTGATGCTTCTTTAAGTGAATATGATACCTCCCAAGGAATCCATTGCTCACTTTCTGGTTTCAAAGCATCCCTCATTCCAGGTGAAATCAGAATAATCGTAACTGAGCTATCATAAATCTTATCTTTTAATTTTGAACGTATTGTTTCATCCTTAAATCTACTCAGATCCTCTCCCTCCGGCTCCCACTTTTCGATCGCCACGTCAGACAATTTAAAACTCAACGCATTTAAATAATCACGCGGTGTTATTTTTTTAGAAGCATTCCCTCTGTCTGGATTTTTTCTTAACCCACTATCCTGAAATACTTGGGTATCAGCATATTTATAGGAAACAAAAATCTTGTAAGACATTTGAGTCCCTCACTCCTTCCTAAAATGCCCATAGGTGTCCAAAGACTAAAATTTTAACCTGAACGACATTTTCAATCCTGTAACGCCCCCAAAGAGTGCCAGCGCCGCGAGGCGATTCTTTTTCCTTGCTCTGCCATCAAGCAATACCGAAAGCCGCTCACGCTTCAACGTATCTACGATACGCTGATACTGCTGCGGATGCTTATCTTTCAGCTCAGAGGGCTGCAGAATGAGGCGACAGTAGTTACTGAACCGTTTATGCTTTGCAGCCTGCTCGATAAATGCTCCTTTCCCCCTGAATGCTTCGACCAACTGGTCCGATGCCTCGAGCAAGTCATGGATGAAGGCCTCGTTCCGCAGCCCCATGATACTCCCCTTCCTCTGGAAGTAGTAATAAAGCGGGACTCGAATGAAAGCCACGGTCTCCGCCGCCAGATAAAACTTGTAAGTGGTATAGAGATCTTCGAAGAGTTTCCCCTTTGGAAATGGATATTTTCGGGCTAAAGATGCTGAAAGAAGGATCCCCCAAGCAGAAACATCATGAAATCCCTGATAAAGAGTCTCTGCCAACCCATCCTTCGCGTTCACGCATGTCACAGATATACGTGAAGTATCTAAATTCTCTATCCCGTTTCCATCATATACTTCTGTAAATCCGCATACAGAAAAATCAGCGCCCTGCCTGATCCCCTGCATCAGCATTTCCAGATAGGCCGGATGCACATAGTCATCGCTGTCGACAAAAGTGACATACTCTCCTTTGGCAATGGTCACGCCGGCATTGCGCGCGTCAGAAAGTCCGCCATTCTCTTTATGCAATGCATGAATATTCGAGTATTTTTTCGCATACGCATCACACATAGCCGGACAAGTATCGGGTGATCCATCATCTACGAGGATAATTTCAAAGTCTTTGTACGTCTGTGACAGCAGGCTCTCCACACAGCGCGGAAGATACGCTTCCACTTTGTATACAGGAACAATCACGCTGATTTTAGGAGTCATTTCTTATCCTTTCCTTCATAATCCTAATTTTAGTATTTTACATAGTCTGGTCTATTAAAATAGCAGTTATACTTACGAAATAGATACAACAACCCTTTAATATGTTCCCAGTTATGCCTGCTAAATAATTTTTTTCTTGATAAACGCTGCCAAGCATGAACAATCAAAGCATCTTGATCGTAGCATACCCTGTACCCTCTTTTCCAAGCTCGTAAGCAGTATTCTACATCTTCTGGCGCATAAAATATATTCTCGTCTAATAAGCCTATTTTCTCAATAAGTATAGCAGGCATCATCCAGCAAGCACTCATCAAATAGCCTACGTCTGTAATCTCGTGTTCTTTAGGAATCATTTCCATTTGTTCCCCTTTATGTCGTAGAGTGACAAAAGGCATGACCTTAAATAACTTGATCTTAAGCGTAGGAATTCCACGTCCAGAATTCTGAATCTGCCCATCAAGTCCTTTCATCGCCGGCCCCACAATGCCTATTTTCGAATCGCTCTCTAATGTTTGCACTAAACAAGCCATCGCTTTTTCGTTAATTACAGTATCAGAATCAAGGATACATAAGTATTGAGAATTATTATATGCTTTTCTTATCCCCAGATTTCTACTCACCGTGGTTCCTTTATTAGTGGATAAAGAAATCACTTCTAATTCAGCTCTATGAACCTTCGCTTGCCAGTTTTTCAATAGTCTCTGTGTTTCATCTGTCGAACCATTGTCAATAACATAAATCTTTACTTTAAACTGACGAATTTCATCGATAGACGTTAAACATTGATTGATATAGTTTGCTGAATTCCAAGTCAGTATAATAAATGATATATCGTACTTTGACTGCACCATTTTCCTCCACTCAACAAGATTTGTAAAACAGCCTTGAAATTATAAGCTAAAATGTAGCACCTCTTGGGGTACACATTTGCAAGCAAACTTAAGTCTGATTTATTCCATTCAAAATTTCTATAATAAGAAGATTTGAAGACTTCATACCTTTAGACTTTAAGATTTTAGAAAACAATCAATCTGACTAGGAAACGCAAGATAGCACGCCTTCATCAATCAAACTATCTACGAATCTGATATCTGGAATCCATGCCGTCTAACGTCTTCAAGTCTAAAAGTCTTATAGTCTCAAAGCCCTCAATACGCCCCTTTATGGTTCAGGACAACTGCAATAGTGCGCCAGAGGAGCACGAGATCCAGCCAGACGCTCCAGTTATGGACGTACCAGCTGTCCATCTGGACTCTTTCGGGATAGTCTATATCGCTTCTGCCGCTGGTCTGCCACATGCCGGTGATGCCGGGGAGGACGGAGTAGTACTCCTTGATATATTTCCCATACCGCGGGACTTCTTTCTGAATGATGGGGCGGGGTCCGACGAGGCTCATTTCGCCTTTGAGGACGTTCAGGAGCTGGGGCAGCTCATCGAGGCTGGTCTTTCTAAGGAAGGCGCCGCTCTTTGTGATGCGGGGATCGTTCTTCAGCTTGAATTCTCTATCCCATTCTTCTTTTGCCGCCGGATCGGTCGCGAGGAGATGGTCTAAGACCTCTTGGGAATTCGTACACATGGAGCGGAATTTGTAGCAGTTGAATTCTTTCCCGTCTTTGCCGACACGGCGATGCTTGAAGATGACCGGTCCCGGAGAGTCGTGATAGACCCATGCTGCGATGAGGAGAAGAATCGGCGAGATCAGAAGGCCGCCGCAGATGGTGGCGGTGAGGTCGAAGAGACGCTTGGCGATCTGGTTCGATGTCCGGGCGAGGTTGTTCCGAATCTGGAGCACCATGATCTTCGCATCGAAGAAGGACTCGGCGGTCACATTCGACATGGGGACGGCGACGAGGTTCGGCACGACGCCTACATTCCTCACGAGGGTCTGTGCCTGATAGATGAGGGAAGAGAGCTGTGTCTGCGGGATGCCGGGGGCGGCGATGATGACATGCTGGACGCCGGTATCACGAATGACGCGCTCCATGTCACCAAATCCGCCAAGGATGGTGCAGGACTTGTCGTAGGGCTCATGGTCTTCAAGGAAGCCGACGATGCGGTAGCGCATGCCGGTATCATTCTGTATCTGGCGTGCCATGACTTCGCCGGTCTTTCCTGCCCCGACGATGAGGATGGGGATCTGGAAGGCTTTCGATCTCTTCATCCCTTTCGCCAGAATGACACGGAAGAGGCAGAGCAGGGCGAAGGAGATCGCGGTATAGAGGATGACGTAGAAACGGGATACGTCCCCTGCCACCTGCGCAAGGAACATCAGGATGATGGAGAAGACGGTGCCGCCAAGGGAAGCCCGGAACAATTTTTTCATCATCTGGTAGATGAGCATGCGCTTCCCATAGAGGCCTTCATAGAGGATAAAAGCCATGTAGACCAGCGGTACCCAGAAATATTGGTAGATGGGGTCGATGTGATAGGTGGTGTGGGTGATCAGGAGGTTTCGAATGGCAAGGGAAAGTATCCCTGCCAGCACGAGGGCGATGTAATCGCCGATGAGGTAAAGAAATGCGGCGCCAGATGCGCAGGAAATGGAATGGTGTTGCTTAGGCTTGTTCATGTGGTGGTTTATCCTTCGTGTTTTTTTGAAGATGGCAGACTTCAGACTTCAGATGTCAGATGTCGGACTTCAGATTTCGGACTTTTGATGTCTGATCTCTGATGTCTGACTTCTGCTCAGGCTTTTCCGCGAATGCTCAGTATTGTCAGCATGCGCCGAATTTCATCCAAAAGCAACATGCACGGGCGAATCTCTTCTGCCGTCATATAGTGCAGTCTCAAACATATCAAAAACTGTGTCTCTAACTCAGTGGCTGAGCCGCGTGCAATAGTCATGAAATGTCTTAGATCTTTATCTGTCCCTCGTCCGGCTCCTTCTGCGATGTTCGAGGCAATGGAGGCGACGGCTCTTCTCATTTGTGAGGAAAGGGCATAAAGTTCTTCTGATGGCAATCGCCAGACTACGTCATATGTCATGTCTATGAGCTGCATAGCCTTTTGCCAGACGATCATACGGCGATAGCTCATGTAGGTGATCCTTTCGAGACTTGAGGGCTGATAAAGTTGGAGACGTTAGACTTTAGGCTTTAGGCTTTAGATGTCAGACGTCAGATGTCAGATATCAGATTTCTAATATCTGACGTCTGACTTCTGACGTCTAACTTCTAGTCTTTTAGTCTCCTAGTCTAAAAAAAGGGTTAGGTTCATTGTTCCCCCCCCCGAAAAATTTTTCGTTTACGAAAATTCAGTAAAGAAGCGCTCGGTTTGTCATTTTCTCTGTGGCATTTTTACGCTCATATATATTATATCATATTTTGTTATAAAGCACAGAAAGAAAGCTGACAGTCTGTAAATATTTGTCGATGAAAGATACCGAGACATCAGACTGCAAATATCAGATTTCAGACGTCTGATTCCTGACGTCTGGCGTCTCTCAGTCTCTTAGTCTCTTAGTCCCTTTGCTTGCTAAAAATCTGATTTCTTTCTATAATAAGTACAGAAAATGGTACAAGAAAGGATGGGATTGACATGATTGCCATGAATTACTCCACGCTCCGCAGCCATATGAAATATGCTTTCGATGCTTGCTGCGATGATATGGAAACGCTTATCGTCACACGCAAGGACAACCGGAATGTGGTCGTACTGTCAGAGGAGTCGTATAACAATCTGATGGAAAACCTGTATGTGCGGGCTTCGAAGAAAAACTACGACAGACTTCTCACCAGTATCGCACAAGCCAAGGCGGGGCAGTGTAAAAAGAGAGACTTGATCGAAGATGAATAAAGCATTCACGGATATTGGCTGGGAAGACTACCTGTACTGGCAGACGGAGGACCGGAAGATGCTGCGTAAAATCAATACGCTTTTGAAAGATATCGAGAGAAATGGTAATGAGGGCATCGGAAAGCCCGAACCGCTGACAGGGGATTTATCTGGTTTCTGGAGCCGCCGGATCAATCAAAAGGACCGGTTAATCTATGCTTTGGAAATGAATCAGATCATCATCATTGCCTGCCGGTATCATTATGATGATACATAAAAAGAGCATGCTGCATTTAGTCGGCATGCTCTTTTTATGTATGTGGGACTTAAAGACTTGGAGCCGTTAGACTTGGAGACGTCAGAGTTCAGATTTCAGACTCCAGACTTCGGACTCCAGATTTCAGACTTCAGATTTCTGATCTCCGCCCTCTGACTTCTGACCTCTGACGTCTAATGTCTCTCCGCCTCTCACCGGAATATCTTGGAAAGCTCATCATCCGTCATATTTCCTATCCAGCTTTCGCCGACGGAGACGGTCATGTCGGCGAGGGATCTTTTCTTTTGGATGATCTCATTGATCTTTTCTTCGAAGGTGTTCTTGGTGATGAAGCGGTGGACGAGGACGTTGTTCTTCTGGCCGATACGGTAGGCGCGGTCTGTCGCCTGAGACTCTACGGCGGGATTCCACCAAAGGTCGTAGTGGATGACATGGGAGGCGGCGGTGAGGTTGAGGCCGGTGCCGGCGGCTTTCAGGGAGAGGATGAAGAATCTCGCCTTCGGGTCTGTCTGGAAGCGGTCCACCATGTCTTTTCTCTCCCGGAGGGAGCAGCCGCCGTGGAGGAACATCGGACGTTCTCCCAGCCTGCTCTCGAGGAGATCTGCCAGCTTGTCGCCCATGCTCTTGAACTGGGTGAAGATCAGGGCCTTTTCACGGCTGGCCTGGATGCTTTCTGCGAGATCGAGGAGACGCTCGGCTTTGCCGGAGAGGGCGGGGTCCCAGTTGTCCTCTTTGGTAAAGAGGGCGGGATGGTTGCAGATCTCCTTCAGGGCGAGGATCATCTGCAGGACGAGGCCCTGGCGCTTGAAGAGGGAGGCTTTGTCTCCCTCCTTCTGCTCGCTGATGACGCGGAGGCTCTCTTCTACGGTCTGGTGATACAGAGCGGCCTGCGCGGGGGTGAGGAAGGTGTACTCGTCCTGCTCGAGCTTATCCGGAAGGTCGCTGATGATGGTCTTGTCTGTCTTGAGGCGGCGCAGGAGCATGGGCGCAGTGATGCTTTTGAAGCGTTCGGCTGCTTTTCTGTCCTGCTCGTACTGGATGGGATTCGCATAGCGTGTCTGGAAGGTCTTTGCACTGCCGAGGTAGCCTTTGTTGGTAAATTCCATGATGGACCAGAATTCTTTGAGGCTGTTCTCGACGGGGGTGCCGGAGATGGCGATGCGGATGGGTGCTTTCATGCTGCGGACGGCCCGGCTCTGGGCGGTGTCGGGGTTCTTGATGTTCTGCGCTTCGTCGATGATGAAGACTTCCCATTTCTTCTTTTTGAGAAGCTCCTGGTCGCTTCGAAGGAGTCCATAGGTGGTAAGAAGGATGTCCCCATGGAAATCAGCGAGGTCGCGCTTGGCGCCATAGTAGAGGAAAACGGTGAGGAGAGGTGCGAAGCGGGCGATCTCTTCCTGCCAGTTGGAGAGAAGGCTCGTCGGCACGACAATGAGCGCTTTCTTCTTGGCAAGGCGTCCCTCTTCGCGGAGCTTTTCGAGGAAGGTGATGACCTGAAGGGTCTTCCCAAGGCCCATATCATCAGCTAGGATGCTGCCGAAGCCGAGGCGGCTGTTGTTGTAAAGCCACGCATAGCCGCGCTTCTGGTAGGGGCGAAGTGTCGCACATACATTTTCCGGCAGCGCGACGGGCTCGCCCTCTTTCATGGAGGAGAGCAGTCGCTTCACCTCACTCGTCATGGTGATCTTTGCGCCTTCATAGCTGCCTTCGAGGGCGATGCGGAGGAGCTCTTCTCTCTTAAGGGAGAGAGGATGCTGCCACATTTTTTCGAGCTTTTTCAGATCTGCCTCGGTCACGTAGAGGTATTGTCCCTTGAATGCGATGAGAGAGCCTGCTTTGACGGATAGTTTTTCAAAATCTTCCGGGGAGATCCGCTCGTCCCCTAGGGCGATCTGCCAGTCGAAGTCGAGCATGTCTTCCAAAGAGAGGAGAGACGGTGCATGCGCCGCTCCCTCTTCTTTCTTTTTGAGGCGGAGTGTCTTCTTCGGCCGGATGAGGTGCTGCAAGGACTTCGGCAGGATGACGCGCGCGCCCAGAAGACGCATGGCCGGGATGGCTTCCAAAAGGAAGGGGGCAAAGGTTTCCGCCGTGAAGGAGATCGGTGTCCTTCCTTCGCTGTCCATGTAGTCTTCCATGCCGGTCACGAGGGAAGAAAGCAGGTCCATATCCTTTAAGATCTGGTAGCGGCAGGCATCATAATCTTTCTTTGTAAAAACGTCCGCGAGCGGCAGCGCATTTCCTTCACTGTCCTCACTGTCTACGACGGAGAGGTTCAGACGGAAGGCTTTTGCTTTCGGATCATCTGACACGAGAAGCACGGGCTGCCAGCGGGCGGCGCTCAGGTGGAAATAGGACAGCCACGATGCGATGCCATCAGCCTCGGGGTGCGACCTTCCTTCCCGCGCCATCAGGGGCTCCCCCATGAAAAAAAGATCATAGATGGGATCGTCTGCGAAATTTTTCTTCGCCATGTTTTGCATCAAGTGCGTGAGGAAAAGTGAAAGTGCCGCCTCGGCAGGGCTTCTGGCAAAGCATCTCTTCTCTCTGTATCGCGCGATTTCTACCATGGAAGGGGTCACCCATTTCGAGAGGATCCCCATGGCTTCCGCCATGCCCGTGTCCTGCTCGGTCGGCATCCAGCGGATGGCGAGGGCATTCTCATCCACACGCACCAGCTCGGGGATGGCATTCCCCGTCCGGAGAAGGTGTATAGCAAGCAGCACCACCTCGCGGAAGGCACGCACGGTGTAAGAGCTGTCCGCCGCTTCCTCTTCCGTCATATCGAGAAGAGCAGCGAGGAAACGGCTCATCGGCCACCAGTCGCCGCGATCTGTATAGAGCTTCCCCTCGGAGAGCCCTTCGATCACGAGATGCACGGAAGAAACGGAGGCGAGCTCCAGGCTGTCTTTCCCGCCGCCCACGACGTAAACGGCTGATGAATCAAAGAGCGCTTTCTCTGCGGTCTTTCTGACGCCCGTCATGGTCTTTTCATAGACGCGGCCAAAGCTGCCGCGCCCGTAGAAAGCAGGCGAAGCGGGAAGCACACGCATCCATAAGGAAAAGAGGCTTTTGATCTTCGTGAAATCTGGAATTTCCACCGTTTCCTCTGCCATGGGAAGTGCCATATCCTTGACCGGTTCCCCTTTCACAAGGTCATCCCAGCGCGGGATCTTGGCAGACATCTCATTTGTGATTGTCACATGCCGCTTCTTTAGCTCGCTCACAAGCGACACGCCATGCAGGGAAAAGACTTGGAAAGGATCATTGTCGATGGCACGGCTCACCTCATAGATGACGGCCGCGATGTGCTTGCAGAGGTGCGCCCAGTCGGGACAGCTGCAATGCATCTCGATGTCATTCATCGAAGAAGGAAATAGGGAAAGCCCTGCCTTTTCCGCAAGCTCCATGACAGCAGGTGACAGCTCCCGATGCAGGAGCTTCGTCACGATCGAAGGATGGCGCGATACATCATCCAGAAAGGCCTGGACTTTGTTTTCCGGAAAAGGAGGGAGCGTCAGCGTGACATGGTAGGGCGTGCGCCGTGTCCCCTGCACCTTCGCAGTCAGCGTCTCCCCCTCCCAGCGCATGGAAATGACCGCGCCGCCTCGCGCATACACCCGCCCGCGCGGCAGACGGTTCGCATGGTCTGCCTCCTCGAGCGCTTTCAGCCACTCGCTTCCCCACCAGGTATTGCCATATTGCAGTTTCATCGTCTTTCCCTCGCTTCTGTACGTTTTTCTTTATTATATGAGATAGTCGCGATGCAGGCAATCGGTTGTGACGGATTCCGTGGGAAGGAGAGATGGTACGGCACATCAAATAAGAAACGCTTAGAGAATGTAAACAGGGATGAGCGGCTAGTGACTGGTGACTAGGAGACTAGGAGACTAGGAGACATCAGACTCCTGTATCGTCATTTCGAGCAAAGTGAGAAATCTTTGTCATTCGCGGTCAGAAGCTCACGCTTTCCATACATGTGCCGCGCACTTCTCCGTTTTCCTCATCTGTCTTTCATACCGCCAGTGCCCTATCCGCCCCTTCGGGGCACCTTCCCCTCGAGGGGAAGGCTTTATGTCGGGGACAGCGGCACTCTCGTAAATGGCGTACTTGAGACGATCTCCCTCTCTCTTTCATACCGCTAGTACCCTATCCGCCCCCCTTCGTGGCACCTTCCCCCTTGGGGGAAGGCTTTGTTTGGCGGAGACAGCGGCACTCTCACAAATGCAGCGCTTGCATTCTGCGCAAACAAAAACCGCTCTGCAAGGACGGGCTTTGCAGAGCGGTTTCTGATTCTATTATTCCACGGTCACGGATTTTGCGAGATTTCTCGGCTTATCCACATCATTTCCTCTCTTGATAGAGGTGTAGTAAGCGAGGAGCTGCATCGGGATGACGGCGAGGATCGGTGCGATGAAGGGATCGACTCTCGGGATACGGACGGTCTCGGTCGTGTACTTCGCGATCTCTGTGTCATCGACGAAGCCGATGCCGAGGACTTCGGCGCCGCGGGCGCGGACTTCCTGGATATTGCTGTACATCTTTGCACTGACATCGTCCTGTGTCGCTACGGCGATGACAGGGGTCTCCGGCGAGATGAGGGCGAGGGTGCCATGCTTCAGTTCACCGGCCGCGTAGGACTCCGCATGGATGTAGGAGACTTCTTTCAGCTTCAGTGCGCCTTCCATGGCGATCGCATAGTCGATGGAGCGGCCAAGGTAGAAAATATCATTCGCCTTGATGAGCTTTTCAGCGACGTCTGCCATGTGTTCTTTTTCATCAAGCACGGTGTCGATCTGATCCGGCAGATCTCTCAGTGCGGTGGTGATCTTCTGGATGAGTGCGGGCTTCAGTGTACCTTTCAGCTGGCCCATGTAGAGGGCAAGGAGCAGGAGTGCCACGAGCTGGGTGGTATAGGCTTTCGTAGAAGCGACGGCGATCTCCGGACCTGCCAGGGTATAGACGACATTGTCAGCTTCACGCGCGATGGAGGAGCCGATGGAATTCGTCACGGCGAGGCTCTTCGCGCCGAGACGTTTCGCTTCTTTGAGCGCCGCCAGGGTGTCGATGGTCTCGCCGGACTGGCTGACTACGATGCAGAGGGTCTTATCGGTCGTGAGCGGACGGCTGTATCTATATTCGGAAGCAATCTCTACAGATACAGGGATCTTCACGAAGCGTTCGATGTAGTGCTTCGCAACGAGGCCGGCATGGTACGCCGTGCCGCAGGCGGTGATCAGGATGTGATCGATGCCGGAGAGACATTCTTTCGTCCAGCCGAGATCGTCGAAATTGACAGAGCCGTCTTTATTGAGATGGATCTGTACGGTATCGTGGACAGCCTTGGGCTGTTCATAGATCTCCTTCAGCATGAAATGCGGGTAGCCGCCTTTTTCAGCAGCTTCTGCACTCCACTTGACTTCCTGGATCTCCTTTTGGATCGGTTTGCCTTCGGCATCGAAGAGGGAAACGCAATCCTTCTTCACGATGGCCAGCTCGCAGTCGTCCAGGATATAGATCTTTCTGGTATGGTTGATAACGGCCGGGATGTCGGAGGCGATGAAATTCTCGCCATCGCCAAGACCGATGATGAGCGGATTGTCCTTCTTCGTGCAGATGATGGTGTCCGGTACTGCCTGATCCATGATGACGAGGCTGTAGGAGCCTTCGATCACGGAAAGGACCTTGCGGACGGTGGAAAAGAAGTCTCCGTCATCCATCTTTTCGAGAAGGTGTGCCACGACTTCGGTGTCAGTATCCGACTTGAAGACATGGCCTTCGTCGATCAGCTGCTTCTTGAGCGTCATGTAGTTTTCGATGATGCCATTGTGTACGATGACGAAATGATTATGGCAGTCGCCATGCGGATGGGCATTCCGATCCGATGGCTGTCCGTGCGTCGCCCAGCGGGTATGCCCGATGCCGATGTGTCCGGTGAGCGGATGCTCCTTCAATGCGGCTTCCAGATTTGCCAGACGACCTTTTTTCTTTTCGATAGAGATCGTACCTTTGTCATAGATGGCGATGCCAGCCGAATCATAGCCGCGATATTCGAGGCGTCTCAGCCCATCGATCAAAAAACGGGACGCTTCGCCGCTGCCCACATAACCTACAATACCACACATACGGTATTCCTCCTTGCGTATTTCTTTGGAATGCTCTGCCGCTCCGGGCCGCCCCTTTCCATCAGGGCTGTCTTTGAAAGAAGGCTGTACGCCTTGCTTTCTCTGCTCATGGGCCAGAGGATCTTATTCTTATTATTAGTAAGAGAAATGCGATTCGATCGCAGAATCAGATATTATAGAAATGCGGACATCGCCCGCAGATATTCATACAGAGTTTATTATATCACATGTCATAGAAATATGATATTTCCCGGTGGCACACAGAAAAAGGAGCTGTAACTTACGTTAAGCTCCTTCGCTACGTTTTTCACATTATAGCATAGCTTGGAAGAGAAGGAAAGGCATCAGACTTGGAGGCTTTAGATTTCAGACTTCTGTCCTCCGATGTCATTTCTCATTTAGATCGATCCCAATACCGATCCGAGCTCCTGCATCTCTTCCATTTCCGAAAGACCTGCCACGGCGGCGAAGACGCCGATCATAGCAAGAAGCAGCAGGAAAAGAAGGAGCATCACATAGGGCGCGATGGCGATCAGGACAGATTTCCCGGTGGAGAAGAAATAGTTCTCGCGGATCGCAAGGATATCAAGAACGAAGGTCCACACGCAGATCGCAAAGGAACCGATGCCGGAGAGGAAGGAAAGTCCGATGCTTTCTGCCAGTGTGAAGAAGACGGAGAAGGCAAGCGGCAGCGATGCCGCCATGAATCCGGCGGTGATGCCCTTCGCACTCCCTTGTCCGCCGAGAAGTCCGGAGAGGTAGTCGGTCACGGCGCTGTGGACAAGGAGGGAAAGCCCCAGAAAGAGAAGCACGGCCAGAAACTCGACAAGAAGCCCCGGTCCTTCTGAGAAGGCGGATACCGCCGTCAAGAAAAGTGTAAAGAGCCATAGGATCCCCGCTTCACGAAGGCGTTCGCCGCGGGTGATGTCATAGAGCGCCGCCCGCGGTGTCACGATCAGCGAGTAGACAAGATCAAGAAAGGTATTCATGGAGTTGCTCCTTTGGAATGAATGTATGATGTAGGGAAGTCTTGGAGAGTCAGATACATCAGACTTGGAGACGTTAGACTTCAGACTTTAGATTTCTGACCTCTGACTTCTGACTTCTGATATTCCTTAGTCTCTAGTCTCCTAGTCTAATACTCCTCACTTTATCGTGGGATTTTCTCCTTCTACCAATGCCTTTTTCATGCTCCCTGCCATGGATTCTCCCATGACATTCGAGAGCCGGGCGGCTTCGCTTCGAAGGAGGGAGCGGAGTGTCACTGCGCTATTCGTATACGAGCGGGTCTCTATATGATCCACATCGAGCCCGCCGCTCGAGGCAGCGTAGTTCAGCGCATCATAATAATTGCCCATGGCATCGACAAGGCCGAGATCCTGTGCCTGGCGGCCGGTCAGGATGCGCCCATCGGCGATGCTCTTTACTTTCTCTTCTTCCATATGGCGTCCATCCGCCACTGTCTGGACGAACTGGTGGTAAATGTCATCGACCATGGCCTGCAGCATCTCTCTCTCTTCGCCTGTCATCGGGCGGTACATGGAGAGGATATCCTTGTGCGCGCCGCTCTTGATCTTATCATTCTTGACGCCGACCTTATCCATCAGGTCTTCGATATTGGTATAGTCCATATAGACGCCGATGCTGCCCGTCATGGTGGCCGGAGAGGCGAAAATGTAATTTCCCTTGCTCGCCAGCCAGTAGCCTGCCGAGGCGCACATATCGCCCATGGAGATCACGATGGGCTTCTTGCTGCTGCGGATCTTATCCATTTCTTCTGCGATCTCCTGGGTCGCTCCTGTCGAGCCGCCCGGGCTGTTGATGCGGATCAGGATGGCTTTTGCCTGCGGATCCTTTCTGGCTTCCTGAAGCTCTCGCATGATCTCCTCGGAGGAGGAGCCGGAAGAGCCGCTCAGCATCGAGTCTGTCTCCGGCCCGCCGTAGATCGCGCCGTCGATGCGCACGACGGCCACATAGCCCTCTCCCCGCTTTTCTTTTTCTGCTTTCCAAAGAGATGTGCTGCCCACCGAGAGCGCCGCCGCAAGGAGCAGGACTGCGAGAAGCAGGATCCATTTTCTTTTCGTCTGTATCGTCATTAGAAGTCATCCTTTCATATGTATTGGCTGATAGTTTCATTATAGCACAGAAGAGAAGGGGTTCAGCAACCAAGAATGGGAGCCTTTATTGACTTGTGACTTCCATGCTGCTTTCGGGCATCACTCTCTAAAAAAATCGGCGCTCGCCTGCTGCCGTCAATCGACTGCTTGAAACGAATATCCCCACTCTCTTTCATGCCGCTAGTACCCTATCCGGCTCGCTTTGCTTGCCACCTTCCCCACGCGGGAAAGGCTATTCATATCAAGCGGTGAAGCCACCACCACAAGTTTGAAAGCAGGGATGCGGGATTAGTAGCCGCAAGTAACTGGTAGCTAGGAATTGGTGGCTAGGGATTAGGAGTCTCAAGTGACTGGTGACTAGTGACTGGCACGCCATCTCATGGCATCGCCATTATTTATACTTCGCGGCGCTTCCATATTTTTATGCGCCGCACCACCATTTCGCATTTCTCATTTCTAATTTCTCATTCAAGAGAAACTTTCATCCCCAAGCAAGGGGCAGCACGCCCCGTAGTCTGCCCCTGAACCCCAAAAGAAAAACGCACCGCGAAATCATTCGCAGTGCGTTCTTTATAGTATGCATTGACCTATTACGGCAAACCGTCGCTCATGAGATGCGCATAGTGCTGCTGGATCTTACGGGTGACAGGGCCGACTTCTCCATTGCCGATCGGCTTTCCGTCGATGGAGAGGACTGGGATGATGCCGTCCTGAGAATTCGTGAGGAAGACTTCTTCCGCATTCATCATATCTTCGAGGCGGACCGGATCTGTCGCATCATCGATGGAGGTGACACCAGCAGTCGGAGCGACGCGGGACAGGACGAGGGAGCGGGTGATGCCGCGGGTCATGAATTCATTCGTGCCCGGGGTCCAGATGACGCCCGCCTTGACGATAAGGACATTCGAGTGGGTGGCTTCGGTCAGAAGGCCGTCTCGGATGAAGATGCCGTCGTAGCAGCCCTGCTTCAGGGCTTCCTGACGCGCGAGAAGGTTATCCACCTGAGAGAGGGAAAGAATGTCGCAGTGGTGTCCGCGATCATCTTTCATCGTGATGCACTTCACGCCATCCTGCACTTTGGCAATGGCATCCAGACTGATCGGTTTGGCGTAGACCAGGACATTCGGACGCAGCTGATTTCTGGCAGGGATCAGGAAATCATGATCGCCCTGTCCACGGGTGATGATGATCTTCACATAGCCTTCTTCGATGCCGCTTTCTTCGACGACGGTTTCCACGATCTCGGTGAATTCGTCCGGCGCTGTCACGGGACGAATGCCCAAAAGACGCATGGAGCGGTACAGACGGTCGGTGTGATAGGAAAGAGCAAACGGATGGCCTTTGTAGACGCGAATCCATTCATAGCATCCGTCACCAAACTGGAGTCCTCTGTCATCTGCCGCGATGATCTGGGAGAAATCATAATAGAAATTGTGATTGTAGTATATGGTAGTTTTTCTTTCTGCCATACGTCTCACCTCCGTAACAAATTGTTATTATTGTGGCTTATGAGGGATATTACCACTGGGGCGTTCTGCCTCTTGATTGCCTGCGAAAGAGGTTCAGCAGGTTCTATAGGTTCAAAGGGGGTGGTGCAGCACATTTCGTCATCCTGAGCGGAGAAAAACGTCGTATGTTAGAAAATGGATGATCTGAAACAGGAGAACTGAGTCGAAGGATCTAAGTGCCGCAGAGTATGGATGTGGCGATGCCCGAAGGTTTCTTAAAAAGCAGGTTTCCCGTTTGAGCTTTTCTGACAGGATTCGTTTGACCGCGAACAACAAAGATTTCTCGCTTCGCTCGAAATGACGATACGAGAAAAGATTTTTCTAATCCAGTCACCCGTCACTAGTCACTAGTCACTCGAGACTCCCAGTCCCCAATTCCTGACCATTCATCCCTCACTTGCTTTTCAGTGCTTTGATCTTTTCGATGAGGAGCGGGAGAAAATCCTTCAGATCCGCTTCGACAGCGTAGTCTGCCATTTCCATGATCGGCGCCTTCGGGTCCTTATTGACCGCGATGACGATGTCCGCATTGACTGCGCACATGTGCTGCATCGCGCCCGAGATGCCGAGTGCGAAATAGATCTTCGGCGCGACGCCCTTGCCGGTCTGGCCGATCTGGTGGCTATGCGGCTCCCAGCCGAGCTCTGCGATCGGACGGCTGCAGCCGACAGCTGCCCCCAGAAGATCAGCGAGTTCATGGAGCTTCGCCCATTCTTCCTCCGTACGGATGCCGCGGCCGCCTGCGATGACGACCTTCGCATTTTCGACCGGATGGCTGTCCTTCTCACCGGCGATGATCTCCTTCAGCACAGTGCCGAGATCCTTCTCTTCAAGGGAAACGGAGAGGGAGATGACCTCGCCCGTGCGGGAAGCATCGGCTTGCGGGTACTTGAAGATGCCCGGGCGGACCGTGCCGACCTGAGGACGATAGTCCGGAGACACGATATCTGCCATGATATTCCCATCCATCGCCGGACGCGACCAGATGACCAGCCCCTTCTCGGTATCTGCCGAAAGCTCCGTCACATCCGCTGTGACGCCGCAGACGAGCTCTGCCGCCAGACGCGGGGCGAGATCGCGGCCGAATGGCGTCGCACCAAAGATGATGGTATCCGGCTTCTTCTCCAAGAGGAACGGCGCCAGTGCTTTCTGGTACGCTTTCCCATCATAGTGGGCAAGGAGCGGATGATCGATCACATAGACCTTATCTGCGCCGAGGGAGATCAGCGAGGATGCCGGATCCTTGAGATCGGCACCGATGAGGACGACTGCGACCTCTTCCCCCAACTGGTCAGCCAGTACGCGGGCTTCGCCGGTCAGTTCACCGGTGACCTTCTGGATCTTGCCATTCGCAAGCGCTCCGATGACATAAATACCTTTGTGTTCAGAAAAATCCATTTCGCCCCTCCTTAGATGACCTTCAGTTTCTGCATAGCCGAGAGGAAGAGATCTGCCGCTTCTTCCGTCGTCTTTCCTTCGATGCGGAGATTTTCTTTTTTCGGCGGCACGACCGGACGGACCTGACGGACCTGCGTCGGAGAGCCCTTCATGCCGATGCGCGCCGGATCGACCGGCAGATCGGCTGCCGTGAGATTTCCGATCTCCACTTCATCCTTCTTGAGGAGACCCTTGATGCTCGGATATCTCGCATGGTTCAGCGCTTCTGTCGCAGTGACGACCGCCGGAAGAGCAAGCTCCAGCACCTCGATATTCCCACCGATCTGGCGCTTCACGGTGAGGAAGCCTTCCTTCTCATAAGAAATGCCTACGGCTGCACTCACATCCGCGATGCCGAGCGTCGCAGCGATCTCCGGGCCGATCTGCGCCGTATTGCTGTCGATGGACTCCTGCCCGCAGAAAATGAGATCGAATGTTCCCAGTTTCTCGATCGCCTTAGCCAGCGTGTAGCTCGTCGCAAGAGTATCCGCACCGCCAAATGCGCGGTCCGTCACGAGGTATACTTCATCAGCACCCATAGCGACCGCATCCTTCAGGACAGCGGCTGCCTGCGGGGGACCCATGGTGATGACCGTCACCGTGCCGCCCACTTCATCGCGCAGCGAGAATGCCGCTTCCAGCGCATGGAGATCCAGCGGATTCATGATGCTGTTCGCATTATTTCTTTTCAGTCTTCCTGTGGTCGGATCGACTTCCATCTTCGATGTGTCGACGACCTGTTTGATACAAACCAGAAACTTCATAGTGTCTCCCTTCCGTGAGGTCGAAATCATGTGCCGCACAGCACGAACGCCGCGCCACAGGGTAAAGGGTGTCAAAAGACGCGGCTCGCGCCTGTTGTCCCCATGATTTATATTTGCTTCAAGTATAGCATAATTGGGAGCTTTTTGCGTGAGAAAGTTGCGAAAACTTATTCCCTTGCTCCGAAATGTAGCATAACAAAAAGAGGCTGCCCGCCAGGCTTGCCTCCTTTGTTCTGCCGTTGTTGTCTTCAGATTTTTTCATCTTTTTTCATTCGTGCATAGCGTTTGGCCGCAATATCATACACTTCATCATTCGCTCTCGCACCGATAATAATAATCAGCATCTCACCCTCCACCTCAATCAGCGCGTAGACGATCCGAATGCCGGATTTTTTAAGTTTGATTTTATACAAACCATGCAGATGGCTCCCGCTCAGATTCGCCAGTGGTTTTCCATAACCATCCGCCGTCGGGTTCTGCATCACTTTCTGGATGGCCTTATCAATGACTTTCTGATGGTAGCGATCAAAGCTTTTCCAATCCTTTTCTGCAAAAGTGGAAAAACGAACATGCCATATCATTCGAATTCCACCTCAGCATCATCAACATCCGCAAGATCTTCGGATGAGATCCCAAGTTCTTTTCGTACTTCACCCCAGTCTTTGGTCTGCGAAAAAGCCCCATTCTCGATCCGATGCAGCGCGAGTGCAAGCAGTTCAGAGTTTTCCAGTTTTTCAATCATTACAAGATAGCTCTCGGGCGACATGAGAACGCATTCCGGTACATTGTTCTTCATCACAACCTTGGAGCCATTTTCTTTGACACTTTTGAAAATCTTCCCCGCCATCCCTTTATTAAATAAACTGATCGGGATCGTGTTTCTTAAAGCCGGCACTAAATTTTCCATAGTCGTATCCTCCTGTTCTCATTGTACTATTTATCGATAAATTTATCAATCAATGTATTGTTATTAGATAAGAAAACATTTCTCCGCATCTTCCTATTTTCCATTTCTCATAAACAACAAAAACGCCCTGCAACGGAATCCCGAGATTCGCTGCAGGGCGCTGTTTATGCAATATCAATTATCATCGGCTGAGAAGTCAGCTTAGAAGTGAAACCCCAATCCCTAGTCACCAGTCACTAGCTACTATTTCTTAATTTTTTCTCCCCTCGACCGCCGCATTGCCGAGGAGCCCTTTCAGCGCTTCTTCGGCTTCTTCGGAAAAGTCGACATAGAATTTGGGCACCATGCGGATCTCCTGCCTTGAGGATATGAGGTGGAGGATGACGGGTGTGCCGCCATGGTATTTCGCAAGGACTCTGGCGAGGGCGGCACTGACCTTGTCTGTCTCATGGCGGGGATCGACGTAGAGGTGGACTTCATCGACCGGCATGCGGACGGTCTTTTGGAACTGGGCCATCGGTATGATGCTGTCGGCTAAGATCTTGACTTCTCGCTCGTTCGACTGGACGCGGCCGCGGATACAGATGGGCGCGTCTTCGGTGAGGAAGGGACGCGCGGCTTCCCAGACGGAGGGGAAGAGGACGGATTCGATCTCACTTTCATAGTCTTCGATGGTGACGTAACCCATGGGCGCGCCCTTCTTGGTGACCATGCCCTTCACACGGGTGACAGTACCGCCCAAGGTGACCGTCTTCCCGTCGTAGCGGCTGCCTTCGGTCTCGAGCTGGTAGATGGGCGTGCAGGCGGCCATCTGCTTCTTGTACTTTTCGAGCGGATGACCGCTGACGTAGAAGCCTAAGAGCTTCCTTTCCCAGTCGATCTTTTCATCCGCATCCATGTCTTCGAGATCAGGATAGACGACGGAGCTTTTCATCTCGTCCCCGCCGAAGAGAGACATCTGTCCGCTCTCCCGGTCGCTCTTCGCAGCGGCGACATCACTCATGACCTGCGGGAGTGCGGCGAGGAGCTGAGAGCGGTTGTAGCCGAAGCCGTCCATCGCACCGCAGCGGATGAGGCTTTCACAGGCACGGCTATTGAGGCCTTTGCCTTCGACGCGCTCCAAGAAATCCGACATGGACGTGAAGGGGCCGCCCTTCTGTCGTGCCCGGATGATGGCTTCGACGGCGTTCTCTCCGACATTCTGGATGGCATCAAGTCCGAAGAGGATCTTATTTCCGCTGACAGAAAAATAGGCTTCTGAAAGATTGACATCCGGTGCGGCGATCTCCACACCGGCTCTTCTGGTATCTGAAATGTAGCGGCTGACCTTGTTCTTGTCGCCATTGTAGCAGGTCATCATGGCAGCCATGAATTCAGCGCGGTAGTGCGCCTTGAGATAGGCGGTCTGCCAGGCGATCCATCCGTAGCAGACGCTGTGAGATTTATTGAAGCCGTAACCGGCAAAGTGGACCATGAGGTCAAAGACATAATTCGCCGTCTTTTCATCGACGCCATTCTTCACGGCGCCTGTGACAAAGGTATCCCGGTTCTTCTGCAGGATCTCCGGCTCCTTGTGTCCCATGGCGCGGCGGAGCATGTCGGACTGGCCGAGGGAAAAACCGCCCATGACAGAGGCGATCTGCATGACCTGTTCCTGATAGAGGATGACGCCGTAGGTTTCCTTCAGGATGGGAGCCAGAGATGGATGCGGGTACTCAATGGGGATCTCTCCGTGTTTTCTCTTGATGAAATCTTCCGCCATGCCGCTGCCCAAAGGTCCCGGACGGTAGAGGGCGACCATCGGGATGAGGTCTTCGAAGCGGTCCGGGTGGAGCTTCATCAGAAGATTCGTAAAGCCGGAGGACTCAGACTGGAAGACGCCTGTGGTGTCGCCCGCGCAGAGCATCTCGCACGTCTTCTCGTCGACAGAAGGAATGCGGTCGATGTCGATGGTGACACCGCGGTTCGCCCGGATCATCTCGACCGCATCATGGATGACGGTGAGGTTTCTAAGCCCCAAGAGATCCATCTTGAGAAGGCCGAGCTGCTCGACCTGATCTTTTTCGTACTGCGTCTGGATGAAATCGTCCGCAGTGAGCTGGATCGGCACGTACTCATCGACGGGCTTCGAGCAGATGACGACGCCGGCGGCATGCGTGCCGGAATTTCTGGAAAGCCCTTCCAGGTCGAGGCAGTGATCGATCAGGGTGTGTACCGTCGCATTCGACTCGTAGAGGTCTTTGAATTCCTTCGAGCCGTCCAGCGTCTTCTTCAGCGTGACGCCCGGGCCGCTCGGCACCATCTTTGCGATCTTGTCCACTTCGCGAAGGGGCAGATTCATGACACGGCCGACATCACGGATGACAGCGCGCGCCGCGAGCGTACCGAAGGTGATGATCTGCGCCACCTGCTCGGCGCCGTATTTCTCCGCGAGGTACGCGATGACCTGCCCGCGTCCGCGATAGCAGAGGTCAGTATCGATATCCGGCATGGAGACTCGCTCCGGATTCAGGAAGCGTTCAAAGAGAAGGTCGAAACGCAGTGGGTCGATTTCCGTGATGTGCAGGAGGTAGGCGACGATGCTTCCTGCCGCGCTCCCACGCCCCGGCCCGATCGGGATGCCATGTGTCTTCGCGTAGCGGATGAAGTCCATGACGATCAGAAAGTAATCCGAGAATCCCATCTGATTGATGACACCGAGCTCATAATCCAGACGCTCCTGCTCTTTTCCCGTGGACTCCGGATAGCGCTCCGGGATCGCCGTCTCGCAGAGCTTTCGTAGGTATGACTTGGACGTCTCACCTTCCGGCACATCAAAGGACGGGAGCTTGTGGTCGCCAAAGGTGAAGGTCACATGACAACGCTCTGCAATCTTTGCCGTATTCTCGATAGCGCCCGGATACTCGCCTAAGATCGCCTGCATCTCCTCCCCGCTCTTGCAGTAGAATTCGTCATTCGGAAAATGGAAATGATAGGGATCATCCAGTGTCTTTCCCGTGGAGATGCAGAGCTTGATCTCCTGACTCTTCGCATCCTCTTTTTTCGTATAGTGGAAATCATTCGTCGCGACCAGCCCCAGCCCATACTCTTTTGCCAAAGACGCCAGTACCGGACGCACATCCGCTTCTTCCGGGATGCCATGATTCTGCAGCTCGAGGAAATAATTCTCCTTCCCGAACGTATCGATGTAGTAGCGGATCACCTTTCTGGCTTCATCCATGTCGCGGTTTAAGATCGCCTGCGGAAGCTCGCCGGCAACACAGGCCGACAACGCAATGAGCCCTTTGTGATACTTGGACAGAAGCTCATGATCCACCCGCGGCTTATGAAAATAGCCCTCCGTCCACGCCTTCGAGCAGATCTTGATGAGATTCTGATAGCCCTCATTCGTTTCTGCCAAAAGGATCAGATGCCCCAGCTTCTCCTTCTCGCCCTTCGCCCGCTCGAAGCGGCTCTTCCTCGTGACGTAGACCTCGCATCCGATGATCGGCTTGATGCCCTGCGCGATACACTCTTTATATAAATAGACCGCACCGTACATGACACCATGGTCCGTGATCGCGACCGCCGTCTGCCCGAGCGACTTGACATAAGAGACCAGCTCCTTGATGCGGCATGTGCCGTCGAAAAGACTGTACTCGGTGTGGACGTGGAGATGAACAAATGGATCCAAGCGGAAACGCCTCCTTCACTCCTTTTTTCGAATTCTAAAAATACTTTTTTCTTATTGTATCATATTCAGTAGCTGGTCATTCATCCGTTTCTATTGTAAAAGAGCGTAGCCAGAGATTAGCGGGTTCTATGGGTTCTATGGGTTCAGCGGGGGTGGTGCGGCGCATTTCGTCATCCTGAGCGGAGAAAAGCATCGTATGTTAGAAAATGGCTAATCTGTAATATGAGAACTGAGTCGAAGGATCTAGGGAAACGCTGATTAAATCGCAGAGTCAGATTCTACAAGAATTTTTATACATAGCTTCGTCATAACCTTCCTTAAATAGCCCGCTATTCGCGTCAGGCTATTCCTCGCTATGCATAAAAATTCAAGAGTAAAATCTGGCAACGATTTAATCAGTGTTTCCCTAAGCGCCGCAAAGTTTTAACCGCGAAAGATGAAAAACCTGTGACCCTTTTGAACCTTCAGAACCCGCTCCTCTCTTTCGCACGCAATCAAGGGGCAGCACGTCCCAAAGGCTGCCCCTGAGTAACATGAGCCATAAAAAACTGGTGACCCGTCATCGGGAGAACCTCCCAGCCACAAGTCACCAGTTTTTTAATCGATGTTTCTCTACCTCTCCCCAAAACAAAATTCCCTCTGTAGAAATATCAATCATTTCTTCAGAGGGAATTTCTTTTGGCTATTTTACTAATTAGTTATTAGGATTCACAGCCAACAACGAATACTATTTCGCTGCCTTTACCGTACGAACTCTTTCTACAGTAGGCTTGCCATCTTTGTCCTGATGCACTGTATCCACAGTGAAACGTTCCAGTTCTGATGCAAATTCTTTCAGAATCTTATCAGACAGAGTAGCCCCTTCCAGCATGGCTTTGTAGAGCATGGTAGCGAATTCATAACGAGTCATTGGACGATCCCCTTTGAATTCTCCATCGGGGTAACCAGTGAGCACACCATTGCCTTTCAAAGTAGATACATATTCATAAGCCCAGTGATTCTTCGGTACATCTGGGAAGAGCTGGAGCTTAGACGTATCCAGTTTCTTTCCTGCATTCGCATCCAACAGAGCCGATTTCAGACCTTCCATTTCTTTTCTGAGATCTTTGATTTCCTTCGCCATAGCTACCTTGGAAGTAGAAACATGGTTGCCCTGGCCCAGTTTCAAGCTGACACCTGCATTCACCATATTTTCACCATTACCGAAGCTGCCGCCTACAGAGAACATGGTATCTTCATTCGGACGATAGTAAGCACCGATAGCGGCTGCATTTTCGCCATTGTAATTGCCATAGCCTGCTGCGAAATCCCACTTGTCATCTGGATCGAAGTCCAACGGATGGAGCGCTGCCAAAGCGGCTGCACCAGCACCGACTTTGTTGATGCGGTTGCCCAGCTTACTGATACTCTGGGCATTCTGTGCTACCTGCTGGTTGGTTGCAAAGAGCTGGCTGCCATTGACAGCGTCAGTAGATTTTTCAGAAATATCCCCAGCAGCTACATTGGTGACTTTCTGGTCATTGGCATTGAGACCCTTGTCGCTGACATAGGTTTTATTACCAATGGACAGTCCGTCCTTTGTCAGGGAAACATCTTTTACTGTGACACCATTGGTATCCATCTTGGTATCCCCTGTGGTAACACTAGAGAGATTCAGATCCTTATTCAGGCTCACCTTATAGTCTTTGCCACCATCCTTATTGGTATCTTCGCTGATTTGTACGTTTTTATCATCAGTAGAAACGGTAGTATGTTTCTTTGCTACTTCTTCTACGCTGGTGACACGTTCATCCAATTTTCCGATAGCTTCGGTGTTTTTGCTAATATCTTCCGTGTTCTTAGCGATAGCTTCCGTATTCTTCTGAATGTTTTTTGCATTCTCAGCGATGGCTTCGCTATTTTTTTGGATATTTTCTGTATTCTTACTGATAGCTTCGGCGTTTTTGCTAATATCTTTCGTGTTCTTGTCGATAGCTTCGGTGTTCTTAGCGATAGCGTCGGTGTTCTTCTGAATATTTTCTGCATTCTTATCTGCTTTGTTTTCGACACCTTTGAGCTGACTACCATTCACTGCATCGGTAGATCCCTCTTTCACTTCACCAGCAGCCACACCACTAATTTTGCCGCTCTGATCAATGGTAACCCTATTGTTGATTGTTACAGTGCCACCATTTCCCATGTGGATAGAAGATGAACCATTGGTCATAGATTCAATACCGGTCAAAT
>ENA-OURS01000066-OURS01000066.1-human-gut-metagenome-genome-assembly--contig:-NODE-66-length-124233-cov-34.409147_pt1 | contig 124233 bp, 129 predicted proteins | sample MGYA00242109_ERZ509010 | MGnify/ENA primary metagenome ERZ509010 (study PRJEB26280, sample SAMEA2338774) | human gut metagenome | biome: human gut; feature: human-associated habitat; material... | reverse complement strand
ATTTAAATTTAAAAGATAACAAAAGTAATAACGTTGGAATTATCTTAGCTGATGGAGCTACACTAATATTAACCTACAATCCAAATGCAGGAATAATCGGAGATGGCGATACAGTAACCCCTAGTTTTGCAGACTTACCTATTGGTTTTGGAAGAACAAAGAAGTTTGCATATACAACAAGTGTAACAGATTCAATCGATTTTGTAATGGACGTTAATGGATTTAAAGGTCCAAACAGTGAAGCACGAAACGGTAAACAATATGATATCCGTAGTTTCAAAGTTGCAAGATTTTCTAAAGGTTGTGCCGGTGTTGATATAGATGGCATAGGTTGTGTATATGAATTACCCTCATATAGTCCATTAAAGTGGAATGATTCAGAATTAACAAAATATGATCCTAAATGGAAACAGGATAAAGAATGGTGGGCAGGAAGAGATAACTATTGGGCTGGAGCAAAGAAAGCTTGTGATGATATAGAAATGAGTTTACCAGAAATAAACCTGTTACAAAAAATATACAAAAAAATAATAGATAATCCAAATCTAGGCTTACCAACAACAGGATATTTTTGGTCTGCTACTGATGGGGATATGGGTGGAGCAAAAGATTTTTATTTTGATGGAGGATATTCTGTAAATTATGCAAAACTTGATCCTGTGCATAAGGTTCTGTGTGTAGGTAATTAGGTTTTAAAAGTCTATAAGTGATTTACGGAAAGCGGGGATTATACCCCGCTTACTGTTTATTAATTTAATAATAGTCATTCTGAGCGAAGCGAAGAATCTCATAAAATAGAAAAAAGTTATGAGATACCTCGGTCACGTTGTTCCCTCAGTATGACGGTATTATTAATTATCCCCGTGTTTGAAATTACGACACTAGCATATATTTTTTATTTTCAACAACAAATGACTTAATACCCGTTCGTAATGACATTACTTTATATGAACCCTCACCCCAACCCTCTCCCTTAACCAAGGGCGAGGGTGAAAATCCAATAGACTATTTCCTTTTTTCAAAAAAATCAAAAATTAAAAATCAGGATTATTCTTTTGAAAATCTTTATATGATTGTTCGTAAAATTTATTCTTTTCTGCTTGGATTAAATTATTTAATCTTTCATTTATTTTGTTTTGAGTTTCAATAGTTTTATCTATAATGTCTTGATTTAAATTCGGTGAATTCTGCTCAATGTATTCATCTAAATCGTTTGAGTATTTTTCAATTGCTTCATTTGATTTTTGATTTAATTTTTCATATACACTTTTTAAATAATCTTTTGAAACAGTTGTTGCGTAATAGTCTTTATTCTTTTCTAAGAATCTATCTATATAGTCTAAATCTTCATTTTTCTTTTCAGATGTCGGGTTAAAATCATCTACATTATAGTGCAATTTTTCTAATCTCTTTTCAAGTTGATACATTGGAATAGATTTATTTTTGTACCCGTTTTTTAGGTTATTAAATTCTTTTATAATATCGTTTGCTTCTTGGTAACCGCTAAAAAGAAGTCCTACTGTTGCACTTTTATTCACATCTGCAAGGTCTTTGACTTTTCTATTTTGAAATTTATATTTGTCCAATTCTTCTAGCATATTTTGTTTTGATTCTTCAACTTTATCATAAATCGGTTCAAGCTTTTCAACTTCTTCTGAATTTTGGTACATTTTTTCTCTATTTCGTTCAATGTAATTTTGAATTTCCGGAGTTGAAAAAGAACTAGTTTCCATATTTTTTGCAGTTGCTTCAAAATATTTGATATTATTTTGGTATTGTTTATAAGGTTGAGCTATTTTTTCTGCATTTTCAAAACTATCATTTTTTAATGCACTAACAACATTTGAAAATAAACGTTGTTCTCCTTTTTGAACGATTTTTAATTTTTCTTGTGAATCATAACCTATTTGGGCAACTTTTATAAATTTATCTTTTGTTGCTTCTAAGTATGGTTGAACGTTATTTGCAATTTTATTTTCCAATGTTTCAAATTGTACATCAATCATTGATTTTGGTGCACTTTCAAAACTATCATTTTGAGATGTGAAAATTGGATTTGAATTGTAAATTCTATTGTGTGAATTTTGGATATTTTTGGCAGAGTAGATATTTATTGGTAAGATTTTCATTCAAAACTCCTTATTTTGATTTATTTTACACAAGAGCTACAACATGATGAGTTGTCAAAATTATTTATATTTGCCCTACAGTTTTGACATTTGTCTTGCATTTGTCCATTTTGAGAATAATATTTGAAACTTTTTACCCATTTAGGTTCTTTGCAAGAACATTTCTCCATAAAGGTTAGGAACTGTACAAATTTTTCAAGAACATCACATGGCATGGCATATTCAATTTTTGTTGCAGAAAAGTCAACTTTTTCCGGTTCAACTTGAAGAACTTTTTCCAAAAAGTTGGCAATCGTTTGATGCCGCAAAATTTTTTCTTCTGCCTTTTTAATTCCTTTTTGTTTTATTGTAATAATGCCGTAAGGAACATAATTTATGTATCCTCTTTGCGCTAATGTTTTAACCGCATCAGATGTTGCAGGTCCTCCGATTTTTAAATAATTTGAAACATCTTTAACTCTTGCCGCTTGATTAACTTTAACAATTTCGTAAATTGCCAAAAGATATTTTTCAAGACTTTCTGTTAGTTCTTTTTGCACTTCTTTTCCCCTTTTAAAGTTAATACATTTACTATAAAGAAAAAGTATTTTTTATGCAATCGAATTTTGATTTCGTTTATTCATAAAACCTGTCATTGATATGTTTTGAGTTTTCATTTCTTTAATTTCGTTTTTTACTTTTTCGTTGTGAGAATGATTTGCCAAATAGATGTTTAATTTCGGTAAAAGAACTCCGAGAGCAAGAGTTGAATATGCCAAACCTCCAACGTGAGCCAGGTTCATCTTCCACATATTTTTCTTCGCGAATTTGCTACCTTGAGCAAGTATTTCGTTATGGCTTTTTAATGAAATATTGTTCAACCAGTGCCTAATTCCTTTCCCTGATTTTGAAATATTAAACAAGTTTTCTTGTTTCGGGTCAAGAATATTTGCAACACCTTTTGCCGCAAAACCTCCAAGGACGAGCCAATTCAAAAATCCAAAGTAATCTCTTGTTACCGTTTCTTTTAATTCTCTTTTATTGTCAGATGCCAAAAATCTTCCAATAAGGGTTGATGCGTAAACTGTTTTAATTGCATTCCCGCTTGTAACAGGTCCGGTGAATTCAAGTTTTTTAATGAAATCTGCAGGTGATTTGATTTTCATTACACCTAATGCCATAGCTGCCATTCCAATGCTTGCAAAAATTTTTTCTGCTAGGAATAATTTGCTGGTATCTTTTTTGTTTGAAGGTTCAACCCCTTTGTAATTTGAATCCCCTGGGAATCCACTTTTCCCTGTTCTTTTTTCCGTAAGTTTTCTATTTATATATTGGTTTGTTAGACCTAAAGTTGATGCGATTGCTAAAGCTCCAAGACCTTTGATTTTATTGATTTTTAATATTTTAGAAATCGCTTTTTCAGAGTCAATTTTTGAATTATAAAAGACATTTTTGCCTAAATCAATAGTATCTCTAAGAATATTATGTAAAGAAGAAGATAACGTCTTTTCTCCAATTTTCACATTTACTTTATCTGATTTTAGCGCATTTGTAATTCGGAATTCTAAAATGTTTTGCAATTGCTTACTGTCTTTTTCTGAAATGTTTTTGTTTTCAATAAGTTCTGAAATTAGCGAATTTATTTCTTTTCCCGATTTTAATTTATCTGCAATATTGTTGAATTTTGTGTTATCCCATTTATAATTTTTCCATTTTGAATCATTTACCCATTCCGTGTTTGTCCAATCAATATCTTTGTAATTTTTAATCGTTTTTCCATCTCGTCCGGAAATGTTATTTAAAATATTTAAAACATAGTTTGATGATTCGGTTGTGTTTTTGTGAGCGGCTTGTAAAATTGCAATACTCTCATTTGAGAACCATGAATTTGTATTAATTGGGGTTTCAGGGTTGATTATTTTATTTGCAAGTTTTGAAATCCCTTTTGCTAAGTAGCTTGCAGAAAGGCAGACAATTAATGTTCCTGTGAATTCTCTAAAAAATGTTTCAAAACCTGCGTTAACATTGCGTTCTTTTGTATCAATATAAGTTCTTGGTCCGACCATTGCAAATAAATCTATTCCGACAGCATTTGCCATTGGGTTTGTGTCTAAAGTTCTAAGTACTTGGGTTGCAAGTCCGTCAACTGCACCTGTAAATTGTGGCCTGTGTGGTGTAATTGTGTTGTTTGTTATATCTGTTATCATTTTAAATTTTTCCTCCAATAAAAAAATTAAGTTCCCTAGTGTACGGAGGGAACTTAAAAACGTCGATTATATAATAAAGTAAAATTTATATTACAAATTAGCGTAAGTTCCGACATCGAATCTTACAGCAACAACAATTCATTTTTTTATTGGTATTTGTGTAAATCATAATATTTCCTTTTTAAAGATATTTAATCAAAAACATTTTTTATTGTCAAGGGTAATGCTAACTAAATATAATATGTTTAGGTATGGCGAAATTAATTATGATATCTAAAACCTTTATCTTTTGCAATTGTTCTTCCTATAGATAAAATTTTTCCGCCGATACAATTTCTGCATTGAGATGGATTTTCATTTATGCAAATTTTATTAGGGTAAATTTCATATTTAGCGCGATATTCTGTTGTCGTTACATTTGGCATAACGACATTTGCTCCACTTTGGAGTGCTAGAATCCTCCCGTTAGGATTAAGAGTCTCCATTGCTGTTGTTGCGGGAATGTTTATATCTTTTAACAAAATTCTTGTTAAAGCCATAACTTTTCTCGCTAGGTCAAAACTTCCGTTTTTACAATTTTTTAGTGGTGTATTGTGATGGGGAATAAGCGGTCCTATTCCGACCATATCTGCGTTGATTTCTTTGAAAAATAATATATCATTTGCTAGGGATTCAATTGTTTGATGTGGCAGTCCAACCAAACACCCTGTCCCTACTTCATAATCTAATGTTCTTAAATCTTTTAAACATTTTAATCTGTTGTCAAAATCCATGTGTGGGTGAAGTTTTTTATACAAATTTCTATCAGTTGTTTCAATTCGTATTAAATATCTGTCTGCTCCCGCATCTTTGTATGCTTTGTATTCCTCAATTGATTTTTCTCCGATACTAAGAGTTAAGGCTACATCAAGCTTCTTGATTTCTTGAATGATTTTACACATTATGTCTTTGGTATAAAATGAATCTTCTCCGGATTGAAGAACAATTGTTTTATAACCCATTTCAACGGCTTTTTGTGCATACTGAATAATATCTTTCGGAGATATTCTATATCTGTCAAGACTTTTATTTTCGCAACGAAGTCCGCAATATTCACAATGGCATTTGCAAATATTGGAAAATTCAATAAGTCCCCTCAAATGAACTTCATCTCCGACATATTCTTTTCTTATTTGGTCTGCGAGTGAAAATATTTCATCATTGATGGAGTCATCTTGTAAAATCTCAATTAGTTCTTTTTTAGTATAGTTTTCCACGCGTTTAATTATACCATAACAAGGTCAAGTTCTTTCAACATTTCTTTGTCTTCGTTTGCATCAGAACCTACAGTTGTTAAATAATTTCCGACAAGAACAGAATTTATCCCTGCGATAATTCCAAGTTTTTGATGAAATTTGCTTAATCTTGTTGTTCTTCCGCCAGCATAACGAAGTAGAGTTTTGGGTAAAATAATCCTGAAAATACAAATAGTTTTTAAAATTTCTTCCTCATTAATTTTATCTTCAAAGTTCTCTAAAGGTGTTCCTTTGATTGGATTTAAAAAGTTTATTGGAACAGTTTTAGGATTTAATTTCTTTAGCGAAAGTGCCATATCAATTCTATCTTCTTTTGATTCGCCCATTCCGATAATTACACCACAACATGCTTCTATTCCGTGTTTTTGAATAAGTTCTACTGTATGAATTCGGTCTTTGAAGTTATGAGTTGTACAAATTTTTTGATGATAATTTTCTGAAGTATTGATGTTGTGGTTATATCGTTCAACTCCGGCATCTTTAATTTGTTTAATTTGTTCTTCTGATAACAATCCTAAAGATGCACAGCAATGAATACCATCAATTGATGCAACTTCTTTAATCATTTGTAAGATTTTTTGAAAATCTTTGTCATTGGGAACTCTCCCTGATGTTACTATACAAAATCTTGTCGCGCCGTTTTCTTTTGCTGAAATTGCGGCTTTTTTTACTGTTTCAACATCTAATAACGGACTGCATTTGATTTCTGCGTGGTTGTGTTTGCTTTGAGCACAGTATTTGCAATTTTCTGAGCATTCACCTGTTTTTGCACTAATAATGCTACAAGCTTCAATATTATTGTCGAAATTCTCTTCTGTAATCTTGTGAGAAATTTCAATTAGTTCAGCTAAAGGTTTGTCATATAGTTCTAAAAAATCTCCTTTAGTATAGTTATCAAAATTGTTCATATAATTCTCCTTGAATATTGTTTAGGTATAGCGAATAAATTTATACTAGCACAAAAATATTTTAAATTGAAAATGTATGTTAAAAGTTGTATTATATTTTTGCAAATTATATTAAAGGAGTTTTGTATGCTTGAATATAGAATAGTTTTATGTACTATAGATTCAATTAAAAATGCAAATGAATTAGCGCACAATCTTGTTAAGGCTAGATTAGCTGCCTGTGTAAATATTGTATCTGGTGTGACATCTGTTTACGAATGGGAGAATGCAATTTGTGAAGAAAATGAATATTTGTTAATTATAAAAACAAAATCTGATTTATATAAAAAATTAGAAACAAAAATCAAGGAATTTCACCCTTATGAAGTTCCTGAAATTGTTAGTTTAAAAATTGATAATGGCTCAAAATCTTATTTAGACTGGATAGAGAAAAATACATTATAAGTTTTGATTTGTCATTAAAATGTCGTGTCCGACATTATGCATCAAGTTTAAATAAGAATCGTAGTACGCTTGGGCTGCGCCAATATAATCTTTCAATGTCTCTTGGTGCATTGTTTCAACTTGGATAAAGTTTTGTAAGCTTGTTTGTCCCTTTTCGTATCTTTTTGAATAAGTATTCATTAGCTTTTGAGATTCAGATAATATATTTTTATAATGTTCCATATTTGCTTTTGCGTATTTAAATTCATTATAATCTTGTTTAAGAGCATATCTTAAATGGTTTTCAAAAGAATCTTTATCAATGTTTGAACGTTCTAAAACAATTTTTGCTTTTTTAATATCTGGAGAATATGAATATAAAATCGGAATATCTGCACCAATTGCAATATAGGCCCCAGGGAGAGAATCTCCTCCTGTTTGGTGTGCGGTTTGATATGCTGTACCGCCACCAATTGTCAAGTTTGGAATTCGTTGTCTTTTTGCTTGTGTTACTTCTTGTTCGCTTTTTGTAATATTTGATTCTGCAATTGCAAGAGAATAACTGTATTTCATTGCTGTATCTTCAATTGTTTGATATGGAAGAAGTGTCAGGTTTAACAAGCTTAAATCATTTATAAAAAGAGATTCTTCAATTGTGTCATACATATTTTCGGAGTTTTTTATATTAATTGTGTCGTTGAGTTTGAATTGCGCAATTAGTAAATCTGCTTTTGCTTTGTTTAAATACACAAGTTGTCTTTTATATTTCATATCTGCTTGAAGAATATCAACGTCATAATTCACGTATTTTTTTGATTTTTGTTCCGCAATTGTTTTTAAGTTTTTGAAAAGTTTTTCTCTTTCTTGGAAGATAAGAACAACAGACTTCAAGTATAAAATGTTGAAATAGTTTTTCATTATTTCAATTTTTATATCATGTTCTGATGCTTTAATCTCTTTTTCAACTATATCAAGATTTGTTTGAGCAATTTTCTTCCGAATTCCTCTTTTGGCAACTTCAACAGGTACAGAAAGTCCGAATTGACTGGAGTTTCCTCTCGTTACTCTACCTATTAAAAAATTTGACTCAAATCGTGGATTTTTCAGAGCATTTGCAATTTTGATTTCTTGTTGTAATTCTTCGGCTTTTTTCCTCTTAGATTTCAAATCAAGATTATTCTCTAAGGCAAGATTTACGGCATTATCAAGTGTAATGTGGACAACCTGACTGCTTGAGGGTAAGCATATAGAAAATAATAAAAATAATGTAATAACAATTTTTTTCATAATAATATCCGAAGTTTTTACAATTGTATTCTAGCACGAATAGAATAATATTATTAGTTGATGTAAAGATGTAAATTTTTAGTTATATTTCAATAGTTGGATAAGTTTAAAGTGAAAGTGAAAATGAATAAGAAGATATTATTAATTTTGGGATTATTAGCAATAACATCAAACTCTGTTTTGGCAATGCAAAAACCGGATAGCTCATTGCTTGTTAAAGGTTTTCAAAATTTAGAATCTATTCAAAAGATTGATGTGATAAATCAATTGTCTGCAATTGCAGACAATGATGATGTTGTTTTTTCTAAAATTTGGCCTAAAGAATATTTTAAAGACAAAAATGTAACTTCTTATATTTACCTTACAAAAAATGATGGAAATTCTTTGGATATAATAAAATTTGATATCCCGAAAAATACGGAAAATTGTATGACAAAAGATAATCCGGAGTTTTGTATTCCAAAAGTTATTCCCTCAATTGATACTTTTATTTTTGATGAGCGTTTGTTATATGAACGTACTCCGAATTTTATAACAAGTCCGACTCAAAAAGAAATTTTGGAAATTTTATTAAAAGACAGCAAGTATTTTGATACGATGAAAATAAAATCTCTTCCAAGAATTTCCAAACCTCCGGTATCAAGAAAATGTGATTTTGTCGGAAATCTAATGACAAAATGTCAAACTTTTGAAAAAGATTCAGAAGTTTTAATTTCGACAGAAGAAGTTTTATTCAAAACTCCTGTAACAGAGTTAGACGAAAATCCAATGGCAAAAGCTTTGAAGTATGTAAAATATGATTCCAACGGTAAAAAGGTCGAAGAGTATGTATATTCAACCTCGAAACATACATTTTTTGATGAAAACGGTAAAATAATTTCTCAAGAACAAATTAATGGCTCCACTTTTGAGTATATGAATAATGACTTATTTATTAATGTTGAATTCAAAAAAGATTCTGATGGTAAAATTCTTACAGAACTTCATTATGATAGAAATCATAAACTCATGAGAAAATATTCCGCAGAGTACAATTCAAATGGTGAAATTTCTAAAATTCATGTAGAAGATGTTCCTAATTTCGCATCTTGGGATATAATCCCAATTCGTGTAACTAAAACAAAAGAACAAGCATTTTCTATCAGATATTAAGCATTCTTAACAAACTAGCAAATAATTTTACTTTTGTGACTTTTTGTTGTATAAGTAACACTTGTTAAAAGGATTTTGATATGGCTGTATCATCAATAAATGCTCAAAACTCCACAATAGGTGGTTTTTCAACAAGTCGTAAGAATATTTCTTACGGTTATATTGATGTAAGTAAGCAAAAAGCTCAAGAAGCGAATAATAAGAAAGATAGAATTTTAGCAGGAATTGGTTCTACTTCTGCAGTTGCTCTCACTACTGTCGGAATTATGAAAGCACAAGAGCTTAAAAATCCTTTTCATATCAAATATTCTGTTCCAGTTATGCTTTCTATGGCAGCTGCAGGTAATATCGGAGGGGTTTTATTAAGCTCTATTGGCGAAACAAAATCCGATAAAAAGAAAAAATGGAAAGAGGGAGCATTCCAGATGATGCTAACTGCTGCCCCTATGCTTTTAGTCGATGGAACATTGTCTCTTTGTGCTAAAACAAAGAAATTCAATAACAATTTCTGTAAAATCGTTGCTTCTTGTGTCGGTGTTGCAATTGGTTCAAATTCTGCATTGTACGTATCAAACAAATTGAGAAGTGATAAAGAAGCTAAAAAGCCTAAACGGGAATTGAAATTGATTGATATGATTGCAAATCTAGATGATGCCGTTGCGATTTTGGTTTTGGCAAAAATTCCTTTTGCAGATAAAATTCATATTGAAAGGGCATTGCCATTTATTTACTCATTCTGCGGATATCGTTCTGGTAGTGCTGATGTTAAACACAAATAATCTTTCAATCTTTTAACCAATTAACACAAGTTTTAATAAATTCCTCTGGATAGTCTAAATAGATATCTTCTGCGTGTCTTGTTTTAGGAAATAATTTGTAAGCTTTCCGGCATGTGGCTTTATCATGAAGTTTTTTTGTATGCCAAGGTAAGACTGTCGGATCTTTTTCTCCCGAAATAAAAAGTGTCGGGCACTTTATATTCTGTATAATATCAACTGGTTTTCTCTTCTTTAAAAATGGATTTCCTGCTCGAATGGTTAACCATCTAAGAGGTTCAAACTTGTGGAATAGTGTTGGAATCCACGCATCGGGAGAATACATTCTATTTTCAATTTTATAAAATTCACTCGGTGCCGAAACAGTAATTATTTTTGAAATTTCATTAGACGTTTTTTCGCCTTGAAGAAGAACTAATGCTCCACCAAGAGAAAAACCTAAAAGGTGAATTTGTTCATAGTTGTTGCTTTTTGCATAATCAATAACTGTTTTGAGGTCAGATTCTTCTTTTGCACTAAATGTGTAGAAACCGGAACTTTTTCCATGCCCTCTGAAATCCATTGTTATAATATCAAAGTATTTGGATAAATCATTTGACATTTTTAGGAAAGCCTTAGAGTTTTTTGTCATAAACCACCCCGGGCAAATTATAACAACAGATTCATTTTCATTATTTATATAGTTTATTGCAATTTTTATATTATCTTCTGTTTTTAAAAAGATTTCTTTCATTTTTATAGTGAATTTGTCATATCTGTAAATGTTTTCATCAGTTCTTGTTGATTTGGTATAGTACAAGCTTTACCACCAACTAAAACTTTAATAAGTTTTTCTTCTTCTGGGGTTAATTTTTCTTTTTTCATTGCAATAGAATATAAATCGTCCGGATTTTTAAGAATTCGATTTATTTGGTCTTGATTTCTTTTATTTCTTGCAATGATTGCATCAACTAAAATATTCAACTCCTCTTTTGTAAAGTCACATTTGATGATTGGTTCAAATTTTGAGATTACTTCGTCAGATATAGGAATTTCAAAAACATCTCTGATATCTTTGCCTAAACTATCAAATTTACCCGTGAAATTGTAAGAACATTTATCAGCATTCCAACCGTTTATATCTAGTTTAAACCCGAATTTAAGGCCAAAAACGTCCCAATATTGGTTAATATGTAAAGGTTCACAAGTTCTAAAATTATTGATATACTTCTCTGAAAGCGTTTCAAATTTTTTGTCAAAAGAACTATTAGCGACTTCGTCTGTCATAATTTTTGCTTGTTTTGCAGTATTTTGATTTATTTGATTTTGCTCGGCTACTGCTTTTGTTTGAATTGCATTTGTTGTATTTTGTAGTGTCATAATAACTGCAATTGCTAAAATTAAATTTGTAATCTTTTTCATATTATTTCCTTTATATAATTAATAACCCATAAGTGAATTCATTAGGTTGCCCAAATCTCCGGAATTAAGGAGGGTGCATGCATTCTGTTCCAAAACGACATTAAGAAGTCTTTGGTCCGATGCGCTAAGGTTATTTAACCCTGGGAGAGAAATGCTATTAGGGTCTTTGAGCATTCTTCCACCATTACTTCTTGATTGTTCCTCAAGTATTGAATCTCCGACATATTGGAGTTGTTGCTTTGTAAATTCACATCGGATTTTAGGAGCAAAAGTTGAAACCGAAGCATCAGACGGATTTACACCATATAAGCTATTGAATGATGAACTTAATCCTGCAACATCGGCAGTGAAATTAAGTCTGCATTTGTTATTTACCCAACCATCGATTTTTAATCTGTAATTAATATTCATTCCTAAATAATCAGATTTCATGCTTTCTGAATATGGTTTACACATTTTGATACTATTTGCAAAGTTATTTCCGGATTTATAGCTTGATTGAGTTGTTGTTGGTCGGTTTATTTTTCTTTCTGTTACCACGGCTCCAAAAACTTGACTGCTTATAAAAATTACTCCGCTTAGTAGTGTAATTAAACATGTTGTTTTAAATTTGTTTTTCATTTTTTATCCAGCTTTCATTTCCTTTTTTATTATTATATTATCTTAATCCAATTTTTCATATAAACTAAATGAATGGTATTTTTTTAGGTTTTATTGTATAATTTCTACAAAAGGGGAGCTTGATGAATAAAAAGAATAATAATTTGTTAGCATTGGGAATAAGTATTTTAGTTCTTGGTTTAATGTTGTTATCTTATTCAATTTCATCTTATACAGAGTTGAAATCTTTAGATGAAAAGATGAATTTTGACGAATTAGATAACAATGTTCAAATGTCTACAACGGATAAATATTATCGTTATTTATCAAATTCTGACTTTTTAACCCAAAAATTAAATAAAAATAAGGATTTGTTATTCAAAAATTCTACGTGTGTTTATCTTGATTATGCAGAACATAATGCAGTTTCATTGTACGAACTTACTTATAATGGGGTTCAAACAGATGATTCAAGAAAAGATGTTGCAGCAGGAAATATTCGTTCTCTCTTAAAAATCTTAGATAGTTATAGAACTTGTAAACAGTCTTCTACCTACAAAGACGAGTTAAAACACATTTTAGATGATATTGAAAAGAGTGATTCTTTATATTCAAATACAGAGGAGCGAATGAATAATTTTATGAACGGTTACAATAATTCAATGCCTGTTCAATCTCCACAACTTCAAGAAAATGCTGCTATTGCGGGCGATTCGTACTCTTCAAACCAAACTGATACGCAAAATGTTTATACAACTCAACCAATACAATCTCAACAACGACCTGTTGTTCAATATGATCCAAACAATCCGCCACCTCAAATTAGACATTAAAAGTAGTAGTAATTATTGGGAATGTATTTGAATTGGTTCAAAAGGAACTTATGTCCGATTTCATAATCTTCTGAAGCTTTTTTCCCGGCTTCTCTTGCTTTTACTTCCAGTAAATTGTTCATGTATTCTTTATTTTTGGATAAGTCCTCAATATCATCAATTTTGGGATATTTAGCTTTTGCATCGGCATATTTTTCAGCCTCTTTTATTTTAGTTGTTGATGGAAGTTTTCCAAAAATTCTAAAACATCTTTTTTCGTATTCAGAATCCGCACCATATAATAATCTTCCGATTAAAGAGTACTGATATGCGTGCTCTGTTTCGTGTCCGGCAGATTTTGCCGGAGATACGAATTGAGGAATGTATTTAAAATAAATTGAACCATATCCGTGAGCAAATACCGCGGAGGCATTTTCCGGAACTAGTCCTTCCCCTGTTTCAACTTCTACATTGGCTCTTTCCAGTCCTTTTTGTTTTAAAAAGTATTTAGTCAAGGCTTCTTGCTTTTGTTCTTTTTCTAAAAATCTAAATGCTACAAAACTATCATCTACCGGAAATTTTACTGTTGGGGATTCAATAGTTCCTGATAGATAAGGAATTCCGTTTTTTATTTCAATATCTGCACCTAGAATTTTTAAATTTTTTTTAGGTTCAAATCCTAAGTTGAATGGATATTCAGTGAATACTGTTGTAAATTTTTTGCCCAAAGATGCCAAGTTATATTTTGTTCTTTTGATTGTAATTTTTTTTGCAAATGTATGTTTTTTTAATTTGTTTAAATCTGTGTGAATAAATTGTTCAACATCTGATGTGTCATGCCAATCAGGATACCCATCAATTGGCAAGTATTTTGCAGTACGAATTTTTTTGACATGAACTAGTTCTTCATCTTTTGTTAAATTATCAGAATATCTGTATTCTTTGCAGGTATGAGGAATTTCTGTACCAGATTGAAATTGTCTTATGATTTTATTTTCTTTATCATAAAAACTTATGATATTTCTTCGATATTCAGGGTCTTTAGTTTTTCCTATTTTTACTTGCTTAAATGTCACGGCATTTTGAGGTATAGCCCAAGAATCACGTGGAAATTTCTTAATCGGCATATTCTCAAGTTTTTCTATTAAATAATATTTTTTATTTTGAGGTAATACTGGTTTTGCTTTTCTTACCAGAGTATGACTTATAAAAGATTTGATTTGATTGATTTTCAATTTTTCACCTACTTTAGTTATAAAACAAATAAAGATAAAAATTTGCGCAAGAATATTCTGAAAATATTAATATAAAGTTTATATAAAGACCAATAAAGCTATGGTATAATAAAATCATGAGTTATTAGCAGGTAGAAAGTAAAGGAGAGAAAAATGATTCCTATTTTTGATTCAAAACGACAATATGCTCAAATTGGCGAAGAAGCTGAAAAAGCAGTATGTGAAGTAATGAGATCTGGTTGCTATATTTTAGGACCAAACGTAAAAGCTTTAGAAAAAGAATTAGCATCATATATTGGTTGCAATTTTACAGTTGCATTGAACTCTGGTACAGATGCATTGCACATTGCTCTAAGAGCTTTAGATATCGGAGCAGGTGATGAAGTTATTACAACAGCATTTACATTTGTAGCTACAGCAGAAGCTATTGGTATGGTAGGTGCAAAACCTGTATTTGTTGATATTGATCCTGATACATTCAATATTGACCCTGAAAAAATTGAAGCTGCTATAACTCCAAAAACAAAAGCGATTATTCCGGTTCATTTATATGGTCAACCATGTGATATGGAATCAATTATGGCAATTGCTAAAAAACACAATTTAAGAGTTGTTGAAGATTGTTGCCAAGCTATAGGTTCATCTTTCAAAGGACAAAAAGTTGGTACTTTTGGTGACATTGGGTGTTATAGCTTCTACCCTACTAAAAATTTAGGAACAATGGGTGATGGCGGTTTATGTACTGTTAATGATGAAAAATTAAGAGACAGATTGATTGCTTTGAGAAACCACGGTTCAATGGTTCGTTACCACAATGATGAACTTGGTGTAAACAGCAGACTTGATGAAATTCAAGCCGCTATTTTGAGAGTGAAAGCTAACCACATTGATGAATGGAACACAAAAAGAAGAGAACATGCTGCATACTATAATAAATTATTTGCAGATTGTGCTGATATCCAAACACCAAAAGAATTGGATAATACTTATTGTGTTTATCACCAATACACTGTTAAAATCCCTAACAGAGATGAAGTTCATAAGATGCTTCAAGAAAAAGGTATTGGTGCTATGTTATATTACCCAATTCCTCTTCACTTCCAAAAAGTTAATGCTTGGTTAGGAATGGGAGCCGGTTCTCTTCCTGTAACAGAAAAGAATACAGAAGTTGTTATTTCGCTTCCAATGTTCCCAGAATTAACTCGCGAAGAACAAGATACAGTAGCAAAAACATTGATTGAATGTATTGAAAAATCAAAATCAGTTGCAACTGTGTAGATTTTAAATAAATATAGAATCGGGCGGATTTGTATTCACAAATCCGCCGCCTTTTTTAGCTTTTTATTATTTTATCTTATGAACAACTTTTTTGAAGTAATCATTATCACTCATTGCCTTTTGCGCACAAGTAAAACCTTTTTGACCTGATTCATCAAAATTGCAATCGTTTTGTTGTAAATAGCTGGTTTTTGGACCTCCGACAGGATAGAGTGTTCCATCAAGAACTTCAAAGGCAAAGAAATCATACCCCATTCGATTTGGTTGTTTCAGTCCATTAATATCAACATAAATTCTACACCCTTTATACCCCTCTCCTTTAGGACAATCGTCAAAAAATATTAATGCTCCGGTTGGTAACATCAGTTGTCCATCGTTATAGGTTCCGTCGGCAACGATTTCGTTACTTGTTAAAAGTTTGTATCCATCATCATAATCCCTTATTTTATAATCATAGCACCCCTCTGGTGTTTTTAAAGCTCCTCCTGTGAAGCCAGAACAGATTGTTGTATTTGTCATGTATTTGGCAAGAGTAGTATGCCTTGTTCCTGTTGGATAGTTCATCAAATCTGTAGAAACATCATCGTTTTCCATAAGTTTTATTGTTTGTGCAAGAGTTGAATAGGTTTTCAAGAACTGAGTACGGAGGATTTTAGCCTTGTAATTACTGATAAGGTTTGGGATTGTAGTCGCTGCAACAACACCAATTATTCCGAGGGTAATTAAAACCTCTGCAAGTGTAAATGCAAGTTTCTTTTTAGGCAATAAGGAACAAAGGGAATAAGGCAATAAGTTCTTTTCATTTTTATAGTCCTTTTTGCTATTTGTACTATTATTAATTGTTATTCCGAATTTGTTTCGGAATCCCCTAACTTTATTTATATGTTCAATTCTCTTATTCATACTAACCTCCGAAAATACATATTTCATCTTACTTACTAATAGTACACTATGAAAAATAATATTACAATAGTTAGAATGAATTACTTCAAGAATATACAATGAAGTGATGAGAGATGAATTATTATTCAAAATAGGGCAAAGTGTCAGATATCTTCGAATGAAAAAAGGTATTTCTCAAGAAGAATTAGCTTTTCGTGCGGGGTTAAATATGAATTCAATCAGCACTCTGGAAAGAGGGCTGAATAATGTAAAAATAAAGACCTTATACCGAATTGCAGAGGCTCTTGATGTTAAAATCGAAGAAATTTTGAACTGTTCTTTTTAAATTATGCTTGTGTGAATAATTTATGAGAACCTTTGTCCTGATTAGCTTTCAATCCGTTTGCGCCAATAACATCACATTTTGCAAGTTGTTCTGAAATATTGTTAGTTTGTGTGTTTTGAAACATTACTTGTAACAAATTATATAAAGGATTTGATTTTGCAAGAGTTGTGTTGTTTGTCAAACCGGTATCAGGCACAGAATATTGGGTATTAAAATCTGTCCCAGGTTTTGAATTGAGTTGTATGCCTCCGATTTGTTGCATTTAAAATCTATCTCCTTTTAGTTTCTTTTTAAGCCATTGTGTGCATTGTAAAACAACCACCTGCAGGGTTTCCCATATCGTTATATGGGCGCAAATTTCCAACCCCTGGGTGTTGGTAGAATTTTTTACCTTGAATTTCCATACACATATTCGGGTCGGTCATTGTTTTTTCATAAGCATTATTAACATTTGGGTCTAACCCAACAGAGTTCCATAATGCATCTAAATTATGTTTAATCATTCCAAAAGTTGAACTAATGATGTTTCTGGTTTCTTCATTTGATGATTTAATTCCAAAATCAGAAGTTACATAGTTTCCTTCTTGGGCTGCTGCTGTTCGGTTGATTGCCATTATTTCTCTGTTGTCTGCCATGATAAAATCCTTATTATCTCTTCTCTTATATATATAAAAGATATAAATAATAAATAATTGCTTTTTAATGAAATTTATTCTTAACAAAACTTAAAATGTTTTCAATATAATGAAATTTTTGCAAGTTTTGTCAAAATTTATCTTCCCAAAGCTAATGTTAAGTTTTGTAAAGTGTAAAATGTACACTATATCAAGGTTTCAAGAGATTAGAAAATTTTATTAAAACATCTTATTGACTTTAATTTTTTCTTATGGCATAATAATTACATAAGATTTAAGTGTAGTCGAAACACTAAATATAAATAGTTCATTAACCCCAAAAACATATAAACTCCTAAATAATAAACACTAAAAAGAGACCATTAGGATGCAGAAAACGACCCACTCACTTGTTGAGTGGTTTTTTTTATGGCTAAAAATATTCTAAAAAAAATAACACTGAGGTTTAAAGTCAGTGTTATTTTTGAATGTTATACTAATGACAGTTTTTTATCTTTTACTTTTATATTTCTAAGTTTTTCAACTCTTCGCATTATCAGGTTTGCATTATCATCATTGGGTCTCGCTGCTAAGAATTTTCTATAATACCTTTTAGCATCTGTATGTTTTCCCAGTTTGTCTAAGCAAATTCCGATATTTGAGTATGCCTGTGCATAATTAGGGTTTATTTTTAAAATTTCATTGTACAGACCCAATGCTTGACGGTAAAGTTCCATTTTCATGAATAGTGCAGATTTTCTGATGTATGCATTGATGTAATTAGGGCTGTTTTCAATTAATTTTTGATAAATCATAAGAGCCATATCAGGTTCTTCGCATTGTTCATGTGCAAGTCCTAAATTATAAATTGCTTCCGGATTATCTGGTTCAATTTGAATAGCATGAATAAAACATTTTATTGCGCAACATGGAGTTTCATCTTTAAGATGACACAAACCTAGTTCAAAGAATGTTTCAAATCTGTTTGAGTCAAGCAATGCAGCTTTTTCTAATGATTGAATTGCTTTTTTGATTTTGCCGAGGTTTTTGTAACAAATTCCTAATCCTAAATAAGTATCAGGGTTGTTTCTATCCATTAAGACAGAATTCAAGTAAGCTGAAATAGCCTCCTTAAAAGATTTTTTAGTTCTTAGCAAATCGGCTTTGTTTTGAAATTCTTTTTGTTGTTTTCTCCTAATAATAGGGGCACTCATATATTGAGATTTGTTACTATCTGTACTCAACTCTTTCTTCCTCTTATACTCTTATATCTTAGATTTTTTTTTGAATTTGATGAACAATCATTAGATTTAAACATTAATCAATCATTGGATTTATAATTAATCTTGTGCTATAACTTTGTTATGAGAAAGCTTTTAATTTTTTTAGGGATAATGTCCGTAATTGCTACTCCTGTTGTGGCTTTTGAGGATAGTGGAGAAGTTCATTTGGAAGAGGTGCAGCAAGCAAAATATGAACTTCCTAAAGTTGAATATAAAGAAAAAGATTCTTTATTGATTAGTGATAAAGAAATTATGGATGAGATTGTCAAATTGCAAAGAGAAAAAGACTTGGAAGATATTGATAATCTTTGGAAAGGTACTGTAGAAAATAATCAAGTTATTGGCTTTGCGTTGAAAAAACTTGCGACCCCAGAAAGCCAAAGACGTATTCACTCCTCTTTGATGGCTAAAACTCTTTCTGCAATTGTGTCCGGGGCATCTTTAGCTCCTGCCTTGGTTGGAGCAGATTATATGGTTCAGTCCGGTTCTTATGCAGCAGGAAGAATTGCTCAAAATTTATTGAATAGAAAAAACGTTCCCCAAGAAATTCCTTTAACAGATACCGAATTGATTGAGTTAGCGGGACTTGTTGAAAATTTGCAGGATAAAATTATCAATGCTTATTATAATTATAAAGGAAGTTTATCTCAGTTGAAGGAAGTTCGTTCAAGAGAACTTTTGTATAGCAAAAATTACGCAAAAGCACTAGATGAGGAAGATTTTTTGGAAATTGCAATATCATCTTCTTTGTATGATGATATGCAAATCGAAGAGATGAAATATTTGCAGTCTGCTAAAAAATATCACTTGGAATTGCAGCGTCTAGCGGGGAAAAAAGTTGTTGACGGATTGAATTTGTATCAGTATGATTACAATTCTGCTTTGGTCGGAGGTAATAATGTTAAATAAACAAATTTTGTTATTGTCTTTTATTTTATGCTTGAGTGGAATTAGTGTGAATGCTGAAACTTTATCTGATGTTCAATATCCGAAAGCTCCGGCTTATCGTGTTGGAATCTCTTCAACTCCGGAAAATCAATACGTTCAGGCAAAACAAGTAAAACCCAAACTTGAAAAAACTTATGCAAAGATTGATGACTCAATTGATTCTGGTGTTGCAGATTTGACTTATGTTGATTTGAGCATAAAAAGATTGTCAAAAGAGGTTGCACAAGATTTAGAGATGGACGAACAAGATATGATTTCTGACCTATCTTTGTTGTGGCAAGGAGCGGCAATGCAAAGTGATACAATAAATTTTGCTTTATATAAACTTGCAAATCCTGATGCAGATAAACCTGATCCCAAATCAATTAAAAATGTTTTGAAAACTATTGCGAGTATGTCCACTTTAGTCGGGGCAAGTATGGGAAGTCCGATTTTTGCTGGTTCCTCTTTGATTGGTGGAAATATTCTCAGCATTATGTCGCAAGATACAAAGGCTCTTAATTATAAATATACAAAAGTTACTGATGCTGATATGATTATTCTTATTCGTAAAATTGAAGACTTGCAACAAAATGCGGTTAATCTTTATTATGATTATATGAGTGCAAAAAAGCAATTAGAGATGACGACAAAACTTGTTGAGGATAGACAAAAGAAGTTTGAATTAGCTCAACAAAATAATGCACCAAGAGAACTTGTTGTTATAACAGATGCTTATTACAGAACCGCTATAGATAAACAACGTACTGCAAAATCAGAATTCTTTTCTAAACGTGCAGCTTTAGAACAATTTGTAGGAAATGAAACATTTGTTCAGTTTGAAAGTGATTTAGATGCAAGAGAACGAGGTGAAAAACCTGTTTCAAATGTAGATAATAATCCTCCATCTCCAAAAGAAGAGAATACTCCGACTTATGCAGATACAATTCAAAATGTTGAAAATTATACAAATAGTTTGAATTCAAATCTGTCAACATCAAAAGAGGAAACTACAAAACCTCAAACTATAACTTCCCCATCGGTTTATATAACAGATGATAATGATCCAAATTTGGATAAAGTTCCAGAACTTAAACCGTTAGATATTGCGCCTGTTGTAGAAGAAAAACCTACAGCAGAGGAAATTTCTGAAACACCAAAAGAAAATAAGACTAAAAAAAACTCGTTAAAATCAAAATTTTCTAAAACAAAAGAAAAAAAAGAAGAAAAAAATATTTCTCCGGTTAAAGAGAAATCGAAAAAAAAATCTGCCAAAATTAAACCTGAAAATGAATTGGCACTTGAAGAAAAATCCGAACCAAAGCAGGTAAAACAAAAGCCACCAAAGAAAGATAAATATTCAACAAAAGGTTTTATCTTTATACATAATAACCAAACAACGACAAATACTACTCAACCATCTGGTAATGATGAAATAGAACCTGTTGTTCCGCAGCAAAATACTAAAAAAACTCAAACAGACTCTTCAATAAAAGAATTACCTCCTTTAGATGAAATTAAAGTTCCTGATTTGAGTGGTCACGGTTATTCAATTTATTCTGACGGAGATTACTAATTTTGAAGATGAAGTATATTAATTACCAAGTTTTGACAGGACAAGAAAATATGCGTATTGACAGTGATTTGCTTGATTCTGCAATAGAAAACAAATTGGATTACCCGATATTTAGATTATATGCTTGGAAACCTGCCTGTGTATCATTGGGGCGAAATCAGAAAGATGATTTTTTAGATAGAAGTTTTTTAAAAGAAAATAATATTGATGTTGTTCGTCGTTTGACTGGAGGACGAGCATTGTTGCACGCTGATGAAATTACGTATAGTTTTATTTGCCCGACATTATATTTGAAAAATGGGGAGCATGTAGTGTCTTCGTATAAAGAAATTTCTCGGATTTTGATTGGCAAATTCAAGACAATTGGAATTGATTTGGATTTTGGGTCGAATAAACCAATTAAAACAGGCTTTGACTATTGTATGCTGATATCTACCGGTGCTGATTTGTGTTATCACGGGAAAAAACTTATCGGTTCTGCTCAGTGTCGAAAACAAGGATATATTTTGCAGCACGGTTCAATTTTATATGATTACGATAAAGCTCTTCTTGAAAAAATCTTTAAAGAACCTGTTTCAACTGATGAAATTACTTCAATAAAAGAAATTAATCCGAAGTTGACAAAAGAAAAAATAATTGACATACTAAGTGTGTAAATTATGGGGTTTAATATGATGGAAAAGAAATTTGCATTTACTTTAGCTCAAAATTTATTAGTTATGGGAATTGTCTTTTTATTTTTGATTTTTGTTGTATTTATTCCTTTTTATAATAATTTTCAACTAAAAAAATCTGTTGTTACTTATAGAACAGTTTATTCAAAGTTATTAGAAGCTAACAGAATGTATGCAATTATTGATTCTCAGGAGCAAGATGTTTATGATACGAGCCTGCCAATAAATACCTTTGCGGAAACTTATTTTACTCCGTATTTGTCTATAGCAAATTATTGCAAAGGCGATCAGTCTGGTTGTTGGAATTCTCCGTTGTATAAAGATTTGAAAAACACAAAATATTTCAACAAATCGTTATATACAATTGTTCTTGATGATAATACTATTTTAGGCTTTCATAAAGAACCAAAGAAAAATTTAGTATCTGTGATTGTTGATACTAATGGGCTTGAAGGACGAAATACGTTAGGTCAAGATGTTTTTGTCTTTTCTTTTTATAATAATAAATTTCGTCCCAAATTGTGTAAAGCTTCTGTTTACGAAAATGCGAAAATTAAAGACGGAATTCATTTTGGTGGCTATGATGATTGCGGAATTCCTTATGATACCTATGATTATAAGGATTTAACCCGTAAAGATATTCCAGATGGTTGTAGTAAGAAATCTGAAGAAAGTAAATATGGTTTTGGGGTTGGGGCTGCATGTGGAGCTTTGCTTTACAAAAATTTATGGGTGATAGACAATAATTACCCTTGGTAGTATAATCGTTTTAGCAGTAACAAAAAGGGATATAAATGACAAATTCAAATATTAAAGCGATGATTATGGCTGCAGGCATGGGTTCTCGATTAGAACCAATTACTTTGATTATGCCAAAACCGTTAATTCCTGTTATGAATAGGCCGTTGATGGATATTCTTTTAGGGCAGCTACATTCTATTGGAATTAAGGACGTTATTTCTAATACTTATTATCTTTCAAATCAAATTATTGATAGGTATAAGAAAAATAATTTAGGCATCAATTTTAATTATATCAAAGAAACTGAGCTTTCAGGTACTGCTGGTGGAATGAAGAAATGTCAATATTTCTTTGATGAGGGCGAAGATTTTGTTGTTATGTCTGGAGATGTTTTAACAAATGCAGATATAAAACAAGCAATTAAACATCATAAAGAATCAGGGGCAATCGCGACTATCGGTGTTAAACAAGTTCCGCATGAAAAAGTTTCACATTTCGGTGTTGTAGTAACTGATAAAGATGGTTATATTACAGAATTTCAAGAAAAACCATTAGTTGAAGAAGCTAAAAGCAACTTAATTAATACCGGAATTTATGTTTTTAACTACAGAATTTTTGATTATATTCCAGAGAATACATTCTATGATTTTGCAAAAAATGTATTTCCGAAATTGTTAGCAGAAAGACAAATTAATACTTTTGAAGTCAATGAATATTGGAATGATATTGGAACAATTGCACAGTATAAACAATCTATTCAAGATGTGTTTAATGGTGTTTTCAAAATAGAACATTCAAAAATTTGTGATACAAATCTAGGTTCATATATTTGCGGTAATTCTAAAATCTCGCCAACAGTGAGATTTATGGGTAATTCCACTGTTGGAAATAATTGTAAAATCGGTGAATATGTGATGTTGAATAATTGCATTGTTCTTGACAATGCAGAAATCAAGACAGGTACAGAATTGTCAAATTGTATTGTTGTTCCGTCAACAAAAGAACTTCAAAACAGACGAATCAAATCAAATACAACAGAATTGATTACTGTATAGAGGGCTTGATTTTTCTGCATTTTGATGATAAATTTATACAAGAAGTTTGTAAAAACTTCTGTAGATGGGACTATGGCGCAGCGGTAGCGCAGGGGACTCATAATCCCTTGGTCGTGGGTTCGAATCCCTCTGGTCCCAAATAAAAGAAGACATCTCTAAAGATGTCTTTTTTTATTGCTTTTTGTGTTTTATAAATTCAAATAATTTCAAAAATAATTGTAACGGAATATTAAGTTAAGTTTGAAATCTCTGAAACCTAGCTATAATGCCTTATATGATATGATACGATGTGGTGGGGTGGAGCAATTCTCATATTAGTAAGAACTTTATAAATATATAACACTTGCAATTGTTTGATTTTACAAAAGGATATTATGAGAATGAAAGGAGTTTTACTTATGGTAAAACACGTAGGAGATTCAACTACAGTTATGCATACGGGATATATTGTTCCTGCCAAAACGAAAAAGCCGAATAAAGATTTAAAGTTGACACCAGACATGCAAAAATTACTTGATAAGTTCAAAAAAATTAAAACGACAACTGCAAAGCCAAAAGATTCAAATCCACAGGTTTCTGAGCATGATGGATATGTAAGAATGCCGGACGGTTCATTACAAAAGGCTCGGATTAAATTTGTACCAGCAACAACAGAGGCTGAAAAAAGAGATTTGTGGAATAAATTTATGAATAAAAAGTAATTAATAGAGTTGCGCGCGGTGTCGTAAATACACCGCGCGCCTATTTTTATGTTTAAATATATATATATTGGTAATGGAGAGGGCATTCTCAGGTGAAGTGTGATAATAACAAAATAGAAATCAATATTACCACGAAAGAAAATGCTGATAATGCCAAAATCTCTAAAATTATTAATAATTTTCTTCCAGAAAAATATTTTCAAAAATCTATTATTTTTAATAACTAAAACACTTTTTATGGAGCAAAAATGAATTTTAATATTCGAAAAATGTTAGAAACTGATAGGATAGAAGTTCTTTCTATGATGAATGACTTCTATAATTCTCCTGCTGTTTCTACGAATGGTAGTTTAAGTATCTTCAACACAGATATTGATTGTAGTGTGGGCGATTCCCCGTTTTTAGAGGGGTATATTTTTGAAACTAACTCTATGGTGTTAGGTTATTCAATGATTGCCAAAAGTTTTTCAACTGAATTTGGAAAATCTTGTATTTGGTTAGAGGATTTATATTTGAAACCAGAATATAGAGGTCATGGTATAATTCCTAAATTTTTATGTTATATTGAGGCACTTTATCCTAATTCAATTTTAAAATTAGAAGTTGAAAAAGAAAACAAACATGCTGTCCATGTTTACACAAAACATGGTTTTAAGACTTTAGAATATTATGAGATGAAAAAAGATATATAAAATATTTTATAAGATTTTTTACGAGCTGTGAACGTTAATTTATAATCCTTTTTACCAATTTAGTTTCTTTTGAAATCTTTTATAATGATTTTGAAAGAAAGGAGTTGTTATGAATAACGAAGATAAAGAAAATATGAAAGAAAAATTGCACGAAACAACAGACAAGGCAAAGGAAAAATTCCATGAAGTCAAAGAAGATATAAAAGAAAAGGCTCATGAGATTAAAGAAGATATGGACAATGCTTTAGAAAAAGCTAAAGATACGGCATTAGAACTTAAAAAAGATTTTAAGGATAAAATGCACCATACAAAGGAATGCATTGCAGAAGACAAAGACGAAAAAGAAGATGAATACAAAGATGAAGATGCATAATTAAAACGTAAAAAGGACAAGTTATATCTAACTTGTCCTTTAAAAATAATTAGTGTAAAAATCTTAAATAAAGGTAACCTGTACTTAGGATTAATGAAATTGCAACAACTGCAACACCATACTTCAAAAATCTCATAAATGAAATTGGGTGTCCAGATTTGGCTGCGTTTTCAGAAACAATGACATTTGCGGCTGCACCTATTATTGTCATGTTTCCTCCAAGACATGCCCCAAGAGATAATGCCCACCATAATGGGTAAGTGTAATCTGTTCCCATTGCTTTTTCAATTTCGACAAGCATTGGAGCCATTGTTGCAGTATATGGAATGTTATCAATGATTCCGGATATAACACCCGATGCCCATAGTATAATCATTGATGTAGCAGCCTGAGAGCCTTGTGTTACTTTGAGAATCCATTCTGCCATTAATCTAATACCGCCAGAGGCTTCCAAACCTCCAATGATGATAAATAATCCGATAAAGAAGAAAATTGTATTCCACTCAACATCTTTTAAAATGTCATTTGGTTTTTCAAAAATCAATAAAAATGCTGCACCTAGCATTGCAACAACACAGGTTTCAATGTGAATAACATCATGTAACATAAAACCTAAAATTACCAGTGCAAGAACTATTGTAGAACGAAGCATTAAATTCTTGTTTGTAATTGTGTGTGTGTTATCAATTTCTGCAACTTCTTTCATTTTATCATCAGAGGCATGTAATTTTTTTCTAAAAATTAATGTTAAAACTCCAATTACTGCGCACATTATAATAATGATTATTGGAGTTAACTCTTTAACAAAGTCCATAAAAGTTAAACCTCCTGCGCTTCCAATAATAATATTTGGCGGGTCTCCGATTAAGGTTGCGGTACCTCCTATATTTGATGAAAAAATTTCTGTCAATAAGAATGGAATTGGGTCGATATTTAATTTTTTAGCAATGGCAAATGTTATTGGCATGATTAAAATAACGGTTGTAACGTTATCAAGGAAAGCACTTGTAATTGCGGTAAACAGACCTAAAGCACAAAGTACTTTTATCGGGTGTCCTTTGGTAAATTTCAATAACTCATTAGCAATCCAATTGAATATTCCACTTCTTGTAGTTATTGATACGATTATCATCATTGAAACAAGTAAGAATATTACATTAAAATCGATATAATTGATAAAATAATTTGGATTGATAATTCCATTGACGGCTTTTGTTTGGCTTACTAATCCTAAAACAATAGTCAAAGCTCCGCCAATTAGAGCAATTGTCATTTTAGGAATTTTTTCTAAAGCGATAAATATATAAGCAAGGATTAGCAAACTTGCCGATATAATTACACTGTGGCTTGATATAAAACTACTAAGCACCTTTACTCCTTTCTGCAACGGCACATGCTATAGCTAGTGCAATTGCTACATCATCTGATGTTGTTTTCTTTTTAGTTGTCGAAATGTTTTCTTCAATTTCTTCAGGAAAATATTTGTTGATAAATACCATGATTTTAGAAGATAATTGCATAAAACATATCATTACTGTAATAAATAAATATACAACTCCCATGCCAATAAGCATTATAAGAGCGCCTTCTTTAAGTAGTTCAAAACTCATAACAAATTCTCCTATTATTTTTTTGTTAAATATTTAGATAAAAATAGGGTTGTTATGGCGCTCTTGTGAGTATTTCATTTTTTAGACATATAGATATTTTTTTTGAAATTTGCCATTTTGTTTGGGAAAACTTCGTGACTAGAAAATATTGTAATAACTTATTCTGAACAGTTGATTTGAATGTTGAAAAACTATTATTTGTGTCTTTTTTTATAATTGAAAGTGATGAAATTTCATTCCTTTGAAAGTTTGTGGTTGCAATAGTTGTTTCGTGTTTGATACTTGATAAATGGGGTGAGGTCGTTTTTTGCAAAACGGATTGAGTGGTTGATATTTTAGAGGCATGTTCTAAAATTTTGTCGGAATTAAATATTCCTAATGAAGCCACTAAACACAAAAATATAAGAAATATTTTAATAAATTTTTTCACGGAAATATTTTACCATAAGGATATTATTTTGTTCAAATATGTTTTTTATATTAAAATAATGTTGTGTTCTGAACTTGCGTTTAATGAGAACGAGAAAAGTTTAAAACGTAGAGCAGGCACAATGTCGAAGTGGCACTCTGCCGACGACGAGCTGACTAGATGTCAGGTTGGAGGAGAGGGTAAAAGCGCCAAGCGTTACGTCCGCCACTGAAGACTCAATGTCGAAGTGGCGGAATTGGTAGACGCGTACGATTCAGGTTCGTATGGTGGCAACACCTTGAGGGTTCAAGTCCCTTCTTCGATATTTTTTATATAGGATTTTTGTTATGGCAATTATTGATTTATTTAAAATAGTAGATTTAAAAGAAAAAATAAATGAAAGGTTTGGAATAAAAATGCATGTCCATGATGGTTGTATGATGCAATCATTTTCATTTGACGAAAAGGCAAGTGATGAGTTAGTTTCTTTTATCAACATGTATTTTGAAAATAGCAGATATAAAGTTATTTTTTCTTCTGATGGTTTATATTTTCATTTGGAAAATAAAAAATAGCAAAAATTTGAACTTTTCCCTTTTATAATCGTTATAAACATGTGAAGTAAAAAAGGAGAAAAGTCATGAAAAAGGGTTTGTGGATTTTGGCATTGACTTTAGTATTTGCAGGTAGTACGTGTTTTGCAGCTCCACCACCTCCGGCTGGCGGAATGAGGGGAATACCTCCGATGCATGGCGGAGTACCAATGGGAAGACCACCAATGGGTCCTCCACATGGTGGCATGGGCCGTCCTCCGATGCACATGGCTGGTAGACCTTTACCTCCGCCACCTATGATTAGACCGTTGCCTATATATCGACCTTATTACACTTCTTTCTATCCGAGAGTTTATTACACATCATATTCTTATACTCCTTATGTATATGATAGTGTCGAACCTGTTTCAACTGTTGTTGTTCGTGATGACTATGCAGGTATAAATACGGCAGCTAATGTGATAAATACTGCGGCAAATGTTGCGGCAACGATTAGATATTTGACTTGGTAATTGTTATTATATTTATTAAAAAGTTTTAATCTCCTCCATTTGGGGGAGATTTTTGAGTCTTTACTAAAGAAATAAAAATGGTTACCGATACTAATAATATAGATATGGAAAACGAAAGTTTTTCATACCTCCTCCCCAAGTCTGGTAGCCGTTCTTTTTGAAACGGCTTTTTTTTGCGAAAAAAATCTAATTTTATATAAAGAAAAAGGCAAGAACAGTTAATTCTTGCCTAATATCTTTTTCATATTTCCTTTTTTAATTTGTTAAACTTGCATTTCTTTCTCAAAGCCAAATAAAGAACTGATTGATTCATCATCATGAATTCTTGAAATAGCTTGAGCAAGTAATGGTGCTACTGAGATTTGTTTGATGTTAGATGGCATTTTGCTCATATCAAGAGGAATTGTATTTGTTACGATACATTCTTTAATTGGAGCAGAAGCTAACCTCTCTACTGCAGGACCAGAAAATACAGGGTGTGTCGCACCAACATAAACATCTTTAGCACCTTTTGACTTTAAGAGTTTTGAAGCTTCGCAAATCGTACCTGCGGTATCAATAATATCATCAAACATTAAACATACCTTGTCTTTAACATCACCGATAACATTTGTTGCGATTGCTTCATTATGTTTATCACGTCTTTTGTCAATGATTGCGATAGGAATATCTAACTTTTTAGCAAAATGTCTGGTTCTGTTAGCTCCGCCCATGTCAGGTGAAACTGCAACCATATTTTCTGTCGGAATCCCTAAATCTTTAATGTATTTAACTAAAACATTTGTTGCAAAAATGTGGTCGACTAAGATATTGAAGAAACCTTGGATTTGACCTGTATGTAAATCCATTGCAAGAACTCTGTTTGCGCCGGCTGTTGTTAATAAGTCTGCAACTAACTTTGCCGTAATAGCTTCTCGTCCGGAAGTTTTTCTGTCTTGTCTTGCGTATCCGTAATATGGAATTACTGCTGTAATTGTTTTTGCACTAGCTCTTTTAAATGCATCAATAATGATTAATAATTCCATTAAGTTTTCATTTACAGGGTCGCAAACTGGTTGAATTATGAAAACATCATCTCCTCTAACACTTTCTTTAACTTGCACATAAATTTCTCCGTCAGAGAAATTTTTCACAACCATTGGTCCTACAGATGTTCCAAGTTGATCTGCAATTTCTTGTGCTAATTTGGGGTTAGATCTACCTGCAAATAACTTGATATCATGAGTTGGGTTAATAGCTTTTTCCAATTGAGGATAAGTTTTTTCTTCGATTGCAACCATTTTTTAATAAAATCCTTTCTTTGACCACCACGATAATTATTATAAAACCGTTGTAGTACTACGACAATATAATTTTAAGTTTTGTAATATATAAAATCTGTAAATTTAAAATTTGTTACTTATTTAATGAATATTTTACAAAGTCTTCAAAATCTTTTAAAAATTCTGCAGGTGTTTGATTAAAATTATTCGCAATTTTCTCTAGGATATTCAATTTAATACCTTGTTTTAAATTCTCGACTCTACAAAGTATTGCACAGTCGATATCAGAATCTTGTGCGAATTTATTTAAGGATACCCCAAGTTCTTCACGTCTAAATTTTATATATTTCCCGATTTCGTTGTATTGCATTTATTGAGATTATGCAATACAATAAAAATAATATCATTGAGATTTCTCAATAGATAAAGTAAGAATTTGTATGAAAGATTTAAACATGCTAAAAAATTTATTAACTCAGAACAAACATCAATGTAAATTGAAAACAAGTTTATTACCTCCAACCAAAGTAAAATTTGGTTTTACTTTGGCAGAGGTCTTGATTACCCTTGGGATTATTGGGATTGTTGCAGCTATGACTATTCCAACACTAATCTTCAAAAATCAAAAACGAGTAATTGAAGCTAAGTTAAAAGAAGATTATTCTATCATTCAACAAGTTATTAAATCTAACGAGGGTAATGATGTTGATATGAGCATGCTACTTCAAGATGGCAATACTGATTCGCAAAAAGAATGGTTTGAAACATATTTTGCTCCTTATATGAAATATTCTCATGTTTGTTACGAAACAAAAGGTTGTTGGCAGAAGAATAAAACCAAGCTCCTAACAGGAGCAACAATAGCAAATGACAGACCAGAATATGGAATTGGAGCCGGTATTGTATCTGTAACCCTAAACAATGGAACAAATATTACAATGGACGTTTGGTCAGGAACAAATCAAATGCGTGATTGGTTTGGGATAGATTATGCTCAAACAGGTATGTCAATATTTATTGATGCTAACGGGAATAGTGGTCCGAATGTTGTGGGCAAAGATATTTACCTTTTAACCTACACTCCAGACTATGGAATACTTCCTGCAGGTTTTCATAAAACCAAAGAAGAAGTAAATAATAATTGTAGTAAAAATGACTCAAGTTCATTAGCAGGCTACTTTTGCTTATTAAGAGTAAAAAATAATGGTTGGTCAATACCAGATGATGTTTGGAACTTAAAAATATAATTATTTAAAGAAGCGGGTCGGAAGTAATAACTTCCGACCCGCCTTCTTGTTTGAAATATTTTCGACTTATTTCTTGTTAGGAATTCTCATTCCGTAGAAAGATCTCCAAACGAAGAATAAAGCGATAATCAAGAATACAATACCTGCAATAGGTGCAACTTGTCTGAAAGCTTCACTGATTGCAATTTCCATTGCCAATAAACCAAACAATGTTGTGAATTTAATAATTGGGTTCATTGCAACAGAAGATGTATCTTTGAATGGGTCACCAACTGTATCACCAACAACAGTTGCATCGTGAAGAGGAGTTCCTTTTTCTTTTAGGTCAACTTCAACGATTTTCTTTGCGTTATCCCAACAACCACCTGCATTCGCCATAAATACAGCTTGGAACAAACCAAATACTGCAATTGCGATTAAGTAACTTACAAAGAATGATACAGGTCTGTTTGCTAACAGCGGGTCTTTAGCAATTACTGGTGCTGACAAGCAAGCAAGAGCTAAAGCGAATGCAAACAATGAAATAAAGATATTAATCATACCTTTTTGTGCATATTGAGTACAAATCTTAACAACTTCTTTTGAATTTGAAAGATTTGCTGATTTAGATGAAGCATCATCTAATTTGATATTGTCTTTGATGTATTCAGTAGCTCTGTAAGCTCCTGTTGTAACTGCTTGCATAGAAGCACCACTGAACCAGTAAATAACAGCACCACCGGCTAACAAGCCTAACAATGTGTAAGGATTTAACAAGTTAAGAATATCTTCCGGTTTGATGCTCAAAGTATTTTGGATAACCAAAATCAATGAGAAAATCATTGTAGTAGCACCAACAACCGCTGTACCGATAAGAACCGGTTTAGAAGTTGCTTTGAATGTGTTACCTGCACCGTCATTTTCTTCTAAGTATTGTTTTGCATTTTCAAAATCTGCATCAAAACCATATTGGTTTTTGATATCCTCTTTTACGTTTGGAATATCTTCAATCAAAGATAATTCGTAAACAGATTGAGCATTATCTGTTACAGGACCGTAAGAGTCAACGGCAATTGTAACAGGACCCATTCCTAGGAATCCGAATGCAACCAAGCCAAATGCAAACACTGATGAATAAATCATCACATCGGCAGGAATGTGAATACTTGCAAAGTATGCAAGACCCATTAATAACACGATTACTGCACCAATCCAGAAACCGGAGAAGTTACCGGAAACAATACCTGAAAGGATTGTTAAAGAAGCTCCGCCCTCACGAGAAGCTGTAACAACTTCTTCTGTGTGAAGTGCTTTTGGAGAAGTGAAGATTTTTGTAAATTCAGGAATCAATGCTGCACCTAAAGTACCGCAAGAAATGATTGCTGATAAGATTAACCATAAATTGCCGCCCATAGGAGCTAATAACCAGTGGCTTACACCAAAAGTCATAGCGATTGATAAAATTGAAGTTAACCAAACAAGGTTTGTTAATGGTTTTTCAAAATCAAATTTAGCAGTTGCTTTTGCATAGAATTTATCAATTACATTGTTAATCCAGTAAGCAACAACCGAAGTCACAATCATTAAATATCTCATAACGAAAATCCAAGTTAATAATTGAACTTGATATTCAGGTTTTACACCTAACAAGATGAATGAAACAAGAGCAACACCAGTTACACCATAAGTTTCAAAACCATCAGCTGTAGGTCCGATAGAATCGCCTGCGTTATCACCTGTACAGTCAGCAATTACACCAGGGTTTCTAGGGTCGTCTTCTTTGATCCCGAATTGAATTTTCATCAAGTCAGAACCGATATCTGCGATTTTTGTGAAGATACCGCCAGCAACTCGAAGAGCAGAAGCACCTAAAGATTCACCGATTGCAAAACCGATGAAGCAAGCACCTGCCAAATGTCCTGGAACGAATAATAAAATTGTTAACATCAAAATCAATTCAACAGATACAAGACAAACACCGATTGACATACCTGCTTTTAAAGGAATATTTAAAATATTTAAAGGATTTCCTTTTAATGATGCGAATGCAGTTCTAGCGTTAGCTAAAGTGTTCATTCTGATACCGAACCAAGCAACAGCATAAGAACCTAAAATACCGATAACTGACCAAGCTAAGATAATTGCAACGTCAGTGATTGGCATTTTTTGAAGATATCCGAAGTAAAATGCGATACATAAACCGATTAATACTTCTAAGCAGAATAAAAATTTACCTTGTTGAACAAGATAAGTTTTACAAGTTTCAAAAATAGTGTTTCCAACATCAGCCATAGCTGAGTGAACTTCTAGTTTTTTGACTCTCATAAATTCAATGAAACCGAAAATCAATCCAACAAAGGATACTGCCATACCAATTACTAACAAATTGAAGTAGAAAGGATTAGCAGCTTTGATACTCGGGACCACTAAATCAGCTTCACTTGCTAATGCAGGTGAAATCCCAAGGAGCATAACGACAAACAATGCCATTAATACCATTGGTGAAGTAAACTTTTTAATCATATTTCTCTCCTTTTTCCAAAGTTTGTTCACTTTCCTATTATATATGATAAATATAATTTTAACAATTTTTTTTACATTTTTTATTTACTTATTTTGTGTAATTTGATATTATAATTTTATGATGTCTTTTTTGAGAAAAATATGGGTTGTTTTATTTGCATTTATGATATTTGGAATGCTTGCATGGGTTCCAGTAGATAAGTATCAAAAATCTTATATGAACAAATTGCATCAAGAAAAAGCGAAACCCCAAAAACGTGTTGATGATGCTTATAAATATGTTGAAAAAGTTGAAGAGGGTGCAATTGATACAGCTCCTCAAAAAACCGTTCGAGTTAGTCCTAAAAAACATATTAGACAGGGGAGAAAGCCTTTCTTTGTAAGAGATAGAAAAAATCCTAATATTTTATATCCTTATAAAGATTAATAAATATATGCACTCTCATTTAGTCTGATTTCAAAGCTACTTCCTGTAGGAATGGATACGTTTCCGCCTTTTGCAAAAATACTTGTGATTGGGGAAATTGCTGTATTTACTGTATATCCTGCTACACCTACAATTGTTGGAATTGGCGAAATAATGATTCCTATTGGGTTATTGGCAAGTTTTGTGGAAGTTTTCCTCGCTTTTTGGTAGAAAGCTTCTCCTTTATCGACTTGTTTGCCTGCATTTGCCCAATATTGTCTTTGACCTTTTATATTATTTAGATAAATGTTTTTTGCATTTGCTTTTGTGATTTTTGCATTTACCGGATAAGTTTTTCCATTAAATGTCATACTTGTAATTTTTATAACAACCAGTCCGCCATTCCCTGTTGCTTGAGGCTTATGAACATCTGTTATTGTTCCTTTGAAAATTGTACCTGTTGGAATTGTAATATTTTTCTTATAAACCGGAGCTGTAGTTGTGAAAGAAACGGAAGAACCGACACTTAACCAGTTATTAATTTTTTGATTTGATTTTGTTTCAAAGGTTGTCCAGCGAAAAATTTTAATTGCAGCTTTTTTATCGGCAGGTGTAATTTGAGGTCTTACTTCTGTAGTGTATGTTGGAGTTACCTTTGGAATTGAAGTTATTTGTTGTGTAGTTGTAGTTGTAGTTGTATTATTTATTGGTGTTGTTTTGTTTTGTGAGTTGTCGATTTTTGATAACGGTGGTAATACTGTATTTTCAAGTTTTGAGGAGTCATATTTTTTCCTGATTTCTTCATCTACGGACATATCAAGTTCTAGCGCTAAGGCAGTATTTACCACTAGTTGCATTGTTATAATTGATAATAAAATTTTAAAAAATGTCTTTTTCATATTATTTTGTACTATATTTTCCTGAAATAAAAATCATTCCGAGGTAAAAGATTATAATAGCAATTGGAAAGAAGAACAGGCAAATAAATGAAATTGCAAAAAGTACAATAGTAAGCCAAATTGCAAGGTTAAAGTTGCCTGCAATATCCCAAATTCTTTTGGCATAATTTATAAAATGTAAGTAAAGAATTGGAATTCCAAACACAATCGAAAATATTAAGACAAGTGCTAGAAGTGCATTAGGACTTTTTAGTAAAAAGTAAAAAATATAGTATATCGCAATAGCAATAACTTGGAGTGCAAAAATGATGATTGAATTTGTGAAAAATTTAAGTCTTCCTATTGGCATATCAAGTTTTCTCATACTTGTGTTTTTATCATCAATACTAATATTTTCTTTCTCTTCGCCCATAAATACTCCTAATTTTGTAATTTGATTTTAGCATTATTTGAATTTTATCGCAAGTTCGTGGTTTTATTTAGTTCTTAAATTCTTTGATTAGTTTATTAATTATTTCTATTTGAGAATGTATTAGTGTTTAATTTCTGTAAAAAAGACTTCTCAAAAGAGAAGTCTTTTTTATCGTTTAGTAATTTAATAAATTTATTAAACTTTAAGCATTTCGTTAATTGCCTTAGCAGCTTTTTTACCTGCACCCATTGCGTTGATTGCATTTGAAGCTCCAACCGGTGCAACGTCACCACCTGCAAATACACAAGGAATATTTGTTGAACGTTTTTCCGGGTCAACAGATATATAGCCTTTAGCATCTGTGATGATTTCCATTCCCTCAGCTTCTGCTGATTTTTGGATAATTGGGTTTGGACCAGTACCAAGTGCGACAATTACGGTATCAACATCTTCTGTTACAAATTTACCTGTTCCAACCGGTCTTCTTCTTCCGGATGCATCTGGTTCGCCAAGTTCCATAATTTCAAATTTCATTCCGTCTACATAACCGTCTTTATCAAAAATTTCAATCGGTGCATGTAAGAACTTAAATTGAACACCTTCTTCTTTTGCGTGTCTGATTTCTTCAAGTCTTGCAGGTAATTCTTTTTCTGTTCTTCTGTATAGAATTGAAACTTCTTCAAAACCTACACGAACGGCTGTTCTTGCTGCATCCATTGCAACGTTTCCGCCACCGATTACAGCAACTTTTTTACCAATTCTCAATGGAGTGATACTATTGGCATCTCTTCCTGCACCCATCAAGTTAACTCTTGTTAAGAATTCGTTTGCAGAGAATACACCGTTTAAGTTTTCTCCTTTGATGTGCATCATTTTTGGAAGACCTGCACCTGAACAAATAAATATTGCATCAAATCCATCATCTTTAAGTTGTTTTAATGTGATTGATTTTCCTACAACAACGTCAGTATGGAATTCTACTCCCATAGCTTTAAGGTTTGTAATTTCTCTATCCAAAATAGTACGTGGAAGTCTGAATGGAGGAATTCCGTAGCGAAGAACTCCACCCAATTTGTGAAGAGCTTCAAAAACAACAACTTCGTGACCTGCTTTTCTTAAATCAGCTGCTGCAGTAATTCCTGCACAACCAGAACCGACAATAGCAACTTTTTTACCTGTTGGTTTTATTTCCGTTTTTTCTGCTTGAGTATTATCTCCAACGTATCTTTCTAAAGCTCCTATCGCAACTGCTTGTCCTTTAATCCCTAAAATGCAATTGCCCTCACATTGTCTTTCTTGAGGACAAACACGACCACAAACAGATGGTAACATACTTGTTTGACGGATTATGTTTCCTGCTTCTTCAAGGTTATCTTCTTTTAACGCTTTAATAAATTCCGGAATTTGAATATTTACCGGACAGCCTTGAACACATCTAGGATTTTTGCAGTGCAAACATCTTGAAGCTTCTAATTTCACTTGTTCCGGAGTTAAATTGCTTTCAACCGGATCAAAGTTTGAACGTCTTTGAATTTTATCTTGTTCTTTTACTCTTTGTCTTTCCACAACCATATTTTCTATCCCTTCTTCTAAAAATATTAAATAGATTAACAACATTCTAATTAAAAAATAGACTTAGTGCAAGTCTGTTAATATATCAATATTTTTTAATTTCTTATTTAAAATTTCGAATAAATGTGATAAAATTATGGAAAATTGAGTAGAGAGTTTTGAATATGGGTTTACAAATAATTATTTTAATTTTAAGCGTAATGGTTGCAGGATTAGTTTCTTGGTTAATTTGTTCAAAATTTTATCAAGACAAAATTGCAAAATTGAGGGTTGAAAATCTTGAATTAAAATCAAGGGTTGGTTTGAATGAAAATATTGTAAATCAAATAAGAATAGAATTTTCAAAAATTGCTCAAGAATCTTTAAAAACTCAACAAGAGGAGTTAATTTCTCAACATTCTAACGATTTGAAAACCAGAATTGAATTGTTTAAATCTGAAGAAATTAATCCTATTAATAAGCTATTAAAAGATTTTAAAGACAGTATTGATAATTATCAAAAAATTCATAATCTTGATACCTTAGAGATAAAAAATGCAATTAGTGTTGCTGAAAAATATGCAAAAGCTCTAACAACTAATCAAAATTCAAAGGGTGAATTTGGTGAAAATCAATTAGAACAAATTTTAAAATTTGCAAATCTGAAAGAGAATATTCACTATGTAAAACAGTATTCAGCAAACGGGGCTAAGCCTGATTTTGTTATAAAATTGCCGAATGATAAGCGTTTGGTTATTGATTCTAAAGCAATTTTAAAAAATTACATAAAATTTACACAAACTGAAAGTGATGTAATAAAAAAATCCTTTATAAAGGATTTAGAAAAATGTATTATTAATTTGGCAAAGAAAAATTATGAAGAGATAAGTCAAACTTCTCAACCGGGGTTTATATTAATGTATATTCCTATTGAAGCTTGTGTAAATTTAATTTATACAGATTTTGATTTTAAAAATATAATAGAATTAGCAAATTCAAAAAATATAATAATAATAGGAACAGCTTCACTACTTGTGGCTTTGCGACTTGTGATTGATTTATGGGCAATAAAAGTTCGAAATGATAATATTGAAAATATAATTATTGCCGGAGAAAATTTATATAATAATATTTCAATTCATGCTCAAAATCTTTTAAATATTCAAAAAGCAATAAACGATGCTGCAAAATCTGTTCAAACAGAGATTAATCGTATTATGGCTCGTCATAATGGCAGTATTTTCAAAGAGGCTGAAAAACTAAGGGATTATGGCATAAATTCTAAAAATTCGAAAAATGGGAAAAAGTTAGTTGAATATACAATCCCTCATGAGTTTTTGGACGAAGAACAATCAGAAGAAATCTAGGAGTAAAAATGAACGAAAATTATTTTGTAGAAAATGATAAATTTTTAAGTATGAACGGAATTTTAGGCCGTAGAAATTTTGTTATAAATACTTTAATTATTGAAATAATTAAAACATTAATCGGTTCTACTCCTTTTGTATATTTTGTTCTTTTTAATCCAAAATATATTCCGGAATTAAGTGTAATTAATAATATTTCTAATTTGCCTGTCTGGGCTTTGATTTGGATTTGTGCAATGGGCTTGGTTTCTACGGCTTTGTATTTCCCAAGTATCGTAAGAAGAGTTCGTGATATTATAGGAGACATTGATGATAATAGAGTTTACCTTGTTTCATCTGTTCTATCTGTAATTATATTTGTTGCTTATACTCCCGTAGGTGCGAATTTTTGGGGTAAATGGTTTTCGTTTTTTGTAATTCTTGTCTTGATATTTCAAAAAGGTAAAATTTCCTCTCAAAGACCTATAAATACTCTTATCAAATTTAATTGGGGTGCATTTTTAGGAACTTGGATCTGGGGATTGTTCAATAAAGCTCCGAAGACTGTTTTTATGTTGCCATTATGCTTAACTTTTGGTTGGTTTCCGTTTATGTTGATTTGCGGTTTGAAAGGGAATGAATGGGCTGCAAAATCAGAAGATATTGAAGATGAAACTATTTTTCATAAAAATCAAGAAAAGCAAACTGTAATTTGGGCTGTTCTTACTCCGATAATAATTCTTTTAGGTAGCTTTGCAATTATAATAGGTTCCGGTGTTTTGGCTTATAATTATGGAAAAGCTCACCCAGAATTTAAAACTCAATTGGTAAAAATTTCTGATTCATATCAAGATGCTGCAATAAAATCAAATTTTACAAAAATTGATTTAAAAAAGGATTCGTATAGTTTTTATATAGAACCGGAAATCTGGAATAAATTGTCGCAAAGTTACAAAATTAAAATGTTTGATATGGCAGCAAATTATGCGTCTTCTCAATATAAAAAGCCGGAAACCAGATTGAAAGAAATGGAAAAATATCCATTTGATGTTGTTTCAATGAACAAAACAAAAATTTATAGTTCATTTAATAATGAAGTCTTGGCAAGTTTTGATTTGGATTTACAAGAATATTCTAAGAATTTGAAATCTGCAAAAAGTCTATCAGATATTATGTTTTTAACAAATTCCGGTTATAAAATAAATTCAAATCCGACTTTGCCATAAAGTAGGAATATTTATTTAGCGATTTTTGTTGCTTCTAAATATTTATCTAAAATCTTGCAAGCATCTCCAACAAGTTCTTTGCATGGTCTTTTTTTATAATATTCAGTCGTTCTATCTGATGGAGTTGGAGAATCTTTTTTGTGGTCAAGTCCTAATAATTCTCTGCAAATAATAGAACCATTCATTTTTTCAAATTCTGCCGCTAAGTATTGAATTCTTTTGTAATGTTCTGTTTTTTCATCTTTGTTTGCATTTGTGGAATAGCCGAGTGCAAGTCCTACAACCATAAACATTCCGCTTACTGTTCCGCAAACTTCTCTCAATCTTCCCATACCAGCACCAAAGGAAGATGAAACTTTTAATGCTGTTTCAAAATCCATGCCCAATTCTTCGGCATAAGCTGCAAATACGGATTGTGCGCAATTATATCCGCTTTGGAATAAATCTTTTGCTTTTTCTTCGTGATTCATAAAACTCCTTATACAAATAATTCATACAAAATTACAGAAACAGAAGTTGCGAGATTCAATGATTCTACTGTTTTTGCCATTTCAATTTTTAGAGAATTTGTTGAAAAATTTATTAACTTTTCTGTGAGTCCGCTTGCTTCACTTCCAAATAGTACAAGTGTTTGGGCTTTTTTTATTTTATATCCTTTTAATAAATTTTTTGAACGAGGAAGAGTTGCTATTCTTTCGTAATTTCCAAAAAGTTCTTCCAATTCTTTAAAATCTGAAAGGTAAAAAATCGGAATTTTCCACAAATTTCCAACGGTTGAACGTACGCATTTTGGATTATAGATATCAACACTTTCGCCATATAAAACTATTGCATCTGCTCCGAAAGCTACGGCTGAACGGATAATTGTTCCTAAATTCCCAGAATCTTTAATGTTTTCTAGAAGTAAAACTTTTTTTGTATTCTTTAAAATATTTTTGTTATATTCTTTTTGAAATCCAATAGCAATTGCAGTTGGTGCAGATTCAGTGGTTGAAAGCTTTTTCAAGACGGGTTCTGTTGTTTCTATGACCAAATCTTTTGCAAATTCATAGTCTTTAATTTTGTTTTTATCAACAAAAATATGTTCTAATTTAATTCCAAAATCGAATGCTTCTTTAATTGCTTTAAACCCCTCAAGCAAGAATTTACCACTTTGAGTTCGATATTTTTTTTGTTGTAATTTTACGGTTTCTTTGACCAAATCATTATTTACACTTGTGATTTCCATTATATAACCTCAAAATTTGCTAATTCTTCCAATTCTTCGTCTGTTAGCATTTCAAAATTAATAAGTTTGCGTTCATAATTCATGTTAACAAAAGAATGAATGTCATTGTCTTTAAAGTAGCATGAGTTTTCTAATCGAACACCGAAAAAGCCATTTTTGTATAACCCCGGTTCAATTGAAAATACCATTCCATCAAGTATTGGAGTTTTTGCAATTTCATTTGTGCTTAAATTTGGCGGATATTCGTGAACGTTTATTCCTATACCGTGCCCCAAGCCGTGATTGAAAACAAATCCGTCTAAATCTTGTGAATTAAAAAATTTGTGAACTTCTTTATCAATTTCAAAACCTATTAGCGGTCTTTGAATATGTTTTTTTGCATAATTAAAACCTAATAAAAATGCTTTTAGAACCGTTGTATAAATCTTTTTTTGTAATTCAGTCGGTGTTCCTTTGACAAAAACTCTTGTGATGTCTGTTGCGAGTCCACCCTCAAAATAAGCACCACAATCAATCAAAACAAGGCTTCCGTCTTTGATAATTTCATCTTTTGAAGATTTTGAATAATGAGCAAGAGCAGAATTTTTATCTTTTGCAACAATAGATTTGAAACTCAAACCTAAAGCCCCTTGTTTTTTGAATTCTTGTTCAAGTTGGTTTGCAATGTCAAATTCTGAAATATTTTCATTATTATAAATATATTCCCGTATTGCTTTAACAGCTTTATCTGTTCTTTCAAAAGCGGATTTCAAATGGTTGATTTCTACGTCATTTTTTTGTGATTTCATTGTTTTTACGGGGTTTGTTTCAATTGAAATTGCATTTTCCCCTAATAAATTATAGTCAAATCCATTGATTGTATTTTCGTCAACATAAACTTTTTTGTTAATATTTACTAAAAATTCTTCCAATTCTCCGAGTTTATCTTCTGTAAAAAGAATGGAATTATCTTTAAAAATAATCGCCTTTGCTTTGATTTTTGAAGAATAATTTTGAGAAAAATTTCGCATATTAAACAGGTATGAAACTTCATCTGGATCAGTGATATACAGTGCTTCATCGTCTGCTAAGTTTTGTGCAATTTTTGCGATTTTTTCTTCTGCTGTTAACCCTGTATATTTTTTGTCTAATTCAATGTTTTGAGAGATATCAATGTTTATTTTTGTATCTAATGGGTCAACGTTTAGTAATTTTATACTTCTATTTTCCTTTAAAAATTTAATTTTGTTTTGCGAATTCTTTTTTGCAAATAAGCCCAATGTTTTATTTGTTGGAATTTTTTTTAATAATTTGTCAAGATATTTTTGTCCTGTTTGAAGTTTAACTACAGTAACTTTTTCATGGCAGACTTCTTGATCTGCTTGGATATGATATCTCCCGTCAACAAAAAGAAAAATTGTGTCAGGGGTGATAAGAGCTTCTCCGGTAGAGCCGGAAAAATTTGTCAATTTATATCTTGAATTTTCTCCAAGAGTATTATATTCAACCAAAAATTCGTTAGTTGAATTTACTAGTAAATATTCAAGGCTATTTTCCGCCATGAAATTTTTAATTACTGTAATGTTATCCATTATTTTTTGTCTGTAACCTCAATTAAATGCCAACCAAATTGTGTTTGAACAGGTTGAGATAATTCTCCAACTTCAAGAGAAAAAGCCGCATCTTCAAAAGGTTTAACCATCATACCTTTTCCGAAAAACCCTAAATCTCCACCGTTTTGACCTGATGGGCATAATGATTTTTCTTCTGCAATTTTAGCAAAAGAAGCACCATTTTTAATTTCATCGTATAATTTTTTAGCTTCTTCTTCTGTTTTTACAAGAATATGACTTGCTTTTACTTCTGTTACCATAATAAATTACTCCTATTTAAATTTTTACAGGAGGATTATAAAATAAAAAGGTTTGTCTTGCAAGACAAACCGGAAGTTATAAACATGAAAAATTTTTGAGTTAAGCGTAGATTCAAATTGTTTTAAACCAAACCGCAAAAAGAAAAAATCTTGTCGCAACCCCGAAAAAGTGCTTGGACTTTTTGAATCTACATATATATGATAAACGGTCATGCAACTATTTTGCACCATTCTAAAGAATAAATTCAACTAATACTTTTAGAGTAATTTTTTATACTACTAAAGGATTAGATACTTTTTAAATATTAAATCTTGATTTTCAAAAATGTTTATAGTATTATCCTTTTGTAACAATTAAATATCTTTGCGGAAGTAGCTCAGTTGGTAGAGCGTCTGCCTTCCAAGCAGGCTGTCGCGAGTTCGAGTCTCGTCTTCCGCTAATTAAAAAAGAGTTGTTAATGCGACTCTTTTTTAATTGGTTTCTTTTAATTTGTTATTATAATATACCTTGCATCATATCATTTAGTGCTAATTTTGCAGTACGAATAGGAGTAGCAAAAGATGTTCCATCAATGTGGAATTTTTCGGGAAAGATACGGTGTGCTATACTATCCATTGATTCTCCATTAAATCCTAATTTTTGCATATACTTCCATAATTCAGGCTTTTCATCACATTTTTTTAGGATATCTCCTAATTTCATGCCAATAAAAGGATTTTTTTCACTAAAAACTATATCTGTGCCCGATTGACCGGTAATATTGATACCATTACTTTTTTGAGTAATTAAAAATTCTCCCTGTTCATAATGTTGACAAAACTTTGAATTTCTAGAAGAAGAGAAGTTAGAAATCCGTCCTTGTCTATTAAGAGAGCCAACTCCTTCTGCAGTGTTTGAATTAATAAGGTACCTATTAGTAGTTTTACGATGAAATGCTCCTCCATCGCTATTCCCACTTGCAAAAAACACTCGACTTCCTCGTGTTGAATGCAATTTATCAATTTCTTCACCTATTTTTTTGAATATAGGTTTACTTGCTTCTGTTATATCATCAGTCTCTGAACCTAGAGAACAATTAACATAATCATATTTCTTTCCTTGTTGTAAATTTTTTATATGATTGATAAGTTTGTTGCCATCTATACCTGTAGAACCTTTTTGAACCCCTGTTTCAAATATTGTATATTTAGCAAAAGGGTTGTTTCTTTTTGCAAATATTTCAACGGCTTTAGCATGTGATAATTCATTTAATTCCTTTGGCATATTTATTTCATCAAGATAATATGGGAGTTCAAAGGCACTTCCATAGCTATTATCAATAATGGCGATTTCTTTTGGTTTTATTGTTGCTTCTTTTAAAAATTTACCCTCTTCATCAAGAATTCGAATAAGAACATTCCCATCTTCAGTAGTTCCTTGTTTTAATAAGTTATAAACTTTATTATCTTTTGGATTAGTCCATTGAACTCTAGAGTAGCTATCTTCAATTGTTTCTGAGGTTAAACGTTTTAAATCTTCTGTACTTGCTTTCGAGTATGATTTTTGAGCTGATGTTTTTATTTGATTTGTGGCGATTTTGTTCATCTTACGAGCTTGGTTCATTTCTTCTGAACAAAATCTAGGTAATGCAAATGTTTTTCCGCTAGGAGGATAAGTTAATCTCGGGTTTATTCCATGAAAAATTGATGGTTGTTTGTATAATAAAGACTTTCCATTACCAGCATTTAAAAATCCTATCATTTTTTTTGCTACTTTTATGCCTAAATCAACTTTTGACATGTAAATCTCCTTAATTCCCCTGTATTTATATAAAGTATTTTTCTTTACAAAAATTGCATGATTGTTACAAAACTTATACCCCCTCACCCGACCCCTCTCCCACAAGGGCGAGGGTAAATACTCAACTCAATGTTAAAAATAATCAAATCAGTTGTTTTTTATCGCTAAGTTTAATATTTGTATATCAAAACGGGCTGGATTTGTGAATATAAATCCAACCATATTTGAAACTTTTATAAATCTTATTTAGTAAATTTAGAAATGAAATTTTCTAACCAAGAATTTTTCAATTCCATTGCTTCTTCATAACTCTTTTTAGGAAGTTTAGATGACATTTCAAAAGAGTCAACGGCTTTTTCATCATCAAACAAACTTTTACGTTCTTGTTGATTTTTCTTCTTTTCTCTTGTCATGTAACCTAAGTTACCACCGCTTCCGCCGTCGTTGTTCATATTGGCTGCCGCTTTGATAACCGGTTGTGTTCTTCCAATATTTACATCGAAACTCATTGTCTTAGTCCTTATCTTTTTTCCCTTACCTATATAAAGTATAAAAATGTAACTTTTTTGTTACATAAAGGATAAAAATTTTACAAAAGTTAATAATCTAATTTATCTAACCCCCCCTGATTACGTGTATTTTAGACAATATTACTTTTTGTTACAAATATCGTAGATTGTTAAATTTTAAAATCATTTTAGCCGATAAATATTATGGATAAGTTTATAAATTTGAGGTCATGCATGTCACTTGCCATTAGTTCTACATTAGAATATTTGCAAATGCGACTTGGAATTTCTGAATCCAAGATGCAGATTTATGCTGATAAATCTCTTGAACAAATTTTGGACGCAGAGGCTGCACAAGGTAATCAAGCTGCAATTCAGATGGCTGCTGATATGTTTTCTGACCCTAATCAGTTGGTTGAATTGTTTCAACTTGCAGATCCTGAAAATAAACTTGTTATTATGCAATCAATGACTTCTGCGCAGTTAGAAAAACTTGTTCCTATGTTAGAAACAGATGATTTGGTTGAGGGTTTGCAATTTTTCACCCAAGACAGTTTGATGGATTTATTGAAAGAAATTCCAAAAGAAGAACTTGTGAAAACGGTTTTTCAAATGTTTTCTGAGCAACAAATTATTGAAAATATGCCGGATAAACAATTAGATAAATTATTAACAAGTACTGATATGGATAAAGAAATGCTTTTGCAAAATCTTAAATCTATACCGGAGATGTACTTGCAACAAATTTTGGAAAGTGTTACCGGAGAAGAGTCAAAAGAATCTAATGCAAACGATTTGGTTAATCAAATCGGACAACTTGGAGATATGCAATATAAACACGCAATTATGAATCTTCAACCAACTCAAAAACAAGAATTGACTTTGTCTTTGACCAGTCGAGAACCAAAATTGTATGAAAAATTTGATACAGATGCTTATACTCATATAATTGCCAGAGAACGTGAAAAAGATGAAATAGTTAAATCTTTTGGTGTTATAAAACCTGAGTATTTACAAAAAATGATTGATAAGTTACCACAAGATATTTTGGCGGTTGTCACAACTCAAATTGATACAGATAAATTTGCCGATTCATTAATAAATAAATTTCCGGAAGTATTGGCAAAATTCATTGCCGGTTAAATCCTATCTCTTGTTAAAATATCAAGGGCAAGTTTTAGTGCTTGGTTTGCAAATTGTTCTTTCATTTCAATTCGAGGAAGAGTTGGAGATAATTTCACTTCTTTTACTGTTACAATTCCTTTGTACCTCATTGAAATATAAACAAGCCCAACCGGTTTTTCTTTTGTTCCGCCTGTTGGTCCGGCAATTCCTGTTGTGCAAAGTGCAATATCGCAATCTGTTGCTTCGTAAAGTCCGTTTGCCATTGCTTCTGCACATTCTTCACTTACTGCACCAAAATTGTTCAAAATATCCCAACTTACACCCAAAATCTTGTGTTTAGCTTCGTTTGCGTAAGTTACAAAGTTTAATTTTACATATTCTGAACTGCCGGAAACATCTGTTAGTTTTGAACTCAAAAGTCCTCCGGTGCAAGATTCTGCTGTTGCAATGGTTAATTTGTTTTCTATTAAATATTTGCCTAATTCTTCTTCTAAAGTCATTGTTTAAGCTTCTCCTTTTTATTTATTATGGAGTAATGCAAGCGGTAATTGCATCTATAAGACGTTTAACGGGAACTGTTTTAATTTTTTCGTGAGTTGTGTTTCTGTTAGCATAAGGAATTATTGCTTTTTTAAATCCAGATGCAGCAGCTTCATTTAGTCGTTTTTCAAGATTGCTTACTGGGTGAATTTCTCCAGATAACCCGATTTCTCCTATAATTACCGTTTGTGGGTCAACAACAACATCTCTTGCACAAGTTGCAATTGCAAGTGCTATGCCTAAATCTGCGCTTGGTTCATCAACATCAATTCCACCCATAACGTTTATATATACGTCTTGTTTTGATAAATTAAGTCCTACTCTTTTTTCTAAAACGGCAAGAATTTGTAAAACACGGCTAGAATCAACACCATTTGTAACTCTTCTTGGTGTTGGGTATGGTGTTGTTCCGACAAGTGCTTGAATTTCTACCAAAAGTGGTCTTGTACCCTCGTTTGTTACAATGATTGCGCTCCCCGGAATTGCTTCTTGCGAACGTTCGTTTAAAAATAATTCATTAGGATTTTTGACTTCGACAAGTCCTTGTGATTGCATTTCAAAAATCCCGACTTCTGAAGTATTTCCGAAACGGTTTTTCATAGAGCGAAGCATTCTGTAAGACTTGTATTTGTCCCCCTCAAAGTAAATAACGGTATCAACCATGTGCTCTAGTATTTTAGGGCCTGCAATATTTCCGTCTTTTGTCACGTGTCCAATAATTATTATTGTGATATTTTGAGTTTTGGCAATTTGCATCAAAATGTTGCAGCACTCTCTGATTTGTGAAACACTACCGGCAGAACTAGTTATACTTTGTGAATAAATCGCCTGAATACTATCAATAACAATTGTATCCGGTTTAATTTCTTCAATTTGTTGCCTTATTGATTCAAGGTTTGTTTGTGGATAAACGTACAAATTGTCGGATTGAATGTTCAATCTGTTTGCACGAAGTTTCAATTGACTTGCAGATTCTTCTGCTGAAACGTAGAGAATTTTTTGTCCGTTTTTTGCAAGTTGACCACTTGTTTGGAGTAATATAGTTGACTTTCCAATTCCGGGGTCTCCTGCTATAAGAACCAAAGAACCTTGAACAAGTCCTCCACCTAAAATTCTGTCAAATTCAGATATGTTTGTACTAACACGCACTTCTTCACCAATATGAATATCACTAATAAGTGATGGTTTTGTATCGTTCGCAATTCCTTGTGGTGAAATATTTTGAGGTTTTAAGTTCGTTTGAATTTCTTCTGTAAAACTACCCCAAGAACCGCATTCCGGACACTTTCCTAAATATCCTGCTGATTCATAACCACAAGTTTGACATATCCATTTTGATTTAACTTTTGCCATAGCAAGATTATATTACTATTGAAGAGTAAATGCAAATAGCCTGTTGTTTGATATACTTAAAAAAGTAGAGGCGAATGTTTTCAACATTCGCCTCTACTTTTAATTATTCGTTATGAGCTAAATTCTATTAGTTCCTACCTGTTTTGTTAAGTGTTTGAACATCATTTACTTTCATTGCGTAGTACGGTGTCTTTTGTCCTTTTTCTGTCAAGAATAAAACAAAATTGTCCATAAAGTAGAAGTGACGTCCAAAATCTTCCGGAGTTAAAGATGTCATTCTAACCATCATTGCCGCTTCACTTTTTAATTTCACACCCTCATTATTCATTTTGAAATCAATGGTTTCAATTGTTTTGTCTATTACAAAATTAGTTCTTTTAATTTCTTTATTTTCAAGTTCAGGGAAGCTTGTTTCTTGATATAAGTTAATTTCAGGAACAATTAGTTCATCTTTTTTTGCGAATTTTTTGCTTCCTTTGTATTGTGCTGTTTTTGTTGTGATGTCTGCATAGTATTGATTGAATGTTACATCATCATTAGTTCTGTATAAGATAACTTCGTCTTTGTCTTTAGTTGCAAGTTTTACGGCGAAGTCCTCGCTATTGTTATAAAATAAAACTTTTACATTTTTATATAATTTTTTGTTGCTTCCGTCATTTATTCCAAAATAGTTAACAAGATCGGTATTATTACCGAATGGTGCTTGTGATAATTTGTCAAAAGCTTGCAAGAATTGGAAATCTTTTTTCAACATTGCATAGATGAATAATTTACCTTTTTGTTTTGAAAAGTCAAATGAATCTAAGATGTCACTAGTTTCATTAAATTTCTCTTTAATTGCTTTTTCAATTTCTTTTTTTAGAGCCGGAGAAACTTCACCATATTTTGTATAGTAAGATTTTTCGCTCAAATTAGATTTTTTGAAGGCTTGTTTATTTAATTCTTTTGCCATTTTAGGGGTTTCGTCCATGAATCTTACAGGTCCATAAACGATATTGTCCATCAATTCATTCCATACAAGTTGAAATGTTCCAACCCAAATCCTGTTTGGAGCTTTGCTTTTTTGATTCATTGTTGCAAGAATTTCAATCTCGGGAATATTTGCAGTTGCTTCTTCAACTACAGGAGTTGTTGCTGCTTTTTTCTCATGAGCAATCACATTCGGTGCAATTGTAGTTAATGCTGCAAATAAAATTGCAAGTGTAATGTAGAGTTTTTTCATTATTTATTTTCTCCTTTTCAATCCTATATTCAATGTTTTCCAAAAACTTTTGAAAAATCCTTTGGGAGTATTCTTATGCAATATCGGTGCTGAATCATAATATTTTTTGTAATTTGCAATGATATTTTCTGGTAAGTTTTCTCCACGCTCTAAAATATACGACAAAAATTCTATATAGTCATCTTGTTCTTCTTTATAGAGTCTATCTCTGTTGCGCAAATCTTCATCTGCTTCATAGTGAATAAGTGCATGATATGCAGCAATTAGGCTTTCATCGTCGGTATCTTTGGGGTATAAGAGCAATGCATCTCGAACACAAAGCTCTCCAATTCTTACTCTTCTTAATAATTTGGATACAGCAACTCTATCGTTAATATTTTCTGTCATGGTTTTACTTTACAAGCATTTCAACCATTTCACGTTCTACAAAATGCATCATTTCTGCATAGTTGCCATCAAAGAAGTTATCAGTAAATTCTTTTAGCATATCTAATGCCATTTCTCTTTTATCCATTGTAGCTTTGTAGAAAAATTTCTTTCCAACTTTATATCTAACTAAAATACTTTTGGAAACCAAGCGGTCCATTACTGTTTTGATTGTAGTGTATGCTCTTTCTATTCCGTTTTTAGACAATTCATCTACAATATCTTGAATAGAAATATCCATATCTTCATTGATTGAAGTTAAATTCCAGAATGTGTTCAAAATTTCAATTTCTAAAGATCCGCAAACCATGTTTTCCTCCTGTATGACTATGTTTTACTATAATTGTAATATAAAACAAATTATTTACAAGTATTTAATTAAAATATTTACAAAAATTATATAAAAATACCTAGAAATTCATATCCATAAAGTCGTCTTCTTTTTTGAAGTTCTTTTTGGTTGTTCTTAATTTTTCGTTTTTCTTTTTTACTTTTTCCGGCATTGTACGATATGCATTATCTAACGAAATTTTGGTAATGACTTCATTTGTTTTTCGGTCATAAAAAGTTAACCAGAATTTTCTGTTAATGTTATCAACAGCGAAGGATACATTCGCAATCAATTTATCTCCAGGTTTAATTTGTCTGAACATCAATTTTGTGTCGCCAAAAATTGATGGACTGAATTTCGCATTGTAATCATTAACTAGTGCCATATCAAAGCCGGAAAGAGTTTTGTCTGACATATTAGAAATAAGTACGGTTAACGTGATTGTGTTTGCTTCTCCAAACGGATCTTTTTCATGTTTAATTTCGTTTATGTTTATTGTTAGACCGTCGTATAAAACTTCTTCTTGTTTTAAGGCTTCTTCCTTATAAACAGGTAAATCAACTTTCGTATTTATTTTAACTTTAATTTCATCTCCAGGGGCGATTAGAACATGATTCCCTTTTCTGATTAATGCCATGCCAAGTCCTGCAACTCCTCCAATTGCTGCTCCCCCTGCAAGAGTATAACCTTGAGATGCAATAGCTGCTTCCAGTCCGAGCCAATTTAATGCTGCAAGTCCTCCAACCGCACCACCGACTACAGTATAACCCAAGTCTTGAGCTGCAATTTTTGCTCCTGCTGCAATGGGGTGTAATTTCGTTGTCATTTTACCCTCAATTGGGATTTCTCTCCCATCTGGAGTTACAAGGTAGTCAAAAGATAAAGTCAGAGATGCTTCTTTGCCTAGTCTTTTGGGTTCTGTTGTGCTATCAAGTCTCCCGTGGGCAACAGTTCCTTTAGGAATAATTACCCCTTTATCTCCGTAAACATCAGATGTTACCTCTGCAAAAAATTCATCACCTTCTACAGAAATAGATGAATCTAAAACCTGCGATACTGTCATATTAATAATATCTTTTCGTTCTAGTGATTCAATTTTCCCAGTAAATAAATCATCTTCTTTTTTTTGATAATTGTCATTTTCTGTGACAGAACCCTTTAGAGGTTCTTCTGCATAGGCTAAAATATTTGAGCCAAGCATCATTATTATTAATATAAAGCTCAGTATCTTTTTCATAACTTTATTATACTCATTTATTCAAGTTTATACAAATAAAAACTAATTTTTTGGTTCGTCAACTTCTTGAGCCATTTCTTCAATAAAGTTATTTACTTTTGCAGGCTCAAAACAAGAACAAGAATTCCAAATCAATGTTGGACGAGGTTCACTAAGTCGCGGGCTTGGATAATCATTGTGGCATCTCCCTTTTAGCATATTAGTCGAACCGTCAACACTAGATGTAAACATTGCACAACAACTACATATCTTTAAAATAAGTCCGTAATCTTCCATCTTTGATTTTAATTGTTGAAGAGCATCAATCATTCTAAGGTGAGATGCTGTTGTATATTTTTTGTTTTTGTAAATAAATCTGATTTTTGATAGTCCGTTTTCTGTTGAAATAAATTCCAGTTTACAATTTCTATCACCATGTTTTGTTTGAACTTGAACATCAATAGATAATTTATCTGTTTCTCTATCAGTATTTGCACCAAGTTTATTTAGGGTATATCTGATTGGTGGAAAGTTCTTGACGATGTGGCAAATTGAATAAATCGGGTATAATAAAAGAACCATTGTTTCTTTTGAATTCAATTTGGCATTAACAAGACTTAAACCAAATACTGCAAGAGTTACCAAAGCACTGAATATTACAACATTACATTTTACGATGAATGGACATTGGTATGAATATGCAATAAGAAATGCGTAAGCTACAATAATCAACCAGCAGTTTGGATTTACCAAAGAACAAATATGTTCAATAAATGCGAAGTTAATTGTTTTTAAGTTTTTAAAATTATTTTTTAATAATTTAAATCTTTTTGTTAATCTTGGCTTTTTGAATGAACAATCTTGACCTAAAATGTAAGATTGAATATTTGGATTATACACACATTTGTGACCAATTCTTGAAAGTAAAAGGCTGAATTCTAATTCTGAATTTATGTCTTTGAAATTGATTTGATCCGTTTCATCGAGAACAGATTTTTTTATGATGAATAATCCTGAATCAATGTTTGTAGCAAGTCCTAGCAAAGAACGAGCTTGCTTAAAGAAGTTCGCTTGATATTTTTTGTAAACAGCTTTAATTCTGTCGACAATATCAAGGTTTTCTCTATTGATATTGATTTCCCCTGTAACTGCATCAGCTTTTTTTAAAGCTACATTTGCAAGAGTTAAGAAGTTCGGTTCAATTTTTCTTGTTCCATCAATAAATACGTAAGCATCTATTGTTTCATCTTTTTTTAGTTCTTCTAATAACATTGAAACAGCTTCGTGTTTGCCAAGTGTTCCAACATCTTGAATATTCAAAACATGAACGAAATTATCTCTTTCAAATATTTTTTCAGAACCATCGTTGCAATCATCAAGTACTGCATAAACTTTAAAGTTTGCGAGCGGGTAATCTTGCATTTTTAATTCTGATACAAGTTCTTCTAAACATTCTTTGTGATTGTGGCTATAAATTACAACCGCAAAATTATGCTTGAAATCATCATACATAGAGTATTTTTTCTCAATTGTGAAAGGTTTATCTTTCAAGTTCCTAATTGAAAGAATCAGCATATACAGTGTATAAATGATTAAATATAAATAAATTAGAGATAATAAAAATTCCATAAAATGTTCCTCGTTTACTTAATTTTAGTAAAAAGTTAAATAAATTTCAAATGGTTTATATTTCGATTTTAATTTCACCTTGCCTAAAGATTCTCAATTCATTGCCCATAACTCCTGCAACTGTTGATTCCAAGCCTTTTGCGTGGTATCCGTAATCTTCTATAATCAAATCGGCTAAACCTGTCATGTTTTCAATAGCTTGTTCATAAGTTTTTGCTGACGGTTGATGAGAAAGGTTCGCACTTGTTGTTGCAAGTACATGCTCTGGAATGATTTCACAAATTTCTTGAAAAACCTTATTATCAGGAACTCGAATTCCGACAGTTGGCATATTTGATGTTATGTAGTTCGGAGTGTTTTCATTCTTCTCTGTGACTATTGTCAATGCTCCAGGGAAATATTTTTTTATTAAAATTTGTCCAATTTTTGGAATTGGTTTGACATAGTTCAGTAGATTATAAATATTATTAGACATTAATATTAGTGGTTTTTGAACTTCTCTTTTTTTTATGTCATAAATCTTTTTTACGGCTTGTTCGTTATTCGGTAGGCACCCCAATCCCCAAACTGTATCTGTCACGTACGCAATAACTCCGCCATTATTTAATACCTTTATAATCTCATCTTTATTCTTTAACATTTTTTCCTCACTATTTTCTATAAGTAATTCTAGCACGTAAAAATAAACTAATATGGGTAGAATGGTTGAATTTTGTACAAAAATCATTGACTTTTTGCGAAACATCATTATTATAAAGATGAGGTAGAGTATATTTAAAAAAGGATTTATATTATGTCACTAGGTTCAGGAACTTCAATTATTTCAAATATTTCTTCCGGGTTATCAAATACATATTCATATTTAGCTTCTTTATACCCAGAAGATGGTGTTACATACAAAAATATTACAGCAGCAAGAAATGATACAACAAATTATCTCACGCTAAACCAATCATTTGCGTCGTATCTTCAAAATAATTTTTCAACTCTGGATAAAGACGGCGATGGCAAAATTAGTGCAAAAGAAATGACGAATCTGACTAATACTATATCTCGTTCAGGAGTTTCAAAAAGCGAATTATCACAACTTGCCGCAACCGGTGCTTATTCAAGTGATATGTTGAGTAAAATTTTAGAAAACTTTGACGATATTGATACAAATCATGATGGAAGAATTACGAGTGCTGAAATTTCTAGTTATACATATTCTTGTAACAAACAAGAAATGGTAGATGAGGATAACTACAAAAAAGCAACAAATATGTCATTGTTCTATGGAGATGACAATGCTTCCCAACCATCAACATATAGCATTTTGAGTTATAAATATAAGAATTTCAATAATTCTTCTTCATCATAATATAGACAATAAGGTATTAAGGTTTTATATCCTCCCTCTCTGATTAGGGAAGGATTTGGGTGGGTAACAGTTATTAATTGTTATTCCGAATTCATTTTGGAATTTCATAAACTTTACTCCCTCGCCCTTAGAATAAGGGAGAGGGTTTGGGTGAGGGTTTCACTAGTGTTCAAGATTACGACGTCACGTTTAATGCGAGGCAGTGACGTAACAATCACTATCACGGGGATAATTGCAAAATGTAGGTTAGCATAGCATTGCTATGCCAACACGATAAATTTTATGTGTCGGCTCAAGTAAATCCGACCTACAATATTAGTCTCCTACACACATTACATTGATTCCGTCAGAGAATCCTCTATCTTTACATAAGAAATGAGTAGTTTCACCACTACTAAAATTCATATACCATGCACAAGTAATATTGTATTCAGAAGACGAGTAATACCAACCGTTTTTAGGTAAGCCTGATTCAGGATCACTTTTACTTTTTTGATATAAACTTTCAAGTTTTGACTTATCAGGTAATTCCAAACCTAAATCATCACATGCTTTTCTTGCTCCTGCCCACCAGTTATCTCGATGAGAATATCCACTTTTATACCAAGTTGGATCCCAATATTTTATATCTTCACCATTTCTATCCATTGCTGTATAAGATGGAAGTTTATATACACAGCCAAGACCATTTATTTTACTCCCAGGGCAGCCATCAGAAAATCTTGCAACTTTGAAACTTCTAATATCATATTGTTTGCCATTACGTGCTTCACTATTTGGACCTTTAAAACCATTAACGTCCATTACAAAATCTATTGGGTCTGTTACACTTGTTGTATATGCAAATTTCTTTGTTCTTCCAAAGCCAATCGGTAAGTCTGCAAAGCTTGGTGTTACTGTATCGCCATCTCCGATTATCCCTGCATTTGGATTATAGGTTAATATTAGTGTTGCTCCGTCTGCTAGAATAATTCCAACATTATCTGATTTATTTTGCGGAAGTTGTAAATTTTTACCTTTTTTAGTTTGGCTAACATCAAATGTTTTACCGTCTGACGTTGTTACTGTTTTAGTCGGCCAACAATCTGCAATATGATCTGCATCACATCGGGTACTTATTTTTATATATTTTGAGAATTCATCTACAAATTCATCTGTACTATTATATGTTCTTTCTAGACCACCATCTGCTCTCATCAAGTCCATTGATTTTGTAATCTTTTGAGCTAAATTGGCTTGAGCTTCTGAATTACTACGTTCTGCTATATTTTTTAATAATGTTGGCATTGTTAATGCTGCTACTACTCCGATTACTCCAAGAGTGATTAATACTTCAGCTAAAGTAAATGCAAGTTTTACCTTGATTGGAGTTGTAAGCCTCACACTACTCATCTTCCTATTTAGGACGAGGGAATTATTATATAATTCAACATTTTCATACTTAGATTTATTACCCATTTTATACCTCCTTACCATTCAAACTGTCAAAACATTAGGTCTAATTATGTCACTAGTAGCGACAATAATTGATGAGATGATAGCATAGAATATATTTATGTGCAATGGCTTTAGAAAACAATTAGGACTACAAATTCGAAAATTTCGACTTAGTCGGGGATTAACTCAGGAAAATTTATCTCTTGAATCTAATATTTCAAGGTCGCACATTGCAATGATTGAGGCAGGCAAAAGAGATGTTACTGTAAGTTCCCTTTTTCGAATCTCAAGGGCTTTAAAAGTATCAATGAATGAAATTTTTTTATTTGATGATTTGGATAAATTTAAATTTGATATTGAAGAACTTTACAAGTAAGGTTATTTCCCGATACAAAAATGGTCAAAAATGTTGTTTAGAATATCATCATTAATAACTTCACCTGTTATTTCATCAAGAGAGAGCAATGCAGATTTAACATCTATATAAATCATATCTTGAAGTTCTTCAACTTCTGCAGCTCTTAAAGCTCTGGTCAAGCTATCTTGACATCTTAAAAGACAAGTCTGTTGACGTTTATTTGTAATAAATTCGGTATCTTCAAGAGAAAAATTACAAATTATATTTTTCATTTTCTCCTTTAATGTTTCAATTCCGTCCGGAGAATATGTAGAAAGTGTAATTGTATTTTCAAGTTCCGGTTTAAATTCTCCGTCTTGAATCAAATCAATTTTATTTGCAATAACAATATTTGGTTTATTTTTAATAATTTCGTAAATTTCTCTATCTTCCTTTGTCAAACCTGTTTTTGCATCATACATAAATAATACCAGATCCGCTTCTGATGCAGATTGTTTTGAATATTCAATCCCAATTTCTTCAACTTTATCAATATTTTCTTCTTCTCGAATTCCGGCGGTATCAATCAATGTGATTGCCACTCCTAAATCAAGATTTTCTTTAATAATATCTCTTGTTGTCCCTGCAATATCAGTTACAATGGCTCTGTCCAAATTTAATAATGCATTGAATAGTGAAGATTTTCCTACATTCGGTCTTCCAACAATTGCAACCTTAACTCCTTGGCGCAAGATGTCAGAAGATTTTGCACAATTTAAAATTCTATTTATTTCTTTTAAAATTTTATTAAATTTTTGTGTTAAATATGTATATTCAGGTTCTGCTACATCTTCAGGAAAATCAATTCCTGCAACAATTCTAGATGAAACTTCAAATAGTTCGCTTCTAATTTCTTTAATTTTTCCAGCCAAGACACCGGATAAATTTTTTGCAGATTGAATTGCAAAATTTGATGTTTTTGCGTGAATAATATCATCAACAGCTTCAGCTTGTGATAGGTCGAGTTTTTTATTCAAGAATGCTCGTTTTGTGAATTCTCCTCGTTCTGCCATTCTTGCACCGTTTTTGATTATGATATCTAATACATTTCTTACGACATTTATTCCGCCGTGACAGTGAACTTCAATTACATCTTCTCCGGTGTAACTGTTTGGATTTTTGAATGGAAGAATTATAACTTCGTCAATTTTTTTATTATTATCAACAATCCAGCCGTGGCAAATTCTACCAACCGGAAAATCACTTCTGTTAGTAATTTGTTTTGCAATATCAAAACTTTTGTCGCCTGAAATTCTAATAACACCAACTCCGCCCGTGCCAATGGGAGTTGAAATTGCTGCAATTGTGTCAAATTCTTCTATAATATTCATACTGCAATTATACTATAAAAATTTTGAATAAGTTATGAGCTTTTTGCTCGAATGCATTCGGACTAAATAACTATTATGTTTTTTTATTTATTCTTTTCTTGTGTTATTTAGAATGATGATAGGATATAAAAAAAAGCTATGTACTGAGGTGCATAGCTGTTGATTAGGGATATGTGTATCTTAGTCTCTAAGGAGTATATTGTTATGTTAGCACTTCCGGATTTTTTGAAATCATACAAAATGATGAGATTTAAAATTTTTCATTAAATCTTTCTATTGATTTGAATTTTAGAATTGTAAAAATATTTACTATTAAATAATTTTTGCTATAATGTTGCTAAAGAAATTATGGAGGAGAAGAGTATGAAAAAAACTTTTGGAATTGTACTAGCTCTATTGGTTGTTGCAGGTGTTAGTTTGACTTGTGCTTTTGCAGCAGAGTATGTTAAGTATTCAAAGAATTTTATAAAAAACTTCAAAGATTGTGATGAGTATTCAGAAACAACAGAATCTGAATTTGAAGCGAAAAATTTTTCAACATCAAGAAAAATTATTGGTTGGAGAAATGGACAGTGTAAATATCAAGAAACTATTAAGGCTCAAGATGGTAATTATGTTATTAATTGTTCTTTCCCAAGTATTCAAGTTGATGAATTGTATGATGCTATGCGTGACAAATCAAAGGAAATGGAACGTTATGAGTTAGAAATATTTGGTAAATATAAAGACCCAAAAACAGGGGCTACTAAATATACTCCAACAGGAACTCAAACAATTAAAGGTAACAAGGCTTACATTACGTGGACAAAATATTTGAACAATCCTTATTTCTGTTCCCCTCAAAAAATTTAGTAAAAAAAGAAGTTGAACTAAACTGTTCAACTTCTTTTTTGTGCCTGTTTGTTATTAAGCTTTTTTAGTATTTTCTTGTTTATTATTTTGATTGTTGTCAGCTTGTTTTACATTGTTTTTTGCATGAACAAGTTTGTTACCAATCATAGTCGCAAATGGTGTAACTGCAACCGGTGCGAGGAATCTGTAAACTGTTCCAAATACAACCAGTTTTTTCAAAACTCCCATTCCTCTAAGTCTTGATTCAAGTCCTTTATCTTGCGTTGTTTGAGCTATATAATCAAGGACGCTAGTTGCTTTGAATTTTGCATCTTCTGCAAGTCTTCCTGCAGTTTTATCTGCATTGAATTTTGCAAGTTTTTCTGTGTTGTGTTGAGCTAATTTTTCAATAAAACTTGAATCTCCGGTTTGTTTTTGAGCATATTTTGCTGTTAATCTTTCCCATTTTGAATCAAGCATATTATCAATGGTATAAGACCCGATTGTTGAAAGAGCAAAAGTCAAGCCTTGGTTGATGGCAAGAGTTCTTCTTCTGTCTTCATCAAGTTGTTTATTTTTTAATGTTTGTGTCATATACATACCAGAAATGATGATAGAACCCATTACTTGCATGTGGTCAACTACACTATTCAGTTTATCAGTCTTTTTAGCTAAAACCTGAGCTATTTTAGATGTGTATAATTTAGACGTGTAATTGTCTGATAACCAAGTCGTAAATTTGTCCATTCCTTTGTGAAAAGGAGCTAATAATTTAGATTTTTTAGGAATTGGAATTTCTCCTGTAAATGCAGGTTTGTTGTATGAAATTACTGATTTTAATCTGTTATTTTTGTTTGAATATTGATTAGCATATTGAGAGCTAAAATTGTTTGTTTGGAATGTTACGTTCATTATTTTAACCCTCCTACAAATTTAGTTATTTCCGGTTTTAAAGTATTTGGAACTGTATTATTTTGAGCTGGAACTTGTTGAGGTACTTTAGCTTTTTTCTCAATACCGAAAACATATTTCAAAATTGGAGGAATAAGAGCAACTGTTAACATTGCTTTTGCAATACCAAATATGAATACATCTGGTGCCATATCTAACATCTTAGTCACAAGCTTGAATGATTTTGCGTGTTCAAGTTCTGTTAAGTTTTTAACATTGTATGTATTTTTGAATTTTTTAATTCTGTCGACATTTTCAATGTCTTTGATATCTGAGATGTTAAATTTCTTTTTAAGTTTATTAAAGATATCTAATTGTTCTTTTGTATATTCTTGAGGATTTGTTTTTAGAAGTTCAATTGCATCTGCTGCATTTTTAATTGTTTCTTTTGTTTTTTTAACAGCTTTGCCTAAAGGGAACATTACGATACTTGAAAAACCAAAACCAATAAGCCCTGAAGCTATTGAGTGACCAGATGCATAAATTTTATCGTCTTTATCTTTCTTTCCTGGTAGAGACATAATTGCAATTGGTCTAAAGCCTGCTGCTAAAACTAATGCTACTAAGTTTTGAGCGATAACTGTATGTTCGTCGCATAAAGTTAACATCTTGTCAAAAGATTTTGAGGCAAATTTTGAAAATTTCTTCCCTAAAGAACTTTTAGCGGCAGCCCCGTTCAATCCCGTAAAGCTACCGCCATAATATCCTCTATTCACACTTTTTTTGTCACATAAATCCGCACTCGTACTCTTTTGTCTGTTCTCCAGCCCGTACTTTGGCTTTTGTTTGACTAATACACCGGTGGGATAATTTTTAATTGAGTCTATATTCATTTCACACCATTTAAAAAGTTTAATAACTACTACACAATTATTTTAAAACAAAGGAGATTTTTTTTTGCCTTATCTTTACGAAAATGTTACAATTGCATTTTGAACACTTATTTTCTTGATAATTCTTATGATTTATTATAAAATTAGCTCAGAAGAGGATAAATTGTGGAAGATAACACAAATCTTGATTTTAAGTTAATAGCAGAAGATTGTGGTTTGTTTTCAGAAACAGATTATAATGTTTTAACCTCTAGAATTGATGCATTAAAAGATAAATATTGTGAACGGGATTTAATCAAAATATATAATTATATGCTTTCGAATGCTCAAAACCCCGATATAATCATGTATTTAATTCATTGTGTTGACATGTATAGAGATTCTTCAAGTTTAGAAGTTCTTGTTGATATTTTATTATTGAAAAATGGTTCCGTAGAAGATGAAGCAACTAAAGAAAAATTTATTAACGTTCGTGTGATGTGTGCAAAAGCTATTGCAAATCAAAAGAATACTAATGTTGTTTCTTCGTTATTATATTGTTTAAATAACAAGCATGAAAATTATAAAGTTCGTCTGGCATGCGCTGATGCGTTAGGTCGAATCGGTGATAGATTTGCTGTTGCGCCATTGATTGATGTGGTTAAAGATGAGGGTGAAAAATCGGTTTATCTTCGAGAATCTGCGGTGTCTGCTTTAGGTTTGCTTGGAGATACAAGAGCTGTTGATCCCTTGGTTAGTATAATTGAAACTAAACAAGGGATTATGGATAAATTTTCATTTTTAAAAGAACGTGCAATTGAAGCTATTACCAGAATGGGTTTTGGTGGAAATGAAAGAGTTTTTAAAGCTTTAAAAACTTCTTTATCCGATGAATCTTCGCAGGTTAGAATTAATGCCATAGAAGCACTTATGGATAGTGATAACCCAAGGGCTTTTGATACAATAAAGGAATGCATGCTTAACGATACAGATGAAGAAGTTAAAAAGAATGCGCTAATTGCGTTATATAATATGTCGGACAGAAGTATTTTAGATGAGGTTATAAAATCTCCGAAATATTCTGATTCTTTGAAAATGGAAGCTGTAGAAATTCTTGATGAATATGAACCGGAGAAAGAGAATAATTAATATGACAAAATCAATAATTTTATTATCAGGTGGCTTGGATTCGTTAGTTAGTTTAGGTTTAAAAAGAGAAGAATCAAATATAACACTTGCATTAACTTTTGATTATGGGCAAAAGTCTGCAATAAAAGAAATTGAGGCTTCTCGTAAAATTTGTGAATATTATAATGTTGAACACAAAGTAATAAAATTGGACTGGTTAAAACAAATAACCAATACTTCTTTGGTATCAGAACAAATTGTTCCAACCGGAAAAGCACTTGATAATCCTGAAAAATCTGCAAAATCTGTTTGGGTACCAAATAGGAATGGTTTATTTTTAAACATAGCAGCTTCTTTTGCGGATTCACAAGATTATGACTATATTTTAATCGGTGCAAATAGGGAAGAGGGACAAACTTTTCCTGATAATACTCAAGATTTTATAGATTCGTTAAATAAAGAATTTGAATATTCTACTCAAAAGAAGCCAAAAGTAGTTGCACCCTTGATAAATTATGTTAAAAATGATATAGTCATGTTAGCATTGCAATATAAGATACCTCTTGATTTAACTCAAAGTTGCTATCAAGATAGTGCAAAGCATTGCGGGATATGTGAGTCATGCACCAGATTGAGGCATGCTCTTGAAGCAAATCATGATACTCATTACATAAAGCTACTGTTTGGATAATATAGAAATGAAAACTTTATTCATAGACAAAGAAATCAAATATATTGGTTCACAACTTACACCACATTGGATTTACAAAAATTTCAAAATACAAGGTGATGTTATTGTCGCATTTTGTGGAGAATGTGAAGTTAAATTGACCGAAATGGTTGATATTGAAGATGTTATAAATAATGAACCAATTTATAGTAAATATATGCTTAGTTTTATTACTGAACAATTTAATATTGGGCTGGTTGAAGGTGTATTTAGACAACGTTTATTGATTAGTTGTTTAAAAGAAGCATTGGAAAAACGAGGTTTCTTTGTTAGAAGAAGTGGCGATGACTTATTTGTGAATGACAAAAAAATGTCTGTGTCTATTGCAACTAAATCCCTAACTTCTGTTTTAATTCATACAGGTGTAAATATTTTATCAGATGGTGCTCCAATTCCCGTTTCCGGTTTGAAAAGTGATTTAGGTATTGATGATGTTAAAGATTTTGCACTTGAAGTTATGAAAAATTATAGTGAAGAAATTGATGATATTGTTTTGGCAAGCACGAAAGTAAGAGGTGTTTAATGTTAAAAGAAACTGATAAATATGATAATACCGCTCACTTTAGTTATAGTGATTACAAAAGAAAAGTTAAAAAAGGTCCGAATAAAGACATGACTGTTTTTGTGTCTGTGTTTATTATTGGGCTTTTAATTATTCTTGGTTTCGCTAAAATTCTCTCTCCAAATGTTGATGTAGGAATTTCTGATGATACTGAAGTTTCTGCAACTACAGATGATGATACTATGGAGGATAATTCCGCTTCTGTAATTGATGACAGGTTAAAGAAGCTTCAAGATGAAGATTCTGGGAAAAAAGTTAACGATGAGGATATGTTTTCTCCAGAGCTAGATGAGAAAGTTGTACTTCCAAATCACAAGAAAAAAACTGTTGGTCAAATGGAAGCAGAAATGGCTGATATGTTGAAAGCTCAAAAGAATGAACAAAAAACAACTGAACAACAGCCGACAAAAAATACTCAAGTTCAACAACATGCTCAACCTGTTGTAAATCATCAATCCGCTCCTGTTACTCATCCTCAGTCCGCTCCAACTCCTGCGCAAATCGTTAATGCTAAAGTTGTTGTCGGCTATTATGCTACAGAAAAACAAGCTGAAGTTGCGAAATCAATTATTCAAGATGCCGGATTGGGTGTATCTCCGGTTGTTAAAAATCTTGGAGGGTATTATACTTTGCAAGTTGGTTCGTATACTTCAAGAGAAAAAGCTCAACAAGCAGCAAATAACTTGTTAAAAAGTAATTTCCCTGCTCGTGTAATTGTTGAATAAGTATTAGATACATTTTACTTGTAATTTTGCTATATTTTTCATATAATTTGGGTATGATGGAAAATATTAAGAGAATTAAATTAAGGGATTTTGAAATCGGAGGGGATAAGCTTACTATCTTAGCCGGTCCTTGTGCTATTGAAAGCCAAGAAATTTTAGACGAAACCGCTGCCGGTTTAAAAGAAATTACAAAGAAATTGGGTATAAATTATGTATTCAAATCTTCTTTTGATAAAGCTAACCGTTCTTCTATAACTTCTTTTAGAGGTCCGGGGCTAGAAAAAGGTTTGGAAATGTTAGCTAAAGTCAAAGAAAAATATGATTTACCGATAGTTACAGATATTCATACTCCGGAACAAGCAGAAAGAGTTGCAGAAGTTGCTGATATTTTGCAAATACCTGCTTTTTTATGTCGTCAAACAGATTTACTTGTTGCGGCTGCTAAAACCGGTAAAATTGTAAATATTAAAAAAGGTCAATTTTTATCTCCAGACCAAATGAAAACCTTGATTAAAAAGGTTGAAGATTCTGGTAATACTAATATTTTGGTTACAGATAGAGGAACTTCTTTTGGGTATAACAATTTAGTTGTTGATTTTAGAGGAATCCCAATAATGCAAACATTTGGTTACCCTGTTGTGTTTGATGCTACTCATAGTGTTCAACTCCCTGGGGCAAATGGTGCAAGTTCTGGTGGAGATAGACGATTTGTACCATATCTTGCAAAGGCAGCAATGGCTGTTGGTGCAAATTCTTTATTCTTTGAAGTTCACCCAGAACCGGATAAAGCGCTTTGTGATGGACCGAATATGATTGCTTTAAAAGATGCGGAACAGTTATTTTTAATGTGTAAAAGTATATTTGAATTGGTTCGAGGCAAATAATGATTGATATAAAAGTTTTTGTCGAAGGACCTGTAGATGCTAATAACTATTTAGTAACTGATATTGAATCAAAAGAAGCTGTTCTTATTGATTGTTCTGATTCAAATTCTGAATTTATTGATGCTGTAAAACAATCTGGTGTGAAATTAAAATATATTTTACTTACGCACGGACACTTTGACCATATTTTAGGAGTAGAAAAGTTTCAATCAAATTTTAATGTCGATACTTATATGGCAAAAGAAGATGAAGAACAAGTCGAAGCGGCTCCAAAAATGATTCAATATTTTACCGGTGTAAAACCTCCTGAATTTGCAAAAATTACTCACTTTGTAAAAGATGGTGATGAATTTTTTATTGGACGTACTAAAATAAAAGCAATTTCTACTCCAGGACATACTCAAGGCGGAATGTGTTATTTGGTGGGAGATAAAGATTTGTTCTCCGGAGATACGTTGTTTTTCCGTAGTGTAGGAAGGACAGATTTCCCTGGAGGAAGCTTTGAAACAATAAAAAAAAGTGTAAAAGATGTTTTGTTTAACCTGTCTGGAGATGTTGTAGTTCACCCAGGGCATGGTCCAAAATCATCAATTGGTTACGAAAAGAAATTTAATGAAATTATAAATATATAAAGGGGACGAGATGAAAGAACAATTAGAAAAAATTTATTCCGATGCTGTTGCCTATATTGAAAAAGCAAGCACTGTTAAAGATTTAGAAGATATAAAATTCAAATATTTGAGCAGAAAAGGTGAATTTAACGAAATTAAAAAAGGTTTAAAAGATCTTTCTGTTGAAGATAAAAAGATTGTAGGTTCTTTGGCTAATGAAATTACTCAAAAATTAGAATCTTCAATTTCAGAAAAATTTAAACTTTTCTATGAAAAAGAATTGAATGAAAAACTTCAAAAAGAAAGAATAGATGTAACATTACCGGGACAATTCATTCCAAGGGGGCATGTTCACCCATTAACTTCAACTACAAATGAAATTTGTTCAATTTTCCAAAGCTTAGGTTTTTCAGTTGTTCCTGATGAATTTGCTCCGGAAGTTGAAACTGAATATTATAACTTTGATATGTTGAATGTTCCAAAAGATCACCCTGCTCGTGATATGCAAGATACATTCTACACAAATATTGCTAAAAATGTTGTGTTGAGAAGCCAAACTTCAGGTGCTCAAATTCACGCAATGGAAGGTAAAAATCCTCCAATTAGAATTATTGCTCCAGGTAGAGTTTATAGAAATGAAAATATCAATTCAAGAAAAAATAATTTCTTCCACCAGATTGAAGGTTTGTATGTAGATAAAAATATTACATTTGGTGATTTGAAAGGTGTTTTGAACGAATTTATCAGATTGTACTTCGGTGAAAGTCGTCCAACAAGATTTAGAAGTAGCTTCTTCCCATTTACAGAACCATCTGCTGAAATTGATGTTCAATGTATTATGTGCGAGGGTAAAGGTTGTCGTACATGTTCCGGTACCGGTTGGTTAGAAATCTTGGGTGCAGGTATGGTTGACCCTAACGTATTGAAAGGTGTTGGTATTGATCCAGAAGTATATTCCGGATTTGCTTTTGGTATGGGGGTTGAAAGACTTTCTATGCTTAAATATGCAATTGATGATATTAGATTATTCTTTAATGATGATGAAAGATTTTTAAAACAGTTTAAATAGAAAATTATGAGGAATAAGGGTGGCATATTGCACTCTTATTCCTTATTTTATCGGGGAGAAATATATGTCAATAATAATAATGATTTTGCTACTTAGTTTTTTGGTTTTGGTTCACGAGGCCGGACACTTTTTGGCTGCAAGAGTTTTAGGAATAAAGGTTTCTAAATTCGGTTTTGGTTTGCCAATTGGACCAACTTTATGGAGCAAAAAAGTTGGGGATATTGAGGTTTTAGTTCATGCCTTTTTACTTGGAGGTTATGTTTCTTTCCCTGATGATGAAAAAGACACAGATTTGCCAAAAGATTCAAAGGATAGATTTTTAAATCGCCCTGTGTGGCAACGTATGATTGTAATTTCTGCAGGTGTCATAGCAAATGTCATTACTGCATTTTTCCTTGTATTAATAACCTCTTTTGTCTGGGGGAAACTTCCATCTTCTGATTTTCAAGTTTATATAAACAATATTGTTGCAGAAAAAGATGCGTCTGTTTGGAATAGCGGAATACAAAAAGGTGATAGAATTATTAATATCAACGGTTCTGAAATAAAGTCAAGCTACGCATTGACTTTATTTGCACAGAATAGCAAACCTTATGATGGAAAAGTTGATTATGATTTTGTTAAAACAAATTTAGACAAGTTGAAAAAACTTAATCCAAAACTTAATGAAAATGAAAGTATTAAAAATTTAACTGTTGTTGCGTTGCCTGATATTAAATCAGAACCGCAATTAAAGATTGATGATGATTTTCTTAGAGGTTATAAATTATATAGAGATTCTCAAAATTCATTAACCGAAAAACAAACAAAACTTAGAGATTCTCTAAAAAGTAAAACAACTTATGTTGCAGATGGTACAACAACATTGAAAGATGTTGCTTATGCCATATCAGATAGTTTAAGGCCATTAGATGTTACAGTTTTACGTAAGGATAAAACTGTTCAATTGAAAACATTCTATCCTAACGAAAAAGGTTTGATTGGTGTTTCATTGGAAGCCCGTCAAGTTACAACTCCGACTAAAGGTGTTGGCGCGGCAATTACTGGTAGTTGTAGATATTTGTGGGAGCAAACTTATGTTTTAGTTTATGGTTTGTGGCAATTGTTTACTGGTAAAATTCCAATGAAAGATTTACACGGTATTGTTGTAATTACGAAAATTGGTGGAGATGTTATTTCTAACAATGGATTTTTCTCCGGCTTATTGTTAACTGCAATGATATCAATGGATTTGGCTTTAGTTAACTTTTTACCAATTCCGGCACTTGATGGTGGGCATTTTATGTTCCTGTTGATTGAAAAATTAAGAGGGAAACCGATTGATGAAGAAACTTTAAATAAAGTAAGTTCATTCTTTTTTCTCCTTTTGATAATTTTCATGGTGTTAGTTGTCTTTAATGATGTTTATGCTCTTGTAAGACACAAAATATAGAATAAAGTTTGGTTGTAAATAGAAATATAAAGGAGAAAATACAAAATGTTAGAATTTATTCACTCACATGGAATGATTATTTCCGGAGCGATTCTTTTGATTGCCTACATTTTCATTGCAAGTGAAAAAATCCAAAAATCTGTAGTTGCATTGGTTGGAGCTTCTTTAACGATGTTACTTGGATTGATTCCTCTTTCATTAAATTTGGAGCACAATGTAAAAGGGGTTTTTGAATATGTTGACTTTGAAGTAATATTTTTACTTATTGGTATGATGATTATTGTGAATATTGCAAGTCGCAGTGGGGTATTCAAGTGGTTGGCGATTAATTTGTTGAAACTTACTAAAGGACACCCAAAAACTGTTTTATTTGCACTTGCTGCATTTACCGCTATTGCATCTGCGTTTTTAGATAACGTTACAACGGTTGTTTTGATGATGCCCATAACCTTTGTTATTGCAAAAGAATTTGAAACGGACCCTGTTCCATTTTTGATAACAGAAGTTTTGGCTTCTAATATTGGTGGTACTGCAACATTGATTGGCGATCCTCCAAATATTATCATCGGTACAAGAGCAGGTTTGAGTTTTATGAATTTCGTTCAAGAACTTACTCCGATTGTATTTTTAATTTTTATGGTATCAATTGGGGTTTTGATTTTCTTGTTTAGAAAAGGTTTGAAAACGACACCTGAAAAAATGGAACATGTTGCAAATCTTGATAATTCAAAAACTATTACCAATAAAAACTTGATGATTAGATCTGTTATTACATTAGGTTTAGTTATTTTAGGTTTTGTAACTCATGATATTACCCATATTTCAGCTTACGTATTTGCTGTTTCCGGTGCATCATTCTTGTTGTTGTTTGAAAAACCTAAAGAAATTTATCGTGATGTGGAATGGCTTACAATCTTCTTTTTCATTGGTTTATTTATTATCATTGGTGGATTTGAGGCAAATGGTGGTATTAAGTTCTTAGCTGACCAGTTGATTGTGTTGACTCATGGTAGTCTTGAATTAGCAACAATGGTTATTCTTTGGGCTTCCGGTATATTGTCCGGTATTATTGATAATATTCCATATACCGCAACAATGGCTCCGCTGATTTCAGAGCTTATCAACCCAGCTAATCCAAATGCAATGACTGGTGCAACTCATGCTCTATGGTGGGCATTGTCTTTAGGTGCTTGCTTGGGTGGAAATTTAACAATTATTGGCGCTGCTGCAAATGTTTTAGTTAGTGAAACTTCAGCATCTCGAGGACATAAAATTTCATTCTTACGCTTTATGAAATATGGTGCTTTAATTACGTTTATATCATTAGTATTAAGCTCATTCTATTTGTACTTTAGGTATTTGCGATAAGTTATAAAAAATAATAATATAAGAGACGAACCTTGAGAGAAATCTCAAGGTTCGTTCTATAGTGATGAATTAAACTATGGACTTTTGTGTTGTAAAGAGGAATTCATTATTTATTCATTACAACCAAAAGCGATAGTAACGTGTTCCCTAGGATTAACTGCGGATATTTTGTATCCACGAGGATCAACAAGGTAAGCAAATTCATCACCTGTTGTTTGGAACAAGCCCATTGTGCCGGATAAAGCTGTTCTTGTTACGTCAACCGGAGCTTTTACTGTTTCGAATAAGCCATCGCCTAAACTACGAGCAGCGGCACCGAATTGCCCTTGAAATGCATGACCTAACATATAGCCTGCATCATTTGTTACGTTTTCTGCAGCATTACCAACTGTTGTTAAGATACCGCCTGCAGTTCTACCAACAACGCCGACAAGTGAACCCGCCCAAGTGAATGGCATTTCAACAAATCTCGCAACTGGGTTAACATTTTTTGATTTGTTAATTTGAGCTTGAAGAATTTGTTTAGGTAATTTAGTTTTACAATCACCGTTTTTAATCTCTGTGAAGGCAAGTTTTAGAGCACCTTTTTCACAACCTGATGGTCTTATAACTTCTACGACTTGACCTGTAACAGTTGAACCGCAAGGATAAGTCACACCATTGATTGTGATATCTTCGAGAGTGTTAGCTCTGAAGTATTGTCCAACGTGTGAAGATTTAGCTGTCAATTGGTCTATCATTGATAATTTCAATGTAGGAATTTTTACGATTTCTTCGTGTTCAATCAACGCATTTTTATCTACCGGACACGCAGGACAAATTGAAGTTGCAGTTTTAGGATTTGTGTCATACCCTAATGCTACACGAACAGTTTGCATCATAGAAGCAATATCAGCACGAGAAGCATCTTTATTTGGCATAATCATGTTTGGATTAGGTGAATCTTTCAAAGCCCCGCTGTCAAGAGATTTAGCTACCGGAATTCTTGCCCATTCAGGAACTTTATTACCGTCTGCATATCTGCTTAAAATTTCATCAGCTTTGCATCTGTCGATATCACACGTCATACCCTTTGCGATTGATGTTAAGGCTTCAACACGAGTTACCGGTGCTTGAGGTCTGAAAGTTTTATTTGGGTAACCTTTTAACAAGTCTTCACCAACGGCTTTTGCAATTGCAGCATTAGCCCAGTTGTGGTTAGGAACATCTTTGAATAATGCTTGGTTATGCATATCGCAATTTAAGTTGAAACCTTTAACTAACATTGTTGCAAATTCGGCACGAGAGATATTTTTGTTTGGTTTAAAATATCCGTCTGGGTAACCAACGACAACATCGTTTATTGCAAGTTTATCAATGTCGCATGCTGCCCAGTATCCGTTTGGTACGTCTGGGAATTGGCAACCACCAAAGTTTGCAGCTCCTCCTGTAATGTTTTGAATTTGTTGTGGAATTTCGTAAGGAATAAGTGTTTTCTTAACCGCATTTATTGAGTTGGCAGATTGAATATCTATAGGACAAGAATTTCCGTCCATTTTCCTTTCATTTCTGTCGATTGTAATACCATTATATTTGTTAGGGCATTCATTCAAGCATGGCATTTGAGTTGCAGCTCCTGTCATTTGACCGTCAGTTGCTACTGTTGCGCCTGAGATGTTTGAAGACATTCTGCTTGATGGACAACCTTTCAATGCTTTTTCTGTAGAAAATACTGAGTTTGCAGGTTCTCCGACATAGTTATTTGTTCCGTAAATAGCTTGAGGATAACCATAAACCTGTTTCATTTCAGCTTTGTCAGGTTTACCTGTTTGTGGACATAATGCTGTTGATGGAACAGCCGGTTTGTCACAGCTTATTTCATCTGGACAGCCACAATCCGGTTTTTTCTTTTCAGGGCATGGCTCTTGTTTCTTGATTGGGCAAGGTTCTTTTTTCTTGCAACCGCAATCCGGAATTGCTTTTTTACATTTTGGGCAAGTAGCTTGCTGATTTTTTACCGGACAAGCCGGACCAGTTACAACAGGCAATGCTTCTTCAGGAGCTTTGGTGTTGCATGGGCAAGCTGCCATTGCAGAAGTCAAGGAACACGTTGCTATTCCAACGGCAATCGCAGCTGCCACAGTTAGTTTTTTAATTGACATTTTTACCTCCTTGTTTGTGTGAGTTTTGTTTAAAATAAACAAAAGTTTTATTTAAAAAACAAACTTATACCAAATTATGTACTTTTAGGAGGTTTTAAAACATTAGCTTAATTTCTTATCAATGTGGGTAATATTTAAAACTACTAGCTTTGTAACAATTTGTTTATAATTGGCAATATTTTCCCTGTTTATGTTTTATTATATATGTGTGAAGTTTTAAATCGGATAGGTGTGTAAATATGTATAGCAAAGAATTTATGAAGTTTTTATATGGTTATCAAAAAGACGAATTCAAGCCGGTAGAACCTAAATGTAAGGAAATCCGTTTTAAGAATCCACGTTCCGGAAAATTAGCGGAAATCTTATTAACCGTAAAAAAATAGTTTTTATAAACTAAAATTTAGTAAATCTATTAATTTAGAATCAAGGGCCTCTGATATTCTAACAAGGGTTGAATATTTGGGGTCTATTGTTCCGCATTCAATCCTGCTAATTGTACGGGTTGTTAGACCTGTTTTCAACGACAAATCGAGTTGAGAAAAGCCTTTTTTGTTGCGTAAGTATTTAATTTTATATCCCAATTTTAGAAAATCTTCATTATCCATTTTTTTATAATATATTATTGACAATATTTGTGCGATATACTATACTTTCTTTATTAGACATAAAGTATATGAAAAGGTAGAATAGTATTATGAATAAAATGAGAAGTGAGTGTGAAAAATTTTACTTAAAACCCAAAAGTGTAATCTCAAATATTGGAGAACCCTCACCCCAACCCTCTCCCTTTAAAAAGGGCGAGGGAGAATATTATATTACAATTCAGCCAATAGTAATCAACGATAGTATAAATTGTAAAAAGGAGAAGAAATACCTTACTGACTTAAAAAATAGTTCCCTCGCCCCTTGTGGGAGAGGGTTAGGGAGAGGGGGCAAAAAGAAGTTCGCATTTACACTAGCGGAAGTCTTAATCACTCTTGGCATAATTGGTATTGTTGCTGCGATGACGATTCCTACGTTGATTGCTAAAGTTCAAAAACAACAAATTGAATCTCAAATCCGAGAAAATTATTCAAGTATTGTTCAAGCAATGAAAATGGCTGAAAATGATGATGTTGGTGCTATTAATAATTTGGGTGTAAATTTATCAAGTAATAAAACTTGGTTTGAAACATTTTTAGCTCCATATATGAAATTTGAACAAGTTTGCTATTCAACAGGTGGTTGTTGGCATAAATATGGTGTTGTTAAGACATTAAAAGGTTCTGTTCCAACTTATGAAACAAAAGTTGGAGAATCAGATAGTTTGATAGGTTATGTTGGGATTGCACTCGCATTTAGGACTGCAAAGGGAGCTTATTTTAATATTGATGCTTCTGGTATTACAGCTACCCATGATTTGTTTGGAGTCGATGCAACAAATAATACTATTCAATTTTATGTAGATGTGAATGGAGATAAAAAGCCTAATATTATAGGTAAAGATATTTATATTTTGATATATGATTCTGAAAAAGGATTGGTACCTGCAGGATTTGATAGAACTAAAGAACAGGTTAAAGCGAATTGTGAGACTGGTAATGGCTATTGGTGCTTGGAGTATGTAAAAGACAATAGCTGGAAAATCTCAGATTCTGTGTGGAAAAGAACTAGGTAAAAAAAAGAGCCTTTAGAAGAAAAGGCTCTTGGAATGTAAATTTTGTACCATTCCTCGTAATAGTGAAGTGTGAAGTGTGTGCTTAAGTCTTTTGTGATTCCTCAATAAGCACATCCTCGTGTTTACATATATATAAAGTATTTTCTGTATATAAAATTGCTATATTGTTTAAATCTTTCGTAATATTACTTAATAAATTTAAAAGATTTATAGAAAACAAAGGCGGCTACGATAAATCGCAGCCGCCTCTTCAAAAAAATAATAAATAAATTAATTATCTAATTGCTTTTTTCTATTTTCTTCTTCTTTAACGTATTTGCAAAGTTCTTCAAGTCTTTTATCTTCCATTGCATTCATCAAGTCTTGAATGTCAGTGAATTTTTTTAGAGCAAAACCTGTTTCTGCAAGTAAAACACAGTCATTACAAAGCCTGTAATCTCCATACTGAATTGAACCGGCAAGACTTTTATTCTTACCACAACAGTCACAGTCAAAGAATTCGTTTTCTAAATCAGGATTTTCTTCCAAATCATCAATAACCATTTGATTGGCAACTTGTTGCATTTCTTCAATTATTTCTTCGTTTGTTTTTTCCATTGTTAAGCCTTTCAAATAATTTATTTAATCAAGTTTTTCATTTCATTAACAGCTTGTTCAAGACCTACAAATACTGAACGAGCAATGATACTATGCCCAATATTAAGTTCGTATAAATCTTCAATTTGTTTCATTCTATAAACATTTTCATAATTCAAACCGTGACCTGCATTAACTTTAAGCCCAAGTGCGTGAGCAAGTCGAGAGGCTTCTCTTAATTTTTCAAATTCTTCTGTCTCGTCAGGTGTTCCAAAAGCCATTGAGTATTGTCCAGTATGAAGTTCAATGAATTGAGCACCTGTTTTTGCTGCTGCATAAACTTGTTCTTTTGATGGATCAATAAACAAACTTACCAATATTCCGGCATCAAGCAACGGTTGAACAAATTCTGTAATTCTATTTAAACGGCTCGCAACATCAAGTCCGCCTTCTGTAGTAACTTCTTGTCTTTTTTCTGGAACAAGGCAAACTGAATGAGGTTTAACACTAAGTGCAATTTTTTGCATTTCGTCTGTTACTGCCATTTCAAGATTTAGATTTGTTTTAAGTATTTTTTTTAGGGTTTTAACATCTTGATCTTTGATGTGTCTTCTATCTTCTCTCAAGTGAGTTGTGATTGAAGTTGCCCCACTTTTTTCGCAAATTTCTGCTGCTTGAATTGGGTCTGGATCAACTCCACCTCTTGCATTTCTTAATGTTGCAACGTGATCTATATTTACACCTAAAAGCATTTTTATTCCTTTCTAAAATTTCATTTTACTAATTTTTAATAAAGCCGTGTATGACGGTAAAATAGTAATTCGTTCTTCTATATTATCAGATTTTGCAGCTAATGCAATAGCTGATTTTATGTCTTCTTCCACAATAATTTTTTCTTGTGGAATTCCTGCGTATTTCAATCTCGTAGCCATATCTTTTGCTCGAATTCCAGAGGTAATTACTAATTTTTGAGCATTTTTCAGTTGTTCAAAATCACTATCCCAAAGCCAAGAAATATCTCTGCCATCTGCATAATTATCATTAATGGCAATTACAATGTTAGAAGATAAATCAACTGTTTTTAGAACTTCGCTTGCACCTGTCGGATTTTTGATTAGTTGAATGAGTGTTTTATGTCCATTGATGATTCTTCTTTCGGCTCTTCCAAAAATTGATTTATAAGTTGAAACAGCCTTTTTTATTGTTTGGTAATCAATTTCGTTTTCCATTGCACAAGCGACTGCTCCCAGTACATTGTAGGCATTGTATAATCCTACTAAATTGATTTTAAATTCGAAGTCTTTGTTATTATGTCTTATTTTTAATTCTGAATAATCAGAATATATTTTTATGTAACCTTTGTAATTAGGCTCGGGACGTTTAAAACCGCATTTCGCGCAATAATAATGACCTTCTTGTGCAAAAAATTGCTTGTTATATTGGAGAGGTTTTCCACAAATACAATTAAATACTTCTGTTGGAGCGTTTGATGTCGCATTATGAATTTCTGAGCAAAATTCAACTTCTTCAAATCCATAGTAGATAGCATTTTTCCCTTTTCCAAAATTTGTAACTAACGGGTCATCTGCATTTAGTATTAGTTTTAACTCTTTATTTTTATCAATTGCATTTTGTATAAAACTTGCTGTTGTTGAAAGTTCTCCATATCTGTCCAACTGGTCTCTGAATAGATTTGTTACTAAAAGATAATCAGCTTTAAAATAATCATATAATTTTGTTAGATAAGCTTCGTCTGACTCAATTACGGCATAGTCAAATCTTTTGAAAGGTTTGATATTTAGTGCAAAAACATTCGCTATTCCAGTAAGCATATTTGCGCCTTTTACATTGTGAATTATTGAATTTTGATTTTCTTCAAAAATATGCGCAACAAGTCCTGATGTCGTTGTTTTTCCATTTGTTCCGGAAATCGTTATTGCATTGTTTTTAATATATTTTCTGCAATGAGCCAAAAAATCCGGACAAACTTTTAGTGTCATCATTCCGACAAAAGATGTTCCTGAAGAGCGATGTAACAATTTAATAGCTAAATATGTTAATCTCGCAAGTACTAATGCTGTATAAAATCTCACTCTGTTCATAAAATAGTCCTTTAGACGTATTCAAAAAAATATTACGATAATATATTATAATTTTAATATAATACAAAAGTAAGAAAAGTTGAAAGATGCTAACTATATTTTTTACAATAATTTTTATAGCTGAACTAATCATTGCAGGGTGGATAATTTCTGCTATTCTAAAGGCTGATAAATGCGTATGCGAAGTTAATCAAAAGGTCTTAGATTTTCAACCTGTATTGAAAAAACAAATAAATCAATTCCAAATTACGGTCAATACTGTTTTGTTGGGTGTTGATTATTTCGCAGCTTTTGTTACTAGGAAAAAAGAAGAATGTGTAAGTGTTTGTTCAAGGAATATTATTACAACAGTGCTTTATCTGTTTTTAAGCACTGGAGGAAAACGAGTTTTTGCGTTTGCTGACTTGATAATTTCTTTGGTTAAATTTATAAAGAAACATTAGTTTAGTTTTTTATAGAAAGTCCTTAATCTCAATTATAGAGTTCTTTTAACTTATAATTTTCGATTTCTTCTTGAAATCCATGAAAAAATATGTTACAATTATGAAGAAATTTGAAATAAGAGGTTTACAACTATGAGTAAAAACAAAGCATTTATGTTTTCAATGGGCTTGATTGCCGGTGTTGTCGGCGGTATTGTTGCAGGTGTTCTTTATGCTCCAAAATCTGGAGAAGAATCAAGAAAAGAACTAAAAGATGCAGCTTGTGATTTATATGAAAAACACGCTCCACAAATTGCGGAAGCTAAAAAACAAGCTCTAGAGTCTGTTGATTTGATGAAATACAAATTAGAAAGACAATTCAGAAAATTGAACAATTCCGTAAAATCTAAAAAAATGCAAAAAGCAAAGGAATTGGAAGATATTGAATCTAACAACAGTGATAACGAATTTGATTATTAGTAAGCAGTAAAGGAATAACAAGATAATGAGTGTTGAAGTATCTCAAGTAATCCTAAATCATGGACTAACATTTCTAGCCGTTGCTACCGGAATCGTTGTTGTGGTTGTTGCAGGATTTTTAGTTAAGCTATTGCTTGATTTGTCAACTTTAGCAAAAAATATTAATGAAACATCTATTCTGTTGAACACGGAATTAAAACCGACATTAAAAGAATTAAATGAAACAATGCATTCAATTAATTCTTTGATTCAAAGTACTGATGAGGGTGTTGGAAACGTAAAATTGGGTCTTGAAAATGCGTTAGCAAAGACAAAAATATTTTCAGAAAACATCTTTGGTGGATTTTTGAAAGGTTTTATGACTGTTTATTCATTGTTCAGAAAGAGATAATAAACATTTAGGTGATTAAATCATCTAAGACCGGATTTATAATATGAAAGATTAACAAAAGGAGAATTTAATATGTCAGTATCAAGATTTTTAGCAGGTTTTGTTGTTGGTGGCGCTATTGGTGCCGTTGCAGGTATTTTATTAGCACCAAAATCAGGTGAAGAAACTAGAAAACTTTTATCTGATTCCGCTCAAGACATTGCAAGAAGAGCAGATGAAACTGCAAAACAAATTCAATCAAAAGCAGATGATGCGGTTTCTGATTTGCAAAAAAAAGGTGAAGAAATTAAGGAAAAATTGCAAGATTTAATTAGCAAACAAAAAGAATCAAAAGCTGAAAAAACTGAGGAATAATTTCTTTAATTTTTTAATTAAATTTAAGGCATGAAAAGACCACTTGTGAAAGTGGTCTTTTCCGTCTAATCCTTATATAGTATATATTACCCGCGCCACTTGAAAAATTTTTACTAAGGGTTAAAATTGATATATAAAAATGGAACTTAAATAGGATACTAATATATATGATTAAAAGTGAATATTTGGAAAGGGCGAAAGAATTCGTAACTTCGTCTAAGGTTGTAAAGTTTTTGTACTTAACGAGCTTTACTTTTTTGATTACAGCGATTGTTGCTTCTCAAAATTTCTTTTTCCAAACTATTATTGAAAATGGTATCAGTAAAAAAGATATTATTGCTCAAAAGACTTTAACTGTAGAAGATGTAAAGCGTACGGAACAACACAAAAGAGAAGTTGCTCAGAAAGTTGAACCTATTTTAGTTCCGGCAGAAGACGATTTTATCAAGACAAACCTTGAAACTATTGAAAATGCAGTTATTCAAATCAGGAAAAAAGACACTTCAAAACAAGAAAAAATTTCTGAGTTAAATGTATTGTTTGATTTGTCTGACAATCCTAAAAAAGATTTTATTATTGATTTTTTGCTAAATGTTGATGATGCTTCTCTTCGAGAAGCTTTTGATAAAGCGTCTTTATCTTTGGTAAATATTTTGCAAGTCGGAATTACTGAAAAAGACTATGAAAAAGATAATATTAAAACCCTTATACAAAACAATTTAGTAACTAATGTATCTAAACGTCAGATTTCTGTTATCACTGCATTGTTAGAACAAGTTATTGTTCCAAACTTGGTTGTTGATGATGCGGCAACGGAAATTGCAAAAATGAATGCTCAAGATGCAGTCAAACCTTATAAAGTTACTTTCCAAAAGGGTGAAAAAATAGTATTTGAGGGCGAACCGGTTACAAGGCTAAAACGTGATGCCTTGCGTGAAGCGGGTTATAACGTTTATGAGCTTAATTGGCAAGGTATTTTGTCAATTTACATATTAGTACTTTTGGTGACGATAATATATTTGGCTTATTTGAAATTCTTTGAAAAACAGTTACTTGAACCGAGATACTTATCGCTTTCAAGTATGTTAGTTGTTGTAACCTGTTTAATTGCGGTATTATTGCCGACAGGTTTTTCGCCGTATATATTGCCAATTCCTGCGGTTATAATTATTGCAGCAATCTTTTTAAGTCCAAGAGTTGCATTTTTATTATCATCTTTAATCTTAACGATTTTAACTGTAGGTATGCAGTATGATTCTCAATTTTTAATTATATTTACGATTCTTTCTTTGATTGGTATGATTACTGTTTCAAAGATTCGTTATACAAGACGTTTTGATTTAATCAAAGTCGGTTTTAACCTTAGTGTTGCCGGTTTATTGATTATGCTAAGTTTGTATTTTATTGACAAATGCTTGATTGATGTAAGTAATGCATTAATTTTGCGCAATTGTATTTTTATATTCGTAAACGGTTTGTTTAGTTCAATTGTTGCTCTTGGGGTTTCTCCATTGTTAGAGAGTACTTTCCATATCATAACTCCTTATGGGCTTGCAGAATTGGGCGATCATAACCAACCGTTATTGAAACGACTTCAAATTGAAGCTCCTGGTACTTATCACCATAGTTTGATGGTTTCAACTTTGTGTGAAGCTGCTGCGGAAGCTATTGGTGCAAATCCTATTTTGGCAAGGGTTGGGGCTTTTTATCATGATATCGGAAAATTAAAAAGACCTTTGTTCTTTGTTGAAAACCAATCTTATTTTAGTATCGAAAATCCGCACAATTCTTTGAATCCAAGATTGAGTAAGATGGTTATTACTGCTCACCCTAAAGATGGTGTAGAATTGGCTAAAGAATATGGACTACCAAGCATCATCAATGACTTCATTCTTCAACACCATGGAGAGGGTTTGGCTAAATATTTTTATAATCAAGCCGTTCAGGAAGAGGGAATTGAAAATGTTAAAGAAGAACAATTCCGCTACACAGGTCCAAAACCTAATAGCAAAGAAACTGCAATTTTGATGTTGGCTGATGCTGTAGAGTCTGCAGTTCGAGCTATGAAAGGTGCTACGACAGAAGAAATTGAAAATATTATTGATAAAATTATTGTCGAGAGATTAAATGACGGTCAACTTGCTGATAGTCCGTTAACTTTAAAAGATATCAAAATTATTGCTGCAACTTTTAGTAGAATTTTACGAGGAATGCAACATAATAGAATTAAATACCAAGAAAATATTGCAGAAGAATTTGCAAAAAATAAAATTGAAATCCCGCACAAAGCACTTGATGAAGATTTAGAAAAGAAAATAAAAGCTCTTGAAGACTCTAAGAAGCCTAAAGCAGAAACAAAAGCTGAGGACAATAACAAAACTGATTTGAATAAAGAAAATAATAAAAAGGATTTATGATAAATTTTAATTTATACGTAGAAAATGAATATAACGATTGGCAACCAAATGTTGAAGATATAGTTGAAAAAACAAAAGCAATTTTCAATTATTATATGACATGTTCAGATATTGTTGGGTCTTGTTGTCTAAAGGGGTATGATTATGAAACAGTTGCATTTGATTTTTTGTTTTGTAATGCACAAAAAACACATGTAATAAATCGAGATTACCGTAACAAGGATTATCCTGCAGATATTATTACGTTTGCTGTTTTTGCTGACTCTTCAGATGATGAAAAATTCGTTTTGGATATGGAAATTAATTTAGGAGAAGTTATAATAGCATTAGATAAGATAATAGAAGAAGCTCAAAAGAAAGAAATTTCAAAAGACTCTGAACTATTATTTTTAATTAGTCATGGAATTCTTCATCTTTTAGGTTTTGATCATCAAACACAAGAAGAATTTGATTTCGTTGTAACGCATCAAAAAGAAGCTCTAAAAAGTATAGGTATAATTTATGACAAAATATAAAACTCAAAGTTTTTCAAATACATTTAAAAATGCAAGAAAGGGTATGAGATTAACTCTAAAAAGTGAACGTAATATCCGAATTCACCTGTTTGCAGCTACATTAGTCTTGATTACGGCTTTTTGCTTACATTTTTCAATTGTAAAATTTTGCATTTTGTTGATGTTAATTGCAATGGTTATTTCTGCGGAGATGTTCAATTCAGCAATTGAATTTTCTTTAGATGCAATTTTTCACAACAGATTTTCACGAATGGTGGGAATGGCAAAAGATATTGCCGCAGGAGCTGTAATGGTTGTTACTATAATCGCTGTAATGGCAGGTGTGTTGCTTTTTGCCCCTCCGATTATTGGTTTAATTGTTGATTAAATTTATTAGATAAATATTTTTTAATGGAAAAGACCTTACCAGTTGGCAAGGTCTTTTTAGCTTTTACCGAATAAAGTAAGCTTGTTATAAAAATTTAGTTATTACTCAAAACCAAACGGAAAGTAGCCAAATTTTTAATAGATAACATTGCATGTTTGTTATGCTGTTCTTCTGAAATATTAAAAATTCTGATAATCCTTTGAATTTCTGCCAAATCTTGATATGAGTTGATTTTGTAAACATTATTAATTGGATCTGACACTACTGACATTAAAGTGTTTAATTCTTGTTCTTTCATTATATTGATTATCCTCTTTCCTTTATACTCTTATATAAAGTATTTTTTTTTACGAGAATTGCCTTTTTTGAATTATTTGTGTTAACAAAGCTTAATAATTCTTGAGAATTAGTTCAAGAACAATACTTGATATGGGGTTTATTGAAAGGTGAATAGTGAGAAGTGAGTAGTCTGTTACTGTTATTAATATTGTCATACTGAGGGAGTGTAAACGACCGAAGTATCTCATAACTTTTTTCTATATTATGAGATTCTTCGCTACGCACTCGCATTAAACGAATCCGGCTTAGCCTTGCATTCTCTACTCGTGTTACTCATGTTTTTACCCTCTCTCCCTGTGAGAGGGTTGAATTTCTTAATGAACGGAGTGAATTTAGAAATTCGGGTGAGGGTTTCAGGGTGACATTGGTGTGTAGTGTTCAAGATTACGACGTCACTCTGTATAGACTGTTTCATACTTTGCTCGGCTTGTTTCCTCGTAATGACATGTAAAAATTGAAAAAATCATGTCATTGTGAGGAACAATTATTTTCAATCATGAAATTTTCTTCACGAAGTGACGTGACAATTCATATCACGGGTACAATTAATTATTTCGTCATACTAAACGGGTCAAAGAATTTTATTCTTTGACCCGTTCATCAATTTATTCAAAATATTTAATTATGCTTCTAAAGCTTCTTTATCAGCAGCTTTTCTTGCTGCATTGTTAGAACATTTATCAGTGATAGCACCAAGAACGAAACCTCCAACTGCACCAACAACACCTGCCATAATACATTCTTGTGGAGTTGCTTTAACTTTCAAAATTTTTGAACCAACAAGATGTTCAAGAGGAACTATAACTGCACCTAATAATGTACCGTATTTTTTACCATTGTTTGATTTGTAGTAAACATTTTCATTTCTTGTTGTGTTTGCTCTCGGTTCAGCCATTAAAACATCTTTATTTTCATTATCTTTTTTAAGTTCTGCTACACTTGCATGTTTTTTATTTGCAATATGGTCAATTAGTGCCCCAACACCAACTGAAACTGCTAAAGACTCAGCTACGGAATATTTTGCACCCTTTTTAATTCTTTTCATAAAATTTATTGTCGCTTTTACAAAATCTTTTGGAAGTCCAGCATTTTTCAAATCTTCTGGATTTTCTTTTACCAAATTAAGGAATTTATTTGCAGATAAACCTAAACCAAGTTCTGCACCACCGCCAACAACACCAGCAGCAACACCTGTTTTTAGGCCTGCGTGAGTTTGGAATGGTTTATTGTTGTTATTTTCTTCATTTGCTTTGAATGCAACACTTTTAGAAGATACATTGTAATTTTGAACAGATAACATTTTTTCTCCTTTTAAAAATCCTTTGTACACATATTGTTATTAAATCCCTAAAGCTTACATTTTGCTAGTATAAATTTTTTGTTGTTACAAAACTATATATTTCCTTAAAACCTTAATTACCTAAATTGACCCACTTTTTAGAATCAAATTTCAAATCGGTTAATTTCATTTTGAGAGATTCAACGTAAGGTTTGAATTTTACGAGTAATTGTGTTTTTCTTAACATCAATTCTTGAGCTACAGTTGGGGTTTCGCAGGCGATTACCATTATTGAACCTTTTATCATCGAATAGGGTCTGGAATGTTGAGCAAATTTTTCTCCTGCGACTTTGCTCCAAAATTTGCACAAGTTAGCACGTGTAATTGCTTTTCTGATGGCTGCATTTTTCATCAAATCTTCAATTATATCGTCCATGTATTTAATTTTTACATATCGAATTTTTTCCATATTTGGTATCCGGAATTTTTTGTGCTAAAATGTGGCAATGACCATTGAACAAATTGATATTAGCATAAAAAATTCTAAAAATATATTGTTAGTTTCCCATATAAACCCTGATGGTGACACTTTAGGCTCAATGTGTGGATTGTATTCTTTGATTAAGGATAATTATAAGAAAAAGTGTGATATGGTTGCGGTTTCAAAAATTCCATCAACTTATTCATTTGTCCCATATATTAATACTGTTAAACAGATTGATGATTTTGATTTATCAAGAGAATATGATTTAGTTATAAATCTTGATGTTGCAGCGATTGATAGGTGTGCTGATGCTCAAATTTTATTTAATAAAGCGAAAAATACTATTAATATTGACCATCACGAAACAAATATTGGTTATGGAAATATAAATTACGTTGAACCTTTTGCAGCTGCAACGGCGGAAGTTATTGTTGAAATAGCAGATAAATTAGGTTGGAAAATCTCAAAAGAAACTGCAATTTGTTTATATACAGGGATTGTTACAGATACAGGCTGTTTCAAGTTTTCAAATACAACAAAACGTACGATGGAATTTGCAGGGCAAATGTTAAATTTTGATGTAAATCCTGCTGAAATATATCAATTGTGCTACGAATCAAATTCAAAAGATATGGTTTTATTCCAAAGTTATAGTGTGAATAAAGCTGAATTTGTAAAAGATGATAAAATTGCATATACAATTGTTTATAAAAAGGATTTAGAAAAATTCAACTACAACGGTGAAGATTTTACTGATGGTTTGACTGAAAAATTACGAGCAATAAAAACAACGGAAATAGCCTTTGTAGTGAAAGAATTAAACTCAACAACTTCGAAATTATCAATGAGAAGCAAATCAAAGGATATTGCAAAAGTTTGTTCCGCTTTTGGTGGTGGTGGGCATAAATTAGCTGCTGGTGCGGTGATTAAGGCTAATCCTCAACACGCAGTAAAACTTATCCTTGAAGAAATAAAGAATCAAAAATTATGCTAAAAAAACTTTTAAAACATAAATCGATAAGAGTTCTTGTCCGATTAATAAAATCTATTATAAAAAATGATTTTTACGGAATGGCTGCAGAAATGGGCTTTATGCTTGTTGTTGGAATTTTTCCGTTTATGTTGTTTTTGATGGCAATTTTTGGTTGGTTGGGAAACCGTTCGTATTTGGATTCTATTTTGAGGGTTTTGTCAAATATTATGCCAACCCAAGCAATGAATCTTTTGAAATCTGTTTTGGAAGAAACAATGATTTTCAATCATGGGAGATTGCTTGCAATTATTGGTATTATTACAACTATTGTTCTTTCAACAAATGGAGTTGCAGTTGTTTTGAAAGGGTTGAATAGGGCGTATAAAGTTGAGGAAACTAGAAACTTTGTTTATACCCGAATTCTTTCATTTTTAATGGTGTTCGTGAATGTTTTAGTTATGTTTTTGACGATTAACATAATTATTTTTGGTAAAGTCATAATAACTTTTTTAGTAACACATTTTGGATTGTCAAAAGGCATTGCAATAACAATTTTAACTTTACGTTGGCCGGTTGCATTCTTGGCATTATATTTAATGGCTTTTTTAAGCTATTATATCTTGCCAGATTTGAGAGGAAACGAATCTTTCAAGAGGAAAAGTGCACTTCCCGGGACGGTATTTTTTACGACTTTTTGGTTGGTCGGATCTTGGGGATTTTCGATTTATGTAAACAATTTGAGTACATATAACCTTGTATATGGAACAATCGGTGCATTTTTTATCTTAATGGTTTGGTTATATTACACCTCTATTTTGCTTTTGATAGGTGGAGAAATCAACTCGCAAGTTTATAACCGATTAGAACATGAGTCTCGAGAATTGCACGAAGAGATTGAAGAACTTAGGGCAAAAAATAGACGAAGACAATAATTTTAAAGCATTAAGTTTTTTGTTGAAGATTGAACGTAATTTGTAAAAAAATCATGTTCTTGTTATTATTTGAAGTATGAAAGATATGTTAGATAAAATTCTTCAAATTGAGAAGAAATATAAGGAATTAGGCGAAACGTTGTCAGACCCTGCCGTAATCCAAGATTATAATCGTTTCAGAGATTTGTCAAAACAAAGAAAGGCAATGGAAGAAACTGTTAATCTTTATTACGAATGGAAAACTACAACTGAAGCTATTGAAGACGCAAAACAAATGCTTCACGAAGAAAAAGATGAAGAAATGCGTCAGTTTTTAAAATCAGAAATTGAAACAAACGAAGCTAAACTTCCTGTTTTTGAAGAAAAAATGAAGGTTTTGTTGTTACCTCGTGACCCTATGGATGACAAAGATATCATGCTGGAAATCCGCGGTGGCGCAGGTGGTGATGAAGCAAACATTTTCGCAGGTGATTTGATGCGTATGTATTTGAGATATGCTGACAAAATGGGTTGGCAAACTCAAATTTTAAGTAAAACGGATTGTGAAGCTGGTGGTGTTTCAGAAGTTATTATTTCAATGAAAGGTGATAGCATCTACTCAAGATTGAAATATGAATCTGGAGTTCACAGAGTTCAGAGAGTTCCTGCAACAGAATCTCAAGGCAGAGTTCATACCTCAACTGCAACAGTTGCCGTTATGCCGCAGGTTGATGATGTTGAAGTTAACTTGAATATGAATGATGTTGAAATTACAACTGCAAGATCAGGCGGTGCCGGTGGTCAAAACGTTAACAAAGTTGAAACTGCGGCCAGAGTCTTCCACAAGCCTACAGGAATTATGATTTTCTGTACAGAAGAACGTTCTCAATTGCAAAACAAAGAACGTGCTTTAGAAATTCTTAAAGCAAAGCTTTATGATATGGAAGTTCAAAAACAAACCAAAGAAATTACTGATTTGCGCCGTTCACAAGTAGGTTCAGGTGACAGATCTGAACGTATTAGAACATATAACTTCCCACAAGGTAGATTAACAGACCATAGATTGAATCACAATTTGAATGTATGGACTGTGATTGATGGTGAATTAGACGAACTTATTGATTTGTTGGTTGAATATGACCAAAAATTAAAGTTAGAAAAATTAGCTCAAGAGCAATAGGAGAGATTAATTGACTGATAGGCGCTGTGTTAGTTGTTGGAAAATAAAAAATAGAAACGATTTAATAAAAATTACGGCAAGAAACACAGATGGAAAAGTTATAATTAATCCGGATTCTGTAACATTTGGCAGATCTGCATATCTTTGCTATAATGAGGTGTGTATAGAATCAGTATTCAAGAAAAATAAGCTTGCAAAACACTTAAAAGCTTCTATACCAAACGAATTGAAAGGACAGTTACTAGATGAGTTACGAAACAGTTAGAATAAGTGAATTAGCGAAAGAACTTGGACTTCCAAGTAAGGAAGTTGTAGAAAAGTTCGCAAAAATCGGAGTTACAAATAAAACTCATTCAAGTACTGTCACGATGGAACAGATAGCAAGGCTGAAAGATTTTATTGCAAATGGTGGTGTTAAGAAAACAACTAAGCCAAAGGCTTTTGTTGTGAAAAAGGCAAAACCGACACCTGCTCCAGTTGAAGAGAAAAAGGAAGAAAAACCTACTAAAGAAACTTCAATGCATAAAGTTGAAAAAGTAGTAAGACCAAAAGTTGAAGTGGTTAAACCTGTTAGCAGATTGGAAATTGTAAGGAGAGCTCCAAGAAAAGCTCCTGTTGAAAAATCTGATTCGACATCAACCCCAACTCCAACTCGCAAGCCTTACAACAATGGAGAAAGAAAATACACACGTGGTGAAAGACCTCAAAACGGGGAGAGAAAATTTCCACCAAAAGGCGAAAGACCTCAACGTCCTGTCCAAAATGGTGAAAATAAAGATTTTGCAGGTAAAAAGCCTTTACAACGTCGTATAATTCCACAAGATATTTACGAAAATAAAGGTCCTGTAAAACGTAAATCTGACGGAAAGAAAAAAGAAAAAGATTTTAATTCTAAAAAGGAAGAACAAGAAAGAATTTCACTAGAAAAGGCAGCAGCTCAACACCACAAAAAGAAAGTTCAAAGAGTTGAAGAGGTTGAAGAAGTAAAACAAATCGTTGTAACTCAACCGATGACTATTTCAGAATTATCTGAAAAAATTAAAAAAACTCCGGCTGAAATTGTTAAGTTCTTAATGCTTAATGGTGTTATGGCAACAGTTAACCAACTTATTGATGTTGATGTTATTAAGAAAGTTTGTGCCGAATATGGTTTAGAAGTTCTTGAAGAGGATTTAGATGCTTATATTGAACAAGAACTTGAAAAAGAAGAACAAGCAAAAGCATTGACCGAAGTTGATAAGAAATTATTAAAACGTAGAGCACCTGTTATCAGTATTATGGGGCACGTTGACCACGGTAAAACTACATTATTAGATAGTATCCGTGCCTCAAAACACAAAATTGTAGCATCGGAAGTTGGTGGTATTACGCAGTCAATCGGTGCTTATACTGTATATCTTGGTGATAAGAATGAAAAGAAAATTGTATTCTTGGATACTCCTGGTCACGAAGCTTTCACCGAAATGAGAGCAAGAGGTGCGAAAGCAACTGATATTGCAATTTTGGTAGTTGCTGCAGATGATGGTATTATGCCTCAAACAATTGAAGCTATTAACCACGCAAAAGCTGCTGAAATTCCAATCATTGTTGCTGTTAACAAAATTGATAAACCTGGGGCTAATCCGGATCGAGTTTTGCAACAATTGACAGAACACGGTTTGGTTCCGGAAGCTTGGGGCGGGGATACAATTACTGTAAATGTTTCGGCTCTTCAAGGTACTGGTATTGATGAACTTTTGGAATACATTTTGTTAGTTGCAGATGTTCAAGATTTGAAAGCTAACCCTAAAGCTGAAGCTTCTGGTGTTGTAATTGAAGCAAACTTAGACAAAGGGAAAGGTCCTGTTGCAACATTGTTGGTTCAAAACGGAACATTAAGAGCAGGTAACTGTATAGTCGTTGGAACAGCTTGCGGTAGAGTAAGAGCATTGCTATCAGATAGTGGTGAAAGAATTCAAAAAGCAGAACCATCTACACCGGTTGAAATTCTTGGTTTGTCTGAAGTTCCACAAGCCGGGGACCATTTTGAAGTTGTTAAAAACGAAAAAGAAATGAAAGCAATTGTAGCAGACAGAAAAGAAAAAGAACGTGATAAGAGATTAGAAAATATGCTTCCTGCTCACATTAGACGTGAATCTGTTGCAGGTGATGATGATATTCCACACTTGAATTTGATTATCAAAGCTAATACTCACGGTTCAGCAGAAGCTGTCGCACAGGCTATTGCGGGTGTTGAATCAAAAGAAATTACAACAAAGATTATTCATGTAGGTGTTGGTGATATTTCAGAAGCCGATGTTATGTTAGCAGCAGCTTCAAATGCTTTAATTCTAGGTTTCACAGTAAAAGAAGACGGAAATGCTCTAGCTTCAGCTGAACGTGAAGGTGTAACAATTAAGAAATATGATATTATTTATCAATTGTTAGAAGATATCGAAAAAACATTGTTATCACTTCTTGAACCTGAAGTTAAAGAAGTTGAACTTGGTAAAGCGGAAGTTCGTCAAGTATTTACAATTGGAAAAACGAATAAAATTGCCGGTTGTTATGTTACTGAGGGTAAAATTGTTCGTTCAAAAGATGCTGTTCTTTATAGAGATGGACAAGAAATCTTCCGTGGTGCAATTGACCAATTGAAACGTTTCAAAGATGATGTAAAAGAAGTTGCACAAGGTTTTGAGTGTGGTATTTCTTTCAGCAAATTTAATGATATTCAAATTGGTGATATTATTGAGGTTTCAACAAAAGAAGAAGTTGAAAGAAAAAGCTTATAACCGAATAGAAAGGAGTACGAAATATGATATCTAAAATTACCGGTTCTATGCCACTAAATACAATGAATAGAGTTAATAGATTGAAATCGGTTGCTCCTAAATCGGATATAACTTTACCTAATAATGCACCAAAGAGAATAAATCTTATAGATCAATTCAAAGAAATTATTGCAGAAATTTTTCCAACTTTTGATCCTGATTATAATAAAATGATGAAAAAAGTTAATAAAATTGTCTAATAAAAAGGTGGATAAACAAGTCCACCTTTTTATTTCAAATTTTTCACAGCTTTTTTGAAGTATTCACTGTCATCTTTAGCATATAATGCACAGGATATCCCCCCAACCTCTTTGTCGTTTTTATTTATATCACAATAGTCTTTACCAACATAATAGGTTTTTCTATCTCCCATTGGATAAACTTCTCCATCAATATATATTGATTTTGATGAAATTCGTTTGGGTCGTTAAAAATTTTTATTTTATGTTATAATCTCTAGTAACAAGGAGATAATTATGTCATTACGAAACGAAAGAGTTAGAAAAGAATTGATGCGTGATATTTCAGAAATATTGCGTAAAGAAATCAGAGGTTTAGAGGGTGTAGTTTCAATCGTTGATGTTGAGGTTTCTCACGATAATTCTTTTGCTCGAGTTATATATAGTGTTTTAGGTTCAGAAGCTCAGATTGAAAAAACTAAAGAAGTTATTGAGAAAAATACTCCAAAAATCAGATACAATGTTGGTAAAGTTCTTCGTTTGAGATTGACTCCGGAATTGCGTTTCGTATATACGAATGGTTTAGAAGAGTCTTCAAGAGTTGTTGATTTAATCAATAAAATTTCAAGAGGCGAAATCAAGTAACACTTTACAAGGATTATCTTATAAATGAGTTCTGATAAAAATTCAAATCTTTTTGGATTCTTAAATGTTTATAAACCAAAAGGAATGACATCTTTTGATGTTGTTGCTGTGTTGCGCAGAATTACAAAAATTAAACAGATTGGTCATACAGGAACATTAGACCCTTTTGCAGTTGGTGTTTTACCTATATGTATCGGGAAATCTACTCGTCTTATTGAATATCTGAATGATGACAAGGAATATCTTGCAACTGTTCAATTTGGTCAAGATACCGATACTTATGATTTAGAGGGTAAAGTTACTAAATCCTATGACAAAAAGATTACTAAAGACGAAGTGATAGAGGTTTTAAAATCTTTTGAGGGAGAAATTGAACAATTCCCGCCGATTTATTCCGCTATTAAAGTTAATGGAAAAAAACTTTATGAATATGCAAGAATTGGTCAAGAAGTAGAAATCAAGCCTCGTAAAGTCTTTATTTCTAAAATTGAATTGCAATGTTTTGATGAAAAATGTCAGCAGGCAAAAATTTTAGTTGCGTGTTCTAAGGGTACATATATTCGTTCAATTGCTTATGATTTAGGACAAAAAATGAATTGTGGTGGTCATTTGGTTGAACTTGTTCGAACAAAAGCTGGTTTGTTTTATCAAGAAAAAGCAACTAAATTAGAGGATATTAAAACAAAAGAAGATGTCGAAAATTTGCTTGTAAACCCGCTTGATGTCTTGGATTTGCCAAAGAGAATTTTAACAGATAGAGAGAAAGAAAAAGTTTCGCATGGAATGAGTATTCCAAATAACACAGGAGTAAATTCTAATATTGTAATTTTGGTTTATGGTGGTAGAATATATGCTGTAGGTATAGCAGATACAGATAAAGTTTCGACAAAAAAAGTATTCGAGGTATTATGAAGAAGATAGTTTTATTATTGGGAATGTTGTTAATTGCAAATACATCTGCAATGGCAACTTGTAAGTATAATTGTGTAGCTCCTTATGATATGAATAATAAATTCAGATCATTTGTAGGAGCTGTTTCCGGTGTAAATTTCACTGCTGAAAAAGTTGGTCAAAAAGTTGTGAAAAAAGCTTTTAACAAAGTTGCAACTAATGACGATTTAAAAGTTAAACTTGATTCATATAGTGCTAAAGATTTAAAAAATGGTATATTTAAATCTTTAAGTGTTGAGGGTCAAAATGTAAATATTAATGATATTTATTTGTCATATTTGAAGTTAGATACGTTATGTAAATTTAATTATATTAAGCAAGTTGATAATGAAGTTGTATTTATGGAAGATTTTCCAATGTCTTTTGATATAAGAATGACTGCGTCCGATATCAATAAAACTATGCAATCTGAAAAATATCAAAGAATAATTAATGATTTGAACCAATTAGGAAATTCTATTGGTGGATTGAAAATTGCGTCAACAAAAGTTGCGGTTAAATCAAGCAAATTTTATTATATCATTGGTATTGCAATTCCATTTATCAGAACAGAACAAAAAATTGTTATCAATTCAGACTTAGTTGTTAAAAAAGGTAAAATTGATTTTGCGAATACAAAACTCGTCTCTGATGCGTTCAGTATTGACTTGAAGAAGATTGACTTTATTTTGAATTACTTGAACCCCCTTGATTTTTCAGTAAATATACTTGATAATAAAGAAGCGAAAGTATCAGTTGATTCTGTGTCAGTTCAAAATAGTGTTATACATACAAAGGGAATTGTAATTATCCCTAAAGACTAAACTTAAAAAGGATACGGTTGTTATGAATAAAAATCAAAAAATTTTATTAATATTTATCGGTTTTTGTATGTTTGTTGTTGTTGGTTTGATAGCATTCAATGTTTTGATGCCAAAACCTGAAATTAAACCAGATGATATTCAAGTTTCTGAACGTTCTATTGAGGAAGAAGCTCCGGAACAATCAACATCTAAAGAAAAAGTTTATGTCAATGTATACTTTATTGGTAAAAATGAACACAATGAAGAAGTTTATAAGGCTGTTAAACGTGAATATAACAAAGATATTGATGGTTCAAAAATAAAGTTTGCAATTACATCTTTGATACGAGGACCAAGACCGGCTGAAAGACAACGCGGTGTTTATACAGAAGTTCCATCTGGCTCTGAGATTATAAATATTACAGAACAACCTGATAGAGTTGTTGTTAACTTGAATTCTTCATTTGTTAATGGTGGTGGAACTGATAGTTTGTACAAAAGATTGTATCAGTTGATTAAGACTGCAAAATTAAATTCAACTGTTCCTGTTTATTTGTATATAGACGGGCAAAGAGCTGATGTTGTAGGTGGAGAGGGCATAATGTTATCTCAACCGTTGAGCAATTCGTCTTTGGAAAATTAAGAATATAATTTTAGTAAGTAAAAATATGGAAAAAGATTTAGATTATTATTTGAACTTGAATTGGACTCTTATAGAGGGACAAGATTTGGATTTTGATGGAAATCCTTATTATTATATTGAGATTAAGGAGATTCCAAGCTTTACCTTTTGCGCTAAGACATTAGCAAGAGCTAGAGAAAATTATAAAAGACAATTGAAGTTGTCTTTAATGGTAATGCTTGAGAGTGGAGAACATATTATTGAACCTGGGGAAGAACCTGACGAACCGGATTGGGAAAACTTGTGTCCATAAGTTTTTCCTTTCGTAAAGGATGCTTATATAATAAAATTAAATTACTCAAATTTTGATAGGGCTGAAATGCCCTATTTTAATTTTCAATGGAATTTTGAAAAATTTTTCATGCTTATTTGTCGGGAAAATTTCCGACTAAAATTTCAAATTGGACTTTTATGATTTCTCTCACTTTATCCGGTCAAAGGTAAATATACTCTATAACATAGGTTTAGTCTTGTTTCGAAATCTCTCAAGAAAACCAAAACTCAATCCAACCGAAAATATCAAACTACTCATTACTCTACCCACGGATTACCCACAAAAATAGACAATAAAAAAGAGAGTTTCAAGACTCTCTTTTTTATGGAGCTGGAGGCTATCTTGACCTGCTCGCAATAAACGGGTCTACGGTTGTCTGCTGTAAAAACACTTGCAGTTTGACATCTTTTAACAGTTAGTTTAAGTATAGCAAGGGTGAAATCCAAACCCAATGAAATACATTATTTAAAAATAAAAAAATAACAAAAAAAATAAATAATGTATATTGTAAGTCTAACATAATTTACATTTTTTTAAATATAAAATTTTTAAAGTTTGTCATAAACAAATTAGCATATCCGTCTAAAAAATGTTATTCAGTATTCAAAAGTCCATAGAAAAAACGCAAAATTTTATAAAATCTCAATCGAATATATGAGTTATAAAACATTAAGATATGTTAAGTTTGATTGTACAATGAAAAGATATGCTATTAAAAATCTTATAATCTGGAAAGAAAGCCAAAACCGCAAACCTCTTATAATAAGAGGTGCAAGACAGGTTGGTAAAACTTGGCTTATGAAAGAGTTTGGTAAAAATCAATACCAGGAGACTATTTATATAAACTTTGAAAATAACGATTTAATGTGTGAACTATTTTCAAAGGATATGAATACTAATCGTATATTGGAAGGTTTGGAACTTGAATATTCAAAATTTAATGCAGATAATACATTGATTATTCTTGATGAAATTCAAGAATGTCCAAAAGCTTTGACAACCCTGAAATATTTTTACGAAAATAATCCTCAATATCATATCATTGCGGCGGGAAGTTTGCTAGGTGTTGCTTTACACGAAAATATTTCATTTCCAGTTGGCAAAGTTGATTTCTTGGACTTGTATCCACTATCTTTCTTAGAATTTTTAGAGGCAATCGGAGAAGAAAATTTTGTTAAATTGTTAGAGGACCCAACATCTGAGAATATAAGAACTTTTAAACCAAAATATATTGAATGGCTTAAAAAATATTATTACATTGGTGGAATGCCTGAAGTTGTTAATGATTTTGTTAACAATAATGACTATAAAAAGGCAAGAAAAATTCAGGAAAGCATTTTAAGAGCATATACTAATGATTTTTCAAAACATATTTCTTCTACCGGTAAATTAAAGATTGATTTACTTTGGGAATCTATTCCAAATCAATTAACACAAGAAAGTAAGAAATTTGTTTATAAAAAGATTAAACAAGGAGCAAGAGCAGATGAATTTGAAGAAGCCCTGTCTTGGCTTATAAATTGTGGTCTTATTTATAAAATAAATCGAATAACAAAACCAGCAATGCCAATCAAGGCATATGAAGATACAAAAGCCTTTAAACTTTTTATTTTAGATGTCGGCTTGCTTTGTGCTTTGAGCAAACTCCCAGCAAGAATATTGATTGACGGAGATAAAATCTTCACCGAATTTAACGGAGCATTGGCGGAGCAATACGTTTTACAACAATTAAAAACTCTTGATGATATGGAAGTGGCATATTGGATAAGCAAATCTGGAAACGCTGAAATTGATTTTGTAATCCAAACTGATGGGTATGTAATTCCTGTTGAAGTAAAAGCAACAACAAATTTACAGGCAAAATCTTTAAAAGTTTACAGAGAAAAATTTGAACCTGAAATAAGCATAAGAACAAGTCTTGCAAATTTTGAAATAAATAATGGATTGTATAATATTCCACTATTTATGGCAGGAAAATTTGATGAAATTTTAAAGGATGGCAAATAATGAGTGAATATCTGACAGAAGATGAAGTTAGAGAAACTGCTGGCAAAATATTAGGTTTTAATAAAATTAAAAATGTTAAATCAGGTGTTGGACAAATAACAACCTTCAATCAATTAGGCATCAAAGGAAAAGGTAAAGACAAGAAACCTGATGGTTGGTATTTACCTAAGGACAAAGGTGCTATTGCAATTATTCTTGAAACAAAAAACAGTAATGAAGACATTGGTAAGAAAAAATGGATAGACGAAATAAAGCAAAACTGCCAAATAGTTATGGATGCAGGTTACACTCATGTTATAGGATTGCTTCATAACGGTTATAAAACAACAGGATTTAAGAATAATAATCCAATAGATGTTTCTAATGAACTTCAAGAAAAAGAATATTATTTTAAATATTTTACGGAAGAATGTATTGATAAAGAATGTATTTATACATTAACTGCTCGTATTAACAACTGTTTACATAGTGAATTTGGTATAAAAAATCTCTACCACCGTATGATATTTACTGCTTGTGCGTTAGTAGCAAAAAGATTTCAAGCCCCATTGGTAGCAGGTATGGATTACGATACATTTAAAACTTGTATAAAATCAACACTTAAAAGAGAGTTAAAAGACAGCCAAAAAGAAAATCAAAAAATAGAATTGTTATGGCAAGTAAATGATGAGATTAAAATGAATTCTACAGAAAATCAAGAAGCTATTGATAATTTTATAAAATGGGTTGGTGAAATCTCCGATTGTTTAAATAGTAACAAATGGCGTGGTGAGGATGTAATGGGTATTTTCTTCAATGAATTTAACCGTTATAAAAAGAAAACCGATGCAGGACAAATTTTTACGCCTGATCATATAACATCTTTTATGTATCGCTTAATAAATGTATCTCAACACGATAATGTTGGAGATTTTACATGTGGAAGTGGAGCATTTCTTGTTAAATCAATGAGTAATATGATAGAAGAAGCAGGAGGAGTAAATACAAGAAAAGCAAAAGATATAAAAGCAAAACAATTATATGGTATAGAATTTGATAGAGAAATTTATGCTTTAGCATGTGCAAATATGCTTATTCATAAAGATGGTAAAACAAATTTAGAACATTTGGATACTCGAAGTAAAGAAGCATGCGAGTGGATTAAGTCAAAACCAATTACAAAGGTGCTTATGAATCCACCTTATGAAAATAAATATGGTTGTATAGAAATAGTTAAAAATGTTTTAGACAATGTAAAAAAGGGGACAGATTGTGCTTTTATACTACCTGACAAAAAACTTGAAAAAGTATCACAAAAAATAGTAAAAAACATTTTAGAAAATCATAGATTAAAAATGATTATCAAACTACCAGAACCATTGTTCTTTGGAGTAGGAGTTACAACAAGTATTTTTGTTTTTAAAGCTGGTGAACCTCAAAATGATCAAGAAATATTTGGATGCTACATAAAAGACGATGGACTTGAAACCGTTAAAAATCAAGGTCGTCATGATATAAAAAATAAATGGCAAGACATTGAAGACTATTGGATTGATAGTATAAATAAATTAAGAGATGAAAAATATAATACAGCTCAATGGATTAAACCTCCATTGACAAAAGATATTAAGAAAGGAAATCAAGCTCCATTATCATATCAAATGCCTGAAAGACCTTTTGAAATATTTGAAGAAGACTTCAGAAAAACCGCAATGGATTATTTAATGTTTAAAAATGGTATTGAAGTAAAAGAATTTGGCGAAAAATTACTCAATTCAACTATGTATTCAAGTAATATTGAAGATAAAAATAACCATATTTATATTTCGCTAAACAAAGGAAGTGCAAATGAATAAGATTAATGTAAAAAAATGGCACAACTATCGACTATGCGATTTATTTAAAATAAAACCAGCAAAAGGGAAAAATTCCCAACAACTAAATGATGGTAATGATGTTCCGTATATTGCTGCAAGTAAAGAATGCAATGGGTTTAATCGGATGGTTGCTATTAATGGATTTGAAGATTGGGTATCGGAAGGGAATTGTATTCAACTTATTCACATAGGTGATGCCGCTGCGGGATATGCAAATTATATTCCCGATAAATTTATAGCAATGAGTGGCAAAAGTAGTTGTGCATATAATAAAAATATGACAAAATATAGTGGTCTTTTTATAGCCACGATTATTTGCAAAACAAACAAAAATAAATATTCATTTAAAGATTCTTGGACAGGAGATAAGGTAAAAAATACTATTATAACTTTACCATATAAAACAAATGATGAACCTGATTGGGAATATATGGAATCTTATATGAGAAATATTATTCAAGAATCAGAACAAAATATTGAAAACTTGCGAAATATTAACAATAGTAAGAAGAAAATAAATTTAAATAATTGGAAAAGTTTTACAATTGGAAAGTTATTTGAAAATGTTGTTAAACCACCAGTTTTGCATACTAAAGATGTAACTGAAAATGTCAATGGTATACCATATGTTGTAAGAACAAAATTTGATAATGGTATAAAATACAATGTTGAAAAAAAATTGCAAATGAAATCTAGTCCAGCAGGAACAATTTCTTTTGGTGCAGAAAATGCAACTTTTTTTTATCAGGAAAAAGAGTACGTATCGGGTAGAGATATTTATTATATTGATACTAGATATTTAACAAAGTATGCTTGTCTATTTGTGGTGACTTGTTTACAGACAATAGTAGAAAAATATTCCTACAATTATGGAATGTTTCCTGAACTCGTAAAAAAAGAAGAGATTAAGCTACCAGTTAATAAAAATGGGGAACCTGATTGGGAATTTATGGAAAACTATATGAAAAATATTATGCAAGACACCCAATCAAAACTCGATAAACTTGTTTGTTACTAATAATAAAGTTTAGTTAATTTTTCTACAATATACTGTTTTTATATTTTTTGTTTTAAAAGTCTAAAAAATAATATTATAAACATTGTTTTTTAGTTCGACACATTTATTCTTAAAATATTCTTTTGCAGATTTGAAACAAAATTGATAAGTAAAAGTGAGGCTCGATTTTACATTGCCAAGAATAACCTATGTCTTTTCTGATTCAATTAGAGATTTCCATGTCACAGGAATTTTGAAAAATTTTTCATGCTTATTTGTCGGGAAAATTTCCGACTAAAATTTCAAATTGGACTTTTATGATTTCTCTCACTTTATCCGGTCAAAGGTAAATATACTCTATAACATAGGTTTAGTCTTGTTTTGAAATCTCTCAAGAAAACCAAAACTCAATCTAACCGAAAATATCAAACTACTCATTAATCTACACACGGATTACCCACAAAAATAGACAATAAAAAAGAGAGTCTTGAAACTCTCTTTTTTATGGAGCGGGAGCCAAGTAGGTACTATGCCTCTAATGCTCGATAAATCTCGCAAAGAGTCATAGCAACGAGGCTTGTCTTGACCTGCTCGCAATAAACGGGTCTACGGTTGTCTGCTTAAAGTGTCTAAAGCCACACGCAGCCAAGCCTTCGCCCTCTGCTCACAGGTCGCTCAAACTCGAAATCCGAGCTTCTCACCACTATCTCTACAAATTAAAAAGACTCACCAAATAGTGAGTCTTTTTAATTAGCGGGAGACGAGGCTCGAACTCGCGACATCCTCCTTGGCAAGCAATGTAAATAATACAAAATGCTTGATTTTACAACCGTTTTCACTATATGAAACTTATTCGTAACAGGCGAAATCATATATGAATTACCCACCCATTACCCACATAATTTATCAATTAAATAAGATTTATTATTAAACGAGAAATTATTCAGATAATCAAGAAGTAACTTTTATTTGTGTTAACAACAGGATAAGCTTTACAACAAAAGTATATTTTTTTATTAAAAAATGTTACAATCAAAACTATAAGTCTTTACATTATTCTCTTATCTGGTAAAATAATTTCAAGAGAGATTTAATTTTTTTAGGAGATTTTAAAATGTTAAACACCACAACTATCTTATCTCAAGAAACGCTTATATTCAAAGGTGTAGAAGCTATTAACAAGTTAAATGAAATGGGGATTACTTATGAAATACTTGCCAATGCTACAAGTAACGGATACAAAATGAAAGGGAAAAAATCAAAATATGCACCCCCAATATGTCGCTCACTTTCTTTTTGGGAAAATACTATAATAATGCTTAGAGAACAGTTAATTGAAGCTTTGGGTTGGAGTATTTGTGATGATTATAATCTAAATAGAACAATTTCCCCGAAAAAAGATTTTGCTATTGTAATATCTTCAGGTAATGCTAATGTTGGAAAAAATGCGAATCCATCTACATTGAATAAAAAAGGCCAACTTTCTGCTGCTGTTGTAGATGTAAATAATGTTGTACAGCTATCATTGTTCCCTATTCCGTCAATAAATGCAAAAAAATACAACATTGAACGTATTCCTCATTGGTTTTTACTATATTATAATGATGGCAGTAAGATTTGGATGGAACTATCTTTACCTAGGAAATTAGATAGAAATGGTCGTATCTCTTCTTGGTTTCAACGTATTATATTAGAACCAATTGAAATAACAACCAATCTTGATATTGAACAAAAAATAAGAGCCAAAAAGCCAGAAACAGATTTTGATATAGACATTTCCAAAAAGTAATAGAGGAACAATGTTTAATAATAATAGACTAAAACTCGCGAGAATAAGACGAAGTTTTACAAAAAAAGAACTAGCTGAAAAATTAAATTTATCAATTCAGACATTATCTGAGTGGGAAACAGGTAAAACTGTTCCCAAGTTTGATAATATTATCGATGTGGCAAAAATTTTAAATTTTCCTGTTGAATTTTTTGAAAAAAATGAACAGATTTCAATTTTAAATCCACAAAAAGTTACATTTAGGGCTCTTACGAAAATGAAAGCAGGCGATAGGGATAAAGCTTTGGCTTGCGGCTCTTTAGCAATATATTTAAACTCTTGGTTTGAAAGTAAATTTAATTTACCACAATGTAATATTCCGTTGTATGAAGATTGTTCACCAGAAGAAGCAGCTCAAAAATTAAAATCATATTGGAATATTTCTGAAAATTATATAGATAATACCATTTATCTTTTAGAACGAAATGGAGTAAGAGTTTATTCCTTATCTGAAAATTGTAACGATTTTGATGCCTTTTCTACATGGGATAACAATACTCCTTTTGTATTTTTAAATACAATGAAGTCTTCTGAAAGAAGCCGATTTGATGCGATGCATGAATTAGGACACCTTGTATTACATAAAAATTGTTTTATCAGGGATAAAAAAATAGAAGAAGAAGCCAATTCATTTGCTTCTGAAATGCTAATGCCAAAAAATTCTGTAATGGAATATAGAACTGTCAGTCCAACAATAGAAAATCTAGTTTTAGAAAAACAAATTTGGAATGTTTCTTTAAAAGCATTAATTTATCGGTTAAATAAGCTTGATATTATTACAGACTGGACATATAGACTTTTAATGGTTGAATTAAATAAAAGAGGTTATAATATCAAGGAACCTTTATCTATAAAAAGAGAGTCTTCAATTATTTTGAGAAAAATTTTTGATATTTTAAAAGAAGATAATATAACGATACATGATATAGCTCAAGATTTAAGATTATCAACCTATGAAGTTAACTCTATGATTTTTAATATGTTTGATATGTTTTCAACTGTAAATGGTTGCAATAATTCAGATAGCAGACAAAAAAGTAAAGCCGATTTAAAGATTATTTAATGTGCGTTATTAAGTTTCTTTTTACTTAAATATTATTATGCTATAATTAACTCATGTCGCAACGAGAATCAGTATTGGAAGTCTATTTTTATGCAACAAGTTCAGGAAATGAACCAGTTCGTGAATGGTTAAAAGAACTACCTAAAGAAGATAAAAAGACTATCGGTTATGATATTAAAACAGTTCAATATGGTTATCCAATCGGTATGCCATTAACTCGTATTTTGCATGGTACAGACGGATTAGAAGAAGTTCGTTGTAAACTTTCTAATGGCATTGCAAGAATTATTTTTTATGTAGAAGGCAATACAATGGTACTTTTACACGCATTTATCAAGAAAACACAAAAGACACCACAAAAAGATTTAGATATTGCTATTAAACGCTATAAAGATTTATGCAAAAGATAAAACAATTCGTTTACCTAAGTACTTAGCAACTTTTTCAATTGTATTTAAGGTAATTGAAGTATTTTCAGGGTCTAAAATACGACAAATTGCAGTTCTTGAAGTTTCAAGTTCTTTCGCAAGGCGATTGACTGACATATTATCAGCTAGCATTTTTTGCTCCAAAGCATAAGCAATAATTCTTTTTATCGCAACAGCCTCAGACTCTTGAAGGATTTCTTCCTCTTCAAGAAAATTATCAAAACTAGAACCAATATGTTTTTTATCAATCATAACTATTCCTTTATTAAAATATCTTATATTTATATTGTACCAAAAATGGTGCAATATTTCAACCCTTAGACTACAAGAATTTAAAAACTTAATATGAAAATTTTTAATTTCCTCTACTTATTTCAATTACAAAATTACAAATTAGAAAAATAGCCTTGAAAGATAATAAGTATAATCCTTTTAGTTGTAATAAATTTGTGTTTTTCTGTAATTAAATGTAACAAGAGTTTTTTCAGAAGTATGTACGAGTGAAATTATAAGATTTATAATAATAAAAATGGCTAAAACTCTAGGCTTTAAGCACTTTTTAGTAGATTTTATAAGTTGCTAAATTCAGAATAATCGAGATTAAACGGAAATGGTATTTTAAATATAAATATATATAAATCATCAAAAAGTTTAACAGAGGTCAATCTGAATTCTCTCAATATAAAAGAGGTACATTTTATGAATAAAAAAGATTACGTTAAAGAATTTATGTCAAAATTGAGTAACTTAGACCGTTCAAAAAGTGTTTCAACCGTTTTTAATGACTTTTTGACTTTGAGTTGTTGCTCATTAGCACAAACCGTCTATCGAAGTAAGAACTTAGAGCAAAAATACTTGAGTACAATCAAAACTTATACAAAAGAGCAAGCAGAAGAATTTTCAAAACTGCTTGCTTTTTTAGTTCTCGGATTAGAACAAGAACCTCGAGATTTATTGGGGCAAGTATTTATGTCTTTGAACTTAGGTAGTCAAGCTAATGGTCAGTATTTTACACCATATTCAGTTTGTAAGTTTATGGCAGAGATAAATTTTGCAGAAATTGAAAGTTTTCAGAACAATCAACTTATAACTCTTTCAGAACCTTGTTGTGGTAGTGGGGCATTGATTATTGCATTCGCTCAAACTCTAAGAGAGCATAATATAAACTATCAACAAAATTTGTTTGTCGAAGCAATTGATATATCTGAAATGTGCTTCAAAATGACATATATTCAACTCTCTTTACTTGGAATTCCTGCAAAAGTAGTTCAAGGTGATTCTTTATCTTTAAAATTTCAATATGTGTTTTATACTCCGTTTTATTTCTTGAATGGAATTGAGTATAAATTAAAGACACAGAAATTGTCTGAAAAGAAATTAGTGTTAGAAAAAGAATATAAGCCTAATCTATCAATACAATTAAGCCTATTTTAATTTTTATCATAAGGAGATACAACATGAAAACTTTCAAAGCAACAATTATTCCAACAGTTAGCGGTGGTAACATCGAAGTAAAAATTTGTGCAAACAGCCAATATCAAGCACAAGAATTGATTAAAACACTACCATACTTCAAGGCTTTTGCAAAACACCCAGTGCAAGAGGATGAAAAGAATAATTTGACTTCGATTAGTGATTTAATCAAAAGAGCAAATGCAAAGAAACAAGCAGATTTAGGCAAAATAGACTAATTAAAATTTTCATGATAGATTAACTCTAAGTTAAGGAGTTTCTATTATGAGCAAAAAATTTGATACAATTGTCGTTCCTTGTAAAGATAGCAAGCGTGACAATAATAAAATGCTTGACAATGGTTATTGGGCTGGAGTTAAAATTGCAGAATCTAGAAAAAACAAACTCAAATATATTGCAATTTATCATACAGCTCCAACATCAGAAATTACAGAATGTTATAGAATAAAATTCCCAATTGAATCTTGGAATGAGCAAGATAGCTCTAAGTGTAAAATATTTTTTGACAAAGCTTCTTGCGAAAAATTGAATATAAAATATAACGGTGACAAGAGCTCAATTATGCGTGCCTCTCGATATACACAACATGACCGTTGTAAAAATGCTAAAAATCTAAAAGAATTGTTCTATTTTTCTTAAATAAATTGTTTTTACAAATCCAAACTCAAATACACGTTATCCATTTCATCTTGTGTAATACCTATGTATCTTAGAGTTACAGCAGGTGATGAGTGGTTGAAAAGTTTTTGAATTAGGGTAATGTCATAGCCGTTATTATATGCGTGATAGCCAAAAGTCTTTCTAAGGGTGTGAGTTCCAATTCTTTCTTTTATTCCAACAGATTTTGCAACGTCATTTATAATTTTGTATGCTTGTTGTCGCAACAAAAAGCCTTTATTCTTTCGTGATATGAATAAAGGCTCATCTTCTGTATAATTTCTTGTTTTTAGATAATCTTTCAATGCAGATTTTGTACTTGTTGACAGAGAAAAATCTTTGAACTTGTTTGTTTTCTTCTCCCTTAGACGAATTCTATCTTTGATTTTTCCATTTTCTGCAATATCTGAAATTCTTAGTTTCAACAAATCACTTATCCGCAATCCAGAATTTATCCCAAAAACAAACAAACAATAATCTCTCATATTCTGCGATTTTAATAACTTTTTGATTGTTTCAATCTGTTTTAAATTTCTAATTGGTTGAACAAATTCCATTGTTTTTACTCCTTTCTATGGTTCAAATCTAATCATAGTCAATAATACATAATATATTTATATTATAAATTATGTATCATTCATTGTACATACAATTATTAAAGGTCAGTTACAAATAACCTCAAATGTAATCAGAGTAATAAATTGGGATAAATTAACGAATAATACACAATATAATTTTGTATCATTCAATTAGAAAAAATATTTTAAATCAACACCGTAAAACTCAGCTAACTTGTATAGTGTTTTGATGTTTAAAGGGTATTTGCCATTTTCAATATTTGAAAGATGATCTCTTGATAGTTTAATTTCATTTGCAACGTACTCTTGAGAAAATTCTTTTTCCTTTCTCAAAAGTTTTAGCCTTCTACCTATTTCATTTTGTACAGCTTTTATGCCCATTTACAAATTTTAGAATATATGCTACAATTTTTCAGTCGAATACATTCTACAAAAATGGCTAATATTATTTGTATATTTATAATAACAGGTTCTATTAACTATAAAATGAAAGAACTTAAAAAAGAGGTAATTGTATGAAAAAATGTTTAACTCTGATTGCTGTTATCCTAGTTGGAGCAATGCAGATTGCCTATTCTGCGGGAGTAACGACAGAAAAAGAAATTGGTCCTTGTACAAGTAAAAATCTGTTCGGCTTTTGTATTGAATCAAAAACTCATTACTGTGCGTCTATCTCTAAATCAAATGGTCGTTGTCAATTATGGTATGCAAAAAACAAATCCGAATTTGATAATGCAATGGAACAATTCAACAAATTTAATGAAGGACTATATGAACACTAAATAAAAATTGATAATAAGAAAGGGGAAATATGTCAGAAAATACTAAAACATGTCCATACTGCGGAGAAGAAATTTTAGCGGAAGCAATTAAATGTAAACATTGCAAAGAGATGTTAGTGAAAACAGAAAACCTGACACCTTCAAATATTGAAAGCACAATAACAAATTATATAAATCAAACAACAAATAATTCTGATTGCATAATAACAGGACAAAATCTAACAGATGAAATTATAAAACAAAGCGGAATGACTTATAAAGATGGAGAAAAACCATTATTACTTCTTTATAAAAAGAGTTTAATCTATGATTTAAAAACAAGGATTTTACTCACAAATAAACGAATTTATTTTAAAGCATTACCTGATAGTTTTTGGACTGGCTTAACTTGCAATTTTGTCAAAAAAATAGAAGGTTGTTGTGAATTACAAGGGCTTCAACACTTAGAAATTGCAGAACAGGACAATTGTATAGGAACTGCTTATATTGGACATCAGCTAAAAATCAATGATACGATAGTCGGTTTAGTGAGAATGGGTACTGGTGTTGAATATGATGAAAACATAGTCAATTACTTGAATAATTTATTTGTGGACATAATTAAAGATAAAATTGAAACAAATAATTTTCCCCAAATAGAATATACAACTAATAGTCAATCAAATGCTATAAACCCTCAAATAAATATTAAAGATATACAAGGTTGGAACTGGGGAGCATTTTGGTTAACTTGGATATGGGGAATTGGAAATAGGAGTTGGCTAACATTTTGGGCTCTTATCCCATATTTCAACGTAATTTGGATGTTTGTTTGTGGGTTTAAAGGTAATGAATGGGCATGGAAAAATAAAAATTGGGCAAGTGTAGAAGAATTTCAACGTGTTCAGAAAAAATGGGCTACTATAGGTAACATTATTGTGGCAATAATTATTGTACTTACAATAATACTATTATCATTGAGTATGGGAGAATAAAAAATGGAAGATAAAAAAAGAAGATGTCCTTATTGTGGCGAAGAAATCCTCGAAACAGCAATAAAATGTAAACATTGTCACTCTTGGATAAAGAAAAAATGTTCATTCTGTGCTGAAATGATTGATAGTAATCTTGATAGATGTCCATTTTGTGATTCCAATTTGAAAGAGGTGAATGAAGAGCCTAAAGAAAGTGTTCAGATATCCAAAGAACCAATAAAAGAAAATAAAAATAAAGAACAAGAAAAGGATACAGGTCTAGTAGATTGGTCTTCGGTAAATTTCTTTTTCAAACATCCAATTTTGTCAATTATAATAATTGCGATAGCCGTCCACATTTTTGGAAATCCATTTTCAGATTTATGGAGAACCGTTAAGGAAGATGATGAGACATACTGTATGAAAACAAAAGTTTTAGAGGGAGAAAAAAGGACATTTTGTTCTAAAGATGAAAAAGATTTAATCAGTTTTAAAAATTGTTTAAATTCTCCGCAAGTTAAATTTATGCAGATTGCAGATAAGGGATTTTTCGGAGATTACTCTCAGGCTACAGATGATTCGTTTTATCCAGTTTGTAAGCCAGTATCTGTTTGGGAAAAGAAAGATAATGAAGTTCAAGAACAAAACGTGGGAAATAAGGATGAAAATGAAATAATTCAAACTGCGGTTAATGAATATAAAAAAGAAAAACATAAAGAAGAAGCTCAAAGATATGGAGTATCCGTTAGCTGCTATGAAAAATTTAGACCGATTTATATGCAAAAAGGAGATAAGATTTCTCTTGAAGAAATACCTTGTTCTAAAAAAGAAGGTCAGTCAATTAAAAATCAGCTAAGAAAAGAAGAAGAAGCATTTAATAGAGGAGAAACTGGATTAGATGATATCCAAGAACGATATGGAAATGCAGGAATGCCAAAGAGTCTAGTATTAAAGGGGGTTCCAATAATATGCTTTGAGCATGCAAATATTGGAGATGACAGTAAATGTACCCCAAAACAACTTGATACCATAAATAAATTCTTTGAGAAAAATGATATAGATTGGAATAAAGAATATTTTGATTATCTTGAAGACTAGAAAGAAGAAGCTATTAAATAGCTTCTTCTACTTATTATTTAACCATATAAAATAAATAATATTGTTTTTTATATATTTCTATTATAATATCAGTTCTATGATATATAATGCAACAATAATAGATGGTTATACTTTTAAACAAATTGACAATATGAGTTCAGAAGACTATTTTAAGTTTGAGCAAACTTGTTATGATTATCCTTTAATATTTATTCCAGAAGAATCAGCAATAATATTTTTTAGTTTTCGTGTAAAATTAGATAAAATTCAATATGATTTGTTATATTATTTAGTAGATAATGCAACAAAAATGAGAAATCAAAAGGGATTAGATGCATTAAAATTATTTGAGCTGCTTAATTGTAAGCATACAAAAGAAGAATCTAAACAGGGATTAACAGAAGAAAAAAGAGCAGATGAAAGAATTAAAAGTATAAAATCTAAAATAAAGAGTACAATCAAGTCAACTTATGTAAAATTGGAGCATGGTCTTATAAAGACTAATAGCATATTCAACGCAAATTGTATTGCTATTGTAAATAATCAAAAACTTTTTTATGGAAGTTTTGAAATTGAAAATACTAGCCCTTATTATAATTTTGAAATTGACTCCGCTATAGATTTACTTATTATTAATCAAAGAAATCCAAATAAAAAATATACTACGAAATTTTCTTTTTAGATGCAAAAATTCTACTAAAGTAGATATTCGTGTCTTATAAAATTAAAACGTGTTATTTAGTGCCTTTTAGTGTTTTTTTAAGTTTATTTGTTACATATAGCGTTATTATGATTTGTACCAAAATCCTTGTATTGCATAGCTTTTAGCGAATTTAATGTTTATAATAAAAACATAAGAAAAATTAAAAAAAGTAAAAAGCAAGAAGGGAACCAGAAAATGAACAAATTAAAGAACGACAGAGACAAGCTTCAAAATATTTTAGACTGCCCTATAAGATTAGCAGAAAAATTTTTAAGGGTCTGTTCTAAAGAAACACTTGACAGCTCATGCACAATGATAGGATTCAGAAATGATAATCCTACTGTCCTTGATTGGAGTGCTTACTATTTATCAAAATCATGTCAATGTCTTAAAAATGCAGCAAACACAACTGACAATACTATTTTAACTTGCATTGCAAACGTATTTATGACATTAGGGCTAGAGATTACTGCATTTGAAAACTACGTTTTATACTTTGACGAGTTCAATCATGGTTCTTGTCCAGAAGAAATTGACAAAATTTGGGCAAAAGCAAATGAAATGCCAATGGGTTCAACATGTTTGCTTTGTTGTGGGAAAGATATTGACAACAAACAGGGGAAAAACTGTTGTACAAGTAGGATTTAGGTATATATAATACCTTAAAAGCAAGTTATAGAAAGGAGAGAAGTAGTATGTTCTACCCAAAATAAAAAGGCTTCAGCAAATTGACCAAAGCCCATAAAAAATATTACAACTGAATTTTAATAAAAAATTCTAAAATTATCAAGTCTATTTGGTCAATTTTCGGTAAGAAAACAAAATATTTACCTCGTTGAGAGTGGATTACGCCACCCTCTGCGAGGCTTGTAATTTTTTCAAAATAAGGAGACTATAATGTCAGAAAAAACATTAGAAAATTGGCAGGACTTTGCAGTATTCCCATGTAAACCGAATACCAAAATCCCTGCAACTCAAAATGGATTCAAAGATGCTCTATGTGGGCAAGATGTAAAGAAAATGCTCCAAATGGGCTACAATGCTGCTGTAGCTTGTGAAAAATCACACATTGTCGTTATTGACATCGATTATCATGATGAAAACTCTACAGCAATGGAAGATTTGCAAAACTTAGAAGAAGAATTAGGGGCAAATTTACCTAGAACACTAACCCAATCAACGGCAAGTGGTAACGGCAGGCACCTAATTTACTCCTCAAAAGGGATTACTAACCCAAGAGGAAAGATTGGTAAATTCTGTGATGTAAAATATCGTGGATATATCATGATTGCACCGTCAATCATAAATGGCAAAAAATATGAAATCATTGATGGAATTGATGAAAATGGAAAGTTTATAATCGCAGAACTACCTCAAAAGTGGTTAGATTATATAAACAAAGGATGTTCTACAAATCAAATTAAGCCTCAAACTAAAACATCTTCAACAAAACGTAATGTATACACAAATATTGACATTGAAAAAATGTTCAACAACTGTGCATTTTTAAAATATTGTCAAAAAAATGCGGATTGTTTGAGTGAACCTGAATGGTTTACGATGATAAATATTTTGGCTCATATTGAAAACTCTGATGAGTTGATTCATGAATTGTCAGAACCTTATCCGACATATTCTTTTGCCGAAACTCAAAAGAAAATTGAGAATGCACGCTCCTTTGGCTTTCCACAAAGTTGTAAGTATATTTCGACAGAGTATTCAGAAATATGCAAAGATTGTATTTCAGCAGAAAGAGAGGTTAAAAATGACTAATAACAGCTTAAAAACAACAGAGCGTACTCCTCTTGATAAGGGTAAAAAGTCAATCATTGATTTATTTGAGCAAAAGCAGTTTGAATTAAAAAATTGTCCGTTTATATCAACAATTACAATTCCATATAAGGCTGAAGAGGTAAATTTACCTACTCAAAATAGGTTCTTATTTCAATCTTGGAATCGCACATTCCTTATAACAAAAGCAAAGAAATCTCTAAAAATTAAATTGTTGGCCAATTTTGTTGTAACGGATGTGAAAGAATGCACATTGAAGCACAATGATAAAACCAATCAAGAACCTGTCCGATTTTATATAGTATCATTGCTAAATGATAAAGGTCGAATTGAAAAGAATGTCGAAATCTCCAACAATTCAAAATCAGATGTTAAACAATTTCAGTCAATGTTGAATAGCAGATACACAGGTTTTTCTGTTTGCATGACAGAAGCAGAATTTAAAACTTTTGTAGAAGAATACATTTCACCAAAAATCTCTTCAACTGCAACAATATATACTAATGCGGGGATTACTCCTCAAGGCAACATGTTATATGAAAATGCTCTTGTAACTCCTAAAGAAATTCTTTGGGCGGATGAAGACGGGTTTATAGAGGTTGGACCACGAGAGTATCTGAAACTAGCAACAGCAAATCATTATTTACCTAAACTTGCCAAAAGTGTAAAAACTGGAACTCAAATAGCAAATGAACTAATGACAAATATCCTAGAATGTTGGAGTGAAAATATAGTTCTTCCACTTTTAACATTAGGTCACATGGTTATGGCAATCTATTTTGAAGAATTTACAAAAAGATACGGAGCACCAACATTAATATTATATGGAGAAACTGGAACTGGAAAATCAACCTTAGTTACTGTTGGGTTATCAATTTTTGGATTGTCAAAAGAGGCTTTAACCTCTGGTGGTTCAACAGCAAAAAGCAATGAGTATTTTTGCTCTAAATACAATGGACTAAATGTTTGTATTGATGATGTAAAAGGAGAAACTCTAACGTCAAGCAATTTTACATCATTAGCAAAATCTGCATATAATGCGATTGCTCGTACAAAAATGCAAGGCTATGGGAAAGAAGTTGCTTATACAATGATTTGTAGCCCCTTAGCTTATTCAACGAATGAATCACTTCCTGAATTGAAAGAAGTTGTAAATCGAATGAATATTATTGAGATATTTGGAAAGGTATTTAAGGCGGATAAATTCAAATATCACGAAACTAATGGGAATACCAACAAAGTGAAAGAATTGTCCTTAATCTTACCAGAATTTCTAAAATTTCCAAAGGAAGATGTTATTAGTCTTTATGAGGAAAATTTTGATTTTCTAAAAGAAAATGTTAAAGATACACAAAATCGAGTTATCAGTAATATTTCTTATGCTTATACTGGAGCAATTTTGTTGTTAGAAATTGCAAATATTCAAGTCTCTTCTTTACAAGACAAAGTAGTAGAATTTGCACAAAAACAAGTGCAAAAATATGAAGAAATTAAAAATGTTGTAGATATAGTGCTTGTTGAAATCTCAACTTTATTTGAATTAGGCATTTTAGAAAAGGATAATCATTTTAAAATTGCTACAGAAAAAATTGGAAGCAGAGAAGAAAAACGTATCCGATTTAAAAAGAATGTGATTATAACAGCAATAAATAAGTATTACAACAATGACAAGAAAAAGCGTATAGATGAGAATGCTTTTTGGAGTTACTGCCAAAATCATAAACGATTTCGAGGAACTCATTCGACAAGACTTGGAGAAGAAAACAAATCTTCTTATGCAATGGATTTTGACATAACTGGAATGGAAGAATTTGCAGAATTTGGCACAGTAATTAAACCAATGAGTTATGATGATTTAGTTGCTGGAATAGAACGTAATATATCGTAATTGTTCAAAATTACACCTGAAAGATAACACAGGGTTATCTTTCAGGGTTATTTTGAGCTGCTGTAATTTTGTAATTAAAAAATATTAATGAAAAAAATTAAAAGGAGAAAAAATGACACAATTTTATACGTTTAAAGAATTTTGCCAAATATTAAAGGCAAATCCAAATACAGTCAAAACGTGGAAAAGAAGAGGAGATTTACCTAAAAAACTTTTCTTCAAAATCGGTGGAACACTTTATGTATTCAAAGATGATTTTGAAAAATGGGTAAAAGAAAAACAAGCATGGGAGGGAGATTATTATGGCAATTTATAAGAAGAATGAAAAATGGTACTATCAATTTATGCTCAACGGAGAAAGCACGGGCTTTGCCCTGGTGCTTCCGATAAAAAAGAAGCAGAGCAATATGAATCCACAATCAAGTTTAGACTTGTACAACAACAAAATGGAGTCATCCCAAGAGAAGAAAAGAATGTAAAACTTTCAAAACTAATAAATTTATATGAAAGTTATGCAAAAAACAACAAACGGAGCTATAACAGGGATATTTACACTTTAACTCTAATTGCAAATTTCTTTGGGCAAAGTTGTATTGTTCAGAAAATTACACCTAAACGAGTGGAAGATTTTAAAGAGTATCTAATAACAATACGGAAGGTTAAAAACTCTACAATTAACAAGTATTTAAGAGTATTAAGTAAAATGTTTAATCTTGGAATAGATAATGAAATAATAAGTAAAAACCCTGTATCAAAAGTTGTTAAATTAAAAGAGGATAACCACAAAATTAGATATCTTACTCTAAAAGAAGAAAAAAGATTATTCAATGAGATTGAACGCGGTTATGAGGTTTTAGATAAAAATACAAGAACAAAGAAAATATCATACCCTTATCTGTATTTAAAACCTATCGTTACAGTTGCCCTTCAAACAGGAATGAGAAAAGGTGAAATTTTAAATCTAGAATGGGATAATATCAACTTTGAGTATGGTTTTATAGATTTATTAAAAACAAAAACGAATAGACCAAGGAAAATTCCATTATCAAAAGAACTCAAAGAGCTTTTTTATAAAATGGAAAGAATATCAAAATATGTTTTTACAAATCCAAAAACAGGAATAGCATTTAAGGATATTACAAAATCATTTAAAGTAGTTTTAGAAAAAGCAAAAATTGAAAACTTTAGATTTTATGATTTAAGACATACCGTCGCAACAAGATTAGTTGAGAAAAATATGGATTTATCTGTTGTTAAAGATATATTAGGGCATTCAAAAATAACAACAACTCAACGATATGCACATCCAGTCCCTCAGCGAAAACTTGATGCGGTTGAAATTCTTAGTTCTTATTCAAAGTAAGCTCTCTTAATTGAGAGCTTTATTTATTTTAGATTCACATGTTTACGATTCAGTTTCACTGTTTTGTGTTTAAGTTTTAAAACATTAATTACCCACGGATTACCCACAAAAATAGACAATAAAAAAGAGAGTCTTGAAACTCTCTTTTTTATGGAGCGGGAGACGAGGCTCGAACTCGCGACATCCTCCTTGGCAAGGAGGCATTCTACCACTGAATTACCCCCGCTTATTTCGGTTACTTCTTAATCATACATGCTAAATTTTTTATTTCAAGCACTTTTTTTAATTTATTTGTAAAAATATATTAACTTCATTGAAAAAATGAGAAATTTTTTATATGTTTTGTTTTTATATCAGCAAAATAGTAGGAACAAGAAAGGATTTTTATTATGTCATTTATCCCAAAAATTTCAGAAGCATTTGCTTCTAATGTGGAAAAATTACCTAACAGATTTAATCAAGGCTTTATGAAAATGGGTATTGTCGAACGTACTCCAAGAAATAATTCAACATCTGAAATTATTGGTTCTATCCAAGCATACGCAAAAGAAAACCCCGAAATTGCAGATTTTGCTAAACATTTAAATGAATTGAATCCAAAACATTTAGGATTTGCACAAGATATTATTGATTTATCTAAAACTAAAGAAATGCTTCCGACTCATATTGATATCGCCCAAAAAACAGATAATGGCAAATCAATTGTTGGTATGATTTTAAATAGATTGCCTGAAATTAGCAAGAAAAATCCTGCGGCTCTTGATTTAACTGAAACTGTTTTCAACAATAGTGATACAATCAATTCAAAGTACTTCTTATGTAAGCTTTTTGGTTTTAACTTAGAAAATATGGGAAGCTTATCTAAACAATTGAATGCAACAAAAGAAATAATTCCAGAAATTGCTCAAGACACATTAGATGGCGGTTACACAATGGACTATTCTAAAAACAAAGAGTTTTTCGAATTTGTCAAAGCTTTGAGTTCAGAAGATGCAAAACCGGAAAATGTTAAAATGATAAGACCAATTATGAATGCAATAAATAAGCTTTGCAAAAATTGTCAACCAATTTGTGACCTTAATAAAATAAAAACAGGTGATACCAAAGTTATTAAGAAAAACATGGAAGCTTTACCTTATTTGTTGGAAAATGCTGAAGCTCAAAAAATTCCAGTAGATATTTCCGGGTTTCTAACTAAGGCTCCAACTGTTGAAGCTTAAATAAAACAAAAAAATAAATTAAAAAGAAGATGCAGTTTATTAAGCTGCATCTTCTTTTATATCTGAGTCCATTGATTTTATTGAGATTCCAATTCTTTCTCCAAATTTGTGCTTCAAAGTATTGACCAAATCGTTTGATGAATTTACCCAAAACATTGATGAAGCAAGGATTTTTACATCACCTGTTAAGTCCGGTAACTTCAACATTACAGGGTCTGAGCCTTGGAATTTGCACAACATTTGTTTCAACAACATTAATTCTTCAAATTTCAACTCTTCTTTCAATTCAATTGTGAAAATATTTGAATTATCAACAGGTTTCACCGTGTCAATCAAAATAATTGGCGGATCATCATCACTTCGTCTGCTAACTTTACCTGATACAATAATTCGTTGTTCATTCTGAAGAAAATCGTTATACTCTGCAATTTTTGAATTAAATGCCAAAGTATCGATTTTACCTGTCAAATCCTCTATTGTCACAAATCGAACAAATTTTGTCGGGTCGTTTCTCGTTGGAATTTGCTTTGTTCCAGTAACAAGTCCGCAAATAGTAACAATTTTTTCATTTGGAACTTCTGGGATTTGTGAAATTTTATGAGTCATCAGGAATGGTAGTTTATCTCTAATTGTGGATAGAGGGTGGCTTGTTACATAAAAACCTAAAAACTCTTTTTCAAAAATTTGAATTTGTCTAGCATCATATTCTTCATCAGAACCGGACAAGTGGAATTTTGCCTCTTCAACAGATGCAGTATCACCTAGCATATCAAATAAGCTTCCTTGACCTGATTCTTTTTCTTTGGCTTCTTTTGAAGCGGTTGAAGTTATATATTCAATGTTTTCCATCAATTGTTTACGACTTTTTTCAATTGTTGAAAAAGCACCGGCTTTGATTAATCCCTCCAAAGCTCTTTTGTTTGCACATTTTACATCAACTCTTTTGATAAAATCATAGATAGATTTATATTCTCCATGCTCTTGACGTTCTTTTATAATTTCTTCAATTACACCCTCACCAACTTGTTTGATTGATGCAAGACCAAATCTTATATTCTTTCCATCTGGTGCGTATTCTAAGTATGATTTATTGATATCAGGCGGAAGAACTTTGATTCCATATTTTAATGCTTCTTCTATATATGCTTGTGTTTTTTCTTGGTCACCTGCAACACTCGAAAGCAATGCTGACAAGTATTCTACCGGATAGTGACATTTTAAATATGCTGTTTGATAGGCAACAAATGCATAAGCTGAAGAGTGTGCTCTGTTGAAACAGTATGATGCGAAGTTTTGAATTTGTTCAAATAAAGTTTTTGCATCTTCAGCTTTCATACCATATTTAGCAGATCCTTTAATTAGTTTATCTTCTTGAGCCGCCATTGCTGCCGGGTCTTTGTGACCCATCATACGACGAACCATATCTGCTTCACCCAATGAATAATCAGCCATCTCTCTGAAGATTTGCATAATTTGTTCTTGGTAAACCATTGTCCCGTATGTATCTTTCAAGACTTTTTCCAGTCTCGGGTGTGGATATGTGATTTCTTGCCTACCGTGTTTTCTGTCAACGAAAACATCAACCATACCGGAACCCAACGGACCTGGACGGAATAGGGCAACCAAAGCGCCTAAATCTTCAAAAACGTCAGGCTGAAGTTTTTTTACCAAGTTCGTCATACCTTGGGATTCAAGCTGGAAGACTCCAACGGTTTCACCTCTAATCAACATTTGATATGTAGGTTTGTCATCAAGTGGAATATGGTTAATATCTAAATCAATGTCTTGACATTTTTTGATAAGTTTGACTGTTTTAGATATCATTGTCAAGTTTCGAAGCCCCAAAAAGTCCATTTTTAAAAGCTTCATTTTTTCCAAAATTTCACGATGATATTGAGTTACTACAACACCGTCTTTCCCGTATTGAACCGGTACAATTTCATCTAGAGGTTTATATGAAATGATAACCCCTGCTGCGTGCATTCCGGTTGCGTTTTTCAATCCTTCAACGTGCAGTGCTGTATCAACAAGTCGTTTAACTTCCGGATCCTCATCATAAAGTTTTTTAAGCTCCATACCATCTTGCAATGCATCAGAAATTTTAGCTCCAGGGTCTCCGGAAATCAAATCTGACAATTGTTTGCTTCTTGCATACGGAATATCGAAAACACGGGCAACACTTTTCATCGCATTTCTTGCTGCTAAAGTATTAAATGTAATAATTTGACAAACTTTGTCTGCACCGTATTTTTGAACAACGTAATCAATAACCTGACCTCTTTTTTCAATACAGAAGTCTGTATCAATATCTGGCATACTGAATCTTTCAGGGTTTAAGAATCTTTCAAATAATAAGTGGTGCTCAATTGGGTCCAAATCTGTAATATCAAGAGCATAAGCGACTAGAGAACCTGCGGCAGAACCTCTCCCCGGACCTACCGGAATATCATGAGTTTTTGCATAGTGAATAAAATCCCACGTAATCAAAAAGTATGCGGAAAATCCCATCTGTTCAATTACACCAAGTTCGTATTTTGCCCTCTCCATAAGGTTTGGAGCAATTTCTTCTTGATGATATTTTCTTTTTATACCTTGATATACAAGTTTTTCCAAATAGGTATCTGTTGTAAATCCATCAGGAACTGGAAAATCAGGGAGAGGAGCTTTCCACTCAACCGTAATATGACATTTTTTACAAATATCAACTGTATTTTTAATACATTCATCAAAGGTTTCACTATCAAGCCACTTGAAAGCATCACGCAATTCTGAAACTTTTTTTACATAAAACTCATTATTTGAAAAATGAAATCTATTTGGGTCAGATTTAGAAGATTTCGTTTGCATACACAATAGTGTATCGTGCCAATCAGCATCTTCTTTATTCAAATAGTGAGAATCGTTTGTGATAATCATTTTGATATCAAGTTCTTTGGCAATACGTATCAAATCAGGATTTGTACGTTTTTGATCTTCCAAACCGTGATCTTGAAGTTCAATATAATAATCTTCTCCAAATAAGTCTTTAAATCGTTTTGCAACAGCTTTAGCGCCTTCGTAATCATTTTTCAAAAGATGTTGTAAAACTTCTCCACCTAAGCAGGCAGAAGAACAAATTAATCCTTCGTGATATTGTTCCAAGAGTTCCCAATTAATTCTAGGTTTCATATAAAAACCTTTAATATGAGCTTGAGAAGCCAATTTAACAATATTTTTATACCCTTGATTATTTTTTACAAGTAAAACCAAGTGATAACGAGGATTATGATTTTGGTCATGCTCAGATAAATCACCATCGTGAACATAAAATTCACAACCAACAATCGGATTTACCAATTTGGGGGTATAATTTGGGTCTTGTTCAGCTTTTTCACGTTCTTTAGAGTTATTTTTTTCTGCATCAATATACAAATCCATTGCCCCATACATGACTCCGTGGTCAGTAACTGCAACCCCTGGCATGTTATTTTCTGTACAGAATTTAACTAAATCTCCGATTCTAATAGCTCCATCAAGTAAAGAATACTCAGTGTGTAAGTGGAGTGGTACATATTGTGGTTGTGTCTCTGTCATAATAGTCTAATTATAAACTTAATAAAAATTTTTTAACATAAAATATTAACAAGTATAAATTTTTTTATTTGAATATTTACAAACCAAATTTTTATCAATAATTCCTTTTAAAAATCATTTTAATTATTAACATTTTTAAATAATTTAAAAATGTTAAATTGAAAATATTAGCCATTTGGGCTATGCTTAGAAAAGCAATGCAACATATTGTTTATAATGTTGTATAACCAAGGTTAGGTTTTGGTATCAATAATTGGAGGGTTTTATGCCAAAAGTTTCTATTTTAATACCGTGTTACAATGTGGAAAAATTTATTAGACAATGTATGAATAGTGTTGTAAATCAAACATTACACGATATTGAAATAATTTGTGTAAACGATGGTTCAACAGACTCAACATTAGATATTTTGCGTGAATACGAAGACAGAGACTCTAGAGTTAAAGTTATATCAAAACATAATTCGGGTTATGGCGCATCAATGAATATCGCTTTAGAATCTGCTAAAGGTGAGTTTATCGGGATTGTAGAATCTGATGATTATGCTGATTTGAACATGTTTGAAAATTTGTATAATTTAGCCTTGAAACATAATGTAGATATTGTAAAAGGTGATTGGTACTCATATTATGGGGAAGAAGACAAATTAGTTGAAAATAATCATTTTTCAGAATTTGAAGAAGAAGTTGTTTTAGATCCGAAAATTTCAAAGAATATATTTGTAATACCAAGTTTGATTGCTGCCTCTATTTATAAAAAAACATTTTTAGATAAGTATGCGATTAGATTTTTAGAAACACCCGGAGCTAGTTATCAAGATACAGCTTTTGCTGCAAAAACAATTATGGCTGTTGATAAACTGGTTTTGACAAAAAAGAATTATTATTGTTATCGAGTGGATAATCAAAATTCTTCGGTAAAAAGTTCTGCTAAAGTTTTCTGTATTTGTGATGAATATAATGAAATTAATTCATTCATGGACAAATATCCAGAAATGAAGTCTACCTTAGAAGAGCAAAAATGTGCAAATCAATACCGAGAATATTTATGGAATTTGAATAGGCTTGAAGAAAAAGAGAGCAAAGAATTTTTTAAAGTTTTTAGGACAGAATTTAAAAAGTATTATGATTCCGATATTTTGAAAGATGAATTTTTTGCACGATATCCCAAACGAGATGTTTTGAGATTGATAAATAATCCGTCAAAATTTTATAAAAAAGAATATTTAAAACAAGATGTTATCCCGATTGTTTCTATAAGTCATGGCATTTTTAGAATTCAAGTAGATAATCATAAATTGTTGAGTTTTAATGCTAGAAAAAGGTTTAAAAAACTTTCAGAATTAATAATATATTGCAAAGATAAAAAGAAATTACAAGAAATAATCAAGGGGAGAGATGAGTCTAAAATATTAGTTATGACTCCTTTTATCCCTTACTATTCTTCAATGAAACAAAGATTTCAACATATTGCAGAAAATTTAAGCAAAATGGGTTATCTTGTATTTTATTGTACTTATCCAAGTGAAGATAAGCAACAAAGTAAATGGTCTGGATTTTTAAAATTAAGTGATACTTTGTATTTATGTGATAATTTTAGACTATTGCGAAAAAAGTTGAAAAATGCGTGGTTTTATTATACTCCTATTCAGAATTTTACAGAAAAATCTTTTTATAAAGTTAAAAAGAATAACAAAATAGTTTATGATCATATTGATAGTTTCAAAGTTGGTGATGTTAAGGATAAACTTTTTTATTACAACCGACACAAAAAGATTGCTAAAGATTGTGATGTTATTTTGTATTCAGCACGAGGATTAAAAGAAGATTTTGATGGAATTATTAATGACGATAGTAAAATGCATTTGGTTAATAATGGTGTAGATTTTGAACATTTTAATTCGAAATCTATAAATAAAGAATTTGCAGGCAAATTGAACAAATTAAAATCTAAATCTCGATTTTTAGTTGGTTATTATGGCGCATTTGCAGATTGGTTAGATTATGATTTGCTTGAATATATGATACAAAATAAATCTGATATCGGTTTTGTGTTTATTGGACAATGTTATGCTCCAAATGATTATGAAAAAATGGATAAAATTGCAAGATATTCTAATGTTTATTATATTCCGCCGGTTGAATATAATAAGCTTCCAGAGTATGCAAGTTTGTTTGATGTTTGTATTATTCCATTTAAGGAATGTGAAGTTGCCAGATATACAAATCCTATAAAATTATTTGAGTATATGGCTATGGGTAAACCTGTTGTTGTTACGAAAGATTTGGTAGAATGTTATGGCTATGATGGTGTTTTTGTTGCCGGTAATTATGAAGATTTTACAAACAAGTTAGAAGAGGCTTATTCAAATTCTGAAAGGGGTATGTTTGTAGATAAGCTTATTCATTATGCAATGGCTAATACTTGGAATGAAAATTGCAGAAAAATTGCCACTATTTTGGATAACAGTTATTTGAAAGGACATAAATAATAATGAAAGTTTCCGTAATTATTCCTGTATATAATGCCGAAAAATATTTAGCAGAATGTCTTGATAGTATTGTTTGTCAGACATTATCTGATATTGAAATAATTTGTGTGAACGATGGTTCTAGTGATAATTCTTTATCTCTTCTAGAAGCTTATTCACGAAAAGATAATAGATTTAAGATAATAAATCAAGAAAACTCTGGTCCAGGAGTTGCAAGAAATACCGGAATAAATGTGGCGAGTGGTGAATATATCTTTTTTGTAGATTCAGACGATACAATATTTCCCGAAACATTAGAAAAAATGTATAACAAAGCAAGCTCTTTAGATTTAGATATTTGTGTATGCAGAAGTTATGAATATAATATAAAAACTCAAATTCAGTCTTTAATTCCTTTAGGTGCACAGCTTCCCAAAGAAGATGTTTTTAGTAGCTCGGATATAAGTGATTCAATTTTCTTATTGTTTGGAGGTTGGCCTTGGGATAAGTTATATAAAGCTTCTTTAATTAAAGATAATAATATATCCTTTCCAAATTTAAAAAATTCAGAAGATACTTATTTTGTATATAAGTCCTTAATTTTATCCAATAGAATTTCTCTTTTGAACGATTTTTTAATTCTACACAAGATGAATATTACAATTTCAGTATCTAAGACTAGAGAGTCTGATTGTGATGCTTTTATAAAATCTATGGATTTATTACGACAAGATTTATTGGCATCTAATAAATGGGATATTTTTAAAAAATGTTTTGTAAGTTATTTTATGATATTTGCACTTTGGCATTTACAAACTATTTCAGAAAGTTTAAAAGATACATTGTTGAAATCAGTAAAAAATTATATTCAAAAATTGAAAATAAAAAAGACTGATTTTGTAGATAAATATTCTTATTCTATTTTTATAAGTCTCCAAAAGAGCGAGAATTACAAGCACTTTGAAAAATTGATGAATAATTTTAATTCATTTTGGGAACGTATTTTTTCTGTAAAAAATTCTAAAAATTCAAATCATAAAGTCATTACTATTTTGGGGCTAAGAATAAAAATTAAAAAACCTGAAAAAGAAAATATAAAAATATTAATTGCACTGCATAAACCGGCATTACTCCCTAAAGGAAAATATTTTTTACCGGTTCATGTTGGGAGGGATATTGCTCAACAAAAATCAAAGGATGGCATTATTAAGAAAAAAGATTTGTCTTGGTTGTTGCAAAATACTGTAGGCGATAACACTGGGGATAATATTTCATCATTAAATAGATATTATAATGAATGCAGTGCTCTTTATTGGGCTTGGAAAAATTATGATAAAATTGGAAATCCAGATTATATAGGATTAAATCATTATAGAAGATATTTTTGTTTTAATGATGGATATTTTGATTCCTATCATCAATCAGATTATGAGAAAGGACTATGTTTTATTCCTGAAAATCGTTTGACATCTAAAGTTTGTCATAAGGCAGGTTTAACAGATAAAAGTATTGAAAAGGTTTGTAAAAATGCTGAGATTATTGTAACAAGAGATGCAAGACTTGATATTGCATACCAGAGCAAAAAGACAAATCTTCGTGGTGATTATGAAACAAGCTTATCTGGTTGCAAAGTAAAAGATTTTGATTTGATGATTAATATTGTTTTGAAAAAATATCCTCAGTATACGGATGTTATAAATAAGAAAATTAATGGATATGAAAAATCGTTATACCAATTAATTATAATGAAAAGAGAAATCTTTTTTGAATATTGTTCCTTTTTATTTACTGTTTTGGAGGAAATAAACAATAAGGTTGATTTTTCTGACTATACAATAAATGGTCAAAGAACATTAGGTTATTTGGCGGAAATTCTTTTGTCAATTTATATTTGGGATGTTGAAGAAAAACATAAGTATAAAATTTCAAAATATGGTACATTGTTTATTCAAAATACAGATTTAAATAAACCTATTTTGAAATCTATTTTTGCAGTCGAAAATTCATTAGATAAACGGCATAAAGTTGTAACTGTCTTAGGGCTTAAATTTAAGTTTAAAAGGGGAAAGAATAAGTAATGAAAGTTAGTATTATAATACCTGTTTATAATGTCGAAAATTATTTGAGAGTGTGTTTGGATAGTGTAGTTAATCAAACATATTCTGACCTTGAAATAATTTGTGTTAATGATGGTTCTACAGATGCATCTTTAGATATTCTGAATGAATATGCTAAAAATGATAGTCGTATTCTTGTTGTGTCACAGTCAAATAGAGGGTTAGCTGCAGCTAGAAATACCGGATTAGAATATGTAACCGGTGAGCTTTGTTATTTTTTAGATAGTGATGATTATATTGAAAGAAATCTAATAGAATATGCTGTTAAAATTTTTGAGAATTTTGATGTCGATTATTTTTGTTTTAGTTCAAAAGCTTTTCTTGATGGAGAAAACATATCTCAAGATTTTGATATTATTGCGGATTATATTACTGTCAAAAGAGATGGGGTTTTTGATGTAAATTTTGATATTGGATTAGGAACCAATATTCATGTTTGGAATAAAATTTTCAAAACGAGTAATCTTATCAGTAATAATATCAAATTTATTGATGGACTTCTTTATGAAGATATTTATTTTATGTGGAATTGTGTGTTTCATTCTAAAAGAGCTTATTTTGATACCGATTTTTATCACTATTACAGAATTCGTTCAAATTCAATAATGGAAAACACAAATAAAAATAAATCATTTGTCAATGCGGTTTCTCATTTATACAATTGGCATGAATTATTTTTAACACTAAAAAATGATATGAATTTATTTTCTAAAAATTATAATAATTTGTTATTCTTACTTAATATGTATAGACAAAGAACAAAAGAAATGGTTAACCCTTCTGAAAAGTATAAGGTTGAAAAATTATACCAATCTTATTTGAGAGAAATAACAGAGTTTAATAATTATTTGTACTTATTACAAAAAGCAAAAAAAAATTTAAAAGAAAAATTGTTTTCTGTTGAAAAAGCAGGTAATCATTGGATCTATCGATTATTATTTTTTAAAATTAAATTTAAGCATAATGTAATTCATAAGATAATTAACCAACCTCTTAGATTTTTGTTGAGTTTAAATCTTGCACTGATACAATTGGGAAAATCAAAGTTTGATGTATTTTGTAAAACAAATACAAAAAATTCTGAAATGGAAGATGTTTTGAGAAATTTAGGTGAGTTCTATTTCTTACCAAATCGGGGCAATCTTGGTGATATCGCAATCGCAACTTCTTGTTATCAATTTTTTGATTCAAAGAATATGAATTATTCAACTGTTGATATGAGTTTAGAACAACAAAGTTTTGTTGATAAACCATTTAATCTTGTTTATGGTGGAGGAGGTTTATTTACTAAGTATTACAGACAATATTATCAGGATATTTTAAATTTATTTAGGTCAAAGAATTTACAAAATGCGGTTATTATGCCCGCGAGTTTTTATGAATGTCGTGATGTTTTGGCTCAGCTAGATGAAAGATTTACCGTATTTTGTAGAGAAAAGCAAAGTTATGAGTATTGCGTCGCAAATAATTCCCGAGCGAAGTTTATTTTGGCTGATGATATGGTTATTGGTTTAAATACGGATTACTATAAAAAAGAATTTTTAGATAAAAATAATTTAAAATCATTTTTATCTAAGAATGGCAAAGAAAATTTTAAAAATGTTGTAGAAAGACTTTGTCCTTTTTATTTTGAGGTTCAAAAACAATTTAAAAAAGTGAAAAAATCTTCCAATACAAATATTGGTTATTTTTTGAGAACTGATGATGAGAAATTCTTTAATCCCGAAAAATCTGGTCTTGAATCTCTTGTTGATTTATCGTTATGTGCAAGTTCATTTTGTGCTGATAAAGCAATGGATATAATGTTGTCAAAATTGTTTTTAGGCATATTAGATTCTTATGATGTTATCGTTTCAGATAGATTGCATATCGGAATTTGTTCTGCATTATTGGGTAAAGAGGTTTATTTATTGGATAACTCATATAAAAAAGTCTCAAATGTCTATAAAAATTCTTTGAAAAATAATAAAAAAGTTCATTTGTATCAAGATGTCGACTCAATGATGAGAGATTTGTCGAAAATAAAAAATAAAATGAATATTAAACGAATAAAAACATTTGGATTGATGAACTTCTTGTTAGAATACGGAAGTATAAAAAATCAATTTGGTGCTGAAAAAATTATATGGAGAAATTAAATATAATGTCAAAAGATAAAATAAAAAGATTTATAGAATGTATTGTTCCCGTCACGGCTTGTAATTTGAGATGTCATTATTGTTATGTAATTCAAAATGATTATAGAACAAATAAAATTCCAAAATTTGAATATTCTCCAGAATATATTGCAAAAGCCTTGTCTAAAAAACGTCTGGGTGGAACTTGTTTATTCAATATTTGCGGTGCAGGTGAAACATTGTTGCCAGAAGAAGTTGTAAAAGTCGCTTATCAATTATTGAATGCGGGACATTATGTAAATATTACGACAAATGGTACTATCACAGAACGATTTGAAGAAATTAGTAGTTTCCCTAAGGAGTTTTGCGAACGTTTGACTTTTTCTTTTTCTTTCCATTATTTGGAGTTGAGGGATAGAAATTTGTTAGATGTGTTTTTTAAAAATATTAATTTGGTAAGGCAAGCAGGTTGTTCATTTTTAGTTCAATTTAATATGTATGATGAATACATTCCGCATTTAGAAACAATGAAACAGTTATGTATGGATAATGTTGGCGCGATACCACAAATTGCATTGACTCGAGATGAAATGTCTGATGAAATTAAGATTTTGTCAAATTTATCAAGAGAATCCTATTATAAATTGGGAGAATCTTTCAATTCTCCATTATGGAATTTTACTAATAAAAATTTCTTGATAAAGCGTAATGAATTTTGTTATGCTGGAGATTGGAGTTTCAGACTTGATCTTACAACTGGGGAAGCTAAAAGATGTTATTTTGAAGATTATACACAAAACTTTTATAAAGATATAGATAAACCGATTAATTTCTGTGCAGTTGGGTGTGAGTGTGGACTTCCATATTGTATAAATTCTAGTCACTTTATAGCTTTAGGGAATATACCGCAAATAGAATGTCCAACCTACAGTGATTTAAGGAATAGAAAATGTAAAGATGGTACAGAGTGGGAACAACCACAAATGAAAAGTTTTTTGAATACGAAATTGTACGAAAACAATCGTAGGTATATTGAGGAAAAGAAAAATAATTTTTTAGAAAATATTTTTTCTGTTAAATATTCAAAAGGTGCAGGACTTTCACGTCATACAGTAATTACATTATTAGGAATTCGATTAAAATTTAAGGTTTAATTAAAAATGTCAAATAAAATAATAGTTGCTTTTTCAACAGATAATACGATATTTAAAAGAACATATATTTCATTATTAAGTGTTTTGAACAATTCTAAATCATTTGTAGAATGTTATATCTTGTATTCGGGTTTAACAGATTTTGAGTTAAAGTTTTTTAGAGATTTAGAGAAAAGACATTCTAATTTGAAAATACATTTCAAACAATTTGAGTCTTCAATTGTCACTAAATATCCGGTGTTTAATTACATAAATATGACATATTGGTTTAAGTTTTGGTTTGCTGATATGTTTCCAGAGGTTGATAAGGTTTTGTATTTAGATGAAACAATTATTGCACAAGATGATTTGTTTGAACTTTATTCTACAAATTTAGACGGTTTCTATATGGCTGCAGTAGCTTCTCCTTGGGGAAATATTCAATTAGAAAATTTAAATTTAGAAAATAAATATTATTTTGCAAGACGAGTATTTTTAATAAATTGTCAAAAATGGCGAGTGAATAAAGTTTTAGATAATTTAATTTCTAATTGTTTAAAATCTTCATCTTTGGTTACATCTGATGGGGAGCTTGCTATTATCAATAAATTTCTAGGCAATAAAATTTATCGTCTTGATTGTAAATACAATTATATGGAACCTTGGGGAAATATAAAAGTTCAATATCCTCCAACGGTAATGGCTGAGTATTATAAGGCAAAAAATCAACCGGTAATTATAAATTTTGTCGGTCCATTCCCGGAATACAGTACTTGCTACCATTCAAAGAAGAAAATTTGGTGGAAGTATGCTAAAAAATCTCCATTTAAAATCAAGGAATTGCAATCTTATAAATTATCTGCGACATCGGCTCAAAATTCTTTCAAGTATTCGTGGTTGTTGTCACGAGTATTCCCCTACATAAAGCCGTACCTGCCAAGAATTGTCCTCGGTTTTCTCATGGCAATTCCACTAGGATTGCTAGACGGGGTCACAGCTTTTGCTCTAAAACCATACATGGACTACGTAATAGGTGGAAAAACCTTTACACTCGACTGGCATGGGATTAGTTTTTCTATAAGCTCTTTGCAAATGGCATTTAT